>Ga0153981_1000244_pt1 | contig 14909 bp, 14 predicted proteins | sample TSGA065MetaG_FD_104714 | JGI IMG/M metagenome (GOLD analysis project Ga0153981, IMG submission 104714) | Attine ant fungus gardens microbial communities from Georgia, USA - TSGA065 MetaG | ecosystem: Host-associated > Fungi > Mycelium > Unclassified | place: USA: Georgia, Magnolia Springs State...
GCCAGCACATCGCAACGCAGCAGAAAGAGGTGGCCTGATGACTTTGTTTGAGAAACCCAAAGCGGTTGAAGAACTGAACGTGGTTCGCCGCGAGCCAAAAAACAGCGGTGAGGAAACCATTCTCACGGCCCGCCCGGAAGCCATTGCGTTTACGCCACAGCAAACGGCGCTGATTGTGGTGGATATGCAGAATGCGTACGCCTCGCAGGGCGGTTATCTGGATTTAGCCGGTTTTGACGTTTCCGCCACCGCACCGGTGATCGCCAACATCAAAGTGGCGATTGCCGCCGCGCGTGCCGCAGGCATCAAAGTGATCTTCTTCCAGAACGGCTGGGACAACCAGTACGTTGAGGCCGGGGGTGCCGGTTCGCCAAACTTCCACAAATCTAACGCGCTGAAAACCATGCGTAAACGCCCGGAGCTGATGGGCAAATTACTGGCAAAAGGCGACTGGGATTACGACCTGGTGGATGAACTCCGGCCACAGCCGGGCGACATCGTGCTGCCAAAACCGCGTTACAGCGGATTCTTCAACACCCAGCTCGACAGCTTGCTGCGCAGTTACGGCATTCACCATCTGGTGTTTACCGGCATCGCCACCAACGTGTGTGTGGAATCCACGCTGCGTGACGGTTTCTTCCTCGAATATTTCGGCGTGGTGCTTGAAGACGCCACCCATCAGGCTGGCCCGGAATTCGCGCAAAAAGCGGCGATTTATAACATCGAAACGTTCTTCGGCTGGGTCTCCAGCGTCCGCAACTTCTGCGACGCCGTGGGTTATGACGCTAAACAAAACGCCGCATAACGGCTTTATGAAGAGGAAATAGCAATATGCCTAAAAGTGCCATTATTCCGGCTGGCAGCGGCGTTCCGCTGGCACCGTTTGTTCCGGGAACGCTGGCCGACGGCGTGGTCTACGTCTCCGGCACACTGCCTTTTGATAAAGACAATAACGTCGTGCATCTGGGCGATGCCGCCGCGCAAACCCGCCATGTGCTGGAAACCATTAAAAGCGTGATTGAAACCGCAGGCGGCGCACTGGATGACGTCACCATGAACTCGATTTTCATAACCGACTGGGCGAATTACGCCGCCGTGAATCAGGTTTACGCTGAGTACTTTCCGGGCGAAAAACCGGCGCGGTTCTGCATTCAGTGCGGGCTGGTCAAACCGGGCGCGCTGATTGAAATCGCCACCATCGCGCACATCGGCAAGTAAAACGCCGGGATCCGTTCTCCTGAAGACCTTGAGGAAACATCATGTATTACAAGGTATTGGGTAAGAATAATGCAGACGCCGAAACCGTGGTGCTTTCCTCCGGCCTCGGCGGTTCAGGCAGTTTCTGGCAACCCCAGCTGGCGATGCTGAGCGAGCATTTTCGCGTCATCATTTATGACCAGCACGGAACCGGCGTCAGCAAAGGCACAGTGCCCGCCGGTTACCGGATGGAAGATATGGCCGATGAACTCGCCGGACTGCTCAACGAACTGGATATCACCCGCTGCCATCTGGCAGGTCACGCGCTCGGCGGCATTATTGGCCTGCATCTGGCACTGCGTTATCCCGCGCTGCTGCAAAGCCTGGTGGTGATCAACGGCTGGGCGAAGCTCGACAACCAGACGCGCCGGTGCTTTGAAGTCCGCCAGAATTTACTGCTCAACAGCGGCGTCGATGCCTACGTGCAGGCGCAACCGCTGTTTCTGTATCCGGGCGACTGGCTGTCGGCCAACGACGCATTACTTCAGGATGAGCGCCAGCATCAGGTGGCGCATTTTCAGGGAATGGAAAATCTGCTTCACCGTTTACAGGCGCTGATGAATTCCGATCTGACCCAAACGCTCGGGCAGGTCATCGCGCCCACGCTGGCGTTCAGCTGCAAAGATGATTTGCTGGTGCCGTGGATGCGTTCTGCCGATCTTGCCGAACGCCTGCCGAACGGTGAACACACACAAATGTTGTACGGCGGCCATGCCATGAGCGTGACCGACCCGGAAACGTTTAACCCGATTTTACTGGAATGGCTGCAACGGCATTCATCGCAAAAACCTGCCGCGCCTTCCCATCGCCTGCCCACGGAGACAACATGGCCGAAACATTAACCGCTATGCCAGCCGTTGAAAAACAAGCGTTTCGCGATGCGATGGCGCATCTCGGTTCCGCCGTTAACATTATCACCACCGACGGCCCCGGCGGTCGCGCGGGCTTTACCGCATCCGCCGTGTGCAGCGTCACCGACTCACCGCCGACCCTGCTCGTTTGCCTGAACCGCTCGGCGTCGGTGTATCCGGCATTTACCGAAAATCAGGTGCTGTGCGTCAACACGCTCGCCGACTGTCATGAATCGCTGTCGAATTTATTCGGCGGAAAAACGCCAATGGAACAACGCTTTGAGGCCGCCGAATGGTCATCCCTTTCCACCGGTTCTCCCATTCTCAGCGATGCGCTGGTCTCGTTTGATTGCAAAATCACGCAAGTCACCCGCGTCGGCACCCACGATATTATGTTTTGCGAAGCCGTCGCGATCACCCGCAACGACGAACGCCACGGACTGGTGTATTTCGACCGCCGCTATCACCCGCTGATTCGGCAGTCAGCCTGTTAACTCAACCTGATTAGGGAATTGCAGCATGGCAAATACCAATACCTCCTGGTTTCCAAAGTGGCGTAAAAGAGAAGGCAATCTGGATGGCGCCGTTATTGCGCCGGACGAACGGCTGCCGTTAGGGCCGACGGTGATTATGGGGCTGCAACATACCGTCGCCATGTTCGGCGCGACGGTATTAATGCCGCTGCTGATGGGGTTTGACGCCAACATGGCGATCCTGATGTCCGGCATCGGCACCCTGCTGTTTTTCCTGGTGGTCGGCGGACGCGTGCCGAGTTACCTCGGGTCGAGCGCGGCGTTTGTCGGGCTGGTGATTGCGGTGACCGGCTACAGCGGCCACGGCGCAAACCCGAATATCGGCGTCGCGCTCGGCGGGATTATTGCCTGCGGCGTCATTTATACGCTGATTGGTTTTGTAGTGATGGCCGTCGGTACGCGCTGGATTGAACGCCTGATGCCGCCGGTCGTGACCGGTGCGGTGGTGATGGCAATTGGTCTGAACCTCGCGCCGATTGCCATTAACAGCGTCTCCGCGTCGTCGTTTGACAGCTGGATGGCGGTGGTCACCGTGCTGTGTATTGGCTCAGTGGCCGTTTTCACCCGCGGGCTGGTGCAGCGTTTACTTCTGCTGCTCGGGCTGGTGGCGGCTTATCTGATCTATATGCTGGTCACAAACGTCATGGGGCTGGGCGCGCCGGTAGATTTCACCACCGTCGCGCAGGCGCCGTGGTTTGGCCTGCCGACCATCACCACGCCGGTGTTCAGCACCCACGCAATGCTGATGATTGCGCCGGTGGCCGTGATTCTGGTGGCGGAAAACCTCGGGCACATTAAAGCGGTCGCGGGCATGACCGGTAAAAATCTCGATCCATACATGGGCCGCGCGTTTGTCGGCGACGGGCTGGCAACATTACTGTCAGCCTCTGCGGGCGGAACCGGCGTGACAACCTACGCGGAAAACATCGGCGTCATGGCGGTCACAAAAATTTATTCCACGCTGATTTTCGTCGCTGCTGCAATTGTTGCCATTGTGTTGGGCTTTTCGCCCAAATTTGGTGCACTGATCCACACCATTCCCGGTCCGGTATTGGGCGGCGCGTCGATTGTGGTGTTCGGATTGATTGCCGTCGCCGGTGCGCGCATCTGGGTACAAAACCAGGTGGATCTGGGTCTTAACGGCAATCTCATCATGGTTGCGGTCACGCTGGTACTGGGCGCAGGCAACTTTACCCTGAGTCTGGGCGGCTTCAGCATGGGCGGTATCGGCACAGCAACGTTTGGCGCAATTTTGCTGAACGCTTTCCTCAGCCGCAGCAAACAGGTAAAAACGCAGCCGGAAATAAAAACTGGCACAGAAGCTGCATTAAAAGATCACTGACGACCTCAGTTTCTCCTTAGCTCATCATTTTTGATGATCGCCAGCGGTTATCCGGTCCACCCGTCCGGATTAGCCGCTGGTTTTTTTCTTTCTGCGCCTCACACATTCCCACATTGCAGCTAAGTAATGCGAAATTCCTTCGTTCACCTCCCCTTTAAATTGGTTTGTTATGGAACCAGCACTTTCGTTCTATATGAATAAAAAGTGATTCATCTGCCAGACATCGCCAAAAATAAAAAGGGTCTCACTATGCACATTCTTCGCCGGAAAAACGCGGTCACACGCGCACTGGCTTTAGGGGTATTGATCACCAGTTCTTCCGCCGTTTTTGCCGCCGACGCAACACCGGTTAAGGGCGGAACACTGGTTTATCTCGAACAACAGGCGCACACCAATTTGTATCCTCCGGCCGGTGGCTTTTACCCGAACGGCGGCATCCTCAATCAGATCACCGACAAACTGACCTATCAGAACCCGCAGACGCTGGAAGTCGAACCGTGGATTGCTGAGTCCTGGAGCTTCAACGCCGACAAAACCGAATACACCTTCAAACTGCGTCCGGGCGTGACCTTCTCCGACGGCACGCCGCTTGATGCTAACGCCGTGGCGAAAAACTTCGACACCTACGGGCTGGGCAATAAAGAACGCCATCTGCCGGTTTCCGAAGTGATTAATAACTACGACCACAGCGAAGTGATTGACCCGCTGACCGTGAAGTTCTACTTCAAAAAATCCTCACCGGGCTTCCTGCAAGGCACGGCGACCATCGGCTCCGGGCTGGTATCACTGAGCACGCTGGATCGCAATTTTGATGCGCTGGGTGACGCAACGCACATCATCGGTTCCGGCCCGTTCGTCGTCAGCAAGGAAACGCTCGGTCGTGAAGTCGATCTGACGGCGCGCAAAGATTACAACTGGGGACCGAAAAACCTCAAACAGCAGGGCCGCGCCAATCTCGACGGCATCAAAGTGATCGTCACCGGCGAAGACAGCGTGCGTATCGGCGCGCTGCTGGCCGGTCAGGCAGATTTCATCCGTCAGGTTCAGGCGTACGACGAGAAACAGGCCAAAGACCAGAACTTCCCGATTTATGCCGCGCCAACCAAAGGCGTGAACGACAGCATTTCGTTCCGTCCGGACAACGCGCTGGTATCTGATCTCAAAGTCCGTCAGGCGCTGCTGCACGCCACCAACAGCAAACAGGTGGTCGATACGCTGTTCTCGCCAAACTATCCGCAGGCCACCTCCGTCATCGCCAAAACCGCCGCCGGTTACGTGGATCTGAGCAACAAACTGACTTATGACCCGACGCTGTCGAAAAAACTGCTGGATGAAGCAGGCTGGAAACCGGGCCCGAACGGCCTGCGCCAGAAAGATGGCAAAACGCTGTCGCTGACCATTTATGAATCCCTGCCGCAGCCGCAAAACAAAGAAGTCTTGCAGCTGGTTTCACAGCAGTGGAATCAGGTCGGCGCGAAGCTGAACATTCTGGCCGGTGACGCGGGCAGCCGCGTGGCGGACAACCTGGATCCTGAAAAAACTCCGGCGAACGTGGTGGAAGTCGGCCGCGCCGATCCGGACGTCATCAAAAGCTCCTTTTACCCGACCAACCGCGATGCGCTGCTGCAAAAAGGCGGCCTGAGCAGCAAGGTGAAAAGTTTCCGTGACGACAAACTGAACGACCTGCTGGTGGCGATTTCAGCTGAAGTGGATCCGAAAAAACGTCTGGCCCTGGCCGGTGACGTGCAGAACTACCTGCTCGATCAGGCTTACGTCATTCCGATTTTCGAAGAACCGCAGGTCTTTGCCGGTGCGCCTTATTTTAAAGGCGTGAGCTTCGAAGCCGTTGGCCGTCCGAGCTTCTACGGCGCATGGCTTGAAAAGCACTAACAGGCAGGAGTGAATCATGAACCGATACGTTAGCGGCCGGTTCGGGCAGGCTTTGCTGGTGTTGTGGGCGGCGTTTACCGTCTCTTTCATTCTCCTGCAAGTGCTGCCTGGCGATGCCATTCTGATTAAATTCCAGAACCCGGACATGGGGCTGAGCCCGGCGCAAATCGCGGATATGCGCGCGGCCTACGGCGCGGATGTGCCGCTGGTGCAGCAATATCTGCATACGCTGGGGAATTTCCTGCGCGGGGATCTGGGCTATTCGATTCAGGCTGGCGTACCGGTCACTGAATTACTCAGCAGCAACTTTCCGCCGACCTTGCGGCTGGCGCTGATGGGCTTCGCACTGGCCGCCGTGGTGGCCTTTGCGCTGGCGTTTATCTCCAGCCTGCTGCATTTCGGCTGGCTGAAAAACCTGTTGCAGTCGGTGTCGTCGCTGTTTATTTCCATTCCGACCTTCTGGCTCGGCATCGCGCTGATTCAGTTTTTCTCTTTCCATCTGCGCTGGATCCCGGTGATCAATCCGGGGGAATGGGTCGGGCTGATTTTACCGGTGGTGACGCTGGCCGTGCCGATTTCCGCACCGCTGGCGCAAATTCTTATCCGCAGCATTGATCAGGTGCAGACCCAGCCGTTCGTCGCCGTCGCCCGCGCCAAGGGGGCCAGCCGCAGCGGCGTGCTGTGGCGTCATGTGGCGCGCAACGCCCTGCTTCCGGTGCTGACTATCGCCGGTTTGCTGTTTGGCGAACTGATCGCCGGGGCGCTGATCACCGAAACGGTATTTGGCCTGAACGGCCTCGGGCAACTGACGCAGCAGGCGGTGAACAATCAGGACGTCGCGGTTTTACAGGCGATTGTGGTGATTTCCGCCGCCGCTTTTGTCGGCATCAATTTACTGGTTGATTTGCTTTATCCGCTGCTTGATCCGCGTCTTAAAGCTAACGCTTCGAAAAACTCAAAGGGAGCCACCGCATGAGCAGCTTACCGCTGGGTAAAAGCACTCTTTCCCTGCCCGCCACACAGCGCCGCCGCTGGAAACCGGCCCGTTTACAGCCGGGGCTGATCATCGCCTGGCTGGTGATCGCGACCGTGATTTTATGGGCGGTCGCGCCCGGCTGGTTTACCGGTTACAGCGGCACCGAAGGCATCGCGGGCGCACAGCGTCTGGCTCCGCAGGCCGGTCACTGGCTGGGCACCGATCAGCTCGGCCGCGATGTGTACGCCCGCATCGTTTACGGCGCGTCGCATTCACTCTCCGGCGCACTGGTCGCCGTGGCGCTCGGGCTGGTGTTCGGCACCGCATTAGGGCTGGCAGCCGGTGCCAGCGGCGGCATTGTTGACGCAATTGTCATGCGCATCAACGACGTGTTGCTGTCGATTCCCGGCCTGCTGTTGTCGCTGAGCGTCATCATTTTGCTCGGCTTCGGCACGGTTCACGCCGCGATTGCCGTCGGGGTCACCTCCGTCGCCAACTTCGCCCGCCTCGCCCGCGCCGAAGTGGTATTGGTGCGCCACAGCGATTACGTCGAAGCGGCCTATGGCAGCGGCGGCACCTTCTTCTCGATCCTCTGGCGGCACATTCTGCCGAACTCGCTGACCTCGGTCATCGCCTTCTCGGCATTGCAATTTGGCAGTGCGATTCTGGCGATTTCCACCCTGAGTTTCCTCGGTTACGGCACACCGCCGCCAACGCCGGAATGGGGTTTACTGATTGCCGAAGGCCGTAACTACATTTCAACCGCCTGGTGGCTGACCACCTTCCCCGGCATCGTCGTGGTGCTGGTGGTGCTTTCCGCCAACCGCATCAGCCAGTCATTACGCAGGAGAACGCGATGAGCACACAGGCGATTTTGAATAACCACGCCGCACCGGTTCTTGAGCTGGATAATTTGACGATTTCCTATGACGGCAAAGCTGTCGTCCACAACGTCTCATTTTCCATTAACGCCGGAGAAGTGCTGGCACTGGTGGGCGAATCCGGTTCCGGTAAAACCACTACCGCGCAGTCGATCATCGGCCTGCTGGCGGAGAACGGTCATATCGAACAGGGCGAAATCCGCCTGAACGGCACCGACATCAGCCAGTGGTCGCAGCGCCGCCTTGATGCCCTGCGCGGCGCACGCATCAGCCTGATCCCGCAGGACCCGACCAGTTCTCTGGATCCGGTGAAAACCATCGGTTCGCAGGTTGCCGAAATTCTGGATATCCACCAGCGTCTGCCGCGTGTTCAGCGCGACGCACGCGTGGTGGAACTGCTGACCCGTGTCGGCCTTACGCACCCGGAACAGCGCGCGAAACAGTATCCGCACGAGCTTTCCGGTGGCATGAAACAGCGTGTGCTGATTGCGATTGCCATTGCGCTGCAACCGGCGCTGATCATTGCCGACGAACCGACCAGCGCACTCGACGTCACGGTGCAAAAACGCATTCTGGATTTGATTGACGATTTGCGCCGCGAATCCGGCACCGCCGTTTTGCTGGTCACGCACGATCTGGCGATTGCCGCCGAACGCGCCGACCGTTTACTGGTGTTCCGCCACGGCCAGGTGCAGGAACAGGGCGTGACGGCGGAAGTGCTGAACGCGCCGAAAAGCGATTACACCCGCCAGCTGTTTGCTGACGTTCCTGCCCTTTCCGGCCGACACCGCGCGCATATTGCCGCCGTCGCCGAACCGGTGCTGTTGGTCGAAAATGTCACCCATGATTTCTCCCTGGGCGGTAAACATCAGGCGGCATTCCGCGCCGTTGATAACGTTTCGTTCAGCATTCCGCGCGGCACCACGCATTCTCTGGTCGGCGAATCCGGCTCGGGTAAAACCACGCTGGCGCGCATTCTGCTCGGTTTTCAGAAACCGGACAGCGGCCGCGTATTGATCGACGGCGAAGACATCACGCGCCTCAAAGGCGAAGCGCTGCGTCAGGTACGCCGTAAAATTCAGCTGGTCTATCAGAACCCGTTTGCCTCGCTGGATCCGTCGCAGACCTTGTTCAGCGTGATTGAAGAACCGCTGCTGAACTTCGAAAAAATCCCGTCAGCCGTACGCCGTGAGCGCGTTCTGGATATCGCCCGCCGCGTGGCGCTGCCGGAAGAACTGCTGGGCCGCAAACCGCGTGAGCTTTCCGGCGGCCAGCGTCAGCGCGTGGCGATTGCGCGGGCGCTGATCCTCGAACCAAAAGTACTGATACTCGACGAAGCGACCTCGGCGCTCGACGTCACCGTACAGGCGCAAATCCTGACCCTGCTCCGGGAGCTACAGGATTCACTCGGCCTGACCTATTTATTTATCTCGCATGATCTGGCGACCGTCCGGCAAATCTCCCACAGCGTCTCGGTGCTCAACCGCGGGCAACAGGTGGATTCCGGCAACGTGGAAGACGTGTTTGCGCTGCCTTCCAGCGATTACACACGGCAGCTGATTGATGCGATCCCCGGCCGCCACCGCGCTGCCTGAGTCAGCACATGAAAAAGAAAAGAGGGACATTATGAGCAGCAAACGTCTTGGGTTTTTCACCCGACTTCTGGATAACACCAGCGCGCAGGAACGTTACCGGCTGGCGACCGAGCAAATTATTCACGCCGAGCAGCTGGGTTTCGACTCCGCGTGGGTCGCGCAGCACCATTTTCACGAAGCCGAAGGCGGCCTGCCCGCACCGCTGGTCTTCCTTGCTCAGGTCGCGGCGCATACCCGCTTTATCCGTCTCGGCACCGGCGTGATTACGCTGCCGATGGAAAATGCGCTGCGCGTGGCAGAAGACACCGCCGTGCTGGATTTACTCTCCGGCGGACGGCTTGAAATCGGGCTGGGTTCCGGCGGCACGCCGTCGTCATTTCTGCCGTTCGGCTTTGAAAGCAGCGAGCGCGGTGCGGTGTTTAGCCATAATCTGCAAACCCTGCTGACCGCCTGGCGCGGCGAACCGCTGGCGGGCACCGATAACCGGTTGTATCCGGCGGCACCGCATCTGGAAAAACGCGTCTGGCAGGCCACATTCTCGGTTGACGGCGGCGCACGTGCCGGTAAATCCGGCGACGGGCTGATGCTTTCGCGCACCCAGCCACGCCCGGCGAATGCGCCAGACCTGCGTCTCGACGAATTGCAAAACCCGATTATCGATGCCTATCTCGACGCGCTGCCGGACGGCGTTGCGCCGCGCATCATGGGCTCACGCACGGCATTTGTGACCGAAAACGGCGACGAAGCCCGCGAACTGGCGCAAAAAGGTTTACGCCGTCAGGCCGAAAATCACCGTGCAAGCGGACAGATTGTGAACGGCGATACGCTGGATGATTACATCCGCACCTTCGACGTGCATCTTGGCACCGCGGAGCAGGTCACCGCCACGCTACAGGCCGACACCGCTCTGGCCCGCGTCACCGATCTGGCGTTTCAGGTGCATTCTATCGATCCGCCGCATCCTTACATTTTGCGTTCCATTGAACTGATTGCGCGTCACGTCGCGCCAGCCCTTGGCTGGGTTCGCCGCACGCCGCAGCGCCGTGTTTCCACCTCTTCCGCCGATCCTACGCTCTCAAAGGCTGCATTTACACAGGACAACTTATGACCACTTATTCGACTGATCTGCTGGAAAAACTGGCTGAAATCGCGCCGTCTTCTGAACTGAAACAGGCACGCGACACCCGCGACGCTGCGACCCGCCACGCGCAAGGCAGCTACGATGCGCTGTTTACCGAACAGGACGGCGTGGATTTCACGCTGGCCGAGCGTCTGCGTTTAGCGCAAAACGTCGCGCGCTGGCACGGCGATTCACAGCTCACCAATCACTATTCTGAGCGTTTGCAGGATTTGCCGGACATCGACGAAACCGCCCGTCTCGACGCCGCGCTGACTCACGGCGAACGCCTGAGCTTCAAACCCGCCAGCGCCACGCCTGCACATTTACAGGCACTGAAAAAAGCGGGCTGGTCGGTGGATGCCATCGTCACGATTTCGCAGCTGATTGCTTTCGTCAGTTTCCAGAGCCGCGCGCTGCGCAGCTACCGTCTGATTGGCGGCAAACCGGTGGAAAACGCCAGCAATAAACCGGTCGGCGCCGCGTTCTGGCGCACTGAACCGAATACCCACAGCGGCCGCGACGCACCGCAGGCATTCACGCAGGAAGAGCTTGGCTGGGAACCGTGGATCCCGTCCAAAAAGCTGGAGGAATTTGATGAAGCCCAGCAGGCGATTCTGGCGAAATTTGGCCATACCGATTCCGACTATTTCCGCCTGTTAGGCCGTAACCTGCCGGTGCTTGAACAACGTACGCTGACCGACAAAGGCATTTTCTACACCTCCGGCGGCCTGCCGCGCAAAGAGCGTGAACTGGCGGCCACCGTAGCGAGCAAAATCAACGGCTGTATTTACTGTGCGTCGGTGCATTCGCGTAAGGCCAGCCAGCTTTCCAAACAAACCGAAGACGTTCAGCGGCTGATCGACACCCCGCCGGGCGGCATTATCAGCAAGGAACAATCCCCGCGCTGGCAGGCCGAAATTGATTTCGCCGCCGCGCTCTCCGCCACGCCGCCGGTCGCCTCGCCGGAACACATTAAGGCACTGCGCGATCAGGGTTTGAACGAACTGGAAATCGTCGATCTGGCGCAGTCTGCGGCGTTCTTCGCCTGGGCAAACCGCCTGATGTTAACGCTGGGAGAACCGTTTAATGACTGATTCACAGACTTCTCAACGCCCGGTTCCGCAGCTCGATCACGTAGTGATTAACGTCGCCGAACAGCTTAACGGTGCCGAGCAGCAGTTCCGTCGTCTCGGTTTCCAGCTCACACCGCGGGGCCATCACTCGCTCGGTTCCAGCAATCATCTGGCGATTTTCGGCGAAAACTATCTGGAACTGCTCGGCTTCGAACCGGGCAATGCGCATACGCGTAAAGATCTCTGGCAGGCTCCGCTCGGCCTCACCGGTCTGGTGTGGAAAACGCAGAATTCGAACGCCGTGTTTGATCATCTGCAACAGCAAAACATCGCGGGTTCAGCACCGGCAGAATTCTTTCGCCCCGTGGCGCTCAACGACGGCACCTCGCCCAATGCACGGTTCCGCACGGTCCCGCTGGCCGCCGACCGCGTGCCCAATGGCCGCAGTTTCTTTTGCCAGCACCTGACCCCGGAACTGGTGTGGCGCACCGAGTGGCAAAACCACCCGAACGGCGTCGCGGACATCACCGGTTTTGTGATTTCCGCCGCCTCCCCGCAGGCCGCCGCGAAAGTGTACGGCGAACTGTTCGGCGCAGAAGCCTTGCAGACTAGCGCTGAAGGCGTGACATTACGCGCCGGTCGCGCAACCGTCCGGTTTGTGACGCCACAACAGGCGCAGGCCGAGTTTGGGATCGTACCTGAGGGGGAAAACGGGAGTGCGCGGATGGTCGGGTTGGAATTTGCGACACGGTCGCTGGATGCGGTGCGCAATAGCCTGCGCGTGGGCGAAATTTCGTTTAATGACTTAACCAGCCGGGTTTTGGTTCGCGCTGCGGATTCGCTGGGAGTGGCGGTTAGTTTTAGCGAAGAATAAATTCCAGGTCGTGGGCTCGCCGCCCAAACCCGCAAAACCTTGGGTTGCCGTTCAAAACTGCAAAACCTTGGGTTGCCGCTCAAAACTGCAAAACCTTGGGTTGCCGCTCAAAACTGCAAAACCTTGGGTTGCCGCTCAAAACTGCAAAACCTTGGGTTGCCACCCAAACCCGCAAGACCTTGGGCTCGCCGCCCAAACTGGCCCAAAGGGCGCGTTAACGCGCGCGCCCTCTGGACACCCGCGCTTTTCAACTGCGCGCTGCCGCTCGCTGGCTATGTTTCAGTAACTCCGGCTAGTGCCGCAAACGCCGCCGCTGCGCGGTACTTTCGCTTCGGGTTCGAACCTGCTCGGAAAAAAACCTCGCCGTTTCTCACCTCTCACTCAACGTCGTTTTGAAAGCGGCCGCAGTTTTCTAATTCGCAACCTCACCGCTGATTGTCATCAAAAAAATAAGCAGACGGTTTTACCAAAAGTTAAGTAAGAAAACAGAATGCCGTTGAATTTAGATAAGCCCCCAGCCGCTTTCAGAAAGCTTGCCGTGCGAAGAGTTTCGAGACCTGTGGCTCGAAACCGAGTAAGGGAACCGCGCAGCGGCAAGTTTTCGCGGCAATAACTGCGGCACCTGAAACATAGCCAGCGAGCGGCAGCGCGCAGTTAAAGAGCCCGGGATTCTTAAGGGTGGTGGCGATAGACCACCCTTGAGGCCGGTTTGGGTGGCAACCCAAGGTCTTGCAGTGTTTAGGCGGCGAGCCCAAATCCCTCCCCTTCAGGTGAAATAAAACCTGATCAGGTGAAAAAACACCGGTGCTGCAAAGCACAACGAATCAATGCGATCCATCATCCCGCCGTGCCCCTCGATCATCGCGCCGAAATCCTTCACGCCGCGATCGCGCTTAATCGCCGACATACACAAGCCCCCGGCGAAGCCGAGTAAGGTGATGACCAGCGAAATCAGTGCGGCCTGCCACGGTGCGAACGGGGTGATCCACCACAGCAACGTCCCGACCAGCGTGGCGCTGAGGATCCCGCCGGCAAAGCCTTCAAGGGTTTTGTTCGGGCTCAGACGCGGCGCAATCGGGCGTTTGCCGAAAAGCTTGCCGAACACGTACTGCAACACATCGGAAATCTGCACCACAATCATCAGAAACAGCAGCAATTTGATGTTCTGGTTTTCATAGCCGGGAATGTTCAGCATCAGCAAGGCAGGCGCGTGGCTGATGCAGTACACCGCCAGCATCATGCTCCACTGAATTTTCGCGCTGCGTTCGAGGAAGTTGACCGTGTCTCCGGCCAGCGCCATGCGGGTGGGGATAAACAGAAACGCGTAGACCGGAATGAAGATCGCAAACGTGCCGTACCAGCGTTCGCCGACCAGCAAATATTGCAGCGGCAGCATAATGAAGAAACACCAGAACAGCGCTTCGTGGTCACCGCGCCGGGTGGGCGTCAGCGTGATGCATTCGCGCAAGGCCAGAAACGACATCACGGCAAACAGCAGCGTCGAGCCGACCGGGCCGAACCACATTGCCATCACCGATAAAATACACATCATCCACCAGGCGCGGATGCGGGCATTGAGGTTGGCGACGACCGGCGTATTACCTTTCACCAGCGCGATCAGATAGCCCAGAATGCTGGCAATCAGCAGCAGACCGAACAATCCGCACAGTAAATAAACTAACGATTTATCCTGAAAATTCATGGTGCCAGTGTCTCCAGAGCAGCCCGCGCACGAAGCAGAAATTCCGCTTTCTCTTCCCCTTCCCGGATACTTTCAACCGGTTCGCCAAACGTTGCCGAACACAGAATGGGCACCACCAGACGGGAGCCTTTCGGCAGCACACGGTTGAGGTTTTCGAGATAAACAGGCACCAGTTCGACATCCGGATTCATTTTCGCGAGATGCCAGATCCCGCTTTTGAACGCCGAGATTTCCTCGCCGTTACCACGGGTGCCTTCCGGGAAAATAATCAGCGACTGGCCTTTTTTCAGAGGGTCGTTCATCAGTTCCAGCGCATTGTTCGGCTGTTCAGACTGCTTTTCAGCAGGACGCCGTTTGATCAACACCGCGTTAAACACACGACGCGCAATGTAACGGCGCAATTTAGAAGAGAGCCAGTAATCAGCCGCCGCAACCGGACGAACCTGCGGACGCAGATGACCGGGCAGGCTGGCCCAAATCACCATACCGTCGAGATGGCTGGAGTGATTGGCGTAGTAAATGCGGGCCTGTTTTTCAGGTAAAGGTGCCAGCCAGCGGGCGCGGACGCCGGTCAGCAGGCGGCAAAGCCGTACCAGAAAACCGGCCACCAGCCGGCCATCCAGCGGTAATTTAGTGCGAGGTTCCATCGTTATCTCCCTCAGTTCCGGCCTTTTCATGCAGTTCACGCAAAATACGTGAACCGCGACGCCAGCAGGTCACCAGTGCGCCGAGCGTAATGATCACCAGACAACTCAGCAGCAGGAGTTGCCCCCACTGCGACGGCAGGAAAATCGCAATCACCGCGCCCGCACACA
>Ga0153981_1000246_pt1 | contig 14896 bp, 20 predicted proteins | sample TSGA065MetaG_FD_104714 | JGI IMG/M metagenome (GOLD analysis project Ga0153981, IMG submission 104714) | Attine ant fungus gardens microbial communities from Georgia, USA - TSGA065 MetaG | ecosystem: Host-associated > Fungi > Mycelium > Unclassified | place: USA: Georgia, Magnolia Springs State...
ATTAGTATGTCGATACACATGCAAACGAGATTATCGAATGTACTATTCGGATGAGTACATTGAAGGAAACGGATGGTATCGTCTTTCCCAGTCATTTGTATTTCTGGAGTTCTATCACCCATTGGAATTCTGGTGTGTGTGTATGCATGAGCTAAGCTATCAGTCCAGGTTATTGATGGCAGACTAATTGCCAAACAACTGCGGCATTCCTCCAAGCTTGGACTGGTCGTCGTGTTCTGACAGTTATTGATGATTTGACTGTATATAATATTCAAATACTGGTATTCATATCCTTCAAATCGGCAATAAGAACTAAAACCAACACTATATTATCATTTTAATCAAGAACCTTCTTATTCCCAACCCAAGTCCCAAGAACAACCTTTTCAAACTTCGTCTCAACCGTGTCTTTCATCAACCATTCACCCAACGCGCTCATTCCAGCAGAGAACAAGAACAAGAGAGAACTCATGAAAAAGAACGTGATGGATTCACCAATTTGTAGCCATGACCCGGTATCGCGGACTCGGAAGAAGAACATGAGCGTCATCACTGTCTCAGGAATTTGATCAAAGCATGAGAATCGTGATGAAAGCGCGTACCATCACTCATGCACAGGGAGACAAGGAGAAGCGAGAACGGCGGAAGTTGGAGTGCGTGGTTGAGGTAAGCAAGAATTATGGATAACATGACGTATGGCGCGAGTAATTTATACAACTGTGAGTATGAAAATATGAGTTGATCACCACTGCTAATGGTGCAATATACATACCAACAGTGTCGCCATTGAAAACGGACTGAAGATGGGTATAAGGCGGTATACAGGTTCTAGGTAGAACGATCTAAAGAAAAGGCAAGTGAAACAGACAGGGGTCAATGAAGTAGACTCACGATATCGATGCGACACTGGACGTGTAAAACTGATCAGATTCGAAAACACTTCAAGATACCTGCGGAATGCATACTTTCCAATTCCGAAGAAACCCAGGTGCACGAAAAATAAGAAAGTAAGCGCAAGTCTTACGTCTCCAAAGTCGAAAACATAACCATCAGCCCTCTTACTCTCTTCGACCCTCTTTGCTGCTGGATTTCGAAGCAGCAGCTCGGAGTGCCTCATGATCTTTTCCGAAATGACCCAACAGAGTAAAACTGCCGAATAGGTAGCAAAGAATAACCCTTCAACACTGATGGAGAGTATAATAAAGCAGGGAGCGAAGCCGAGGAAGTACATGAGTAGTTTGGATGAAGTTGTATGAGGAGTGTTCATAATGTATGGGAAAATAGAGGAAGTTACTGATTGACAGATATGTTCAACTGTGATCACGTCCAGACTGCTTTTGACACTTACTTAACAGGGCCCAGTTCAATATCCTAGCCATTACAGGAAGTCCAAGTTTCCACTGAAGTCTATAAGACGAATAGACTGTGCTCGCTGTAATCAGAAGTACGAAGAATTTCTGGACGGTAGTCAAGCCATTAAGTGCCGGCATGACCGAACAGATGAACTGTACCTGAAGAGTATACTTTTCATTCAGCCTCTTCGTCGTCGCCTTTCCAAGCTGCTGCTCAACCTCAGCCAATACGAATGACTGGGCCCATTGCGCAGCTCCCCAAAAGACAAGACCACCCGCTGCACTGGAGGAGAATGATTAGAAACGTCAGCATGTATCGTAATAGCCCAGGAACTACCTTACATGAATAAACAATTTTCATTCCTGTCGACTGGCACCAACGGAAACAGCGCACATAATCCACAGAGGGAATACCACAACAATACTGATCCCGGTGACTCGGAGACCAGTTGACGAAGGCATGATCTCCCCCTCTTCTCCATGATCCAGCTATTCGCTATGACCAGACAGCCAAACGACCAAACCAATCTCCGACTGTATCCCAACTACCATAGCCAAAAACTATGAGCATCCTGAGACTTTCCCGTGTCAATAGAAATTTGAACATACCCCTAAAGCTAGAAGTGCACTTACAGCCAACACAATCCGGTCTATATTTCTTCTCAAATCAGAGCCCACCCGCGCCCGGATAGCCGGTAATAGGAAATACGGAGCCCCTTGTCGAAAGAACTGATACCAAAAATACGCGGGAAAAGAAACGTAAAGGTAATAACTCCAAGGCGATCGCTGGACAAAGAACACGGCTCCACATGCGAGAGAAATTACGGGCGGAACTAATTGTAAAACACCTTTACTGACTGATAACGCGGGTATTTCCAATGGTCGAATGATATAGAGCGAAGAATAGAGCATCCATCCGATGTGAGCCAAGGTGACGATGATGCGAAGGAGTGTCCGGTCATATGTTTGAAGGTAGTGTAGACCATTGAGAGCTTCTTTGATAAGGACGTGCGAGGCGTGTCGTGCATCGTACCACTGGGAGGAATTGACGAGGGACTCGATGTGATTAAGTTGTTGAATACGGTTAGGTATAGGTCCGGACTCGAGTGGGGTATAAGGCTTATAGAACAGGGTATGCGCCCTTTTCGATTCTATAGAACACGCACGCTCAGACAATGGTGTCGTGAGAAGGACACTACACACCATGTTTGAACCGATATTGCTCTAGAATCATTCTGGCATTTACGAGTGCAGCTTCTGCCAGAGCCTTCTTCCCCAGTCCTGGGTCCAAATACCCAGGTTTGTCGGGATCAACATCTGGTAAAACGCCAACAGAATTCACGGGCCATGCCACGCCAATCAGTGTTGACATGATCGCTGCGATATCCGCTTGTTCCACATCTCGTCTATAGAGATGATTGAGACCCCATGGCTGAGAATAATCATCGTGCGAAGATGGCACTGTATCTGGAAGAGGGCCACGAATGCCTTTACCCCATGCGATAAGTGGAGTGCGCGTGCAATCTGGATCTGTAAGGGATCAGGGGAGGAGTAGATGGAAGAAGATACAATATCCCTCACGTCCGTCACCATGGTTCCCAATCACAGACATCCCGTGGTCAGCAGTAAAAATAAAGCTGGTCTCCTCATCTCCGTAAAATTCGACCATAAGCTGTTCTGTTCGCTGAACGATTTGATCTACGGCTTGGATATTCCTCATGTATTCTGGAGAATGAGGTCGATGCGAATGCCCTGTGGTATCCAAACCTAGAAGATGGAGGAAGAAAACGACTTTGTCGGAGTGTAATTTTGTCCTGAGTGTTGTATCGGTAAGAGCATTGCGGAACAAAGTCTCTAGCTGGTTGAGAACCCAGTAGTCCAGCTCAACAGCATCTGGCGAATGCTTTGGAAATAGCCATATTTGAATGGACAGTGGCTTACCTTTGGTGAAATCCTCTTCTTCTGCATCATAGCTCCATTCTAGTACTCTGCCGGGTACAGCACCTCGGGCGAACATGGGTAAGATATCAGGTGAACCGAATGAGAATGTTGTAGTTGATTGATTAAAGACAGAATCAAAATTTACAGGGTTTGTCTTCCAACCCTGCGAATAAGAATCAGCAAAGCGCGCTCACAGAACATTTTGAACGTGAACAAACCTTTGTGACAGCAGAGACGTCCTCGTACATTCCTCCAATGATAGCGACATGACCTGGTCGACTCTCAGTTGGTACTCGAGTGTGGGACACTCCAAACACTCCGCGAGACTCTGCGATAGATCTAAGATATGGAGCAACAATCCTGGGGGAATTTTCAATCTTCGGAAATGGGTACTCGTTGAACAGGAGGTCTGCACGCAAACCATCGCCTGAGAATAAACGTCTCATGATTAAGGCTTGACAGTGTCAAACTCACGACACACCAACGATCAGGACCAGCCTTTTCGATTCAGCTTGCGTTCTGAAACTCTGCATTCCATGAACGACAGGGCTTGTGAAATAGCAGTCGAATACAGAACCGATAAAAACAACATGGAAGAGCAGGCCTATGAACAGCAACCTTTGAACAGAATAATCGGTGCCATTTTTTGCGGCTGGGGACATGAACCTGTGATGACAGTAGAAAAGAATCTATTAATACTTCACAAACTATGTGCACATGATTCTCGAATTCTAAAACGGGTTGCTATCCCTCCACAATGTCCAAGCGAAGGGTCGCGTACTACTACGACTGTGAGTGCAATTCCTGGGCTCATACTTGTACTCAGTCTATGAAATCCAGCTGATGTTGGCTCGTATACATATGGCCTTGGTCATCCCATGAAACCCCATCGGATACGAGTCACTCACGACCTCGTCGCTGCATACGATATGCTGCCCAAGATGCACGTCTTGGTGGGTGCTCACATCTCATATTATGTGCAGCTACAGCTGAAAATATTTGTCTAGCGACCAAAAAGAGCCACGCCTGAAATGCTCACTGCCTTTCACACGGACGAATACATCCATTTCCTTACCAGAGTCTCGCCGGAAACAGCAGAAGAGCTGACATACCACGGTACACGATGTGAATGCTCAAAATGCATCTAGAGCTGTATAAAGATCTCAACTATCCATTTGTTCTAGTTCTAGTTGGGGATGACAATCCAGCATTCGAGGGATTATTCGAATTCTGTTCAATATCGGCGGGGGGCTCTATATGTATGTATCCATCGTTCTTTCAGGAGATTGTTTACCATGATTCGAGTTTTTGAACAGGTGCAGCTCAACGAATAGCTTCAGGTTCTGCCGACATCGCAATCAACTGGGCTGGAGGCCTTCACCACGCCAAAAAACGAGAAGCCTCCGGCTTTTGCTATATAAATGACATTGTACTTGGAATCCTTGAACTTCTACGCTTTCACCCTCGCGTTCTCTATATTGATATTGACTGCCACCATGGCGATGGCGTGGAAGAGGCATTTTATACCAGTAACAGGGTCATGACATGTAGTTTCCACAAATTTGGGGAATACTTCCCTGGTACCGGCACGCAAGAAGATAAAGGTCGAGGGAAGGGCAGAGGATATGCCATTAATGTCCCTCTAAAGGATGGAATCACAGATGAATCATTCCGAAGTATCTTCGAACCGGTATGTCCGTCCCTGATATTTGGCAGAACTAAAAAGAGAATGAGGGTTCTGGTACAGGTAATCGCTAAGATCCTCGACGTATTTCAGCCATCTGCCGTTGTACTCCAGTGTGGTGCCGATTCGTTGTCCGGAGATAAACTCGGGTGCTTTAATTTGACGATGAACGGACATGCGCATTGCGTTCAGTTCCTCCGGCAACAGAACATACCACTTATTCTGTTGGGCGGAGGAGGCTACACAGTGAAAAACGTGGCAAGATTATGGACATACGAAACAGCATGCGCTCTCGGAATAGAGAATGATGTCGACCCAAACCTTCCATGGAGTGAGTATTTTGAGTGGTTTGCTCCAAGATATCGGTTAGAGGTTGTCGGGAATAACATGGATGATCTCAATATCAAGGATGGATCGCTTGACAGAGTTCGGTGAGCCATTCTCGTTCTTATACTCCACTGCAGTGCTTAGGCCTGAGCCTATTAGAGTGACTGCACTGGAACAGCTGCAGGAGATTGCCCACGTTCCTTCAGTACAAATGCACGACGTACCGAAAGAGTCTCTGGGCCACCACCTCAGATTCATGAATGACGATGAAGGTTGGGATGAACTCGACGAACGGGTAGCTCGTACGTCTCCTCCTTGATTCATGTTTGAGCCGTCCTGCGATGCTTCTTATGCAGAACACGTGCGATACGTTTATAATCTACAAGAATCCTCCTCTGCTTCCTCTGAAGGCGAAGATGAAGAGCCTTGGGATTCGGATGACACTGCTAACAGTTGGCGGCGCCAACAGAATGGCACATCAAGCCGTCGTCCCAATAAACCCCCTCGCATGACCGCCAATTCAACCAGCGGAAATGCTGAAGAACTAGCAGCCAATGGAAAAAGAATGAGCTTACTCACGAATTGCTACTTTGATGTTCCGGTCCAAGAGAACGGCTTTGCTCATTATGACTGTGGTGCTGTCCTGGGTAAAGCGACGAAGAGGAAGTTTTTCAGTTACCCCCATAAGTGGGATGACGGAAGCGGAGGGTTGACAATGAGAGATGCGTTCTCACCGCTGTCGAAGACACTGAACCTTGCAGGACTGATGGAAAGGGGTGGGAGAGATAGGGAGGCAGAGACTATGGATGATGATTGGGACGATAATAATAGTTGTTAACTCGTGTATGGATATTTTGTAATCTTACTTACGGCCTTGTGGGTTCTGTAAATTATTTTCACTTTGTCGACTTGGCCGGCTGATTATCAAAAAAAATCCATATGATTAACATTGCGGTTCGCTTGTTTTATAAGTGGCTTCTTCTCTTCCTACGATCACCGCGCTCAAATTTAACTCCACTTTAGTGATTTCCTCTGGGAAGTCCGACATACTTGCGGGATTCCGTCGTTCCGTCATTACTTTTGGGCTCGTCTAATTTCAGCCGATTCTGGGAACCCACGGTGAAAATGGGACACCAACACTCCTGTGATTCATATATATAAAAAGATTGGATTCTGACAGCCATCCTCCTGTCAGCTAAGACCACAGACGTTCATCCTCTACTTTGTCCCCTTCCACAGATACTTCAGATTTGGTGCTTGACAATGTCGACGCCAACGATCACGGAGCAACCTGTTGCAACGATACCTCCACTTCCAAGGGAATCAAAACCATCCTCACGTCGGCTGCGAAGGACATATGAATTAGTAAAGCATAAAATAACGACGAGAGAAGGATGGCTCGGCGATTATAACTATGGTTGGTAGGTCCATGTTGTAGAACAAACCTCTCCTCCAGCCCTGGTTAACGCTCTTCCTAGGCTATGCATGCCAATGTTACCGTTTGTGAAGCGAAAGAGCAGCGACCCACCATTTTATGCTCTTGATGATGAACTGCCGCTTGTTCTTGCTATCTCATCGGGACTGCAACATGCGCTTGCGATGCTTGCTGGACTTATTACACCACCGATTATCTTTGCTTCTACGTTGAACCTACCACCTGACGTGTCGGCCTATATGATTTCTGCTTCACTGATTGGCTGTGGTGAGTATGATCTTGGGATTTCATGGTTTGGCAACAACCTTGAAATCTCCATTTCCTCTTTATGCTACCGGGTAGCTCAGAGTGCTGATATGTCATTTTAGGCATTCTAAGTCTCGTCCAGATATCCAGATTACACCTATTCAAGGATTACTATCTCGGAACAGGCTTGATCACAGTTGTTGGAACGAGTTTTGCGACCCTTTCTATTGCTAATGCCGTACGTGTTGACTTTTCAAGATAAGAGCTTTAGGACTGACTCCTCATCCAGATTTTTGATGCCATGTATAGCGATGGAAGTTGTCCATCCTCTGTAGTTGATGGACTGACAGTTCGTGGTCCGTGCCCAGATGCCTATGGCAAAGTTTTGGGTGAGAGCTTTCAATTTAATATCTTTATCTCCTGACGAAGACCATAAGGTACCTCGTTGATATGCTCCTTCCTCGAGATATTCATGTCGTTCTTTCCACCTCGCGCGCTGAAGCGAATATTTCCCCCTATCGTCACAGGCACAGTCATTTTCCTGATTGGTGCTTCCCTCATCGGTAGCTCTGGCATTCCAAACTGGGGTGGGGGATCAAATGACTGTCAAAGCCGGCCAGACAGTGGATTGTACGTTCTCTGTCCTAGTATCAATGCGCCTCGGCCCCTTCCGTACGTTCCCCTATTTTTCTTGCTTCTCATGAGTGTACCAATTCGATGCCTAGATGGGGGTCTGCAGAGTTCATTGGAATTGGGTTTCTTTCGTTCATCTCAATCATCCTCACAGAAGTATTTGGATCGCCTTTCATGAAGAATGTTTCAATCATCATCGGTCTTGTCGTTGGTTGTATCGTAGCGGGAGCGACAGGGTATATTGACTCATCCACTATTGGCACCTCGCCTGCCATTACTTTCATGTGGGTACACCGATTCAAACTCGGAGTTTATCCCCCAGCCATTCTGCCCATGCTTGCTGTCTATGTGTCTTTGGCTATGGAAGCGATAGGAGATATCACCGCCTCTGCTGAGGTATCACAACAACCTGTTGTAGGTGATGTCTTTGACTCGAGAATTCAAGGAGGCGTCCTCGCGGATGGAATTGGTGGAATCTTATCAGCGTTGTTCACATTAACCCCCCTATCGACCTTCGCACAGAATAACGGCATCATTGCTATTACACGTTGTGCCAACAGGAGTGCTGGGAGGTGGTGTTGTACCTTCCTAATTCTCTTTGGTGTTCTCGGTAAATTGTCGGGCGTCTTCTTGGCCATTCCAGCGCCGGTGCTCGGTGGAGTTACGACATTCTTATTTGCCAGCGTAGCGACATCTGGTATCCGCGTACTAAGTCAAATCGAGTTCTCGCGGCGAGACCGGTTTGTTCTAGCTGCAGCATTGTCGTTTGGAATTGGGAATTTGCTCAAGCCTGATATTTTCACCCATCTTTTTGAGAGGGTTGCTAATCCTGGGTCGGGTTTGAGGGGGTTATTCGACTCGATTACGATTGTGTTGAGTACACCTTGTGAGTCCTTGCATTTCATGCCGAATTTATTTCATGGTTGAACGTATCTCCCAGTCTTATCTGCTGGTGTTCTTGCTGTACTACTCAACTTGACCCTTCCTATGGAGCGAATTCATCAGCAGGATGATGAGGAATCTCAGTCAGTTGAGGAAATTAGAGATGTTGAATTGTCTGATAGACCGAAGGGGCTGGAGCTTCGTCGTATATAACGGTCACCGATGGGGATGTAATTGGATACCGTCGATTCTTGACGAGTCCTTCAGATTGACCTTGGTTCAGTAATCTAACAGAACCTGGATAAGATCGTTACTGGACTACAGGATGACATAATGCGATGTCTCATGTTACTCGCAGCTGGTTCTTCAAAGTCGGAGTCCCACAACGACGGATGGCTGATTCATATCAGGAACGAAAGTCTGATTTTTTCGGTAATCCCTTGGGGAGACTAGAAGACCAGCAAAAGACAAGACAAAAAAACGTAGATCGAAATCATCGGCTATCGCTTTCAATATCTTGACTCCCTGGAACAACCCTTTTTTAGTGGTATACGAACATCTCTCGTGCATGTGACACAAACCCGTATAAAAGCAGGCATCTTGTGTGCTTTGTCGGAGTCGGAGTCAGTCACAATTGTTGTCTGAAACCTATCTCAACTCCTGGAAAGACGGTTGCTGATTGATTCGCCGATATTATTCTCGGGAATCTTTTTTTTTACACGATTCAAACCTCAGATTTTGATCAAGTGTGACGGCGTGAGAGTCTGAAGCTGACGCGAGGCTCGCCTGACTCTCGGGAATGTCCTCACTTTCCTTCCTACCTCGAAAACTCACCAAAGGCATAAATGCTCAGAAGTCTAGTACATGTGGTGCAAAAACAGGACAATCCGGAGAATCTGCATCTGGCATTACCTTGTTAGACGTGACTCGCAACGGCCCAGCGACCTCTTCCAATGGTACAACTCTACCTGAATACGACGATCAGGATTCTATCAATTTGCTTAGTTTGTCGTTGTCAGACTTTGCGCTTTGGCTAGATGTGGAGTTAAGGCAGCAACTAGGGTGTGGACCTGATACTAGTTGTTAGTCGAATTGCTCTTTTAATGCATCAAGGCTTTGACCAGGTTACAGATATTCCACTAGATTATCTCCTCGAGCACTCTGGAGTGCTTTCTGGTCTTTGTAGCTGTACGGATATCCCGCGTAGTCAAGTTCAGAGGGCCTTGGTCAAAGCCATACGGTTATATGCGAGTCACTTGTTCGATGTGCAGCTTACATTGCATCCCGACGAGACGGTACCGCGATTCGGAAAGCAGAAAGACGTTGGAGGAGGGTATGAAATACGGAGAAAATGCATTGATCTGAAAAGCAAAGCTGACTGGGATGCATGTACTTTATACATAGTGCGTGATATCCTCTCCCGATTCGTTTTCTTTGGTGAGCTGACTGTTATCGTAGGAGAATATACCTCCTGGATATAGGTCACACGCGAAGATAATTCGTCTCTTGAATTACTTGCTGCGCGACGCACCCTCTATGTCGTCCACCCCTACCCCTTCAAGAGATCCTCTTACTCGCATACAGGGCATATTGTTTCCTCCGCATTACAACGACAAACCGGATATGCAACCGTCGTGTAAAGGTTTCGCTTTCGTCACTCTCGCGCATACTGCCGACTGCGATCATCTAAAGGAGAACTGGCCTTGGATGAGAGATGCTCCGAGCGACTTTTACATAGATCAGTTTAAGGCTAGAGAAAGGGAAGGAACCATCTCGTCTACCGATCCATTGTACATTGCGCGTCAGCACAATCTCCGTGTGATTTCCAAGGAAAGATGGCTTCAGCTCAAAGCGGAATATTTGGACTACCGGCAAAAATTGGTGGAAGAGTTGAACGTATCTCAAGATGCTCAACAAATTATGAACCAGGGCCCTCTACCTAAGGCTACCACACCTTTCTTGAATCCTTCTTCTCCATATCCCCCCGGTTGTCTTGTCTTTATAAAGAATGTCCACCCAGAAACCACTAAAACGACACTACGCACCCTTTTTTCCCGAGGGCTCCGGCAGTCTGACGCACCAGCACAGAAAAGCTTTGAAGGCCTGGATTACGTTGATTTCAACAAAGGGATGGACACAGTAAGTCTTTTCATCTGATCGTCGGGTGTTGCAAAAGAATAACGTTGTTCTTAGTGTTATCTGCGCCTAACTGCATCATCATACACTACGGCACTTGTGGACTATCATCGGATACACCTGATAATACAGGTTTCCGGTATGGATGAAACGGGGACAGAGGTATCATTGTCACATATTTCCACCCAAGCTCAGAAGCCGATTGTTGTGGAGCGCGTGATAGGCAGACCAGAGGAGATCTACTGGGACAAGGTCCCAGTTAAAGTAAGAAAGGCCGCAGTTGAGAGGGCGATGAAACTGGTTGAAGCTGTGGATCGGGAGAGTATGAACGATTCTGTGGGGGTGCGGAAACACTATATTGAAACTGGGAGGGATGAGTCACCACAGAGGAATAAGAGAAAGAAGTCTCACGTCTTCTGAGCTTCTTTTTTTGGGGTTCAGTATTTTGATTCCACAACAAGCAAGCTAGTGCTAAGACGTGGAGGTCCCGAGCAGAGCCCTGCATCAGGGGTGTATCTACAGAAGGCATAAGGCCAAAGAAGTAAGACGTGTTTCAAGTTTTGTCTGTATTATTAGTATGCTTGTATCTGTCGACCTGCTTGAAACACTTTGTTATCCCATTGGGGTGACTATCCTTCACTATTGTTATGTTTTTCCTGAATTCTGAATTTACCAACCCTATTGAAACATAATGGCAGGACTTCGGCCCCGATAAGGTCAAACAGATACTATTAATAGTATACATTTGTATTTTTTTGTCTCGTCCCACGGTGCATAGAATTTAGGCGCACATGATCAGCATGATCCCATAGAACCCGACGAGCGTTCTGGATACCGCAACTGGTGCTAAGATACATCCGAGCTTCTAGGGTGGTCTGCTGAAGTCGTTCCGAATTAGGTGTCAAACAGGAACCACATACTTGATCATTCCAGTGCTAAAGATTTGTTCTGTGGTGCTAAGCTCCTTGTAGCCCAGTGTAGTGCGAGGACGCAGAGCCTGCCACATATCCAAAGTTAACGATATCATAATGGATCTAGGCTCTCCTGTCAATGATAGGAATGGGACTCCTGACCTGAGCTCACCTTCATCACCCGGAGAAGGCATACACTTCACGCCGAAGAGAGCCATGGCCTCTTTCGATAATTTGGTTGCATTGGCAAACTATCAGGAACGACTCAAGGACGCTCGACGTGTTGTCTGGAGAGATAGAGGGGAGCAGGCTGTCGAGTTACAGACGGTGAGAGAATGTTTAGAGCACGCTGCTCGAGGTGGTTTTCGTATGTATCCAACGACATTCATTTTGACACCTTTAAAAAGACGATTACTAGGCTCTACATCGTTAGCATTCGGTATACGGGCATGCGTAAATTTAGCTCTTGCTCTCATTCGCATTAATCGTGCACCCAGGTGAACTAATTTACATCGGTCTGCAGTCAGTGGGGAATAATGACACACTTTCCTAGAGACTTGAAATTAATACTTATGAGGCATGCAATATTTGGTTCAGACACTTGGAGGTTTGCTGCTATGTTTGGTACGCGCCATGACGTTAAACCCGCGTCCTCGTTGATCGTCCAACAAAGGCACATTCACATCGGTGTACAAGTTTCTCATTAATGCACTTCCAATCCTCGTCTCTCCTTCCAACTCATCGACTGCAGTCGATGACGATGATGACATTAAGGTTCAGGTTCCCATAACAACACCAAGTGGAGTCCCAAGTCATGGAGAGACGCGACTTCATCTCAGTGCACGAGCTCAATCGATCCTCATCAAAAAGAAGACCCGCCGATGGCACGCCACTTTTGCTGGGGCTGTTGCAGGCGGACTGGCGATCATTTGGGAGAAGAAGAACCGCAGAGGTTTAATTTCCCAACAACTGTTTGTTCGGTCCGTCGCATTACTTCCAGATATCATTATACCTGACAATTATAAAGCGGCTTGCAAGGGTCTTATAATTCATACACAACACGCAAGGGGATTCACATCCCTTACGGAAACGTTCTAGTATTCGCACTAGCGTAAGTGTTGTTGTGCATCGGTTTTGAATACTCTTCTTACCTGTGAGTAGGTGTGGACAGATCATGTATGCAATGCTATTACGACCTGATACATTACCAGGCTCATATCGCGCTTGGTGAATATTTATCTCTTGGTCTGAAGTGTGGCTGAATCTGCTCTCAGGATAAGCCAAGCCTCGAGAGTTCCTGAGTCTTGCTTCAACATGAATATGAATCTGGTTAGAGAAGGCAAATGTGATTTATCTGAGTTGGCCAAAATCATATCACTTCCGGTAGGCCGTCAACTTTTATTGAAGTCTTCATTTTAATCCGTGTGATTGCAGGACATTACACCGTACAACAAAGCTGAGCTGCTTTCCTTTCGACACAGTTATCTCAGCCCTTCATCATCTCAATATGTTTACCGCCATTTACCGTGTAATGCAATGCACCCAGCAGTGTCCCCCTGTTCATTTGTCCCCCTTGACCGTTTTTTCTCTGTCTTTCGATGGGTGTTACCTGTTTATGGCGCGCTTCACTTCATTCCTCCAATATTATTCAAGTGGACGAATTTTCTGAAGGATCCAGGTTCTGTGATTATGAGGGCAGGTTTAGGGAGCACGAGAAGCTCGGCGTTCTTGGGTGTTTTTGTTGTCATTTTTCAGAGTATGTCAGTTCCCTGTATCTCGACTTTGGCCCTCTTTGAGACGTCATCAGCATTATTATGCTATAAACACAGGCTACACCGATACCTCACTAAAATCAAGTTGGGCCTCATGCCAAGCAATTCAGCGACGGCGGTCTTCAAACGTATACCACAATCTGCAATAGACTTGCTGATTTCAAAATTCTCGTTCTTGCTTTTGGGTATTTCGTCGGGATTGTCGATATTGATAGAAGACAAGCGGAGGAGGACAGAGTTGGCGATGTATGTTCTGCCAAAAGGCTTTGAGAGCTTGTGGGTTGCATTGAGAGGGCGTGGACTCGTTTTCAAGACTGGGGATTGGGGTGAAATTCTGGTATGTCCAGTTTTGATATAACGAATGGATATCTCCAACTCATTTTGCTTTCCTGTAATTAGCTAACGGCGATTGGTATGGCTTTGGTGATGGTGAGCTTGCATTCTTATTGATTGAGAACTTATTCTTTGACATCTTTGTCGTAGGCAACTTATCAAAATGATCCGCAACATCTGTCGGGGGTTGTTCGTAGGATTGTGTATCAATTTATTGGGCCAAATTAAGCCAGTCGAGTGTAAGTATGAGGGTATAATCACTGTTACGTTGGATTTCTAGGATTCGACTGGATATTTGAGCCTGTTGTTTCGTAGATGAAAGTTGGTAGTTGAGGGAAGCGACATCTGGAACAAAAGTTATCGGTCTCAAGTAGCGACTTTACAATTTTATAGGGGTTTGTGATTTCTGGGACTGCCGTGTCACAAGTCCACCCCTATCATATGAGACGAAGAAAAAAGACTGGCAACTTAGATGCCAATTTAAGTAAGGAAAGGACGTACATGTTCTCCCATCAATATTTGCACTTGGGCACTTTTGTATTTTGATTCCATGTGTAAGATATGAGACGCTTGGTTCGTGATATCAACCTCCCAAGAATCGTTCATTGTTGGTAGTCAGCGGGAGAGACAAGATGGTGATTATTTATGTATGGACACGGTCCCTGAATGATTATGGACGAACTTACTCTCTTTCAACTCTCCCACCTGAAATAATGTGAACCAACTGACGTGTAGCTAGATATCATAATCGATCTCGTGTTTCTTCGTGTTTTGAGGAATCAATAGACGGACAATGATATTTGGTTGGAGTCATTATGCCAAACAACCGCTTTACCTGATTGGAGTTGAAATTGTTCTCAACCTCACAGCAATGTCTGGTGATTCTTCAGAGCGATCGTCTCTCATAGAACTGTGAGTTATTATTTCTTGTAATGATCTATTTTACCTGATGTGCTTCACTCCAGGACATTCCAACAACTTTATGAGTTGTTAAGCGAGACTGACAATATCCAAACTAAACGGGTCAAGCACCACCTTACATGCAGGAAGGACCAGCTTCACGACATTGGGAGTACGTTTGGAACTCCATCCGACGCGTCACAAAAGACAGTCGAAGATGGCACTGTCGTTCTGGCTGATGGCATCACACTACGAACAAACCCTTCGGATGCGGAATATGTCCGAGTCATTAGCAAGGAATTTAACATCGACCAAGTCCAAGCATTGATTCTCATCCATTCTTA
>Ga0153981_1000247_pt1 | contig 14889 bp, 17 predicted proteins | sample TSGA065MetaG_FD_104714 | JGI IMG/M metagenome (GOLD analysis project Ga0153981, IMG submission 104714) | Attine ant fungus gardens microbial communities from Georgia, USA - TSGA065 MetaG | ecosystem: Host-associated > Fungi > Mycelium > Unclassified | place: USA: Georgia, Magnolia Springs State...
ATGCCGATAATATTTTGGTATTGCATCGGGGTCAGGCGGTTGAACAAGGTAACCATTTTCAGCTTCTGGCAGAAAAAGGCCGTTATTATCAGATGTATCAGTTGCAGCTCGCAGGGCAGGAGCTGGCGTCCACCGGTACGATTATTTCAGCAACAGAAAACGTATAATCTTTCAGCTGGCGCAGCCTGATTGCTGCGCCAGTTCATTTCTTCCTGTTCTTTTAATCCCTCCTTTTCGCGTCTCACGCACCTGATTCATGCAGCCAAAACGTTCCGCTGACTTTCTCTGCACTAAAAGGCAGCGACAGGCACTTAAATGGTGCGCATGGGGTCAGGCTGAATACGGCCTCACAACTGTGCGCCGGGTCACGAATAATCTGAAAATGCCGTATTACGCGGGAATTGCATGAATATTTGCGTGATTTCAACTCTGGCACACCCTTTGCTTTAACCATTCCGTATCGGGCGCGAGGCTTCTCGCGGCAAGCCCTTAATTCGAGGAGTGGCAATATGAAGCTGGTTACTGTGGTGATCAAACCTTTTAAGCTGGAAGACGTGCGTGAAGCACTGTCTGCTGTTGGAATTCAGGGGCTGACCGTAACGGAAGTTAAAGGTTTCGGCCGTCAGAAAGGTCACGCTGAGTTGTACCGCGGTGCGGAATACAGCGTGAACTTCCTGCCAAAAGTAAAAATCGACATTGCTATCGCTGACGATCAGCTGGATGAAGTGATCGACGTGATTAGCAAAGCGGCCTACACCGGCAAGATCGGTGATGGCAAAATTTTCGTTGCAGAATTGCAACGCGTCATCCGTATCCGTACGGGTGAAACTGACGAAGCAGCACTGTAATTTCAGGCCTTTATCTCTGATATAAATCGCTTTGATATAAATCAGGTTAGAAAAAACAGTTTTGAGAAACAGGGGTGGGTTAATAATGAAAAAACTTTTATCCATGATGGGGCTTGGCGCGGTTGCATTGCTGCCTTCGCTTGCCATGGCAGCAGCACCGGCAGCCGCAAACGGTGCTGACAACGCATTTATGATGATCTGTACTGCCTTGGTACTGTTTATGACTGTACCTGGCGTGGCATTGTTCTACGGCGGCTTACTGCGTTCTAAGAACGTTCTGTCCATGCTGACTCAGGTTATCGTGACCTTCGCGCTGGTTTGTGTTCTGTGGATCCTTTATGGCTACAGCCTCGCATTCAGTGAAGGTAACGCCTTCTTCGGCGGCTTCAGCAATGTGATGATGAAAGGCATCGGCCTGGATTCAGTCACGGGCACCTTCTCCCAGATGATTCACGTTGCGTTCCAATGCTCTTTCGCCTGCATCACTGTAGCGCTGATTGTGGGCGGTATCGCTGAACGTGTTCGTTTCTCTGCGGTGCTGATTTTCACTGTGATCTGGCTGACCTTCTCTTACATCCCGATGGCTCACATGGTGTGGGCGGGCGGCTTCCTGGCGGCTGATGGCGCGCTGGACTTCGCGGGTGGTACGGTTGTTCACATCAACGCCGCTATCGCAGGTCTGGTGGGTGCATATCTGCTGGGCAAACGCGCAGGCTTTGGTAAAGAAGCGTTCAAACCACACAACCTGCCGATGGTCTTCACCGGCGCTTCAATCCTGTACGTGGGCTGGTTCGGCTTCAACGCCGGTTCGGCAAGCGCGGCGAGCTCCATTGCAGCCCTGGCATTCCTCAACACCGTTATTGCGACCGCAGGTGCAATCCTGTCCTGGACGCTGGTTGAGTGGATGGTTCGCGGTAAGCCTTCTCTGCTGGGCGCAAGCTCCGGTGCTATCGCAGGTCTGGTTGCTATCACCCCGGCGTGCGGTACTGTTGGCGTGGGCGGTGCTCTGATTATCGGTCTGGTAGGCGGCATTACCGGTCTTTGGGGTGTGGTTACCCTGAAAAAATGGCTGCGTGTGGACGATACCTGTGACGTTTTCGGTGTCCACGGCGTGTGCGGTATCGTAGGTTGTCTGCTGACTGGCGTATTCACTTCCAGCTCTCTGGGCGGTGTGGGTTATGCAGAAGGCGTCACCATGGGCCATCAGGTCTGGGTTCAGTTCTTCAGCGTCTGCGTTACGCTGGTCTGGTCTGGCGTTGTGGCCTTCATCGGTTACAAAGTGGCTGACATGATTGTAGGTCTGCGTGTTCCTGAAGAGCAGGAACGTGAAGGTCTGGACGTGAACAGCCACGGCGAGAATGCTTACAACCAGTAAGCTGATTTCAGAGAAAGTAGTGCGCTAACTCTCTAATTAAGCAGTATAAAATAATAAAGATGAAAAAACAGAAGGGGCGATATCACTGTCGCCCCATTTTTATGTCTGATTTTGCGTAATAGCGGATTTACTCGACCGGTCTTTGGCGGATCACGCCTTCCTGCACCGTAGAGGCCACTAAAACCCCTTCACGCGTATAGAACTGGCCGCGCACAAAACCGCGGGCGCCGGAAGCTGAGGTGCTTTCAACGGCATACAGCAGCCAGTCGTCCATGCGGAAAGGGCGGTGGAACCACATCGAATGGTCGATGGTCGCCACCTGCATTCCCGGCTCCAGGAAGCCAATGCCGTGAGGTTGTAGCGCGGTGGGCAGGAAATTGAAATCAGACGCGTAGCCCAGCAAATACTGGTGGATCCGCAGATCGTCAGGCATTTCGCCGTTCGCGCGGAACCACACGGCACGGTGCGGCTCTTCAACACTGCCTTTCAGCGGGTTGTGGAATTTCACCGGGCGCATCTCGATTGGCTTATGGCCGATGAATTTTTCGCGGAATTTTTCCGGAATAAGATGCGCCAGATTTTTAGCAATATCGGATTCCGACACCAGTGATTCCGGCGGTGGCACGTCCGGCATCGTATTTTGGTGCTCAAAACCTTCTTCCTGACTCTGGAAAGAAGCTGTCATATAAAAAATTGGCTTGCCGTGCTGTACGGCTTTCACCCGACGGGCGCTGAAACTGTTGCCGTCGCGCAGGATTTCAACGTCATAAATAATCGGTTTGCTGCTGTCGCCCGGACGCAAAAAGTAACTGTGAAACGAATGAATACCACGATCGACTGGTACGGTTTGTTTGGCGGCATACAGCGCCTGACCGACAACCTGACCACCAAAGACCTGACGTAAACCCAGATCTTCACTTTGACCACGAAACAGCCCTTCTTCGATTTTTTCCAGATCTAAAAGATCCAGCAGATTTTTTAATGCCTGACTCATAGTGGCCTCATGAAAGTTACCGGCTGATGCATGCCGGGCGGAAAAAAATGCGGTCTCCGGCACAGGTCTAACCTGTTAATCATAGTGGATCTTCCTGATGCTCAGAAGCCCTGTTTTGTCGTCGGGAGGAAAACTTCAGATTTTTGTGCCATGATTAATAGGTAAGCTGGTTAAAGTCACTAAATTCTTCGTCGGCGTTTATTACAGCTTGTCGACAAGCGACTAATAAAAAGGGAGTACGATCAATGAAACTTTGGCAGATAGTAGGTGGAACCGCGCTGTCTCTGACTCTTGCCGGGTGCGCACCGCACCACCAGGACCCAGCGCAACAGCCCCCTGTTAATACGGCGGCCAGTCCGTCGACCGAACCTGCGATCACCGGCCCAAATGTGTCTGGTAGCGTGTTTATCAATCAGCGAGTGGCTTTACCGCCTGATGCGGTTCTGACCGTCACATTGTCTGATGCGTCTCTGGCGGATGCGCCTTCACGCGTGATTTCACAGAAAGTCGCAAGAACCCAGGGTAAACAGGCGCCGTTTACGTTTATCCTGCCGTATAACCCGCAGGAAATTGCGCCAAATGCCCGCGTCCTCCTGAGCGCAGCGGTGACCGTTAATGGTCAGATGACCTTCGTCACCGACAGCATTAAGGAAGTGATTAACCATGGTCAGGGCACCCGTGCCGACCTGCAACTTGTGCCGGTTGTCGCCGTACCGGTTGCCACCAAGCCGGATGCTTCAGGTCCGCTCAGCAACCCGTCTACTCCGGGGCTGGGCACTTCGCCGGCACCGATCAGCGCAGTGCCATCACAGTCAACTTACTGATGTAAAGGCTGTCTGCGCACTCAGGCACCGCTCCGGCGGTGCTTTTTTATGGGCGCAGTTCTACCATTTCCAGCCGTATTTCTCTAAATCGACTTTGCCTTTCTTAAAGACAATCCCTTCAGCCAGTAACGCCTGACGTTGACGTTTAAAATCTTCGCCTTGCAGGGAAATCTCGCCGTGGCGGTTAATCACGCGATGCCAGGGAAGGGTGCTGCCTTCCGGAAGTTTCTTGAGTACGCCGCCGACCTGACGTGCCGCACGCGGAGATCCTGCGAGCTGCGCCACGTTACCGTATGTGGTGACTTGTCCGGTTGGGATGGCGGCGATAATCTGAAATACGCGCTGGCGAAAGTTATCGGGGTCCGACATGACATCCTCCTCAGTGTTTGCCGGACAGTATGACGTAAAAATCGGGGTTCTGTCCGGCCTGATTCAGGCGTATTGTTTAAGAAAACAACGGTTGTCGGCGGTTAACTTGCTTTTGCTCTGGTCATCACAGATAATGCCCACCGCTTCGATTCTCTTGTACAGAGACGCGGGGCCAATAACGACAATGGGGGCCCTGTTGGTTCTCCCGCAACACTAACTTGTTAACTCGGTCAGGTCCGGAAGGAAGCAGCCATGGCAGGTGTCGTGTGTGCCGGGATGTAGCTGGCAGGGCCTCCACCAATTTCAGGCCCTCCCGTTTTACCTCTTCTGCTAACCCGTTCACTCTTTGAGATAAATTTTGCGTCAGCCTTAAAACAACGGGCAAGGTATTTTCGCGCCCGTTATCAGGTGAAATGAAATCAATGATGTACCAGCGTGGCGAAGTAGTACACCAGCGGAACAGCCAGAATATACAACCCCAGCGGGACTTCGCGCCCTTTTCCGGCCACGATTTTAATGAGGATGTAAAACAGTAATCCGCCGGCGATACCGGTGCCGAAGCTGTTCGAAATCAGCGTGATCATGACCATCATCAGCACCGGTAACGCATCGGTGAAGTTGCCCAGATCAACTTTTCGCAGGTTACTGAACATATTCAGGCCGATCAGAATCAGCGCTGGCGCGGTGGCTTCCTTGGGGATCATCAGCGCAACCGGCGTGAATAACAGCATCAGCAGGAACATGACCGCTGCGGCCAGCGCTGTCAGACCGGTTTTCCCCCCTGCTTCGGCCGCGGCGGAAGATTCAATCAGCGCCGTCGCCGCAGGAATGCCGACAACCGGCCCCAGTGCGGCGGCAATCGAATCCACCATGAAAGGCCGGTTGATGTGTTTCATGTTGCCATGCTCATCCAGCAATCCGGCCTCGCCGCCGACGGCCAGAGTCGTGCCCATCGTTGAAAAAAATTCAGATGCAAAAAAGATAAACAGAAACGGCAGGAAAGCGATATTGATTGCGCCTGCCAGATCAACTTTACCGAAAAGCGGTGCGACAGAGTGTGGCAGGGAAAGCCAGTGTTCAGGCAGATGCGTGACGCCGAACGGAATACCCGCAACTGTCGCCAGCAAAATGGCCCACAGAATGGCACCCGGCACTTTTCTCGCCTGTAATCCGATGGCAACCAGCAATCCAAGCAGGGCAATTAGCGCACCCGGTGCAGTAAAATCCCCCAATCCGAGAGCCGATGTTTTTGCGTTCGCCATCACCAGCCCGGCATTACGAAAGCCGAGAAGGGCGACAAAAATCCCGATGGACGCCGTCAGCCCTAATTTGATCGACTGCGGAACCGAGCGGGTGACAATTTCGCGCAGGCCGAACACGGTCATGATAAAAAACAGAATCCCAGACCAGCAGGCGATACCCAGCGCGACCGGCCAGGTGACGCCGTCGCCAGCCAGCGTAATGCCGACCAGAACCGAGCCACCAATCCCCGGGCCGACCATAAACGGCAGGTTGGCGTAAAAGGCCATCAGCAAAGAACCGAGAACAAACACCACAATCACGCCCGTGGTAGCCGCGCCTTTGTCCATTCCGCCCACCGCCAGCAATCCCGGGATAACGACCAGCAGATACGCCGCGGCCAGAAATCCGGTTATTCCGGCCAGACATTCTGTTTTGACTTTGGTCTGGCGCTGGCGTAACTGAAAGCGGCGTTCCAGCCAGCCGCCTTCAGTCGCAGGTGCAACATTTTTTACCGAACTTTCACTCATACAAACTCCCCTGGAAATGCTTTTTATAATGTTGTGTTTGCTATCATTTTTGTGTTTTAGCGCTGAGAACGACTCAGACGTTATCCGGCCAGATTTCCAGAACCGGATCGACGATTTCACGTAAACCACCGTCGGTCAGGCCTAAGTCGGTTAAATGTGGCCCTGCATTACACGCCAGACAGGTGCCTTCGATGGCTTTGAAGACGCGATAAGGCGGCTCCCAGTCAGCGACCTGTGCGCTGAGTTCGCGCAGATTCTTAAATTCTTTTGCCAGCTGCTCTGCGGGTAAGTCGGAGAGCATTCCGGCAATCGGCATCTCAATTTTGGCCAGAAGCTTGCCGTGCTGACTCAGGGCCATGCCGCCGCCGCTGGCGATGAGTTGGTTTGCCGCCAGCGTCATGTCGGCAGGGTCACGGCCGATCACCACCAGATTGTGTGAATCGTGCGAGTAAGACGTAGCAATCGCACCGCGCAATTCTCCCCAACCTTCAAGCAGAGCCATTTTTGGCGTTGCGTCGTGCCGTCCGTGGCGATGCTGAACCCAAATCAGGCTGAAGCCTTCCGGAAGCTGAACGGTACCGTCCTGCACGCTGACCGTGACTTCGCTCCACTGTGTAAACCGGGCGCCTTTGATGTTGCGCAGACGCGCTTTACCGCTGCTCAGACCGGGTATTTTCAGGCGGAAATCATCTTCGCTGAGCGGCTTAAGTTGCATCGTATCGCGCGGAGGAACCACGCCGCTGGCTGCAGCTGGCGTAAACAGAAGTTTGCCGTTTCTGGCAACGCGAACGCCGGCCACGTACACGGCTTCCGGGTGCAGGTTTTCAAGTGAATCGAAAGCGATAATGTCAGCGGTACGGCCTGAGGCGATCAGCCCTAAATCTGAACGTTTCATCCGGATAGCGGCATTGAACGTGGCCATTCGCAAAACGTCTTCCACGCGTAAACCGTAAGAGATCAGCAGTTTAATCAGTGCGATAAGTCCGCCTTTTTCCAGCAAATGGTCTGGCGGAACATCATCGGTACACAATGTAATTTGCGAGGACAAATGCGGGAGCGCGAGCAACGCGGCGGCGATATCCGGCAAAAGATAAGGATGCGAGCCACGGATCTGAAGCGTCAGACCGGCGCGTAATTTTTCGAGAGCATCTTCTGCGGAAGTCAGTTCGTGATCGGAAGTGACGCCCGCCGCCAGATACGCCTGCAGCTGCTCGTCCTTCAGACCGCGCGCGTGGCCTTCAATCAGCTTGCCGCTATTAATTCCGGCATCAAGGATCTCAAGCATTCTCTCGCTGCCGTTGAGCACGCCGTACATGTCCATGACTTCGGCCACGCCCGCCACCTCTGGCCAGCTCAGCATGGTCTGCATTTCCTGACCTTTGAAATCAGCGCCGGACATTTCCAGCCCCGGCGTTGACGGCACGCTGGAAGGCGCTGCGCAAATCACCCGCAAGGGCAAATTCCGGCTGGCCTGAACGGCGTACTGAACGCCCGGCACGCCCAACACATTCGCCAGTTCATGCGGATCCCAGAACACCGTAGTGGTGCCCTGAGCGACGACGATTTCAGCGTATTTTTCCGGCGGCAGATGTGAGCTTTCAATATGGACGTGTGTATCGATAAAGCCCGGCGACAAATAATGCCCTGATAAATCATCAATGTTGCTTGCCTGCGCGAATTTTCCGCGCGGATGAACGCTGGCAATCATATTGCCGGTGATCCCGACGTCGGCTTCACGAATTTCTCCCGTCACCATATCGATGATTTTTGCGTTTATCAGAAGACGGTCGAAAGGAATTTTCCCTAACGCAGCGCTCACAGCCCGCTGGCGCAGGGAAGCAGAAGTGATGTTATCGGTCATTTCAGTATCCGGATTTGCAGTGTTATCGGGCTAATGTAGGCAGAGGAAACGGCTTTGCACAGATGAATTATTTTATCCGTCTATAAGATGCGGTTATGCTAAGCAAACGTTTTCTATTTTTCGCGGAATGGCTGCATATATGTCTGAACCCTGGCGCCGGTTGCCTGCACTCTCGCTCAAGCAAATCCAGTATTTTGTCATGCTCGCGCAGTTGCGCAGTTTTACAGAAACGGCGAACCGACTTGCAATTAGTCAGCCCGCGCTGAGCAGTGCTCTGCGGCAAATTGAATCGGTGCTGGGCGGAAAGTTGTTGCACCGGACTGCGCAGGGCGTGAGCCTGACAGAGCAGGGCGAAGCTGTTTTGCCGTATGCAGAGCGCTTATTGAATACAGCGCATGGCGTATTCGATGATATGCAGCAAATTATGCGGGAGGGGGGCGACGGGACTTTGCGTATCGGGCTTGTGCCTTCGGTCAGTACATTGTTATTTCCTGCTGTGCCGCAATTATTATCCGAATATTTCCCTGACATGCGTGTGGAATTTCACGACCTGACAAACGATGCTTTATTAGTGGAACTTGATAATGGTTCCGTGGATTTTGGTATCGGCGCAACCGACAGTACTGTGCCGGGTTCTGTAGCGATTTATCCTCTGCTTGAGGATCCTTTTGTGGCAGTGATGCGGTGCGATGATGCACTGGCAGAAGGGCATAATATTCCATGGCGACAACTGGCAAAAAGGGATATTGCTATGTTTTCAAAGGGGAATGTGAGCAGGCTGGTGACATCGCTTATTGAAAGCCATCGTCTGAATTTGCGTGTGGGTTATCGTGTGGATTTTCAGGAAACACTGTATGGTTTAGTGCGTTCGCGACTGGCGGTGGCAATATTACCAGAGTTATATACGGCAACGCTTAATGATGACGAATTAACAGTGATTCATTTGCAACAGCCGACATTAAGCCGCACGGTAGCGATGATGCGTAAACCCGCGCCATTGAGATCGCCGAAAACTGAACAATGTTTTCAGTTTCTTTTGCAGACATTTCACAACCAGATCAAACAGAACGCAGAGAGAATTATCTGAAAGAAATTGTTAAATAACGCTAACGTTATTTTGTATAAATAATAAGCGTTGGGCCGAAAGTTATTTCGACCCAACTTTATCGATCAACGTACAAACTTCCAAACGGATACCGGGATTTTATCGTAAAGCTTGTTCATCGTCAGCTCCGCTAAACGATGGTCTGCCGCCGAGTAAAACAATTCGAGTTCATCGTCGGAAAGTTCGTACTTATTTTTTTCAATAACACGTTCAAGTGTATCAATAGTGGTGCATTTTCTTAAACGCATCAAATAGTCGATTTTGTTCATCTTCGCCTTTTCATTTTTATCTGATGACTGCATATAAATTATTACTCAAGTCTTCATCAGGGTACAGATGTAGTCCCCTGAGAACATTCTGAATAGTCGCTTCTTGGTTTTCTGCCATTGGCGCAAGTCAGAATCGTTAATTCCATAATTACTGAACAGGGTGTAGGTATCATCCAGATACTCTTCAACCAGGTCACTTAAATGGGTATCGTCCGGATACTTAATTTTAAAACTCATCACGAAAGACGCAATGTGTTCAATCAGTTCATTGAGCTGCAGGTTTACAGCCGAAGTCGGGTCGTTGACCCAGCCATGGTGACTGTCACCCAGTGTCGCAATTCCTTCATCGTACAACATTTCATTCAGGTAGCGTAACTGAGCGATATCGTGCCGCTTAGGCGAGTACTCATCCATATCATCCCCTCCGTAATGGTTTATTCGGTGTTGATAACACTCTGTGAGTAAACAACAAAACTTGGTGGCTTACAGAAAACGGCTCTCACTACAAACGCTATGAACTTACTAAAATTTCAAAGACCCTTACATAGGACAATGTCTTTGAACGGAGGTTTACTCAATTTATATACAGCCAGTAATTTAAATATAATTCATTTTCAGAAAGCTGTGCAAACGTATTACTCAAACTTACAATTCGTCGGCCGTCGTTCCTTTGTTCAATTCAATTATATCAAACTCCAAACCCTCAGGTTTTACATGGAATGTGACACTTTGCGTCATGAACTCTTCGGCATTAATGTCCAGGCAGCCATTGAAGACTGTCCAGCGGAAACGGTAAGTCATTGAATAATAGTTTTTGTCAATTTGTGTTATTGACACGATTTGCAAAGAACTCGGTTCATACTGCGCATTTTCTGAGAAATAACGTAAATCCCCAATTAACGGTGCTTCAATTTCAGATAAAGTGCATTCAATTATCTGTTGCAGTACCTGAGGAGATAGAATTTTCTCATTAATATCGTAAGGGATGATTTTCTTCAACAGTAATTACCTCTTACTCACTTACCTTTTCATTATTGCACATTTTTAACAGGATGTGTTTTGACCAGTGAAAAAAAAAACCTGACAGAAATTTTATAACTTTCTGATTCTCATGAAAATTATCATCAGCACATCAATTTTTACCCTTTTCTGACATTTTTGCCCGCAGTTCGGTGCCAGGGCACCGGCTGAAATCCTCCAGCCGGTAAAAAACTGAAACAGTTCACGTATTGCTCTGCAGTTTGGTTTGTGATGTTATATTGTAACGAATGGAGGAGCCATGACTAAAACACTCTTTACGCTTTCTTCGCCGGTACGCTGCGTTGCGGTACTGGCTGTGCTCGTTGTTTTATGGGCTGCGATTTTTTGGGCGATTTCACTACCATGATTTTTGTTAATAATGTCGAAGTCGGTTATGACCGGCATGCGGTTGCCATGCCGTTGAACGGGCAGTTTCGAAGTGGTTCACTAACGGCCATTATCGGCGCGAACGGTGCAGGGAAATCGACGTTTCTGAAAACACTCGCAGGTCTGCAACAGTCTGTGGCGGGCGATATTACGTTTACCAGTGGCAAGCGTCCGCGGCTGGCGTATTTACCGCAGCAGGCCGAACTGGATCGCGGATTTCCTATCAGCGTCTTTGATCTGGTCGCTATGGGCTGCTGGCCGCAAAGCGGTTTGTTTGGCGGAATTAACCGCCAGTCTGCGGCGGCGGTGGCAAAGGCGTTAGATACTGTCGGCATGACAGAAATGTCACTGCTTCCTGTGGGTTCGCTTTCCGGCGGTCAGTTGCAGCGCACGTTGTTCGCGCGTTTGCTGGTTCAGCAGGCGCCGTTAATTATGCTCGATGAGCCGTTTACCGGCATCGACAGCCAGACGACTGAACTGCTGCTGAAAGTCATTGCGCAGTGGCATCAGGAAGGTAAAACCGTGATCGCAGTTTTACACGACATCTCTATGGTTGCCCGGCATTTTCCCCATGTGCTTTATCTCAGCGCAAGCCAAAATCTGTGGGGAAGTGCGCACGACGTTCTCGGACATTTTCCTCATCAGGCGCATGCCTGCGTCTCGGCAGAACCTTTCTCTCTGGCGGCGGGAGTCGCAAATTCATGATGCTTTTTCATTTGCTGGCCGATCCCTTTATTGAATTCGGCTTTATGCGCCGCGCCTTAATCGCCTGTATCGCATTATCAATCAGCGCCACGCCGTTGGGCGTTTTCCTGTTATTACGTCGTATGAGTCTGGTCGGCGATGCACTTTCGCACGCGGTATTGCCCGGTGCCGCTATCGGCTATCTGATTTCGGGTATGTCGCTGGTCGCAATGGGGATCGGCGGGTTTATTGCAGGGCTGGCGGTTGCCATGTTATCCGGGCTGGTGAGCCGCAGAACGCAGCTTAAAGAAGACGCCAGTTTTGCCGGATTTTATCTCGGCTCGCTGGCGCTCGGCGTCACGCTGGTTTCGCTGCGCGGCTCGAGCGTCGACCTTCTGCACGTTTTGTTCGGTTCTATTCTGGCCATCGATTCTTCCGCCATGATTATGGTCGGCATTATCACCAGTCTGTCATTGCTGGTGCTGGCCTGTATTTATCGCGCGCTGGTGATTGAATCTTTCGACGCCTTATTTCTTCGTGTCAGCGCCGGGAAATGGCTGGCGGCGATCCACGGTATTTTTCTGGCGCTGGTCGTCGTCAATCTGGTTGCCGGTTTCCAGATCCTCGGCACGCTGATGTCAGTCGGTTTAATGATGCTGCCTGCGGCCAGCGCACGTTTCTGGGCACGTGATTTACCGCATACCTTACTGAGCGCCATGATCATTGGTGTCATCGCCAGCGTGGTAGGGCTGATCTGGTCTTATTACGCATCGTTGCCGGCGGGACCGGCGATTGTGCTGAGCGCGACCGTTATTTTCTTTATTTCAGTTTTATTTGGAAAGCGTGGCGGGATGTTAACGGCCTCGCGTTGTTAAGAAGTACCACTATTAAGGGGACATGATGAAAGTATTACCTGTATCACTCGCAGTAGCTGCCCTGCTGTCGAGCCCGCTGGCAATGGCGAAAACCGTAGACGCGGTAGCCAGTTTTTCTATTCTGGGTGACATCGTTCAGGAAGTCGGTGGCGAACACGTTAAGGTAACGACGTTAGTCGGGCCGGATGGTGATCCGCACAGTTTTGAACCTTCACCGAAAGACAGCAAAGCCATCAATGCGTCTGACGTCGTGTTTGTCAGCGGTTTGGGGCTGGAAGGGTGGATTGATCGACTGGTGAAAGCTTCCGGTTATAAAGGCCATCTGGTAACGGCATCTGAAGGTGTTAATTCCCGCAAGATGGAAGAAGACGGTAAGCAAATCACCGATCCTCATGCCTGGAACAGCATGGCGAACGGCGTGATTTACGCGACCAATGTGATGAATGCGCTGATCAAAGCCGATCCGGAAGATGCGGATTATTTCCGCCAGCGCGGCACGGCTTACATTGAGCAGTTACAAAAGCTGGATGCCTGGGCGAAAACGGAATTCACCGGTATCCCTCAGTCAAAACGTAAAGTGCTGACCAGTCATGACGCATTTGGTTATTTCGGTCAGGAATATCACGTCAGCTTTATGGCTCCGGTCGGTTTTTCTACCGAAGCGGAAGCCAGCGCCAGTGGTGTGGCTTCACTGATTAAGCAGATTAAAGAAGAGAAAGTGAAAACTTACTTCATCGAGAACCAAACCGATCCACGTCTGGTGAAGCAGATTGCTGCTGCCAGCGGGGCGCAACCGGGTGGAGAGTTGTATCCGGAAGCATTGTCAGGCCCGCAAGGTCCGGCAACGACTTATGTGAAAGCGTTCAAGCATAACGTTGAGACGATTGTCGCCAGCATGAAATAAGATTTCCCTCCTCACGGTCATACTGTGGGGAGGTTTACATCATGTCTTAATCATAGAAAAAGCCCCGTCGGGCAAGCGGCGGGGCTTTTGTTTTATGGGTAAACGGGCTGGCAGAAAATATTAACGTTTCTTCTTTTTACCCTGTACCGCTTTGAAGCGTGGATTACTTTTACAAATCACATAAATCCGGCCTTTACGACGGACTACGCGGCAATCCGGATGTCGGTTTTTAGCTGAACGTAATGAACTGAGAACCTGCATTTCATTTTCCCTGGAGTTGTTTATTTCTTACCGAGGAAGCTGCCAAAGCGCTGATTGAAGCGCGCGGTGCTGCCTTCTTTGGAATATTCTTTCTGCTTGCCGGTGTAATACGGATGTGACGCTGAAGAGACTTCGATAGTCACATACGGATAGGTTGCGCCTTCCAGTTCAATGGTCCGGTCAGTAGAAATGGTTGAACCGACTTTGAAATATTCGTCTGCGCTGGTGTCGTGAAAAACCACGGTGCGATACGCAGGATGTATAGCGGGTTTCATAATGCCTCGAAATGTTATGTTATACTATAACAATAATTATGCACCCATCTGTTTTCCGGTTCAAGACTCAGGCGAAAAAAAAGGCCGCATAAGCGGCCTTTTCTATGGAGCGTATCCTCTTACAGCGTCGGATGCTCTACTTTGTGGGTATGTTCGATGTCTTCGTTCTTCTTACCAAAGCGGCGGCGAACCACCACGAAGAAGACCGGAACAAAGAAAATCGCCAGCAGTGTTGCAGTGATCATCCCGCCCATTACGCCGGTACCTACGGCGTTCTGAGAACCGGAACCTGCACCGGAGCTGATAACCAGCGGCATTACACCGAGGATAAAGGCCAGTGAGGTCATCAGAATCGGACGCAGACGCATACGAACCGCCTCCAGAGTTGATTCGATGAGACCTTTACCTTCTTTATCCATCAGGTCTTTGGCGAATTCGACAATCAATATGGCGTTCTTCGCGGACAACCCGATGGTGGTCAACAGACCTACCTGGAAGTAAACGTCGTTGCTCAGGCCACGCATTGTCGCGGCCAGAAGCGCACCGACCACACCGAGCGGCACTACCAGCATAACCGAGAACGGTATAGACCAGCTTTCATACAACGCCGCCAGACACAGGAAGACGACAATCAGTGAGATGGCGTACAGTGCCGGAGCCTGGTTACCTGACAGACGTTCCTGATAAGACAAACCAGTCCAGTCAAAGCCGATACCGTTTGGCAGTTTAGAAGCCAGAGACTCCATCATTGCCATCGCATCACCACTACTTTTACCCGGTGCTGGCTGACCCAGGATTTCCATCGAAGGCAGACCATTATAACGTTCCAGACGCGGTGAACCGTATTCCCATTTCGCGCTCGAGAACGCGGAGAACGGTACCATCTGGCCTGCGCTGCCACGGACATACAGATTATTAATATCGGAAGGCAGCATGCGATATTTGTTTTCAGCTTGTACGTACACCTTCTTCACACGACCACGGTCGATGAAGTCGTTGACGTAGCTACCACCAATCGATGCACCTAATGTGGTGTTGATGTCGGAAATTGAAACGCCAAGAGCCGTTG
>Ga0153981_1000254_pt1 | contig 14726 bp, 11 predicted proteins | sample TSGA065MetaG_FD_104714 | JGI IMG/M metagenome (GOLD analysis project Ga0153981, IMG submission 104714) | Attine ant fungus gardens microbial communities from Georgia, USA - TSGA065 MetaG | ecosystem: Host-associated > Fungi > Mycelium > Unclassified | place: USA: Georgia, Magnolia Springs State...
CCAGCGTGAGAATAGGGTGGCGCTGGCTGGTGATAAAGCTGTCGCCGACCTGCGGATTCAGCCGCTGATTCCACACCCGCGTGGCTTCCATACACATATATTCGCCGACATCCGCCGCGTTATACGCCCAGCAATCGACCACCTGCGTCCCGTGTAAATTCACCACCTGCACCGCTTCACCCTTTTTCAGATGCACCGCTTTGCCGTGGCGCGCTGGAATAAGCTGGATGTCGCGATGCTCAAGATCAACTGACATGTTTTTTTCTCCTGGTTAATGTTGCATGCCGCGACGATAGCGCGTCATGCGAAATTCAATATGGCGCGCCAGCCAGTCAATCAGGCTGTTCAGCACCCAGTAACACAGCGCCACCGTGAGATAAATCTCCAGCGGCGCGTAAGTATCAGAAATCGCCTGTTTGGCGGCGTACATAAATTCCTGTACCGAAACAATCGAAAGCAGCGCCGAATCTTTAATCAGACCGATCATCAGCCCGACCAGCGGCGACAACATCTGCGGCAGCGTCTGAGGCAAAACCACATCGCGCAACTGCTCGGTGCGGCTTAGCCCCAGAACGCGGCAGGCTTCCCACTGGCCGCGCGGCAACGCCTCAACCGCGGAGCGGATCACCTGAGCGATATACGGCGCGTAATACAATGTCAGCGCCAGTACGCCGACCTGCGGCGAAGTGAATGTGATGTCATATTCCGGCAACACGAAATAGAGCAGATAGATGACAATCAGCAGCGGTAACGCCAGCGTCAGGCTGGTGTAAATACGCAGGATCCGCTGCCAGAACGGCGGGGCGTGCATTAACGCGGTCGCCATCAGCGTGCCCCAAAGCAATGAACAAAATGCCGCGATGGCGCAAAGTTTGAGGGTGGCCGCCATGCCGTCGCCCAGCGACGGCAGTGAGCTGAGAATCGCCTGCCAGTCCATTACGCAACCCTCCGTTTCGCTTCCAGATGGCGCACTGCGCTGATCAGCGGCAGCGCAATCAGCAGATATCCCGCTGATACCAGCAGTAAAACTTGTGTCGCGTCATAGGTTCGCGCAATCACAATTTGCCCGGCGTAGGTCAGTTCCGTGAGCGCGACTACCGATGCCAGCGGGGTGGTTTTGAGCAAAATGGTGAACTCGTTGACCAGCATCGGCAGGCTGGCGCGCAGGATTTGCGGGTTAATCACAAACCACCACGTCAGCCACCGGCTCAGCCCCAGCGTGCGGGCGGCTTCGCGCTGGCCTTTAGTGACCAGACTCTGGTTCACACGCAGGATCTCCGCGACGTAAGCGCCGCTGTTCATCCCGATCGCCAGCACGGCGGCGAGCATCGGATGCCCGCCAAGCCCCAGCCGCGGCAGGGTAAAAAACACCACAAAAAGCTGCACGATGGCGGGCGTGCCGCGCATCAGGCTGACATACAGCCGTCCGAACGCGCGCCACGGCCATGCACGGCGAAGCTGGAGAAAACAGACAATCTGCCCCAGAACGATACTGAGCAGTGCCGCGAGAACGGTCAGGATCACCGTCATCAGCAGGCCATGCCCTAACTCGGGAAGTGCGGCGATGACCTGTTCACTCAGCCCCAACATGCGTTACTCCCCGCCGAATGCGGACAGATTTTCCGCTACCGAAAGCCGCAGCGGCGCCGGTTTGTCATTGCCTTCGATGCCGGTACAGCAGGCCGACGCGATAAACAGCGTATCCGCCACCACGCGGCAGGTGATGCTGTCGCCCGGCTGCGTGCGGTTGGTTTCCGGCAGAATTTCGCCTTCGCGCGTCAGGCGGACGTGCATAAACAGATTGATCGGATCCGGCAGTTTCGGCACGTCCATGTTCAGCCGCGCAAGTTCGCCCTGTACGGCTTCAATGCAGCCTTCACCTTCATAACCCTGTTGTGCCAGCCATGCGCGGGTCGATCCCGGCAGCAGCAGATCGTGGCGCTTCACGCTGTCTTTCCCCAGCACCATCACCGGACGGCGACGGTTGTTCACCAGCCGCATCCCTGAACCGAGCAGATAGCTGTTGCTGAATACGCGGGTATGATGCACGGAAAGCCACACAGCAGGATCGGTCAGGCTGAAACCAAACAGCGACGCCACGGCGCCTTCGCCCAGCGCAGTGATGCGCAGCAACTGACCGCGCAGCACGCGGATGGAACCCGCTTCTCCGGCTTTAATTTCGACAGGCGCGGCGAGCTGACGCACGTCGCTTTCGGCCCAGGCCTCACGCATTAACAGCATGCTGACTCTCCCCGTGGTAATGATTGCTGACCTGAATATCAATCGGCGTGACCTGCAAACCGTTGCCGGGAATGATGTCCTGCGGGCAGGAAGACACGGCGCAAATCAGGTCGCACAACGCTTCAAACACAATGCAGTCGCCCGCTTTACTGGTCGGATCGGTGACTTCCATCCGGCCATCGGCGGTCACCGGCCCGTTCTGGAACAGATTGAACGGCTCCGGCAGGCTGAAATACGTTACACCGTGCACCTTCATACCTTCGAGCAGGTTATCGACGCAGTTGCGGTGGCCTTCCACGCCGAAATCGACGCTAAACCGCGTGCGGTCGCAGGCCGGAACATTGGCATCGTGAATGCCAATGGTGTCAGCCACAATGCGCAGCATCGGGCGGTTTTCACTCGACCACAACGCGTCGCCGGGTTTGAAGAACAGCGAGCGCAAATGCTGGCGCGTATGCACCGGCGAAAGCTTCTCGCTGAGATCGTCCGCATTGACCGCCACAAAATCGGCGGCCTGTTGCCCTCCGGTGTCTATAACGGTAATAAACTGGCCTTTTTTCACCTCAAAGGTTTTGCCGCGACCGGCAGGCACCGTCAGTGTTGATTGGCACATAACTTACTCCTGAGGGATGAAATCGCTGGCGGGCACGGTAAACGTGGTGCCGAGATACTGTTTTTGCAGTGCCGAAAGCTCGCCATCTTTTTGCATCGCCAGAATGTGATCGCTGATGGCCTTGTTCAGGCTGACATCGTCTTTACGCGTGGCCCACGCCATCCACTGCGATGGCCCGGCCTCGCCGACCTGCACGACTTTATTCGGGTATTTTTTGACAATTGGCGCGAGTACCGAGATATCGTCATAAACGAAATCGGCACGTCTGGTCATCAGCGTGCTGACGGTCTGATCGAGCGTATCAACGCTGATAATCGTGATGGGTTTTTTGCCTTCTTTGGTCAGCGTTTCGTTAAAGCCTTTCAGCAACTGCTCCGGCACGCTGGCGCTTTTTACCGCGCCGCTCAGCCCGGAGAGATCGTCAGGCGTCAGCTTTTTGCTGCTGAATTTTTTCGCTTCGCTTTCACGCACCAGCACACCGTTGACGGTTTTGCTGTAAGGCGTGGTGAACAGCACTTTTTTGGCGCGCTCGGCGGTCACATTCAGGGAAGAACCTTCGGCATTGAATGACCCTGAAATCAGGCCGGGCAAAATGCCGCTAAATGCCGTTTTCTGAAACTCCAGTTTCACGCCGAGGTCTTTGGCGAACGATTCCATGATCGCCACGCTGTAACCGGTGATTTCGCCTTTATCGTTGGTGAATTCATAAGGTGGGAATGTCGGGTCGATGCCAACGGTGATTTTTCCGCTGCTTTTAATGTCCGACAAAGTATCAGCCTTAGCGGCTGTTGCTGCGCCGAGCGTGAGCAAAGTGGCGATCAGCAGTGCTGTTTTTTTCATTATGGTGTTTCCCTGGTGTTGGTGAAATGTCATTCCTACCAGAGCAGATTCCGTGCCAGTTTTCTGATCGATGAAACGGGAATCTCAGCAGGGAACCCCTTTTTCTCAGTGAATCAATGAGAAACAAGTGTTTCTTTGGTTGTTTATTTAATTTCTCTGGTTTCATATCAATTGAAAAAAAAGCGACGTCCGCAAACGCCGTTGCACTGATTTGGTGAGAAACTACACAACGCGTGCGCCGTAACAGCGCATTATTCCAGCTCGTCGAGACTCTGGTGCAGGGTTTCGATAGAGGCCAGATGGTAGCTACCGGTTTTCCCCATACTGCGGGCGACCAGTGAGCAAAGCAGATTACAGACGCCGGAAAGGGCGACGGTGCTGTCAAAAATCAGGTTCACATCGGTGTGGCAGCGCAATACCCAGTTGGCATGTTTCGCCGGTTTACCTGCCAGCACATCGGAGATATACAGCATCGGCACATGCATTTCGTGCAGGGCGTTCATGGCCGTTTCCAGTGCGGGCATACGCCGGCGCAGGCCCACGCAAATCACGATATCCTGCGGACCCAGCATGGCCAGATGTTCCGCCAGAGAATCCCCGGCGCGCGGCAGCAGCTGGACATCGGGATGAATATGGACGAGATCGCGGTAAATCAGCATGGCGATGGTCTGACTGTGGCGCCAGCCCATCACCACAACGCGCCGCGCACGGGCAATCGTCTTCACGCAGGCTTCCAGTTGCTCCGTTTCCAGCGAACGGAACGTATTCACCAGACTGGAGACTTCTTTTTCCAGATGATTTTGTATCAATGTATCAAGGGGAGAAGCACTGGGCACAGCCTGAAGATACAACGGGGAGCCGCTGTTTTGCATTTCACGCGCCTGACGGCGGGCGGCATCATAACTTTCATAGCCGATATGGCGGAAAAACCGCGTCGCAGTGGCTTTGGAAACCCCCGCGCTCTGCGCCAGTTCTGTTGCCGTATTCATGGCTAACTGCCCAGGCGCTGCCAGCAAGACATCGGCCAGACGCTGTTCGTGCAAAGAGAGCTGATCCCAATGCTGGCGGATACGGCCTTCTAACGATGCCGTTTTTGCGTTCATGGATGATCCCCGGAAATAAAAATCTGATCCTGCACAGAACGTGCCGGGTTGTCATCAGGTAAATGAAAGGGGGATGTGGGTCAACGCCGGGCTGGCTTTTTAGCAGGATCGAGAAAATCCCGGTTTTCATGTGCGGTGAACGCTCAGCGGCGGGTGCCGAAACCGACCAAAGAGGGCTATGACGAGCCCTCTTTGGGATCTCCGCGTCTTTTTACAACAGGTTTTGCCGTTAAAGGCGGTTTGGGGCGCCCCCCAAAATTCTGACTAAAACTTACTTAATTTCAGTCACAAAATTCTCACGACTTCTGCGTACCTTTTTGAGGTTCACCAGCCAGTCGCCTTCATGCGCACGATAGCCGATTGGCAGGATGATCACGCTGCGCAGGTTTTTCTCTTTCAGGCCGAGGATTTCATCGACGGCGGCCGGGTCAAAACCTTCCATCGGGGTGGCGTCCACTTCTTCGAAAGCGGCGGCGATTAACGCTGCGCCCAGACCGATATAAGCCTGACGGGCAGCGGCCTGATAGTTAGCTTCGGTTCCGCGTTCAGCGACAATTCCCAGCAGCATTTTGCGATAGTTTTCCCAGCCTTCATTGACGAAACCGCGCACATCGTTGGTCAGGTCGAACATCATATTTACGCGTTCTTCGGTGATGTCATCCCAGGCGGCGAATACCAGCAGGTGAGAGCTGTCCGTTACCTGCGCCTGATTCCATGCAACGGCGCGAATTTTTTCGCGAACTTCCGGGTTGGTGACGACAAACAGCTCAAACGGTTGCAGGCCACTTGAGGTAGGCGCAAGGCGGACGGCCTCGATGATGCGTTCAAGCTTGTCAGCCGGTACGCTTTTGGTTGGGTCGAATTTTTTAGTGGCGTAGCGCCATGCCAGTCTGTCGTTTAAGGTCGTCATCATTTATTCCTGAAGGATAAGTTTGGAACCGTGGGCTTAATCGCCCGTGAAGTCATTTCCCCAAATACTTGCTGATATTCGCATTATCCGGTCCTTCGTGTTTTATGGATTTGAGCCCTGCCATAAATTCACACAAGTTGCCGCCAGTAACGCCGTTGGATCAAGGCTTTGGGATAAATGAACTGACGAAACAGCGTCCAGCGCGGGGGGCACTTCGGTGCAGGCAAGCACCGGTTTATTCCAGCAACTGCCGGTAACCAAACAAACCCGCCGAGCCGCCGGTATGGATGAACACGATATTGTGGTCGGCGCAATAGTGGCCTTTGCGGATTAAATCGATAAGACCGGCCATGCCTTTGCCCGAATAAACCGGATCCAGCAAAATCCCTTCGAGCCGTGCCAGTAAACGCAGGGCTTCCAGCGTACCCGCGGTCGGCAGGCCATAGCCTTCGCCCACGTAATCACTTTTGACCTGAACGGTTTCACGCAGGAATTCACCGCGCGTTTCAAACATTTCGTGCTGAAAACACCCCCTGATCCACAACTCAGATATTTCGCCGCATAAACTAGAAAATTCTTAGAATATTGGCGGCAAAAAACGTTTTGCGGTTGTTTGTGATCAATTTTGGATGAAATGTGCGGGTTTATTGATCGGAGGTGAAAGCGGAAAAATAATGTCAATCAGACAAAATTTTAAAAGCACGCAAAGACCATAAAGAATAAGACACTGCTTTATCGGGGTTATTACAGTGAATTGTTTCATTTGGTTCGTAATTGATAATCAATTAATGATGGGTTGTAATGGATTCATGGATTTTTATGATATGACCGTAAAAATCCTAACGTGACGCTTGAAATTCTCAAAATATCGACAGGAAAAATATCCCGAATTAAGATTGCGATGCATCAGGGGGCTAAGAATTCCCCCCTGAAAGGGAGATAAACGGAAAGTATTACCAACGGAATGATTAATGAAACAAACAGTGATAATTCACTCAGGTTATTATGAGCGGCTGGCCATCTCGGCAGTTCTGAATCAGCTTGATTTAAAAACACATGCTTTCAGTTCACTGGTTGAATTTTACAATTCAGGAATAGGGACGGGGATCGACAGTATTATTCTCGAGGTTCAGGATACTTCGGATGATTTCAATGCAGTCATGAAATTTATCCGGAGAATGAATTTCCTCTATATTCCTCCTCGGGTCATTGTCGTCACTAAGATTGAGCAGAATGATAAACTGGCGCAACTTTCTGATGAAAACATTGATATGCTTATATCAGAGCAGGAGGAGATCTCCGTACTCAGAAAAATGCTTATTACCGGTGCCTCTGACCTGAATTATCAGCGGGCACTGAGCCCTTATTTTCAGCAAAAGAGAGCGACATCCGCGCAGTCTTCACAAAAGTTTTTGACGGCAACAGAATGGGAAGTTCTGATGGCAATTAAAACCATGAAGACTAATTCGAATGTTGCGCAGAAATTAGGACGGAGCTGTAAGACGATTAGTACGCATAAGCGGAATGCGATGAAGAAACTGGGGCTGAAAAACTCGATTGAGTTGTACAAGTACCTGATGCAATAACCTGGCTTATGTGAAGCCAGGCTGCGGGTCAGAGGGAGTGATTAAGCACCCGGTTGAGGTAGCTGAAGAGTTCTTTAGTATTCTTCAGCTTAAGCTTTTTCATGGCGCTGTATTTATAGTAGTAAAGATTCGACATGGGAATCGACGTGATTTTCTCGATGTTTTTCATAGTCGGATCTTTTGCTAAGCACCGGAGCAAAATCGCTTCGTTTTTCGAGAGAAGATAATCCTCTACAAAAGGGCGTATCGCGTCGTACTTCCCGGTCAGCAGGCTGTCAAAGAAGAAATAACTCTTCGAGAAGGCATGCGCTTTGCATAAATGAAAATCGGCCAGGCGACTGTTTACAATCATATTATCGCTCAGAATAACAAACTTGCTGCTGACCAGACTCATAGACTTCAGATGATAAATAAACTTATCGATATTAAACTCAAAACTCACTTCACCTGGTTCAATTATATAGATGTCGTAGTTCTCATTGCTTTTGTCAAGCGCTTCCTCAGCACTGATTTGATTGAAAGTTATGCCTTTAGGTATATGGGTTAAAGTGAATAAATGTTTTAGCCCGTTATACGTGAATGTGCATGAGTCAATAAGTGCAATGCGCATCATTAATTCATTCCTTTAAATGAACCCGTTCTCCGTAAAGAAATCGCATATGTCCGATAGTTTTCCTCTGTTATTACCATCCAATATGCCTGTGATCATAATATATATTATGGATCCTATCGTCAACGTAACTCAAAGTTATTAATTTCTTGTAATGTAATTAAATATTCTCAGATAGATCTTATAACCTATTGAAATTTAATGTTAATTAACATTTCCGGCAAGGATTTATGTTACCCGTTTAGGACTATTTTTCGTTTCTATATTTAATACTTAAATAATCCTAGACTACTCCATAAAGCTGACATGGCTATACATTAATCGATAAATCTATAGAGAGTTTTGACGCATTTAAAATGCATGAATGAATATTTTTGGCAGATCACCTTTGACTGATACTCATTTGCGCAGGGGGCTTTCATTTAAAAATGAAAACGAAAGCCAGACGGGGTGATATGACATCGGTTTTGTCATACCAATATAACGTTGTTTCATGCTGCTGTCTTTGTCTCCAAACAGGAACCCGACGATGGCTTTTTACTGGCTTTATTATTAAGACGATCTGTGAACGATAATTCCGCCAGAGCATGAAATTCGCTTAACTATTTTCATGATTATTTTTGCGCTGTTTTTTTCACCTATAGCTGAAATGATTAAGAGGAAAATTCGGGGATTTACACTCAGAATAATCTCACCCAGACAGCGTGTTTTTCGTCCCAAAAACGCAAAATAATGCAAATTCACCCGCATTTATTTGTAAGGATTCCGCAAATTTTCCTAAGAAGTGACCGATTTTTGTAATGTTAATGTCGCTGTTGTAATCAAATTGCCATCCCTCAGACCATTTTCGGTTATCAGATTTTTCCCTTATGTTAGAAAAATAACATCATGATTTTTAAGATTAATCCATACATGTCATGAATGTCTCTAATAGGAATATTCGCCCCTCATCAATGTATTTCAAACGGAATGGGTACTTTAGGACGGCTTTTTCTGTGTCAGGAACATTGCAATAATACCCCTGTAAATCAGATGGGATGTGGGTTCCGGAAACTGTGCGAAGGCTGCACCAGGATGTTTCCGGCAAGGAAAATGACAGGAGTGTCAGATGAAGAATTCAGTCAGAAAAGTCGCAGGAAACTTAAGCGTTTTAACTGTATGCCTGGCTCTGCCATTTGTAACCCATGCGGATGTTACAAAAGGGGGGACAGAATGGGCCTCAGCACCTTCCCTGAGAGGGATGGAGTCTGTGGATCTGAAAACGGCCATCCTACAGGCATTTTCCCGCAGCCCGTCGGTCACACAGCAGGCGTACCAGATGGGGATCGGCCAGGCGCAGATCCGCGAAGCGCAAAGCGCGTGGTACCCGCAGGTAGGGCTGAACGCCAATACCGGTAGCTCCACACAGCAGGATTTCTCTAACAGCCTGAACAACGCGGCCGCCTATGGCATGACGTTGTCACAGTTGATTTATGACTTTGGCAAAACCAATGCCAGCGTGAATCAGCAGAAATCCTCTGAGGAAAGCTACCGCTACAAATTGCTGGCAACCATGTCCGACGTCGCAGAGCAAACGGCCACGGCGTATCTGGACGTGTTGAAATATCAGGAACTGACGCAGGCGGTAGAAGAGAATATCCGCGCGCTTGAAGACGTCAGAAGAATGTCCTCTTTACGTGCTGACGCCGGGTTAACCACCCGTTCTGACGTCTTGCAGGCGCAGTCGCGTATTTCAGGCATGCGCTCGACGCTGAAACAATATCAGGCGAGTTTATCCGCTGCGAAAGCACAATTGACCGCGCTCACCGGCGTGGACGCGAAGTCCTATAAGCCTTTTGCCGCCAATAAATTCAGTGCGCCGGTGATGCCAAACAATATTGATTATTCCAAAATTCCGACGGTGCTTTATGCACAGGCACAAAAAGAATCCGCTTCTTATGAAGTGAGTAAAGCGAAATCTGATTATCTGCCGACGCTGAGTTTGCAGGCAAACCGTACGCGTTATGAAACCCAGAATAATCCGTACTGGAATAATCAGATTCAGTTACACGTCAGCGCGCCGCTTTATCAGGGAGGCGCGGTATCTGCGCGTGTAAGCCAGGCCGAAGGGCGGAAAAATATCGCCGGAACGGTAGTAGACCAGGCCAAGCTCGATATTCTGCAAAAAGCGTCAGTGGCTTATGCCAATTGGGCAGGGGCCGAAGGGCAGGCGCAGGCCAGCGCCGAACAATTGCAGGATTCTGTACGCTCGCGTGATGTGTACAAAAGCGAATATAAGCTTAACCAGCGCACGTTAAATGATTTGCTGAGCGTCGAACAGGATGTATTCCAGGCGAAGTTTTCACAAATCAGTGCGAAATATGACAGCGGTTATTCGCTGGTAAATTATGCCACCGCCGTCAATGATTTATTACCGCAGTTGGGTATTAATCAGGGCGCGAAGCAATCTTTACCAGACTTGAAATGATTTGTTATTAAATGTTTGTCAATAAACGTTTTGTTATTTAAAAGCCAGTGGCTCGCATAAGCATTGGAATAACACCTATCAGGCATAATAAGGATAAAGGAAAATATCATGAGCAGAGTCATGGATATTATCTCTCGTAAAACATCATTGAAAAATGAGTTTACTGCACAAGGGAATGCAGCTGTCGCAATGAATGAATCCGGCATTGTCGTTATTCATGGCTCGGCAAAAGATGTTGCCAGCTATGAACGTAACGGGAATGACCTGATTATTCACATTAAGGACGGCTCCGTTATTCGTTGCGTAGGATATTTCGAGAATATCGGACAGGACGACGAGAATAAACTGGTCTTTCAGGATGAAAACCAGGGGCTGACGGAAGTCAGTTTCCCGGATGCCGCTGTGGCTCATGATACGCCTGCCTTCGCTCTTCACGCGGTTGAAACGCCGCTGGCGGGTATTGAACCGCTGTTGCTGAGCAGCACTGAAGTCACGGTCGAATGGCCGTATTTGCTCGCGGGCGTGCTCGGCGCAGGTGCCGCTGGCGCATTGCTGGGGCACGGCGGCGGCACGGATGAAAAAACCAAAGTCATTGATAACACCAAAGATGTTGAAGTGGCGCAGCCAACGTTCCTCGTCACTGATACGCAGGGCGACAAGCAGGGTATTCTTGCCGATCGGGACATCACCGACGACACGCGCCCGACCTTTACCGGTACCGGTTATCCGGGCGCGGATATCTCGATTGTGGACAGCAGCGGCAACATCATTGCTACCGCGGTGGTCGGCGCAAACGGTCAGTGGACCGCCCGGCTGGCGGCGCAGTCTGCCGGTACGCACACTTACATTGTGGTGCAGGAAAGCAACGGTTCCACCACCACGGCGGGCACCATCACGCTGAATGTCGTGACGACCACGGCAGCCCTGACCATTGACACCATCGCCGGTGACAACGTGCTGAATGCCGCAGAAGCGGCGGTAAATGTGACGATTTCAGGCAAAAGTGACAACCTGGCTGCGGGCACCACGGTTACCGTGACCCTGAATGGCACGAGCTGGCAAACCACCGTGGGCGCAGACGGCTCATGGTCAGTCAGTGTTCCACACGCCAATATAAGCGCGCTGGCGGATGGCGTGCATTCCGTGCAGGTCAGCGGCGTGGATCCCGCAGGCAACACTATCACTTCAAACTCCACCCTGAATGTTGATACTCAGCCTCCTTCGCTGACCATCGGCACACTGGCGGGCGATAACATTCTTAATGCGGCCGAAGCGGGCGCAGACGTTGTGCTGAGCGGTACTTCAACGGCGGAAGCGGGTCAGGTCGTGACGATCTCCCTGAATGGCCAGACGTACACCGCCATTGTCGGCGCAGACGGCAGCTGGTCAGTTAACCTGCCTGCGGCACAGGCGGGCGCGCTTCAGGACGGTAATGTTTCCGTCAGCGCGTCGGTCAGCGATGCGGCCGGTAACAGCACGACTGCGACGCAAGATTTGCGGGTTGATACCACGGTTCCGGTGATCACCATCAACACCATTGCCGGGGATAATATCCTCAACAGCGCTGAACAGACTCAGGCGCAAATCGTCAGCGGCACCAGCACTGGCGCAGAAGCGGGCGACACGGTCACGCTGGTCGTCAATGGTCAGACTTACACCACCACCGTCGCGGCCGATGGCTCCTGGAGCGTCGGTTTACCGTCGTCTGTTTTCAGCTCCGTCGCCGATGGCAGTTACCCGATCAGCGTCAGCATTACCGATAAAGCGGGCAACACCGGCTCGCAGAACACCGCGGTGCTGGTGTCTTCAGAAGTCCCGGAACTGGCGATCAACACCGTTGCGCTTGACGATGTGATCAACGCTATCGGAAAAAGCGAAGCACTGGTCATCACCGGTACCAGCAACAGCGCCGACGGCACGCCGGTCAGCCTGACGCTCAACGGCGTGACTTATTCCGGCACCATTAACGGCGGAAACTGGTCCGTTACCGTGCCTGCTTCCGATGTCTCGAAACTCGGCGAAGCAAACTACACGCTTACCGCCACCAGCACGGATGCCGAAGGTAACACCGGCAACACGACCCACAACGTCCTCGTGGATTCCGCGCTTCCGGTTGTCACTATCGCGGTGACCGCGGGCGATGACATCATTAATGCCACCGAAATTGAAGCCGCACAGATTGTCAGCGGTAAAGTCTCGAATGCCGCAGCCGGTGATGTTGTTACTGTCACCGTGGGCGGAAATTCTTACACCACTACGGTTCAGGATGACCTGAGCTGGAGCGTCAGCGTGCCTTCCGCTGACCTGAAAGGCTTCGGCGACGGCGACCTGAATATCACCGCTACCGTAACCAACCAGCACGGTAACACCGGCACCGTGGATCGCGAAATCGTGATCGACGCCGGTCTGCCGGGTCTGCGTATCGATACGGTGGCGGGCGACGATATCGTCAACAGCATCGAGATCCAGCAAAACCAGATCATCAGCGGCACCAGCTCCGATATCGCGGCAGGTAGCAGCGTGACCGTCACGGTTAACGGCATTGATTATCAGGCGACCGTGGGCGCGAACGGCGCATGGTCGGCGGCTGTTCCGGCGGCAGATGTGGCGAACTGGCCTGCGGGCGCGTTGAATATCAGCGTGACCGGCGCCGACGCGTCCGGTAATACCGTCACCATTTCCAACAACGTGACCGTGGATCTGAGCAGCGTGGCGATTTCCGTCGATACCATTGCGGCAGATAACATCATTAATGCCGCCGAAAAAGCGGCAGACCTGACACTGACCGGCACCACGCAGAACGTGGAAGCAGGGCAGAATGTCACCGTAAACTTTGCCGGTGGCAGTTATTCCGCCACCGTACAGGCCGATGGTAGCTGGAGCGTGACCGTTCCTGCCGCCGATCTCCGCACCCTGAAAGAGGGCGACACCACCGTCAGTGTCAGCGTGACCAATGTCGCGGGCAACAGTGCCAGTGCCGCGCAGGATGCAACGGTCGATACTCTCGCGCCGACGATCACAATGAACACCATCGCCGGTGACAACGTGCTGAACAGCGCAGAAGCAGGCGCGGACGTTGTGCTGAGCGGGACGTCTACGGCAGAAGCCGGTCGGACCGTGACCCTCACGCTGAACGGCCAGACCTACACCGCGACCGTTGCGGCGGACGGCACCTGGAGCACCTCCGTTCCGGCAGCGGATGCGACGGCACTGGCTGACGGCACCTATTCTGTGAGCGCAACGGTTACTGACATAGCCGGCAACGGCGCCAGCGCGAATGGTTCTTTGCTGGTGGATGTGACTGCGCCAACGCTGACCATTAACACGATTTCCGGCGACGACATTATTAACGCGCAGGAGCTTCAGCAGAACCTGATGATCTCCGGCAGCAGCACCGGTGTGTCTGCGGGCGGGTTGGTCACGGTTGAAATCAACGGCGTTTCTTACACCGCAGTCGTGGATGCCAGCGGCAACTGGAGCACCGGCGTTCCGGCTTCGGCGGTCAGTGCGATTACCGACGGCAGCTACACCGTCACCGCCACCGTGAAAGACGCGGCGGGCAACGACGGCGCGGCGTCTCACGCGGTTACCGTGGACACCGTTTCTCCGGTGCTGACGATTAACACCGTGGCGGCAGACGACGTCATTAACGCCGTGGAAAAAGGCGAAGCGCTGACCGTCAGCGGCACCAGCGACGGCGCGGACGGCACAACGGTTACCCTGAACTTCAACGGCCAGAACTACACCGCAACCGTCACGAACGGCGCGTGGACGCTGGACGTTCCGGCGGCAGACGTGGCAAAACTCGGCGAAGCGGATTACACCCTGACCGCCAGCAGCACCGATGCGGCGGGCAACACCGGCAGCGCGACGCACGACATTCTGGTAGACAGCTCATTACCGACCGTGAGCATCAATCCGGTGGCGACCGATAACATCATCAACGCGACCGAAATCAACGCCGATCAGCTGATCAGCGGCAAGGTCACCAATGCGGCATCCGGTGATGTTGTCACCATTACGCTCGGCGGTAAAACCTATACGGCTGAAGTACAAAGTGACCTGAGCTGGAGTGTCAGCGTGCCATCCGCAGACCTGAAAGGCTTCGGCGACGGCGATCTGACCATCAATGCCTCCGTGACCAATCAGCACGGCAACACCGCCTCCAACGACCGTGAAATCAACATCGACGCCGGTCTGCCGGGCCTGCGCATCGATACGGTGGCGGGCGACGATATCGTCAACAGTATTGAGATCCAGCAGAACCAGATCGTCAGCGGCACCAGCTCCGATATCGCGGCGGGCAGCAGCGTGACGGTGACCGTTAACGGCATCGATTATCAGGCTACGGTCGGC
>Ga0153981_1000256_pt1 | contig 14647 bp, 13 predicted proteins | sample TSGA065MetaG_FD_104714 | JGI IMG/M metagenome (GOLD analysis project Ga0153981, IMG submission 104714) | Attine ant fungus gardens microbial communities from Georgia, USA - TSGA065 MetaG | ecosystem: Host-associated > Fungi > Mycelium > Unclassified | place: USA: Georgia, Magnolia Springs State...
TGATGCGACGGTTTATCGCGTCTCCGGCCGGATGATTTTTAAGCTGCATGGTGGAACCCATGCCCATCACCCGCAGAACCTTCCCTTCGCTCAGGCCGCCGATAATCATTTCACGGCGAGAGGCGTTGGCACGATCGGTCGATAATTCCCAGTTGCTGTAACCACGTTCACCCTGCGCATACGGCATGTCATCGGTATGACCGGCCAGGCTGATTTTGTTCGGGAAATCGTCCAGAACCGGCCCGATAGCGCGCAGGATATCGCGCATGTAAGGCTCAACAATGGCGCTGCCAAGCTGGAACATCGGGCGGTTTTTGCTATCGATGATCTGAATACGCAAACCCTGCTCAGTGAGGTTAATCATCAGATGCGGACGTAAATCCTTAAGCCGCGGATCGGATGCCAGCATGTCTTCCAGCTTCTGCTGCAGGCGTTGTAAATCTCCGGCCTCACGTTTGCTCTCGCCCTGCGACTGATCCATTTTGTGGACTTCACCGTCCTGCACCGTCGGGTCAGCGCCACCACCCGGGATCGGGCTGGTGGCATCGCTGCTGCGTGGCCCGCCGGTAATGGCCACCGCCAGTGGCGTACGGAAGTATTCGGCAATTTGCACAAGTTCTTTAGGGCTGGAGATCGAAATCAGCCACATCACCAGAAAGAAAGCCATCATCGCTGTCATAAAGTCAGCGTAAGCAATCTTCCACGAACCACCGTGATGCCCTCCGCCGTGCTTATTCTTTTTCTTGCGTACAACAACGATTGGATGGCTCTGATGCTTCATACTTTTTCTTCTTCAGTTTGTTTCTGGCCCGGTGATTTGACCTGACGAACGTGTTCCTCCAGCTCGATGAAGGAAGGTCGTTCGGAGGTGTAAAGCGTTTTACGGCCAAATTCGACGGCTATTTGTGGCGCGTAACCGTTGATACTCGACAGCAAAGTCACCTTGATGCACTGCATCATTTTGGCGTTTTCTGCGCTTTTTTGTCGCAGTACGCTGGCCAGCGGGGAAATAAATCCGTAGGCCAAAAGGATACCGAGGAAGGTCCCCACCATCGCATGGGCAATCAGTGCCCCGAGCTCTGCGGCCGGACGATCCGCCGCTGCCAGGGTATGTACGATCCCCATGACCGCCGCCACGATACCGAAAGCAGGCAGTGAATCGCCGACCAGCGCCAGGCTGTTTGCCGGGACTTCACTTTCATGCTCGTAGGTTTCGATTTCCTCATCCATCAGTGCTTCGATTTCGAAAGCGTTCATGTTGCCGCTGACCATCAGGCGCAGATAGTCCGTGAGGTATTCGACTAAATGCTTATCGGCAAGGATGCGGGGATAATTAGCAAAAATGTCGCTTTCAGCCGGATTGTCGATGTCATTTTCCAGCGACAGCATCCCCTGCTGGCGCGATTTGGCTAACAGGCGGTACAGCAGCGCCATCAAATCCATATACAACGCTTTGTTGTATTTCGACGCGCGAAACAGCTGCGGTAAGGCACGCATGGTGGATTTAATCGCTTTGCCGTTGTTACCGACGAAGAAGGCGCCAATGCCGGCACCACCGATAATGAGTAATTCTGCGGGTTGGTATAATGCGCCCAGTTCACCGCCGACGAGCAGGAAACCGCCAAACACTGAGCCCATGACCACGAGGTAACCTAATATTACTAGCACGATGAATCCTTAATTCTATGTGGTTTTAGGGCGAGGAAAAGCGCGAGGCTGTGCCACCTTGCCCGATGTTACGCAGCTCAAACGTGCATAAAAGGGGCCAGATTATGGCGGAGACGTTAGGGGGAAATGATGAGCGGTGCTACCACCGCTCCGGACGACATACTGCAACCTAACAATCTCAGACAGCGCGCTTGACCTGTTCGTCCAGCTCTTGAGATGTTATATCGGCAACCTGCGGGGAAAGTTTACGTTTTTTTACTGCCCGGGATGGGGGTTGGCAAAGACTGCATACAAACCCGTGGCGCGGTTGGTGTGCATGGGTAATGAATGAACCTTCACAGCAGTTGCAGGCAGAGAGCTGCAGCATTCCGCTGTCGACAAAACGGACCAGCGTCCATGCGCGGGTCAGAGCAAGAATCGGCGCCTCGCCGGGCTGCTCCGGACATTGCTCCAGATAAAGACGGTAAGCCTTAATTACGGCTTCCACGCCATTACAATGTCCGCTCTTTAAGAGAAACGAGTACGCGTTGTAAAACATGGAAGAGTGGATGTTCTGTTCCCAGGTCATAAACCAGTCCGTCGAGAACGGTAACATCCCTTTTGGCGGCGGGCTGCCGCGCAATTCTTTGTACAGTTTAATCAGTCGGCCACGACTCAATTGCGTTTCGCTTTCCAGCATCTGCAATCTGGCACCCAGCGTAATCAATTCCATGGCAAGCTGAATGTCCCGTGCTTCCTGGACGATACTTTTTTCTGCCGGTTTGGTTGACGCATCTTTCCCTGACATAGCTACGCCCTTTTCTTCATCGCGCCGCTGTCTTTCGCAGCCAGGCCTTTAAGCAGGTGGCTGGACAACAGGATGCCGGTGTGAATTTGTTGTAAGTCATCCACACGCGATTCCTGAGTCAGTCGTTCAATTGTCTTACTGTCGTCAAAGCGGAACTGACATAAAAGCTGGTTCGTTTCAGCCAGCTTCACCATCTGTGGCAGCGTCAGTTGCCCCAGGGTTTCTGCCATTACGTCATCAATCCCCAGGCGAAACATCGCTGAGGCCTTTTCGTCGTTAATCAAGCGCTGTGCCAACAATAGATATGACAGGTTGATATCATATATGTGCTTTAGCAATTCGGACATTCTGTTCTACCCCATTACCGATGCCACTTTTTTAAGGTGGCGGATTGATAGACATATTCCATGCAGCAAGAGTTTCACCCGGCGTGACAGGAGTATTTTTTACTATCAAAACAATTGGATCATTGGCTGATTAATAAATCTCACGTTGGAAATAGATTTATCCTGCGGTATTTACTTCACCGCCAATACAAAGTTGTTCCTGATGTAAACTAAATTAATTGTGACAATTGCACTGCTAAGTAATCGTGAAACACTTCAGTTTTGGTGTACTGGCAGGGTCCGTTGCTGTGATGGCGTCTCATTCAGTGAAACGCTTTTACATACATTATTAGGAATAATCTTACTACGACGCAACTCTAACCCCGTTCCCTTTATACATACAATCTGGGCGTTGCCGAATTTTGAATAAAGTGTGACGCACATCACATTTTTAAAACTTATTTTGTCCCCAAAAGTGCAATTTATCGTAAAAATTTGCGCAGTTTTAAACCAAAAGTAAAAAAGCGTCTAAAAAAGGGGGCTGTGGCTGTCTTTTTTCGCCATTTTGAGATCATTTTGTACAAAGACCAATTAAAGCCAAATGATTAGCACACACGCCAATCAATCATAGTTCACCCAGTTTTTTATGCTGTAAATTTCCAATAGCGTGATCATTGTGCTAATTCTGCGCAACCCAGTCACCACAAGGCTTACAGGGGAACGAGTCCTAAAAGTTTTGGTTAAATTTAGTTCAAAAAGTAGGGGAAACGTGAGCAACCACGCTATTTCAAAAGCAAAAAGACAATGATTGTAAGGATTTGTTACAAGGCGAGCGCAGACATCCAGTCATGAGACTAGATTGATAAGAAGAAATAATGAGACGGCGGACTTAGGCCGTACAAACGTATCGGCATCTCTTCAGGAAAACTTTAATGATTGTGCTTAAAAAAGTGGTTTATGCCGCTCAATGGCAAATTGAAAGCTCAAGAATAGGAATTTTATTACTCAACCAGCATCCCGCGCCACTTTCTGCGTGTAAAAAGCGAATAAAGCACATCGCTAAATGCATTTATTAAGAGGATTCTTGAATAGTCACGGGGATTAACCTGTTATTAAGCAGGCTAATTAGCGGGGGAAATAAAAATTTAATAATACACGGCACATAATCTGACCAGACAAGGGCGCGGTGTTGTTACTGAACAATAAAAGACCAAATAAAAAACCTGCCTGAATTTCAGGCAGGTCATAACCTAATATTATGGAATAAGGTTTTATACGTTAAAAAGGCATGTTTCGTGGGTCCGTATGTTGATATTCGAACCCCAGCTCTTTGCAGATCCGGTCGCCATCGACGATTTTGCCCTTCCCTGCTGAAGGTTCTTCAGCAAACGTCGGAGGCACCAGCCCCATCTGCCGCGCCAGTGCCGGATAGAATTCGGCTTTTGCCGGATGCGAAGGCGCACAGAGATTATAGGTATGGCCACCTTTTGGCAGGCTGAGCAGCAAGGTGATGGCAGCGACCACGTCATCCTGATGAACCAGGTTGACGCCGTGCTGACCGCCTTTTACCTGCGTTTTTCCGGCCATGAATCGCCCCGGATGGCGATCGCCGCCCACCAGCCCGGCCAGGCGCAGGACATCGACCGACGTATTCGGTAAACCGTGGAACCAGTTTTCCAGCTCTTTCAGTACAATGCCGCTGCGTGAAACCGGCAGCAGCGGCGCGTCTTCTTTCATCACACCTTCATGGTCGCCGTAAACGGACGTCGAGCTGGTAAAGATGATGCGCCGGACGTTATGCGCCAGTGCGCTGTCCGTCAGCTGTTGTACTGCCTGGAAATAGAGTTCGCTGCCTTCCGCCGTTCTGCGCGCAGGCAGCGTGATGATTAAAGCATCGACGTTGAGCAACTTTTCGAGATCGTCCGATTCGCATTCCATTTCCGGCGTGAAGACCAGCGGGAAACATTCAATGCCGATCATTCTGGCGGCATCGACACCGTCGGGCGTCGTTTTGCTCCCGACCACGTCGTGCCCTTTTGAAGCCAGCGCCATTGCCAGCGGCATGCCCAGCCAGCCCAGTCCGATAATCGAAATCTTTTTCATACATCGCTCCGTTTGTTCTCTGGCATGATTTCACCCGTTGCAGATATCTCTCTTTATACTAGCAAAATACGCCTTTTCCCTTTGGTGGTGCGTAATGATTTTTCAGCGCCTGTTAGCAGATCATTCATTTATTTGATGAAAACCCTGCTGCGGATAAGAAAAACTCATCATCAGAAAAAAAGGTTGCGCAGTTGCCGCCCGATAGTTTAGTTTTATTGGCAACGAATTTGATACGTGTGGCGGATGATTCAGTTTTGAATCACGCGGCGCTGAATGAACAAAACGAGACACTGACATGACAAACGTTCTGATTAACCACCATCATCACCATCACCCTGACTAGTCTTTCAGGCGATTGGTGCTGGGAGACTGTTTAGATCTTCCAGTGGCGCAGAACGCAGAGAGAGCCCCCGGAAGATTTCTTCCGGGGGCTTTTTTTATGGCCGAAGGAATTGAAGTAAAAGAATCTGACGAACTGAATTTACGATAAATAATTGAGAAACTGAGGTCATCATGCTGGATAAAACACGTTTACGGATAGCAATGCAGAAGTCAGGTCGCCTGAGCGATGAGTCGCGCGAACTGCTGGCCCGCTGCGGGATTAAAATCAACCTGCAGGAACAGCGTCTGATCGCATTCGCCGAAAATATGCCGATCGACATCTTGCGTGTTCGTGATGACGATATCCCTGGGCTGGTGATGGACGGCGTAGTTGACCTGGGCATTATCGGTGAGAACGTGCTCGAAGAAGAGCTGCTGAGCCGCCGCGCTCAGGGCGAAGACCCGCGTTACTTCACACTGCGTCGTCTGGATTTCGGCGGTTGCCGTCTGTCACTGGCTACGCCGCTGGACACTGAATACACCGGTCCGCAAAGCCTGCAAAATGCTCGTATCGCCACCTCCTACCCACACCTGCTCAAACAGTATCTCGATAAAAAAGGCGTTGATTTCAAATCCTGCCTGCTGAACGGCTCCGTTGAAGTGGCACCGCGCGCGGGTCTTTCGGACGCAATCTGCGATCTGGTGTCTACCGGTGCGACGCTCGAAGCCAACGGCCTGCGTGAAGTTGAAGTAATTTACCGCTCCAAAGCCTGCCTTATTCAGCGCGACGGCGAAATGCCACAGGCAAAACAGCTTCTGATCGACAAAATGATGACCCGTATTCAGGGCGTTATTCAGGCCCGCGAATCCAAATACATTATGTTGCACGCGCCAAGCGAGCGTCTGGACGAAATTGTCGCACTGCTGCCGGGGGCTGAACGTCCGACTATTTTACCGCTTGCAGGCGATCAGCAACGCGTTGCCATGCACATGGTGAGCAGCGAAACGCTGTTCTGGGAAACCATGGAGAAACTGAAAGCGCTGGGCGCCAGCTCTATTCTGGTTCTTCCAATCGAAAAAATGATGGAGTAATGCCATGAAGCCTGACGCGTTCTCTACGCCTATTAACTGGCAGCAATGCGACGCACAGCAGCGTCGCGACCTGCTGACCCGCCCGGCGATTTCTGCCTCCGACCGTATTACTGAATCGGTGAGCGAGATCCTGCGGCGTGTCCGCAGTGAAGGTGACAGTGCGCTGCGCGAGTTTTGCGCCCGCTTTGATAAAACTGAGGTGCAGGATCTTCGCGTCACCGCGGAGCAAATTTCAGCAGCCGCGGCGCGTCTTGGCGATGATGTTAAACAGGCGATGGCGCACGCGGTGCGTAACATCGACACTTTCCATCAGGCACAGAAACTGGCCGTGGTCGATATCGAAACGCAGCCGGGTGTCCGTTGTCAGCAACTGACCCGCCCGATTCAGTCCGTCGGACTGTACATTCCGGGTGGTTCCGCACCACTGGTCTCCACCGTATTAATGTTAGCAACACCGGCGCGTATCGCAGGTTGCCAGAAAGTTGTGCTCTGTTCACCGCCGCCGATTGCCGACGAAATTCTGTATGCCGCACAGTTATGTGGCGTGGAAGAGGTGTATCAGTTGGGTGGCGCGCAGGCGATTGCGGCGCTGGCGTTCGGCACGGAAAGTGTGCCCCGCGTGGCGAAAATCTTCGGGCCGGGCAATGCGTATGTAACCGAAGCAAAACGTCAGGTCAGCCAGAGTCTGGACGGCGCGGCGATCGATATGCCCGCCGGGCCTTCTGAAGTGCTGGTGATCGCCGACAGCGGCGCAACGCCGGATTTCGTGGCGTCTGATTTGCTTTCACAGGCGGAACACGGCCCGGATTCCCAGGTTATTTTACTGACGCCGGATGTGAAAATGGCGCAGGCCGTCGGCGAAGCGGTTGAACGCCAGCTGGCGACGTTATCGCGCAGCGACATTGCGCGTCAGGCGCTGGAAAGTAGCCGTCTGATTGTCGCGAAAGATCTCGCGCAGTGTATCGAAATCAGCAACGCCTACGGGCCGGAACACCTGATTCTGCAAACCCGCGAGCCTGAGCAGTTGGTCGATAGCATCACCAGCGCCGGTTCGGTTTTCCTCGGCGACTGGTCACCGGAATCCGCAGGCGATTATGCGTCGGGCACTAACCACGTTTTACCGACTTACGGCTACACCGCGACCTGTTCAAGCCTGGGTCTGGCCGATTTCCAGAAACGGATGACCGTACAGCAGTTAACGCCGGAAGGGTTGCTGGGGCTGGCGGAAACGATTGAAACACTGGCACAGGCTGAACAACTGACTGCGCACAAAAATGCAGTCACCCTGCGTGTAAATGCCCTGAAGGAGCCGCGTTGATGAGTAATGAAATGAATCTCAGCGTTCAGGCGCTGGCCCGTAAAAACGTGCAGGAACTGACGCCTTATCAGTCCGCCCGTCGTCTGGGTGGCAACGGTGATGTGTGGCTCAATGCCAATGAATACGCCATCGCACCAAATTTTGAACTGACGCAGCAGACGTTTAACCGTTATCCGGAATGTCAGCCAGCACGGGTGATCAACCGCTACGCCGCTTACGCCGGTGTGGATCCGGAACAGGTGCTGGTCAGCCGTGGCGCTGATGAAGGCATCGAGCTTTTGATCCGCGCATTCTGCGAACCGGGCAAAGACGCTATCCTTTATTGTCCGCCGACGTATGGCATGTACAGCGTCAGTGCTGAAACCATTGGTGTGGAAGGCCGTACGGTTCCGGCAAAAGCCGACTGGTCTCTGGATCTTCCGGCGATCGAAGCCGCGCTGGACGGTGTGAAGCTGGTTTACGTGTGCAGCCCGAATAACCCGACCGGCAATATCATTGACCCGGACGAAATCCGCGCCGTACTGGAAATGACCCGTGGCCGCGCGATTGTTGCTGTGGACGAGGCGTATATCGAATTCTGCCCGCAGGCGAGCGTTTCCGGCTGGTTGCAGGAATATCCGCACCTCACCATTTTGCGAACGCTATCGAAAGCTTTTGCGCTTGCCGGCTTGCGCTGCGGCTTCACGCTGGCGAACAGCGAAGTCATCGGCTTATTAATGAAAGTGATCGCGCCTTATCCAATATCTACGCCGGTCGCAGATATCGCCGCACAGGCACTGAGCCCGGAAGGACTGGCGCTGATGCGTCAGCGTGTGGCCGAAGTGACTGAAAACCGCGTCTGGTTACAGGAAGAGCTGGAGAAATGCGCCTGCGTAGAAGCAGTTTTTGCCAGCGATACCAACTATGTATTGGCGCGTTTTACCGCATCTGCCGCAGCATTTAAAAACCTCTGGGATCAGGGCATTATCTTGCGTGACCAGAATAAGCAACCGGGGCTTTCCGGCTGCTTACGTATTACTATCGGCACCCGGGAAGAGCTCCAGCGCGTCATTACCGCATTGCAGGCGCTACCCGGTGCCGCTGCCGCCTCCATTAATGAAAAACAAAATAGCCCCCGCAAGGAGCACATGTGAGCCAGAGTCCACAATTTCAAAAAACGCTCTTTATTGACCGTGACGGCACCCTGATTTCTGAGCCGCCGGAAGATTTCCAGGTCGACCGTCTGGACAAACTGGCGCTGGAGCCCGGCGTTATTCCGGCCCTGCTGTCCCTGCAAAACGCTGGCTTTAAGCTGGTGATGATCACCAATCAGGACGGTCTGGGCACAGCCAGTTTCCCACAAGAAACGTTCGATCCACCACACAACCTGATGATGCAAATCCTGACTTCGCAGGGCGTGGTTTTCGATGAAGTGCTGATTTGCCCGCACCTGCCTGCGGACCACTGCGACTGCCGTAAACCTAAAACCAAACTGGTGCAGGCTTATCTGGAAAGCGGCGTCATCGATACCGCCAACAGTTATGTGATTGGCGACCGTGATACCGACATCCAGCTCGCCGCCAATATGGGTATCGCCGGGCTGCGTTATCAGCGCGATACGCTGAACTGGGCCAATATTGCCGGGCAACTGACGAAACGCGACCGCCATGCCAAAGTGAACCGCGTGACCCGTGAAACCGCAATTGACGTGGATGTCTGGCTGGATCGCGAAGGCGAAAGCAAGATCCGCACCGGCGTCGGCTTCTTCGACCACATGCTGGATCAGATTGCCACCCATGGCGGTTTCCGCATGAACATCGAAGTGAAAGGTGATTTGTATATCGACGATCACCACACCGTTGAAGACACGGCGCTGGCGCTGGGTGAAGCCATTAATAAGGCGCTGGGCGATAAACGCGGCATTGGCCGTTTCGGGTTTGTATTGCCGATGGACGAATGTCTGGCGCGCTGCGCACTGGATATCTCCGGCCGCCCGCACCTGGAATATAAGGCAGAGTTTAACTATCAGCGCGTCGGCGATCTGAGCACGGAAATGGTCGAGCACTTCTTCCGTTCACTGTCCTATGCAATGGCCTGTACCCTGCACCTGCGCACCAAAGGTAAGAACGATCACCATCGCGTCGAGAGCCTGTTCAAGGCATTCGGGCGCACGCTGCGTCAGGCGATTCGTGTCGATGGCAATACATTGCCGAGCTCGAAAGGAGTGCTGTGATGAACGTCGTTATCCTTGATACGGGCTGTGCCAACCTTTCTTCCGTGAAATATGCGGTTCAGCGTCTGGGTTTTGAACCGACGGTGAGCCGTGATCCGGAAATTGTTTTGCAGGCAGATAAGCTCTTTTTACCGGGTGTCGGCACCGCACAGGCGGCAATGGAACAACTCGAACAGCGCGAACTGATTGCGCTGATTAAAGCCTGTACACAGCCGGTGCTGGGGATTTGTCTCGGTATGCAACTGCTGGCGTCTTCCAGTGAAGAAAACGGCGGGATTGATACGCTGGGGATCATTGAAACGCCAGTGCGCCGTATGCCCGATCTCGGTTTGCCTTTGCCGCATATGGGCTGGAATCAGGTGACAGCGAACGCTGACAGCCATTTATTCCGTGGCATCGATGAAAACGCATACTTCTATTTCGTCCACGGATTCGCCATGCCGGTTTGCGAAAACACGATCGCGCAGACGCTTTACGGTGAGCCTTTCAGTGCTGCCGTGCAAAAAGACAACTTCTTCGGTGTGCAGTTTCACCCCGAACGCTCCGGTGCGGCTGGCGCACAGTTGCTGAAAAACTTTCTGGAGATGTAAACAGGATGATTATCCCGGCTTTAGATTTGATCGAAGGCAGCGTGGTGCGTTTGCATCAGGGCGATTACGGCCAGCAGCGTGATTATGGCAACGATCCGCTTCCACGTTTGCAGGATTATCAGCAGCAAGGTGCAGAAGTTTTGCATCTGGTTGACTTAACCGGCGCGAAAGATCCGGCGGCTCGTCAGATCCCATTGCTGACAAAATTGCTGGCGGGCGTGTCTGTACCGGTTCAGGTCGGTGGCGGTGTCCGCACCGAACAGGACATTGAAGCCTTGCTGAATGCCGGTGCAACCCGCGTCGTCGTGGGTTCGACGGCGGTTAAAGAACCGCAGAAAGTTCAGGGCTGGTTCCAGCGTTTCGGCGCAGACGCCCTGGTTCTGGCGCTCGATGTCCGCATTGCTGCCGATGGCACTAAAAACGTTGCCGTCAGCGGCTGGCAGGAAAATTCCAGTTCCACGCTTGAAGAGATCGTGGAACTGTTTCTGCCTTTCGGCCTGAAACACGTTTTGTGCACGGATATTTCCCGCGACGGCACGCTGGCAGGTTCAAACGTTGAGTTGTACCGTGAAGTGACCGCGCGTTTTCCGCAGGTTGCTTTTCAGGCTTCCGGCGGTATCGGTTCATTGCAGGACATCACCAATCTGCGTGACAGCGGTGTGAAAGGCGTGATTGTCGGGCGGGCATTACTCGACGGTAAATTTACTGTGACGGAGGCAATTTCATGCTGGCAAAACGGATAATTCCCTGCCTCGACGTTAAAGACGGCCAGGTCGTAAAAGGCGTGCAGTTCCGCAATCACGAAATCATCGGTGACATCGTGCCATTAGCGAAGCGTTATGCTGAAGAAGGCGCAGACGAACTGGTGTTTTACGATATCACCGCTTCCAGCGATGGCCGTGTGGTCGATAAAAGCTGGGTGTCGCGCGTGGCAGAAGTCATCGATATCCCGTTTTGTGTCGCTGGTGGGATCAAAAGCCTGGAGGATGCGGGGCAGATTTTGCAGTTTGGCGCCGATAAAATCTCCATTAACTCCCCTGCTCTCGCCAACCCGACGCTGATCAGCCGCCTCGCCGACCGTTATGGTGTACAGTGCATCGTTGTGGGTATCGATACCTGGCACGACGCGGCGACCGGCACTTATCAGGTCCATCAGTTTACCGGCGACGAAGCACGCACCAAAGTGACCACCTGGCAGACAATTGACTGGGTGAAGGAAGTGCAGGAACGCGGCGCGGGCGAAATCGTGCTGAACATGATGAATCAGGACGGCGTGCGTAATGGATACGATCTGGAACAGCTGAAGATGATCCGCGAAGTTTGCCATGTTCCGCTCATCGCTTCCGGCGGTGCGGGCACAATGCCACACTTCCTCGACGCTTTCCGCGAAGCACGCGTTGATGGCGCACTGGCCGCATCGGTGTTCCACAAACAAATTATCAATATTGGCGAGCTGAAAAGCTATTTAGCTGAAAATGGCGTGGAGATCCGCTTGTGAGTAATCAGGAAGTAAAAACCGGTCTGCTGACCGGCGAACAAATCAGCCAGCTCGACTGGAAAAAAGTCGATAACCTGATGCCGGCAATCATCCAGCATGCAGTGTCTGGCGAAGTGCTGATGCTCGGTTACATGAATCAGGAAGCCCTGAACGTTACGCAATCTTGCGGCAAAGTGACGTTCTATTCACGCACCAAAGAACGTTTGTGGACCAAAGGTGAGACCTCAGAAAATTATCTGAACGTGGTCAGCATTACGCCTGATTGCGATAACGATACGCTGCTGGTGCTGGTCAATCCGGTGGGTCCGACCTGCCATAAAGGCAACAACAGTTGTTTCCACCCTGCCGAAACCGACTGGGCATTTCTGTATCAGCTGGAAGAGCTGCTGGCTTCGCGTAAAACCGCCGATCCGGAAAGCTCCTACACCGCCAAATTGTATGCCAGCGGCACCAAACGTATCGCACAGAAAGTCGGTGAAGAAGGTGTGGAAACCGCGCTTGCTGCCACTGTCAACGACCGCTTTGAGCTGAAAAACGAAGCGTCAGATTTGGTCTATCACCTGCTGGTGTTGTTGCAGGATCAGGATTTGAACCTGAGTGCGGTGATTGATAACCTGCGTCAGCGTCATAAGAAATAACGTCAATTTTAAGACGTAAAAAAGCCGCCTTTGCTGATGCATTGGCGGCTTTTTTTATGACGCAAGCAACGGCGCACTTTTCAACACACCGTTAAACGAATTAATCCAACCATTCGGTATGGAATACGCCATCTTTATCAGTGCGTTTGTAAGTATGTGCACCGAAATAGTCACGCTGTGCCTGGATCAGGTTAGCCGGCAGAACCGCTGAACGGTAGCTGTCGTAGTAGTTGATCGCAGCAGAGAACGTTGGTGTCGGGATACCGTTCTGAACAGCATAAGACACAACATCACGCAGCGCTTGCTGATATTCGTCAGCGATGTTTTTGAAGTACGGAGCCAGCAGCAGGTTAGCAATGGACGCGTTTTCAGCGTAAGCATCCGTAATTTTCTGCAAGAACTGAGCACGGATAATACAACCCGCACGGAAGATCTTCGCGATTTCGCCGTAGTTCAGATCCCAGTTGTTCTCGTCAGAAGCCGCTTTAAGCTGTGAGAAGCCCTGCGCGTAAGAGACGAGTTTACCCAGGTACAGAGCACGACGAACTTTCTCGATGAACTCAGCTTTGTCTCCAGCGAAAGGTTTAACAGCCGGGCCGGACAGCACTTTAGAAGCCGCAACGCGCTGATCTTTCAGAGAAGACAGATAACGCGCAAACACAGACTCAGTGATCAGAGTCAGTGGTTCGCCCAGATCAAGAGAGCTTTGGCTGGTCCATTTACCGGTGCCTTTGTTCGCCGCTTCATCCAGAATCACGTCGACCAGGTATTTACCTTCTTCGTCTTTCTTGGTGAAAATGTCTTTGGTGATATCAATCAGGTAGCTGCTCAGCTCGCCTTTGTTCCACTCAGCGAAGGTGGTTGCCAGCTCTTCGTTGCTCAGGTTCAGGGACTGTTTCAACAGGGAATAGGCTTCTGCGATCAGCTGCATGTCGCCGTATTCGATACCGTTGTGAACCATCTTGACGTAATGACCTGCGCCATCAGCGCCGATGTAAGCGACGCAGGCGTCGCCATCTTCAGCACGTGCTGCGATTTTTTCAAGAATTGGCGCCACCAGTTCGTACGCTTCTTTCTGACCGCCAGGCATGATTGACGGGCCTTTCAGCGCGCCCTCTTCACCGCCGGACACGCCGGTACCGATGAAATTGAAGCCCTGCTCAGACAGTTCGCGGTTTCGGCGAATGGTGTCTTTATAGTAGGTGTTGCCGCCATCGATCAGGATGTCGCCTTTATCCAGGTGCGGAGTCAGGGATGCGATGGTTTTGTCAGTTGCTTCACCGGCTTTCACCATCAGCAAGATACGACGTGGTTTTTCCAGCGAGTCAACAAACTCTTCGACGGTGTAGTGCGGAACCAGATTTTTACCCGGATTCTCTGCGATGACTTCGTCAGTCTTGTCGCCAGAACGGTTAAAAATGGAAACGGAATAACCACGGCTCTCGATGTTAAGCGCGAGGTTACGGCCCATGACCGCCATACCGACAACGCCGATCTGTTGTTTGGACATTAGCAACTCCTGTCTGAAATAGTTGATCGCCCAGTTTTTAGTCTAAACCCCTGTTAACAGTGAGTTTAACTGCACTGAGCTATACAAATGAACACAAGCATTGTACATGAGAATGGCAAAGGGTGAACCTATTGCAGCCATAACAATATTCTGATCGCACATACCGGCAACCACCAGCCTCGCCTTTCTCAGAGGCCGACTTCACTTTACCGGTAACATGTGGGGAATGCAGGTGAAAAAGAGCTAAAACGACCTTCTAAGCGTAGCTGAAGAAATTCATGCCTTTGATAGCCGCATTTTTAGGCAATACGCATGAAAGCCCCCCATCCATTAAGCGGCGCGACAAGTTAGATTAATCTGAGGGGATAAACCAATACAAGGCATGTATCCTTTAGCCCAACTTTGGGGTTAAAATTACCGGCTAAGGGTAAAGTGTTGTCTATTAAGAAATCCCTACAGTAGAAGCATAGTGAGGTTTTTTATGAGTAATGAGGTAGTTGCCTGATGCAATCTTTCAATGCGTCCCCACGGGAATTCGTGGCCAGCGCTGTACGCAACCGAGCATTAATTTATAATTTGGTTAA
>Ga0153981_1000257_pt1 | contig 14626 bp, 12 predicted proteins | sample TSGA065MetaG_FD_104714 | JGI IMG/M metagenome (GOLD analysis project Ga0153981, IMG submission 104714) | Attine ant fungus gardens microbial communities from Georgia, USA - TSGA065 MetaG | ecosystem: Host-associated > Fungi > Mycelium > Unclassified | place: USA: Georgia, Magnolia Springs State...
CCGCGCGACGGTGTGATTCAGCCAATACTTCAGAGTGATTTTGTTCGGCTTCAGCATTCAGGGCAGTGATTTGCTTGTCGTAATACGTTGAGCGAACTTCTTGTTTGACCACCGGTTGTGGAGCAGGGGTTGAAGTGACTTGCTGTACAGTCTGAATTGCAGGATTTTTTTCGGAAGAAGGGTCGCTCTGATCACTCACCTGAGTATCTACAGGGATGCCCGTTGGATCATTGTGCTGATAAGTTGCAACTTCAGCAGATTGCTGAGCGACGAACTTTTCTTTTTTCAACTGCAGAGCTCGTTTGGTTGCCTGTGCTTCTGAACTTCCATGGTCGCCGTCAAGGTGCGGAGTTGGTTCGGAAGCATGCTGGTCAAGTTTGTTTCCAAGATCCAATAAAAGATTTTCATGCCCCTCGTTACGAAGCCCTTCACGTACTGTTTCCTGCTGACTTGTGGTCATATTTATCCAGCTGTCAGCAAAACTCTGATATCCCTGTTTTGTGTAATCCTGTAACAGATCAGCATGTGCAGCTGAGGCTGCAGTCATTCCCATCACAATTCCCGCCAGAACTCTCCGTACTGTAGAAGCGGACACACCAAAGTATCGCGCCAATTCCGTTTTATTAATGTTCCCTGCTGTGTAAGCAGCAATGATTTGTGCGTTGCGTTCTGTTACCTGAGCGTTCATGAGTTTTTTCCGACATTGAAATAAGTATCTGTTAGCGACAAATAAGAAGCGTTATCAGAACGCTGTTTTTGTCTCTTTTCGAAAATCATACATGCCGTGAATGTGACTTGCTTCACGCATTCACCGGTCATTTGACTTATGTCAAGAAACGTAAAGTTATAGCGCTACATGAAGATGTTTCACTTAGCGCGCTTATTTGTAGCTAGTGGACACAAATCGGCGTATCTGAAATGTAAAAACATAGGAATTTTCGTAGCGAATAGCGACGGGATGAAATATCTACGGGATTCTTGTACAATGTTCGGGGTTTATAAAACGGGAGATAAGTGGATGGCAGATAACGCAAATGACTTCCTGGACTATGTTCAGCGGCTGGGAATCGAACAACCCGCGTTGTGTATTCTGCTGGGGTTGCCACGCAGCACTTTAAACAAGTGGATAAACGGCACAGTGACACAAATTCCTCAGGTGGCCGTAACGGCAATCAGAATGCTATGGTTTATGCGTGAAAGTGACCCTGAGATGTTTGAAAAGTGGGCCATGGTGCAGGATTTTGGTGTGACGGCGGAGTATGCGGTCAACGACAAGGCGCAGGTATTTTTACATACCATCAGGCGCGAACCGAGTGCTCCTATCAAACGGTTGCTGACGAAGTAATTTCTGCTGAAGAAAAGTGCGTTAAAACGATCATAAAGACGGCCACTCTGACCGTCTTTATCAGTAAAAAGGGTCAGGCACTTTTAGGGACTGTGGAAGGCATTTTGCGTAACTCTTCCATTAATTCGCGGATACTGTTCTTTAATTCGGCGATTTCAATATCTTTCATTGCATCTATTTTTTCATGCAGCGCATAGAGTTCAAGGTCAGTTTTAACGTTGACGTTGGATTCCATTTCGGCGCGGCGACTGTCGTTAATATTCTGGCGTTTCTGGCTCATCATAATTGCCGGAGCCGTATATGCCGCCTGGAATGACAGGAACAGGTTTAATAAAACGAACGGGTAGGGATCGAATCCAGTTTTTTTAATCGCAATATTATAAGTCGTCCAGCCGATGATAATAGCAGTCTGGATGAGTATGAAAGTCCAGGTAGCGATACCGCCGGTAATTGCATCGGCCATGCGCTGACCGAAAGTCTTCTCCTGCTCGCAGTCAGCGGGGTCTGCCAGCAGTTCTTCGTGTTCCTTCTTACTTTGTTTTCTTAATACAGTGAGCTGACGCCGCGATTTTGTATCCATGATGGTGCTTTCATACGGTGATTAGGTTATTTAATCGTAGTCAATAACACCGGATAAAATAGCGCGCAGCCCGCAAAAAAACCTTAATAAGCAGAATAAAGTTTTACAAGGTGTAACCTCTATTCTGACTTATTGTTTTATCGATAAAGTTGACGGCGCGAAGCGTTTTATGTGATGAAAAAATGCCGGTCAGACAACCACGTCAAAAATCATCTTCACCGCTTCGATATTGGTAAAGTTCGCCACGTCTGCCACGAAATCCTCCACATTTCCCTCCATGCCTTTAGCGAAATCTTCCATCGAATGGCAGTAAATATGGCAGGCAGCGATGAACGGGGTATCAGCAGGTGCGCCCGCCTGGATTTTATCGATAGAGTAAGAATGACAATATTCACCCATACGGCTTTTAATCAGCGGCAGATGCACGTCGCGATAGTAATCGTGATCAAAGTAGCCGTTTTCAATGTTTGGGTATAACACGCTGTATTTAATCAATTTCAGTGCAACCTTTTTTCAGGATAAAAATTCATTTTAGCGTACAGGTAACAGACGCGCCGCGCGATTTGTGCCCGATGCACTTTATCTGAAAAATCACCCAGTTGATGACATGTACTAAGCTTAAGAGACTAATACTTATTATGGGTTACGCATGGGATTTTTAGGTTGGACAGCGGCAGTCGGAGGATTGCTCTTGATTATGTCACTGGCGTCGGGATGGATTTCCCGCGGACCGGTGACGACTTTTGGATTGTATCTGGCGGCGGGGATTGTCTGCGGCCCCTGGGTTTTAGATTTACTTCATGTCGATCTGATAGCGTATTCAACGCTCACCGCGCGCTTTACCGAAATCGCGATGGCGGCTTCGCTCTTTATTACCGGCCTCAAGCTCCGGCTGCCTTTCCGTTCGCAAAGCTGGCGCGTCGGCGCGGTGCTGGCGTTCCCGGCGATGCTGCTGACAGTGTTATGCGTGACCGTGATTACGCATTACATCACCGGAATGTCCTGGCCACTGGCGCTGGCGTTGGGGGCGATTATCGCGCCGACGGATCCGGTTCTGGCGAGCATGATTGCGGTCAACGATGCGAATGACGATGACGGCCTGCGGGTTGCATTGTCGAGCGAAGCAGGAATGAATGACGGCTCGGCGTTGCCGGTTCTGATGCTGGCGTTAATGTTGTTTACCGCGCACGAGGGGTTGTCATCAGAAGCCATCTGGCACTGGGCGTGGCGCGATGTTGTCTGGGCGCTGCTCGGCGGGCTGGGGATTGGTTTTGCGATGGGGAAACTGGTCGGGCTGAGCGCCACACGTTTTCACAGCAGACAGCGCACGGTTGCGCCGAGTGATTTTCTTGCGCTGGCGCTGATTGCGCTGAGTTATGCCGCCGCGCAAAGCCTTGATGCGTCAGGATTTCTGGCGGCTTTTGCAGCGGGTGTCGGTTTGCGCAGCGCCGAGGTGCGCGTGGTGTCGCTGCATCCGCCGGAAGATCTGGAAGAAGGGCGGCGTCCACCGCCAGCGGAAGGGATGGTGAATCCGCATCAGCGCCACAATATGCAGGCGGAAATGCCGCAAAATTCTATCGGGCTGATGGTTGGCGATGCACTCTCATTCGGCGATACCATCGAACGGTTGTTTGCCGCCGGGATTGTGATGGTGCTGGGGATTACGCTGGCGGAACACTGGGAACCAATGGGCCTGCTGATCGCCGCGATTTTGTTTATCGTTGTCCGCCCGCTGGCCGTTTATCTCACGACGCTTGGCATCCGCGTGCCGCACGGACGGCGGCTGATGATTGGCTGGTTTGGTATCCGTGGCATCGGCAGTATGAATTACATCGCTTACGCCTGGACGCACGGACTGCACGGCGCAGAAGCCAATTACATGACCAACATTGCCTTTACGGTGATTGTTGCCAGCGTGGTGATCCACGGACTGACGGTGTCGCCGGTGCTGCACTGGCGTCAGGCGAGGCAGGCGGCGAGGGCGCAAAAAGAATAATAAAGAAGATACAAATGAAAACGGACGCTCAGGGCGTCCGTTTTTACAGGCGTTTCTGCAATGATGTTACCGTCAGGCAATCTGCTTTTTGCCGAGGCTGAGCATAAACAGCACGGCGGCGGAAAGCACCACGGACGGGCCCGCCGGTGTGTCGTAGAAAGCCGAAAACGTAAGCCCCGCGGTGACGGCAACAATGCCAATCACAATGGCGACTGACGCCATCTGTTCCGGCGTTTTCGCAAAGCGGCGCGCCGTGGCGGCAGGAATAATCAGCAGCGACGTGATGATCAGCGCACCGACAAACTTCATCGCCAGACCAATTGTCAGCGCTGTGACCAGCATCAGAATAATCCGCGAACGTTGCAGGTTTACGCCATCGACATGCGCCAGTTCCGGGCTGATGGTCATGGACAGTAACGCCCGCCATTGCCAGCAAAGTACCGCAATCACGATGGTAACGCCGGCGGCAATCATCCAGATATCGCTGTACGTTACCGAGAGCAAATCACCGAACAGATACGCCATCAGATCGACGCGAACGCCGGACATCAGGCTGACCACCACCAGACCGAGTGATAATGCGCTGTGCGCCATAATCCCCAGCAGGGTATCGACGGCCAGATGCGGTTTGCGTTCCAGCGCCACGAGTAAAACTGCCAGCAGTAAAGTTACAGCAATGACGGTGTAAAATGGATTAACGTTGAGCAGCAGCCCAAATGCGACGCCGAGCAGGGATGCGTGAGCCAGCGTATCGCCGAAATAGGACATACGGCGCCAGACGACGAAAGAGCCCAGCGGACCGGCGGCAATCGCCAGCAAAACACCGGCGATCCAGCCGGGTAATAACAGCGCGATCATGCGTCACGACCTCCGGTGTTGCGCAAAATAATCTTCCCTTTTAAGTCGTGGCGATGATTATGGTTGTGGCGGTAAATCGCCAGTTGCTCGGCGCCCCGGTTGCCGAACATGGCAATAAATTCAGGATGCGTGGACACCACTTCCGGCGAGCCGGAACAGCAAATATGCTGATTCAGGCACAAAACCTCGTCGGTTTTCGCCATCACCAGATGCAGGTCGTGCGACACCATCAGGACGGCGCAGCCAAGCTCACAGCGCAGGTTGTCGATAAGGTTGTACAGCGCAACCTGGCCGTTGACGTCCACACCTTGCGTCGGTTCATCTAGCACCAGAAGCTGCGGGATGTTCAGAAGCGCACGCGCCAGTAAAACGCGCTGGTTTTCACCGCCGGACAGTTTTTGCATCGGCTGATCGAGAAGGTGCGCCGCCTGAACGCGCTTCAGCGCAGGCAAAATGTCGCTTTTCTTCACGCCCGGTTTCAGGCGCATAAACCGACTGACGGTCAGCGGCATCGTCGGATCAAGATGAATTTTTTGCGGAACGTAGCCGATCCGTAAACCCGGCTCGCAGGTCATCGTGCCTTCTGTTGGCGCAATCAGGCCAAGCACAACGCGCACTAACGTTGATTTCCCTGCGCCGTTCGGGCCAAGCAGGGTCAGTATTTTTCCGGGTTGCAGGCTCAGCGATATGTTGGACAGCACGCGGCGAGAACCGAAAGTTACCGAGATATTTTGAAGCGTAGCTAATGTGGGCATGTCATAGGGTCTTGCAGAACAAATCGGATGTTATAATATTGCGTTTCGCGAAAAATAACCAGTTTTCCCCCAACACGAAGATGAGTTCACCCCGCATGATACAGAAAAAAAGCGTTAAACGGATGTTACTGGCAGCCGCAATCCTCAGTTCCGGTGCGGTTTACAGCGCTCAGGCCGCCGTTCTGGCCTCCGTTCGTCCGCTGGGATTTATTGCCGCCGCCATTGCCGACGGCGTAATGCCGACCGAAGTATTATTGCCGGATGGCGCGTCGCCGCATGATTTTGCGCTGCGACCTTCGGATATTCAGCGTATGCGGACTGCGGATCTGGTGGTGTGGGTGGGGCCGGAAATGGAAGCGTTTATGACCAAATCGGTCGCGCAGTTGCCGCCGAACCGTCAGGTGGAAATCGCCGCGCTTCCGGCGGTGAAACCGATGCTGATCAAAGGCAGCGATGATGATGAACATGACCACGATCATGACGACGGGGACCATCATCACGGCGAATACAATATGCACGTCTGGCTGTCGCCGGAAATCGCCCGTGAGACCGCCATTGTCATCCATAACAAACTCGTGCAGCTCGTGCCGCAGAAAAAGCAACAATTAGATGCAAATTTGTCTCATTTTGAAGAGAGCTTGACAAAAGCTGACAAAAACCTTGGTAGTATTCTGCAACCTGTTCAGGGTAAGGGATATTTTGTTTTTCACGATGCCTATGGCTACTTTGAAAAACACTTCGGCCTTTCGCCACTTGGTCACTTCACGATCAATCCCGAAATACAACCTGGCGCACAGCGTTTACATCTCATTCGAACACAGTTGGTTGAGCAAAAAGCGACCTGCGTTTTTGCTGAGCCACAATTCAGGCCGGCCGTCATAACGGCTGTTGCCCAGGGAACAAAAGTGCGTATGGGCACATTGGATCCGCTGGGGAGCGGCATTGTACTGGGCGCGGACAGCTACGTGAACTTCCTGTCACAGCTGACGAACCAGTATTTGAGCTGCCTGAAGTAAGCTAAAAGGACAGAATTTAAGTGCAGCTGATAGCCCGATCTATCGCTCTGGCGTATAGCAACCTTCCACGGCCCCACCGCATTATGCTGGGGTCGCTGACCGTCGTCACACTGGCCGTCGCCGTCTGGAAACCGTTAGCCTATCACCCGGACAATGACCTTTCCGACACCAAACCGCTGGTTAAAAACATCACGTTAGATAACCAGCAATTGCGTTCGCTGCTTCCCGAAGCCAGTGAACCTATCGATCAGTCGCCTCCGGCTGACGATGATATTCCTCAGGACGATCTGGACGATAAAACCGCGAACGAAGCGGGCGTTCATGAATACGTGGTTTCTACCGGCGATACCCTCAGCAGCATTCTGAATCAGTACGGTATTGATATGTCTGAAATTGCTGCGCTTTCGGACGCTAACCGTGATTTGCGTAACCTGAAAATCGGTCAGCAATTGTCATGGACGTTAAACGATGCGGGCGATTTACAGCGCCTGACGTGGGAGAAATCCCGCCGCGAAACGTACACATTTGACCGCTCCGGCAATACCTTCAAATCTTCACTGGAAACCCTGAAAGGCGAGTGGAAAGACTCGGTCATTAAAGGCACGCTGAACGGCAGTTTCGTGACCAGCGCCAAAGCGGCCGGGCTCACCAGCGGTGAAGTCAGCGCGGTTATCAAAGCGCTCCAGTGGCAGCTCGATTTCCGTAAATTGCAGAAAGGCGATGATTTCGCGGTGCTGATGTCCCATGAAGTGCTGGAAGGGAAAAATGAGCAGAGCGAATTGCAGGCTGTGCATATGCGCTCCGGCGGCAAAGATTATTACGCCGTGCGTGCCGAAGACGGTAAATTCTACGACCGCACCGGCAGCGGGCTGGCGAAAGGTTTCCTGCGTTTCCCGACCGGTAAACAGTATCGTGTTTCCTCTAACTTTAACCCGCGTCGTCTGAATCCGGTCACGGGCCGCGTGGCGCCACACCGTGGTGTCGATTTTGCGGTGCCTGTCGGCACGCCGGTGCTTGCGGTGGGCGACGGCGAAGTGGTGGTTGCGAAAAACGGGGGTGCGGCCGGTAACTATGTCGCTATCCGTCATGGTCGCCAGTACATGACCCGTTATATGCACCTGCGCAAACTGCTGGTGAAACCGGGCCAGAAAGTGAAACGTGGCGACCGCATTGCGCTTTCCGGTAATACCGGCCGTTCAACCGGCCCGCATCTGCATTTCGAAATGTGGATTAACCAGCTGGCCGTCAATCCTCTGACTGCCAAATTGCCTCGTACAGAAGGGCTGACAGGTAAAGATCGCAGTACTTACCTGGCAACCGTCCGCGAAGTCGTCCCTCAGCTGAAGCTGGACTGAACCTCAGGTTTTACTGATTCGCTGCCGTGATTTATTGCAAAATAACTCACGGCACTTATCATTGAACCAGAATTTGTCATAAGAGCCTGAGCATGCAGCCAGAAAAAGAAAAACGATCATCCGTAGAATTTATTCCGCAATTTCAGAAAGCCTTTTACCATCCGCGCTACTGGGGCGTCTGGCTGGGCGTCGGAGCGATGGCCGGTATGGCTTATCTGCCCGCGAAAGTCCGCGATCCGATTTTAGGCAGTCTGGGCCGTCTGGCCGGAAAGTTTGCCAAAGGCGCACGTCGTCGCGCGCAAATCAACCTGCTGTATTGCCTCCCTGAAACGCCGGAAGCGGAGCGCGAACATATCATTGACGAAATGTTTGCTACCGCGCCGCAGTCAATGGTGATGATGGCGGAGCTGGCACTCCGTGACCCCAAAAAAATCACCCAGCGTATCCACTGGCACGGCAAAGAAATTGTCGACCAGATGCAGCGCGAAGGCAAAAATGTGATTTTTTTGGTGCCACACGGCTGGGCTGTGGATATCCCGGCGATGCTGATGGCGGCCAGTGGTCAGCCTATGGCCGCCATGTTCCATAACCAGAAAAATCCGCTGACGGATTATCTGTGGAACAGCGTGCGTCGCCGCTATGGCGGGCGTTTGCATGCCCGAAATGACGGGATCAAACCGTTCATCAGCTCCGTGCGTCAGGGTTACTGGGGATATTATCTGCCGGATCAGGATCACGGCGCGGAACATAGCGAATTCGTTGATTTCTTTGGAACCTACAAGGCGACTTTGCCTGCGGTAGGGCGTCTGATGAAAGTCTGCCGCGCGCAGATTGTTCCGCTTTTCCCGGTGTATAACGGCAAAGAGCAACGTCTGGACATTTTTGTGCGGCCACCGATGGATGACCTGGCGACGGCTGACGATATCCAGATTGCACGACGTATGAATGAAGAGGTGGAATTGCTGGTCGGGCCTAACCCTGAGCAATACACCTGGATCCTGAAATTGCTGAAAACGCGCAAACCGGGTGAACCGGAGCCGTATTCCCGCAAAGAGCTTTTCCCGAAAAAGTAAGCGTCAAATATCGGACAGATGAAAGAGGCTGAGCAAATACTCAGCCTCTTTTGTATTTGTTATCCTGCTTTTACCGCGCGTTTCAGAAACAGCGCAATCAGCAGTGTTCCCGCTGTACCGGACAGCAAACCAGCCAGCATGAAAATGCCGTAGCCCTGTGCGAAATAAAGTTGTTTCGCCAGTTCAATCCCTGTCGCAAAAACCACAATGGTGATCAGCCCGAGGGCCGCCGCTACCGTGCCTTTGCCCGTCGGGCTGGAGAACAGCGTCAGCCGGTAAAGCCCGGCATTGACCAGCCCCGAGCCCAGCGCATACAGGCTCAGCCCCGCCGTTATCCAATACCAGGCATGCACCATAAACAGCGCCGCATAAGCGCTGATGCAAAGCCCGAGCACAATCGGCAAAATTCCCAGCCAGACCGGCGTGCGGATATGCACTTTGCCACTGAGTTTACTCAGCGCAACGTTGCCGATGATAAGCCCTGTGAATACCGGAACCTGAAGCCAGCCGTATTGTAACGGCGTCATACCCGCGTCCTGAATAAGCAACACCGGCGACTGCGCCACCCAGGCCAGCAGCGGTAACGTGATCAGCCCGATCGATAACGAGCCGGTGACCACGCCAGTATTGGTGAACACTTCGCGGTAATCCGCCAGTAAGCGGCGCATCGAGAAACGCCCGTCACGACCTGACGCCGTTTCCGGCATGCTGCGCCACAGGCCCCAGAATGACAGCGCGGAGATCAGCGCAAAAAGCGCAAACATCGCTTTCCACGGCGCGTAGTGAATGAACGCCGCACCTGCCAGCGGCCCGAGCAGGGGCGCGATCAGCGTGATATTGGCCATCAGCGCCATCAGCTTTACGCTCAGGGCTTCGCTGAACGCTTCCTGAATGGCGGCGTAACCCACCGCGCCGATAAAGCACAGACTCATGCCCTGTAAAAAACGCATCAGAATAAATTGTTCGATGCTTTGCGTGAATACCGTGAGAAAGCAGGTGACGGTGAAAAAGGCCACGCCCGTCAGCAAAACCGGCCTGCGCCCCAGCCGGTCAGAGAGCGGCCCGAGCAGCCATTGCAGAAGAATTCCGCCACATAAATAGGCGGTCAGCGAGGTGGAAACCCAGTCGGCGCTGGCGCTGAAGTCGCTGATCACCTGCAGCATACCCGGCTGAATCATATCGTGGGCAATATAGGTGGCGAATTCGAACATCACCAGCGACAGCGGAAACAGCCACTGACGCCAGCTCAGCTGAGAGGCGGGTTCAGAAACGGACGACATAGCAAGACTTCTCCATTGCTCAAAAATCAGAAAAGCGCGACCCTCTCAGGCCGCGCTAAAAAACGTGCTTAAGTGCGGGACTCAGTATTTATTCGCATAGGCCGCAATCGGGTTTTCCAGCGTCCCGGCAAACTTGAGGTTTTGCGCCGGATCCGACAGGTTGATCATCTGCTGATTATTCGCCAGTTGCAGACGGTTCAGGCAGGAATGCGTGAACTCGGCGCCAAACATGTCGTAACGGGCAAATTTCTCTGCCAGCTCCGGATACTGAATCTGGTAATCGCGGACCACTTCCGCCACTACCTGCCAGAACTGACCGGCCGGATAATTGCCGTTTTCTTCCAGGATACGGGCGATAAAGCGGAACACACCCGCAAACACGTCGGTGAAGATCGACAGGATTTTCAGCTCTTCCGGCACGTCAACGGCCAGTCGTTTGGCTTTTTCCGGCAGATGCGCATCCGGGTTCATCACGGCAATTTCTTCCGCGATATCTTTCATAAAAGCGTTAACCGGAATGTTGTTTTCGAAACGCAGGATCAGGTTTTCGCCGTGCGGCATAAAGACCAGATCGTACTGATAAAAACAGTGCAACAGCGGGCTGAGGTAAGCGTGCATGTAACGCTTTAGCCAGTCGCCGGTCGCCAGACCTGAGGATTTGATCATCTCAACAATCAGGGCGTCGCCGTGTTTGTCGGTATGTAAAAGCGCGGCCATGGTCATCAGACGCTGGTTCGGTTGCAACTGAGCCACCGGGTTCTGACGCCACAGCGCGGCAAACATTTTTTTATACGCGCTGTCGCCCTTAATCGCTTCTTCGAAATAGTGGTTGTGATAACCCAGTGAAGCCACTTCCTGAAGAATGCTGAAGCCGGTGGATTGCAGGTAGGAATCGTTTTCGACCAGCTCCGCCAGCCATTCGTTGATGCCCGGCGTGGTCGCCATGTAATACGGCGAAAGGCCGCGCATGAAGCCCATATTCAGAATCGACAGCGCGGTTTTCACATAGCGGGCTTTCGGGCGGCTGGCGTTATAGAAGGTGCGGATTGATTGCTGCGCGAGATAATTATCTTCGCCTTCACCGAGGTAAATCAGGAACTGGCGGGCGATGTCCGGCGCAAATACCGTCAGTAATTTATTCTGCCATTGCCACGGATGCACCGGCATGAAGTAGTAGTTTTTTGGATCCACACCTTTATCGACCAGATGCTGTGTGAACGCGCAAATCTGCGCATCGCCCAGTTCTTCGGCGATCAGTTTTTCGTAAGGCAAACCTTCCACGCTGGCGAAATGAGCTTTGTCGTGATGCACCGCGACCCAGACCAGTTGCAGCGGATTTGCCGCTTCCGGGGCATAACGCACGTAGTCACCGGCATCAAAACCGATACGGCCATTGTTGGCGATAAAGCTCGGATGGCCTTCGGTCATGCTGGTTTCCACCGTCTGGAAATCAGCTTCAGAAAGTTGTTTTGCGGTCGTGTGATTGTTCGCCAGTTTGTACGCGCTGCTGTAAAGCGTGCTGCTGATTTCTTCCATGTAGGTCGGCAACATCGCCTGTGAAATACCAATCTGACCGGCAAATTCAATGATGAATTTCAGCGCATCCAGCGGTTGCGGCGTGAAGTTATCCAGACGCTGAATGCTGTCGAGATCAATCATCCAGTCGTTCAGCGGTAACTGGCGTGCACGGAAGCGGTATTCAATTTCAGAAGCCGGAACGGCCAGCTGATAATCGGTCCAGGTGCCGCTATTTTGCAGCGCGACCGGCGCGAGCAGGCGTTCGTGCGTCAGCTCAGACAGGCATTTGCGTAACAGCAGGGCATTAGCTTTCGCCCAGATTTCCGGTCGCAGATGCTGGCCGGATTGCAGCTGAGATGAAGTCATGGTGTTTTTTTCCTTCTGGCGGGCCTGCAAAAAATCTTCGCGCTGGCAGAAAGCCAGCCACGCGGTTTTATGAGTCAGTTGAATTTGTTTCTGATAGCGGAAACCTGCGCGCTTATTCAGTTTGTGGATCTTTTCGTTACGCACGTCCGGCTCAACCACCACGCGCGTCACGTCAGGCTGGCTGAACAGATATTCCATCACGGCTGAAAAGACCTGCCAGCTGAAACCGGAAACGGGTTTATCCGCCGGAGACAGCAAAATGTGCATGCCCATATCGCCGGGCTGAACGTCGTAGTGTTCGCGTAATGGATCATCCTGCACCGGATAGCATTCGATCAGAAAACGCGGCTGCCCGTCGATTTCGCCCATCAGCGCGGCCAGCGGTTTTCCGGCAGTCAGGTCGCGGTAGAAAACATCAACGTCGGCCACGCTGCTATTCTGCATTCCCCAGAAATGCGCGTAAGGCTGCGTCATCCACGCATGCAGGATGGCGGCGTCATTTGCCAGATGCAGCGGGCGTAATGTCAGCTGCCCGGCGTCGCGATGGCAGGTGAACAGTGGGGCGGGTATAAGTTCAGACATGGGTTATTTCTCCGTTATTTGTCTGCAAGGCTGCGGGCGCAGAAAGTCTGGAAGGCGATGGATTTTTCCACCGGATAGACTTCCTCGCCGAGCATTTCGCGAATAATGGAACTGTTGCGGTAACACGCCATGCCCAGATCCGGCGTGACGAAACCGTGGGTATGCAGTTCGGCGTTCTGGACAAAAATCTGATTGTTCGCGTCGATGCTGTAATTGCGGTTGACGGCGTAACGGCCGGCGTCATCCCACTGAATCCTGTTGTAAATACCTTCGATAAACTGCGGCGGCTGATAACCGTAACCGGTGGCGAGCACCACGGACTCCGTCTGGTGACGATATTCCTGCTGCTGTTCGTGGTGAAGCAGCGTCATCTCCAGCTCGCCTTTGCGGTTACCCGTCAGCGCGGTCAGCTCCGAGTGCGTGTAGAGATCGACATTCAGCGGGCCGTCGAGGCGTTTGGTGTACATCAGATCGTAGATGTCATTGATCAGGCTGATGTTGATGCCTTTGTACAAGCCTTTTTGCTCACGGTTCAGCTGGTCGCGCTTGCTCATCGGCAGGGCATGGAAGTAATCGATGTACTCCGGCGAGGTCATTTCCAGCGTCAGTTTGCTGTACTCCAGCGGATAGAAACGCGGCGCGCGGGTCACCCAGGTCAGGTGATAATCGTACTTGTCGATTTCTGAAAGCAGGTCGTAATAAATTTCCGCTGCACTCTGGCCGCTGCCGACCACGGTGATGGATTTCGAGCGCTGCATCCGCTCTTTGTTCGGCAGGTAGGCGCTGGAATGATGAACGTTGCTGCCCGCTTCCCGGGCACACGCCGGCATCCACGGCGACGGACCGGTGCCCAGCACCAGACGTTTGGCGCGGTAAATCTGTTTATCGCCGCCTTGGGTCGAACGCGCCTGCACCAGGTAACATTGCGTTGGCGCGTCCCACGTCACCAGCTCCACGCGCGTGGAAAATTGCAGGCTGGTCAGCTGTTCGCACGCCCACTGGCAATACTGGTTGAACTCTTTGCGCATCATGAAGAAATTTTCACGGATGTAAAAAGAGTACAGTTTTCCCTGCTGCTTCAGGTAGTTGAGGAAACTATAAGGGCTGGTCGGATCGGCCAGCGTCACCAGGTCGGCCATAAATGGCGTCTGCAAATGGGCGCTTTCCAGCATCATGCCGGTATGCCAGTCAAAGCCGTCATTTTGATCTAAAAACAGTCCGTTCAGCGCTTTTACTGGCTCCGTCAGACAGGCCAGACCGAGGTTGAACGGGCCGATGCCAATCGCAATGAAATCGTAGGTCTGTTTATCTGCATTCAGTTCAGGGGAATTAAGGCTCATGGTGCAACTCCTGTTAGCGGTTCTTCGCGGCGCTCAGCGCGGCGGCGGTCAGTTCTTTACCGTAATGCGTGATAAGGCTGATCACATCGGCGACATCTTCCGTGGTGGTGGTCGGGTTGAGCAGGGTGAATTTCAGGTACTGGCGCTGATGTACTTTGGTTCCGGCAATCACTGCGCTGCCGTCGCGGAAAATGGCTTTGCGGATGTCGGCGTTGATGGCGTCAATTTGCTCCTGACTCATCGACATGCGCGGGACAAAGCGGAACACCAGCGTGCTCAGTTCGGGTTTGTGCAACACTTCAATGTTCGGGTTTTGTTCCATCAGCTGATGGGTTTCGGTGGCGCGTTCCAGCAGCACATCGAAGGATTCACCCAGCGCCTGCTGGCCCATGATGCGCAGCGTCAGCCACATTTTCAGGGCGTCGAAACGTTTGGTGGTCTGGATGCTTTTGTTGACCAGATTCGGCGTGCCTTCCAGTTTTGCACTCAGCGGATTCAGGTATTCCGCGTGGTGAGTGACGTGTTCCAGATGGCGGTGGTCGTTGACCAGAAACGCACTGCA
>Ga0153981_1000263_pt1 | contig 14365 bp, 10 predicted proteins | sample TSGA065MetaG_FD_104714 | JGI IMG/M metagenome (GOLD analysis project Ga0153981, IMG submission 104714) | Attine ant fungus gardens microbial communities from Georgia, USA - TSGA065 MetaG | ecosystem: Host-associated > Fungi > Mycelium > Unclassified | place: USA: Georgia, Magnolia Springs State...
GAGAGCGGTCTGGCGAAGGATTACAATAAGTTGTCGCCGGAAGCGAAATTATCTGTCAGAGAGCAAAACTTAAAGGCGTGGGACGGAAAATAATCGCTTTCAGAAAGCTGGCAAACTTTTCCGGTTTCACCGGAAGCTCAAATCGAAGAAGACTCGGTTTCTGGCTGGCCGCGAGAAAAAAGCCGCTTTTGCAGCGGCCTCCTGCAATCAGAAACTATAGTCGATCGCCGCAAAGTACCGGCGTCCGTCCTCGTTATAACTGTAGTCATCCCGGTTCAGGTCTTTATCCGTCAGGTTCAGCACACCGGCCCGCAGTTTCACGGCTTTATTCACCTGATACGAACCGCCGGTGTTCCAGACGGTGTACCCGCCAGGTGTGGCGTTACCGTCGGTGACGGTGCGGCTTTTACCTTTGTAGTTGGCGGAAACGTAGAAGCTCCAGGCATCCCACGGTTTCCAGTCCAGCGTAGCGTTACTGGTGTGGAATGGCAGTTCGGACAACGGTTTATTTCCACCGTTGCTCAGGTCACGCGCGTCGTTGTAGGTGTAGTTCAGCTTCAGGTTCAGCACGTCGGTAACCGGCAGGCTGACTTCGGTTTCCAGACCACGGATGCGGGCTTTATTGACGTTGTAGTAACGGAAGATCGGATTACCGCTGGCGTCAAAGCCGACAAAGTTCGCGTAGGTCGGCGCCAGATTACGGTTGGCGGTGCGGATAACGGTGATCATGTCGTCGATATCGTTCTGGAAGACCGTGGCGCTGGCGCTCACATCTTCCAGCCAGCCTTCCTGACCGGCGTAGTACATGCCGAATTCCACGCTTTCGCTGGTTTCTGCTTTCAGGTCTTTGCTGCCGACCACATTACAACTGCCGCGGCAGGAAGCACTTTGCCAGTCCGGGCTGAGCTGTAACAGGGACGGCGCTTTGAAGGCCGATGCCCAGCCGCCTTTTAGCGTAACGGTGTCGGTGGCGTTGTAGACCAGATACGCACGCGGGCTCCAGTTGACGCCGTAGTTTTCATGGTCGTCCATGCGCACGCCGCCGGTCAGCGCGAGGCTTTCGAAAATACGCCATTCGTCTTCAAGGAACAGCGCGTACTGGTTGGCCTGCGTGCTGCCGCCGCTCTTCATGTTGACGCCATCTTCGAGTTTATCGTTACGGTATTCGCCGCCGAACGTCAGGAACTGGTTGTAATCCCCCAGCGGGATCACGACTTTTCCATCGAGGGAATTATTCTTCGAGGTGATGGTTTCGGCGTTTTTGTTCTCGATGTTTTCACCGTAGAAACGCAGTTCAGTGTTCGCCAGCCCCCAGCGCCCGTTGTGGCCCAGCGAGTAGTTTTCGCGCTCAATGCGGTTTTTATCCAGCGTATCGGAATCTCTGTCCTGACGATCCCTACCGTAGCCGAACGTCATATCCTGATCTTCGGTTGGCGTCAGGGAGAATTCCACATTGGCGTTGCGCGACGTGTAGCCTTCGATGCGTGGCTGGCCGGTGCTGCCGCTGGCGGAGCTGGCCTGGTCTTTCTCACGTTTACCCAGCGCGCCGTAGACTTTTACGCCGAGCAGATCGTCAACCAGCGGGCCGCTGGCGAAGAAATTTCCGTTGCCGCTGTCGCCGCGATCGCGGTGTTCCTGAACCGTGGTGTCCGCGCTCAATGTACCGTGCCACGCGGTGCCGACTTTGCGGGTGATGATGTTAACCACGCCGCCCAGCGCATCGGAACCATAAAGTGAGGACATCGGCCCGCGCACCACTTCGATACGTTCGATTGATTCCGCCGGGATCCAGCTTAAATCGAAATCGTTATGGCGGAATACAGCGTTGCGGGAATTCACGCGTTTGCCGTCAACCAGAATCAGGGTGTAACCGCTGCCCAGCCCGCGGATACTGACGCCCTGACGGTTGTCGCTTTCATTGGTGATTTGCACGCCCGGCACATCTTTCAGAACGTCTTTCAGGTTCTGAACCGGTTTTTTTTGCAGGTCTTCGCGGGTGATGACGCTGATACTGGCTGGCGCATCTTTGAGGTTTTGCTGGATGGCGGAAGCCGTCACCACCATCTGGTCTTCTTTTTCTTTCACTTCAGAAACGTCTTCCGCCATCGCAGGACACGCGGCGGCAAACAACTGAGCGAGCAGCCCGGCTTTGATCGCCGGTGTAAATTTGACCTTAACCATTTCTTCTCTCCATGAGATAAAACAACCCCGCCGGTGCGGGACGTTGTAATTAAATTCCGTCAAACCGGTAAACGCGGCGCGAACAAACCCGCCCGGTTTATCAGGATGTTTTTATTAGTTTCAGGCTCACAATGTGAAAGGCGGACGCCGCTGCGTTGGCTGCGTCCGTTTTTATTTCGTCAGAACTTAAATCGAAGGGTCGCTGACCAGTCCGTCGATGAGGATCTGCGGCGTTCCCTGCGAGCAGCGTTCAATTCTCCCGCGCACGCCGTAAACGCGCGCGAGACTTTCCGGGGTGATCACCGCTTCCGGCTCGCCGTCAGCAATCAGATTACCGTCCTTGAGCATCAGCACGCGGTCGCCGTGGCGCAGCGCGATATTGATGTCATGCACCACCACCACGGTCACGATATTGCGTTTTTGCGTTTCCCTGCGCACCAGATCCATCACGTGGAACTGGTAGTTCAGATCGAGCGCGCTGAGCGGTTCATCAAGCAGCAGCAGCGATGGCTGGCGGATCAGCGATTGCGCCAGCCCGACCAGCTGTTTCTGCCCGCCGGAAAGCTGATCCAGATAACTCAGCGCCAGATGTTCAATACCGAGCTGACGCAGCAGCGCCATCACGCTGTCCGTGCCTTCAGAGGCTTTTCCTTTACCGCCAGACGCACGCTGCGCCACGATAATGGATTCCAGCACATGCAGATGCACACCGGCTGGCAGCGTTTGCGGCAGATACACCACCTGCTCCGCGCGACGGGCAAACGGCATCGGCATTAAATCGTGGCCGTCGAGCATCAACTGCCCTTCCGCCCGGTTCAGCCCGGCCAGCGAACGCAGTAAGGTGGATTTCCCGCTGCCGTTGGGCCCGAGCAGCACGGTAATTTTCCCGCGCGGCAGCATCGGTACGTTCAGGTTGCGGATCACAGGGCGCTTAGGATAACCCGCATTGAAATCGCGGATTTGCAGCCCCTGCGTGGCGGCATTGAGCAACGTTTGCGGATCGGTTTCGAGCATCGCAGACATCAGACGTTCCCCCTGTGACGAAGAATAATGCTGAGGAAGAACGGCACGCCGACCAGCGAAGTCACGATACCGACCGGAATAATGACGCCTGGCACCAGATTTTTAGACGCCACCGACGCCATCGACAGCACCAGCGCACCAATCAGCGCACTCGCCGGCAGATAGAAACGGTGATCTTCACCAAACATCAGGCGCGCAATATGCGGCGCGACCAGCCCGATAAAACCAATCGGCCCGACAAATGCCACCGCCAGCGCGGAAAGAATACTGATACGCAGCAACGTGCCAAGACGTAAACGACGCACGTCGATACCAAAACTCACCGCGCGATCTTCACCCAGACGCAGCGCGGTCAGCTTCCACGCGCTCATCATCGACCACGGCAGTAAAATCAGAAACGCCAGCAGCATCACGCCCAGTTTCACCCACGACGCACGCGCCAGGCTGCCCATCGTCCAGAAAACTAAGCCCTGTAAAGTGTCTTCGGTGGCGATGAACTGCATCAGGGAAACCAGTGCGTTGAAGGTAAAGACCAGCGCGATACCAAACAGCACCACGCCGGAGCTGGCGACGCGCGTCCAGCGGGTGATGCCGTCCAGCATCAGCGCGGCGAGCAGCGCAAAAATAAAGGCGTTCGCGGAGATAAACCATTGATCCGGGATCCCCGGAATGCCGATACCCAGCACGATAGCCAGTGCCGCGCCGAACGCTGCCGCAGAAGAAACCCCGAGCGTAAACGGGCTGGCGAGCGGGTTGTTCAGGATGGTTTGCATTTCTGCACCCGCCAGCCCCAGAGACATCCCCACCGCCACCGCCATCAGCGCGTAAGGCATGCGGATATCCCACACAATCACGCGCGTGCCCGGATCTGCCGCTGCTGCATCGAACAGCGTTTTCCACAGCGTACCGAGTGACAACCCCGACGGCCCCATAATGAAATCAATCACCAGTGAGACGATAATCGCCAGCACCAGGACCAGCATGATTAACAGACGGCGGCGGACGATATTCTGGTATCGCCCCATCACGCTGTTGTCGGTAGTGGCTTTCACCGCCAGCGCGGGTTCGGTCGTTGTACTCATGATTCGCTTCTGTCTCTTTAACGTAAAAACTGACGGCGGAATTACTTGCCGCTTTCCGGTTTAACCGCATCCGTCCAGTAAGTGCCTGTCGGTTCCACGGCAAGGAACTGCTTATAGAGTTGTTTCTGCGTTTCCTGCGGATCCAAATCCGCAAATTTCTCCGGATAAAATGCTTTGGCAAAGACCTGCACGGCCAGCACGTTATACGGCGAATTGTAATAATTGTGCCAGATGCCAAAACTGCGGCCATTTTCCACGGCTTTCAGCGTGCTGATGCCTTTACGTTGCAGGAGCGGCGTCAGGCTGGCACGTGCTTCTTCCGGCGTGGTTTGTGCGCCGAGCACTAACCCGGTTGGCGCCGGGTCACCCGCTTTCGCCGGTTTCCCGCCACCGCTGACCAGATATACATCCGGCTGCGCCGCAATCACTTTTTCGAGATTGACCAGACCCAGCGGCCCCGGCAGCAACGGTTTGGCAATATTAACCCCACCCGCCTGATCGATGAAATCACCCATGTTGCCTTTACCGGCAGAACGGCAACATTCATCCGCGGTTGAGGCGCGTAATTCGATAAAGACTTTCGGTTTATCCTGCTCAGGAATGTCTTTCGTCACATCCGTGACGCGTTTGATGTTGTCCTGATAAAAGCGGATATAGTCCTGCGCCTGTTTTTCGCGGTTGAGCACTTTACCCAGCAGCTCCATGCTCGGCAGGGTATTTTTCAGCGGCGACGTGCGGAAATCCACAAAGACCACCGGCACACCGGCTTTCTGCAATTGTGTCACCAGCGCACTTTCTTTGCCCGGCCCGTGGCCCGACAAACCAAAAATCGCTAACTGCGGATTCAGCGTCAGCACTTTTTCCGGACTGATGCTATCGGCGCTGGTGTTACCAATCAGCGGGATTTTGTCGATCTGCGGGAATTTAGCCTGATACGTCGCGTACGTTTGCGGATCCAGCTTACGGAAATCGCCCTGCCAGCCCGCAATGCGGTCAAACGGCTTCTGGCCTTCGAGCAGGGAAACGGCAAAGAACAACCGCCCTTCTCCCAGCACTACACGCTGGACGTCATCCGGCACCGTGACCGTTCTTCCGGCAATATCCGTGACCGTCACCGCCTGAGCGCTCAGGCTTAACATGCCAAGGGTGCATCCTAATAATCCGCCAGCAATTCGTTTGCTGAACAGCGTACTGATAAAATTCTGCTGATAATTCATCTTCTTCCGATTCCTTTACGTTTCCCTGAAGTGGGGCTAACAATAAAAGAAATGATAACGATTATCAATGCAGTTTACAGAACCTATCAAGGTTACAGAGAGATCGGGCGCGGGGAAACAGGGCTGAAGTAACAAAGCATTACGGAAAGAAAGGTATAAAAAAAGCGGAGCCTGAGCTCCGCCTTTGCAACAAAATAGCCGTTCCGGTCAGTTATTTATCCACGTGTTCCGGGAATTCCATTTCGCTGTATTTCACCACTTTGGTGCCTTTGGTCAGCTTGTAGCCAAACCAGATGATCAGGAACAGTGGCAGACCAATGTACGTCGCCGCAACGCCGCCCCAGTCAATGGTATCTTTCAGGAACGCCTGATAGTTCTGGCCCAGCGTGATGATCAGACACAGCACAAAGGCAAAGACCGGGCCGAACGGGAAGAAGCCGGACAGATAAGGCAGTTTCTTCAGGTCAAGACCTTGTGAAACATAGCCGCGACGGAAACGGTAATGGCTCACCGCGATGCCCAGCCACGCAATAAAGCCCGTCATACCGGACGTGTTCAGCAGCCACAGGTAAACGGTCTGGTTACCAAACATTGAGCTCAGGAAGCACAGCGCGGCCACAATGGTGGTGGCGTAAAGTGCGTTGCGCGGCACACCGCCTTTCGACAGTTTGGCGAAAATGCGCGGCGCTTTACCTTCGCTGGCCAGCGTAAACAGCATACGGGTTGACGCGTACATGCCTGAGTTACCGGCAGACAATACGGCGGTCAGGATCACGGCGTTCATCACCGCTGCGGCGGAAAGCAGACCGGCATTACGGAACACCAGCGTGAACGGGCTGACAGAGATATCGCCCACTTCGTTACGCAGCAAGCTTGGGTCGGTGTAAGGAATGATCAGGCTGATGACCAGAATCGCCAGAATATAGAACAGCAGGATACGCCAGAACACCTGACGCACTGCCCGTGGGATATTTTTGCCCGGGTTTTCAGATTCACCGGCGGCCACGCCAATCAGTTCGGTTCCCTGGAAGGAGAAACCGACGATCATCGCCACACCTATCATCGAGGCAAACCCGCCTGCAAACGGCGCATCACCGATAGTCCAGTTGTGCCAGCCCGCTGTTTCAGCACCGCTCATAATGCCGGTGATCATCAGCACGCCCACGGCGATGAAGATGATGACGGTGACCACCTTGATCAGGGAGAACCAGTATTCCGCTTCGCCGAAACCGCGTACGGAAATGTAGTTAAGCAGGAAGATCAGGCCGAGGAACAAGGCGCTCCAGATCCAGCCCGGCGTGTCCGGGAACCAGTAGTTCATCACCAGTTGTGAGGCCACGAGGTCAACGGCGATAGTTACCGCCCAGTTGTACCAGTAGTTCCAGCCCAGTGCGAAACCGAAACCTTCTTCGACATAACGGGAGCCATACGTGGAGAATGAACCGGAAACAGGCATGAATGCCGCGAGTTCACCGAGGCTGGTCATCAGGAAGTAAACCATGATGCCGATCAGTGCGTAGGACAGCAGTGCGCCGCCCGGGCCCGCCTGTGAAACTGTCGCGCCGGAGGCGACGAATAAACCCGTACCAATTGAACCGCCGATGGCGATCATCGTTAAGTGACGTGCCTTGAGCTCGCGACGCAGTGTGGGAGCCACCTGCGTATTTTTTGTAGGTTGTTGAGCCATTTTTACCCTATATCCGCTCGTCATTATAAAATTTAAGCGCGGATTGTAGCAAAACCTGCCGCTCTGAATAGCAGGAACGACCTGTTATAAGACACCTTCATAACAGGCCGCGGATCATTAGTGAAAGACCGTAATCAGGATTCGCGACAATAGGTTAAAAACCGCGATAAGGCGTTGGAGATGTGTTTCTGACGGTGATGAATGAGATAAAGCTTACGCACCAGCGGGGCAACCGGCAGGCGGATTTCCACCAGCGAGCCGCTGCTAAGCTGCTCGGCAATCACCCGGCGCGACAGACAGCTGATGCCAATTCCGTGACGCACCGCGTGCTTGATGGCCTCGGAATTTCCCAGCTCCATCACCAGATTGAAATCCGGTAACTGTGGCAGCAACATGTGATCTAACACTTCGCGCGTGCCCGAGCCGCGTTCACGCAAAATCCACGGTTCCCGCGCCAGTGCTTCCAGTGAAACCGTCTGCCCCGCCAGCGGATTTTCCGGTGCGACAAACACCACCAGTTCGTCATCCAGCCACGGTTGCGTAATCAGCTCCGGCAACTGGCACGGCCCTTCGATAAGCCCCAGATCCACCCGAAAATCAGAGACGGCGTTAATCACGTCATTGGTGTTGCCGACGTTGAGTTCCATCGGCGTATGCGGGAAATCCAGCCGGTATTCCGCAATCATCGCCGGCAGCATGTAATTACCGATGGTGCTGCTCGCACCGATGCGCAGCGAACCGTTGTCGTGATTAAACAGGCGCTCGATTTCGCCCGCCTGTTCAAGCAGCGCCAGCGCTTTCGGGTATAACAGACGCCCATGCTCATTGATTACCAGCCGTTTACCGACACGGTCAAATAATTGCACGCCAAGTTGGCCTTCGATATCGGCCAGTGCGGCACTCACCGCGGATTGTGATAATGAAAGCACCACCGAGGCCTGCGTAGTCGACCCGCTTTTCAGCACCTCGGCGAAAACTTCAAGTTGTCGCAATGTTATGTGCATAAATGTCCCGCTATCCTTACAAGCCCTCCGGTCCGCTGATTGCTTGTTCAAAAATATCTGCTCAGAAATCTGTTCAGAAGAAAAACCGCCGCGTACCGCACGCTTTCTCTTTCTTCAGTATAGACCCGTAGATCGGGGCGACCATTTTGCCCCCGGTTTTCAGCGCATTCTATACCAGTTTTTCAGATAGGTTATAAAGTTATAATCAATTTCATTTTTATATAAGCGCGGCGTAGCCTTATCGCATCACTCCTTAGATGAGGAAACGACGATGAATACATTGCCGCTTAATAAACGCGACACACTCAAAAATATCATTCCGCAACCGCTGCGGATGAGTCGTGTCATTCCCGGCCTGGCGCTGACCGGCGTCATTACTGCTCTGGCTATCTGGCTGAGTGATTTTCCGGCGCTAAGCCAGCTCGGGCTGAGCGCCCTGACGCTGGCGATCGTTATCGGCATGGTTATCGGCAACACGTTTTATCCTGCCGCCCGGCCATGGTGCGAGGAAGGCGTCACGCTGGCAAAACAGCGCCTGTTACGGCTCGGCATCATTCTTTACGGCCTGCGCCTGACGTTTGCGCAAATCGCTGACGTCGGCGCAACCGGCATTCTGATTGATGCCATGATGCTGTGTTCCACCTTCGCGCTGGCCTGCTGGCTGGGACAACGCGTGTTTAAATTAGACCGCGACACCTCCATGCTCATCGGCGCAGGCAGCAGCATTTGTGGCGCGGCCGCCGTGATGGCGACAGAGCCGGTGCTCAACGCCAAAGCAGAGAAAGTCACGGTTGCCGTGGCTACGGTCGTTATTTTCGGCACCGCGGCCATCTTCCTGTATCCGTGGTTATGGCAACTTAACGCGCATTATCACTGGGTGAACCTCACGGCTGCACAGTTCGGGATTTATACCGGCTCGACGGTACATGAAGTGGCGCAGGTGGTTGCCGCCGGTCAGGGTGTCAGCCCGGACGCTGAAAACGCGGCGGTGATTGCCAAGATGATCCGCGTCATGATGCTGGCTCCGTTCCTGCTGCTGTTATCCGGCTGGATTGCCCGCGGTAAAAGTGTGAAAGAAGCCGGTGAGAAATCAGGTTTGCGTAACATCACGATCCCGTGGTTCGCGCTGATGTTCATTCTGGTGGCGGCGTTCAACTCGCTGGATATTCTGCCGCACAGCTGGATCCCGCCGCTCATCACGCTCGACACCGTGCTGCTTGCGATGGCGATGGCAGCGCTTGGCCTGACAACACACATCAGCGCGCTGCGTCAGGCGGGGCTGAAACCGATGTTGCTGGCGGCGATATTGTTTGTCTGGCTGATTGCTGGCGGCGCGGGGATCAACGAACTGGTTCAGCATCTTTTTGGCTAATGTTGCGGGTTTTAACACTTCTCTGCTGCGCCTGCCTTGTGCAGGCGCTATCATTCTCCCTTAGATCAAGAATAAATGAGGAGCGGAAATGAAGTTTATAGGAGCACACGTGAGTGCTGCGGGCGGCGTCGATCAGGCCGTGCTGCGGGCACACGAGCTGGAAGCCACGGCTTTTGCGCTTTTCACCAAGAACCAGCGTCAGTGGAAAGCGGCACCGTTGCCGGAAGATGTCATCGAAAAATTCAAAATAGCCTGTGAAATGTATGGCTATCAGAGCAACCAGATTTTGCCGCATGACAGCTATCTGATTAACCTCGGCCACCCGGTTACCGAAGCGCTGGAAAAATCCCGCGAAGCCTTTCTTGATGAACTGCAACGTTGCGAACAGCTCGGCCTTTCGCTGCTCAATTTCCATCCGGGCAGCCACCTGATGCAAATCGACGAAGACAAATGTCTCGAACGCATTTCTGAATCCCTGAACATCGCGCTGGCACAGACGCAGGGCGTCACCGCCGTCATCGAAAACACCGCCGGTCAGGGCAGCAATCTGGGTTTCCGCTTTGAGCATCTGGCGAAAATTATTGATGGCGTCGAAGACAAAAGCCGCGTCGGCGTCTGCATTGATACCTGCCACGCTTTCGCCGCCGGTTACGATCTGCGAACTGTCGAAGAGTGCGAGAAGACCTTCAAACATTTCGAAGACGTTGTCGGATTTAAGTACCTGCGCGGTATGCATCTCAACGATGCGAAGAGCGAATTCAACAGCCGCGTCGACCGCCACCACAGCCTCGGTCAGGGAAACATTGGCAATACGGTGTTCAGCTGGATGATGCGCGACGCGCGGTTTGACGGTATCCCGATGATCCTCGAGACGGTTGATCCGGAGACCTGGAAAGATGAGATCGCGTGGTTAAAAGGGGAAGCGGCGGCTGAAGTCGCGGCTTAATTTTGCAGATAGCCGCTGCAAAAAAAAAAGCGCGACTCATTTTTAAGTCGCGCTTCTCTCACCTGCTGAACAGCAATTATCAGGCTACTTTAGCGGCCAGCTGCGCATCTGAACGTTTCAGAACCGCATAAGCGCCACCCGCCAGAACGGTACCGGCAATAATCGCCACCAGGTAACCAAGTACCGGTGTGATTGCGCCTGGGATCAGCAGAACAAACAGACCACCGTGCGGTGCCATCAGTTGTGCATGGAATGCCATGGACAACGCACCGGTCAGTGCACCACCGGCGATACAGCACGGCAGAACACGCATCGGGTCACGGGCAGCGAACGGAATCGCACCTTCGGAGATAAAGCACAGGCCCAGAACCAGCGCTGCTTTACCGCCTTCGCGTTCACTTTGTTCGAACTTGTTACGCGCCAGCAAGGTCGCCAGACCCATCGCCAGTGGTGGCACCATACCGGCAGCCATGATGGCGGCCATTGGTGCGTAAACGGAAGAACTCAGCAACGCGACGCCGAACGCGTAAGCCGCTTTGTTTACCGGGCCACCCATGTCGGTACACATCATCGCACCGAGGATTGCGCCGAGCAGTACGGCGTTCGCAGTACCCAGAGATTGCAGCCATGCGGTCAGACCTGACATGATTTTTGCCACCGGCGTACCGACAACATAAATCATCACCAGACCCGTAATCAGGCTCGCGACCAGCGGGATGATCAGGATAGGTTTCAGGGCTTCCATACTTTGCGGTAGCTTCAGCTTGCCACTGATAGCTTTCGCCACGTAACCCGCGAGGAAACCGGCAATTATACCGCCAAGGAAACCGGCACCGGTGCTCACGGCTAACATACCGCCGATAAGACCCGGCGTCAGGCCAGGACGGTCAGCGATGGAGAAGGCAATAAAGCCCGCCAGAACCGGAACCATCAACGCGAAGGCTGAAGCGCCCCCGATTTGCATCAGCGCAGCCGCCAGCGTGCCTTTAACTTCAAAGGCTTTAATACCGAAAACGAAGGACAACGCGATACACAAGCCACCCGCCACTACCATCGGCAGCATGTAAGACACGCCGGTCAGCAGGTGACGATATGGCCCAGAACCGCCCGCTTCTTTCTTCTTCGCCGTGGAAGTTGCGCCCTGTGCATTAGGGGCAAACACTTCCGCTTCTACCAGTGCTTTATCCAGCTCCTGTTTGGTCTTTTTCAATGCCAGACCGGTAGAGGTACGGTACATCGGCTTACCGGCGAACTTCGCCAGATCCACTTCGATGTCAGCCGCAACGATGACCAGATCTGCCGCCGCCACTTCTTCAGGCGTGATGGCGTTACCGGCACCGACGGAACCGCGGGTTTCCACTTTCACCCACCAGCCGCGTTTTTTCGCTTCGCTTTCAATGGCTTCAGCCGCCATAAAAGTGTGCGCCACGCCGGTCGGGCAGGCGGTGATAGCAACGATACGTTTTGGACCAACTGCACCGGCAGGTGCTGATACGGCAACAGCCGGTGCCACGTAAGGTTTGGCTTCTGTCAGTGCGCGTGCCAGAAATGCCTGAGGATCGCGAACGGCATCCGCCACATCACCGGTATAAATGTTTTTACCTGTCAGCGTCGCATCGTTGGGCACGGTTTCACCGGCCACGATCACAACTTCAGCGTCAGCGGCCTGATCGACCACCTGATGCCCTGCTTTCGCCGCAGCAGCAGCGAGCAAATTTTTCGCCAGATGGCTGCGAGCCTGTCCCAGCGAACTGTCTATCATCAGCAGCGTTTTCATTCTGCCTCCTGCGGATTAAAAGGGTTTCAGATCAACACGGGCCATCATCGCCGCGAGCTGCGGACGATCGGTGACACCGACATTACTCTGGCTGACAGCCAGTGCGGCAACAGCCGTTGCCAGGCGTAGCGTATGTTCGCTGGATTCGCGCATCAGCAAGCCGTAAATCAGGCCACCGACCATGGAATCACCGGCACCGACGGTGCTGACAACTTCACAGGCTGGCGGTTTGGCGATCCACGCGCCGGAGGCGTTAACCCACAATGCGCCTTCAGCACCCAGAGAAATCACCACGTGGGCAATTCCCTGATCACGCAAGGCATGCGCAGCTTCAACCACGTCACTCAGTTCCGGCAATTTACGGCCAGCCCAGATTTCCAGTTCACGACGGTTAGGTTTAACCAGCCACGGTGCAGCTTTCAGACCGGCCACCAGTGCTTCACGGCTGCTGTCGAAAATGATGCAAGGACACTGCGCGCGCAGACGTTTCATCCAGTCAGTGAATGCGTCAGGATCAACGCCCGCTGGCAGGCTGCCGCTCACGGCGACCATGTCGAACTGACCCAGCCAGGACAGGGAATCCGTCACGAAACGTTCCCAGTCAGCAGGCGTCACATTGAAGCCGGAGAAGTTGAAGTCGCTGACTTCACCATCTTTTTCGGTCAGTTTGACGTTAATACGCGTACGGCCATTGACGACCTGGAAACGGTTCGCGATGCCCAGATCGCTGAACAGCAACTGGAAGCCGTCCTGATTTTCTTTGCCCAGGAAGCCGCCAACGGTGACGTCGATGCCGAGATCTTTCAGCACCTTCGCAACGTTGATGCCTTTACCGGCGGCGTGCAGACCGGTGGTTTGCACCAGATTGACTTCACCACGTTCGATTTCAGGCACATAGCCCACTAAATCGTACGCAGGGTTTAAAGTAATTGTGGCGACCCGACGGCTCATGCGCCCTCCCCAAGACCTTCGGCAATCGCTTCGCCGATGGTTTTTAATGCCAGTTCTGCATCTTCACCACTGGCGGTAAAGCGCAGGTGGTGACCTTTTTTCACGCCCAGCGCCACGACTTTCATCAGGCTGCGGCCGTTGGCAGGTTTACCGCTGCCATCAAGATTGGTTACGGTGATTTCACTGCTGAACTGTTTGATCACGTTCACTAATGCCGTGCCCGGACGCGCATGCAGGCCATGTTCGTTACGGATAACGAATTCAGCCGTCAGCACGTTGGCTTGTTCTTCGACTTCGCTGGTCAGCAATGCCAGCACGCCAACGGCATCTGCCGTCAGCAAGCGTTCAGCTTTATTGGCAATCAGCAGGTCGCTCAGGTAATTCAGCACGTCCAGCGGCTGGTCATCTGCGACAGAAATCGTCAGCAGCATAGAAACCTTTTCACCGGCCAGATCAAACGCCTGATGCGCACGGCTGACGGTGGCAGCACTTTTCAGATTGCCTTCCGTGCTGTCGCTCAGCCAGATGCCGTGCCCCAGATTCAGTGGTTTGCGGCTGATAACATCGCTGACGAAAGCGGTATCAACGGCACCCACCTGTTGCAGACGGCCTGCGTTCAGCGCCTGCAATGTGATCAGGCTTTCCGCCGCCACATCAACAGCAATCAGCTGGGTATCAAACAGGAATTCAGCGGCATTTTTCTCGCCCATCAGCAGGCTGCGCAGTTCTTCAGCTGAATCTGTTTTTGCCAGACGCTCAGCCACGCTGTCGTCACTTAAGACATGCGTCAGCTGACGCAGCAAACCGAGGTGTTCATCAGAACGCGCCGCGATGCCGATAACGACATAAGCAGTCTGCCCTTCGCCCCACGCGATGCCCTGCGGGAACTGGAAAACCTGGACGCCGGTATCAAGCACCAGATCACGGGTATCGGTGGTGCCGTGCGGGATAGCAATACCGTTGCCAAGGTATGTAGAAGTTTGCAGCTCACGCGCTAACATGCCGTCTACATAGCCTTCGCTGACGCGGCCAGCCTGAGCCAGTGCTGCTGCTACCTGACGAATTGCTTCCTGCTTATCGCTGGCAGCCGCACCGAGATGAATATCTTGCTGTGACAGTTGGAAC
>Ga0153981_1000264_pt1 | contig 14359 bp, 10 predicted proteins | sample TSGA065MetaG_FD_104714 | JGI IMG/M metagenome (GOLD analysis project Ga0153981, IMG submission 104714) | Attine ant fungus gardens microbial communities from Georgia, USA - TSGA065 MetaG | ecosystem: Host-associated > Fungi > Mycelium > Unclassified | place: USA: Georgia, Magnolia Springs State...
AACCGCCTGCGAACGATTGTTGCAGGGTTTCCACCCAGTCGGCTTTGTGATTCGCCAGGTCATCGTGGGTTATCGCACCGCCAAATTCCCGGCTGTGGGCGATCATTTTATCGGCCAGCTCGCCGCGGTAGAACGCTTCGCCTTCGGTTTTGGCGATCAGCTCCAGCGTATCGGCCAGCTGAGGATTACGGAAGATTTCGCCGATTTTTGGCGCACGACCTTCCGGCGCGAAACATTCCATAAAACCCGGCTGATTGTGCAGTTTTTTCACCGCAATTTCCCACAGGCGGCCAATCAGCGGCGATACCGGAAAACCGTTACGGGCGTAATCGACCGCGGGTTGTGCCAGCGTGGTCAGTGGCAGGGTGCCAAAACGTTTTGCCAGCGCCACCCAGCCGGAAACCGCGCCCGGCACGGTGACGGCGTCCCAGCCATAGGTCGGCACGGTTTCATAGCCTTTAGAGGCGAAATACTCCGGCGTCCACGCCGCCGGTGAGCGGCCCGATGCGTTCAGGCCGTGAGCTTTTTTACCGTCCCAGATAATCGCAAAAGCGTCGCTGCCCACGCCGTTACCGCTGGGTTCCAGCACGGTCAGCGCGATGGCGGTGGCGATGGCCGCATCGGCCGCGTTTCCGCCGAGCATCAGCATTTTCATCCCGGCCTGTGCTGCCAGCGGCTGGGAGGCGCAGACTGCATTGGCCCCCATCATCGTCGGGCGCAGGGTAGGATAAGCGGCGTTAAAATCGTAATTCTCAGACATCATTATTCCTTTTAGAAAACGCGTTATTCAGAGCGGGGATCGAGCGCATCACGCAGCCCGTCACCCAGCAAATTAAAACCTTGTACCGTCATAAAAATCGCCAGACCGGGGAAAATCGACATCCACGGCGACTGTTCGAGGAAGCTGCGCGCGGTATTAAGCATCGCGCCCCACGAGGCGTCCGGCGGTTGCTGCCCCAGCCCGAGAAACGACAGGCTGGCTTCGGTAATGATGGCCGACGCCACCGCCAGCGTGGCCTGCACCAGAATTGGCGACAGCACGTTGGGCAGCACATATTTCAGTAAAATCCAGCGGTCAGGCAGGCCAATCGCCCGCGCGCCTTCGATGTATTCTTCATTGCGGATGCTCATGACCTGCGCGCGTGTCAGACGGGCAAAAATCGGCATCGCAGAAAGCCCGATGGCAATCATCGCATTCCCGAGACTTGGCCCGAGAAATGCGCCGAGCGCAATCGCCAGCACCAGAAACGGACAGGAGAGCAGCGCCTCAACCACGCGGGAAATAATCCCGTCCAGCCAGCCCTGCCAGTAACCGGCAATCAACCCCAGCGGAACGCCAATCACAATCGCGATAATCACCGACACGCAACCGGCCATCAGCGACGTGCGAGCGCCCCAGAACAGACGCGACAAAATATCGCGCCCCAGTTCGTCGGTGCCCAGCCAGTGCAGGGCGGAAGGCGCTTTTCGCACCTCCATGAAATTGGCTTTTATCGGATCAAACGGTGATATCCACGGTGCCAGAAGTGCCAGCAAAGCGAACGTCAGCACAAGGATCGCGCCGATGACCGCGCTTTTATTGCGCAAAAACTTACGCAGAACGCGGTTTGGCTCGCGGGTGCTGAGTGACGTTGTCACGGAAATAACGGAAACACTCATTTCAGGCTCTCCGCATACGTGGATTAACCAGAACATACAGCACGTCGGCCAGCAGATTCATCAGCAGAAAACCGACCGCCACGACCATCACCACACCCTGAACCACCGCGTAGTCACGGTTAAAAACGGAATCAACAATCATCTTGCCGAAGCCGGGAATGGTGAAAACCTGCTCGCTGAGCACCGCGCCGCCCAGCAGTTCGCCGAACAGCAATGTCGTCAGCGTAATGATCGGCACCAGCGCATTACGCAGTGCGTGTTTCATGATGACTTTTTTCGGCAACAACCCTTTGGCGCGTGCCGTCCGGATGTAATCCGCTTTCAGAACCGTAATCATCGCCGCGCGGGTATGGCGCATCAGCGTGGCGGAAAGCCCTGTGCCGAGCACCGCCGCAGGCAGCAGCATGGTTTTCAGGTTTTGCAGCGGGTCTTCCGAGAACGGCACATAACCGGACGCCGGAAGCCAGTGCATCTTGACCGAGAAGAACATAATCAGCAGCACCCCCAGCCAGAAGTGGGGGATCGAAATCCCCGACAGCGCCAGAAAGTTTGTGCCGTTATCAATCCAGGTGCCTTTATTGACCGCCGCCAGCACGCCCATCGTGATGCCAATGATCAGCGCGACAATCATCGCCAGCATCGACAGTTCCAGCGTCACCGGCAGTTTGCTGGCAATCAGCTGCAACACCGGTTCCTGCGTGCGCAGCGACGTGCCAAAATCACCGCGAAGCGCGTTGCCAACCCAGTGGAAATACTGGCTGGGGATCGGATCGTTGAGATGGTATTGCTCGCGCAGCTGGGCAATGACCGCCGGATCACGTTCCTCGCCCGCCATCGCTGTGATCGGGTCGCCCGGCAGTAATTTCTGCATCGAAAAAACCATTAGCGTGACCAGAAACAGCGTCGGTACGGCTGATATCAGCCTTTTAACCACCAGTTCTAACATCGCAAATCCTCGGCAATTATTTGTTCAGTGCCAGACCCTGCAACCGGATCAGACCGTCGGCGTAAGGTACAAAACCGGTGACTTTCTTACTGATACCGAAAATGCGCGGTTCGAAGTACAGATACACCAGCGGATCGTCGATGTTTTCCTGCTCAACCACCTGTTTGTATAGCGCTTTACGCTGCGTCACATCGCTGGTCAGCCGCGCTTCCTGCAACCATTGATCGACTTTCGGGTTGCTGTATTTGCCATCGTTGAGGCCGCCTTTGGTGCTCAGGAACGAGAAAATATTGCCGTCAGGATCCGGACGGCCAGACCAGCCGGACATACTCATCTGGAAAGCGCCACTTTGCTGGCGGTCAAGCAACGTGGCGTATTCGGTCATTTGCAGATTCAGGTTGATGCCCGCCTCGCTGACCATCGCCTGAAGTACCTGTGCGACCTGCTGGGACGTCGGGTTATTCGCCACCAGGAAATCAATAGTCAGCGGCGTCTTCACTCCGGCTTCGGCCAGTAATTTTTTGGCCTTTTCAATGTCGCGTTTGGGAACCGGAATATCGGCGTGATACGGGCTGGCAGGCGAAAATGCCTGATTCGCCGGGGTATATTGCCCCTGGAATACCACCTGATTGATGGCGTCGCGGTCAATCGCCAGCGACAGCGCCTGACGCACGCGGGCATCTTTCGCCAGCGGCGTATTGGTATTGGCGGTGCCATTGCCGACGTTAATCGTCAGCCCCATATAACCGAGGCCGGTGGTGCTGGCGAGTTGCAGATTGCTGTCGCCTTTGACCGTCGCCGTATCGCTGGCGGCAATCCCTTCAGTGATATCCAGATCGCCCGCGCGCAGGTTGGCGAGACGCACGGACGCATCCGGGATGGGCAGGAACACCACTTTGTCGAAGTGATAGGCGCCTTTGTTCCAGTAATTATCAAAGCGTTTTAATACGATGCGATCCTGTTGCACGCGGCTGACGAATTCATAGGGGCCGGAGCACACCGGATGCGCGGCCACGTTACCTTTTGCCGTCGCTTCAGGTGCGAGGATCGTGCCTGCGCGGTCGGTCAGTTGCATCAGCAGGGCGGCATCGGCGGTTTTCAGGTGGAAAACCACGGTGTACGGCGCCGTCACTTCCACGGAATCCACCGAAGATAGCTCGCTTTTGCGCAGGGACCCCGGCAGCGTCAGATAGCGCTCAATATTGAATTTAACCGCTGCCGCATCGAATTTTTCGCCATCATGGAACGTCACGCCTTCGCGCAGATTCATCGTCAGCGTTTTACCGTCATCACTGAACGTCCAGTCTTTCGCCAGGCCCGGCACGATTTGCAGATGCTGATCGACATCCACCAGCCGTTCGCACATCGCACTGAACACAAAACGCCCGTAATAGGTGCGTGCTGTGGCGGGATCGAGCATGTCCGGATCGCTGCCAAGACCGATGCGCAGGGTGCTTTCCGCATGCGCAAGGCTCGCGGTGGTCAGCAACAGTAACGCCGGAATGCAGGCGCTTAAGCGGGGTGCAAATTTCATGGTCGGGTTCCCAGAGTTGAAGTTAATGTCGAAGTTGGATCGGAGGATGAAAGCCGTGACTGGCTCGCCTGTTCAAACAGCGCACGCCGTAAGATAAAAGCGGCAGACGGCGGAGGAACCAGCGCGGAAGTCCGGTCGCGCTGTAATTCGCTCCAGCGGTGGCAGGCCACCATGCGGTTAACACTGACGGTTTCCAGCGGCGGTTCGACCTGCCGGCATTCGTCGGTGGCGTACGCGCAGCGGGTATGAAACCGGCAACCGGAAGGCATACTGGACGGATTGGGCATATCCCCCTGAAGCAGCGGCACCGGGCGTTTTACGCCGGGCGTCAGCAGCGGTGCAGAAGCAATCAGCGCCTGGGTATAAGGATGCAGCGGCTGATCAAAAATATCGTCCGTGCTGGCCAGTTCGACGATTTGCCCGAGATACATTACCGCCACACGGTCGCTCATGTGGCGGATCACCGCCAGACCGTGGGCGACGACAATCATCGTCAGGCCAAACTGCTGTTTCAGGTTTTCAAGAAGATTCACGACCTGCGCCTGCACCGAAACATCCAGCGCAGAAACCGGCTCATCGCCGAGCAGAAGTTTCGGAGAAGAGGCCAGTGCGCGGGCAATACCAATACGCTGACGCTGGCCACCGGAAAACTCATGGGGATAACGGTTGCTGAAAGCGGCGGGCAGGCCGACAGTGGTCAGCAACTCGCGCACCCGCGCCTGACGGTCGGCTTTACCGCTGACAATGTTGTGCAGCCACAACGGTTCGCCGACGATCTCTTCCACCGTCATGCGCGGATTAAGTGACGCAAACGGATCCTGAAAAATAATCTGTAAATCACGGCGCAGGTTTTTCATCTGTTCGGTAGAAAACTGCCGCAGATTCCTGCCTTCATAAAAAACGTCGCCTTCGCTGGCGCTGAGTAACTGCAACAACAACCGGCCGAGTGTGGATTTCCCGGAACCGGATTCCCCGACGATCGCCAGCGTTTCACCGTGCCAGACGCGCAGCGAAACACGATCGACCGCCTGAACAATTTTAGGTTTACTGAACACTGACGCCGGGCCTTTGAAGATTTTGCTCAACCCGGCGGCTTCCAGAATGGGGCGAGGTACTGGACTCATGCGCAGGCTCCTTCCGCTGATAATGCGAAAAAGTTTTCCAGCGGTGCGTAGAAACAGGCCACGCGGTGAGGAGACTTATGCAGCGCGCGCAAAGGCGGCCTTTCCTGATGACAACGGGTATCCGCAAACGGGCAGCGTGTCGAAAAACGGCAGCCTTTTGGCATATCGCGTGGCAGCGGAACCGCGCCGGGAATGGTAGAAAGTGCGCCCTGACGCGATGCCAGCGAGGGCATCGACCCCATCAGCCCGATGGTGTAAGGGTGCTGCGGATTGTTAAAAATAGCTTCAACCGCGCCCTGTTCCACGATTTGTCCGGCGTACATCACCGCCACACTGTCAGCCACTTCGGCGACCACCCCCAGATCATGAGTGATCAGCAGCAGGGCGCTGCCGGTTTCTTCCTGGATCCGGTTAAGCAAAGAGAGGATTTGCGCCTGGATCGTGACGTCCAGCGCGGTGGTCGGTTCATCGGCAATCAGCAGCTGCGGGCGGTTGATCAGCGCCATCGCAATCATCACGCGCTGACGCATCCCGCCGGAAAGCTGGTGCGGATAGGCATCCATCCGCAGTTCCGGTGCCGGAATTTGTACTTTTTTAAGCATCTCCAGCGCCTGCATACGCGCCTGTTTTTTATCGGTGTTCTGGTGACGCATCACAGCTTCCGCCAGCTGATCGCCCAGCCGCAGCGCCGGATTCAGTGACGTCATTGGCTCCTGAAAAATCATCGCCAGTTTCTCACCGCGCAAATCCGCGTACTGACGCTCAGAAAGCCCGCGCAGGGACGTCCCGTTCAGGTGAATTTCGCCGTGTAACACGTTCGCGCTGGCGGGCAATAATCCCATGAGCGCCAGCGACGTCACGCTTTTTCCGCAACCGGATTCCCCCACCAGCGCCAGCGTTTTACCGGCCTCCAGTTGCAGGGAAATACCGTCCAGGACTGTGGCCGGAGAGCCGGAAAACTGCACCTGTAAATTGTCGATCTGTAACAGCGGCGTGACGGAGCCGTCCGGGTCAGTCATCAGTGAAATCCTCATCGTCATTCAGGGTGGAAAGGAATGCCTGTTGCAGGGCAAGAAGATGCTCGCGCATCACGCGCGCAGCTTCTTTGGGCTGGCGCGCGGCGATGTGTTCAACAATGCGGTGATGGTGATCGTCGTAGCGGCTCAGACGTTCCTGATTTCGCGCTGCATCACGTACCGCCTGCCAGCTCGGATCACGGCGTATGGCATCGACAGCGTCGAAAAGCCCGAGCAGCAGACGGTTACCGGCAGCATCGGCAATCGCACGGTGAAACGCGCTGTCCCAGAGTTCAATCTGATCCGCGTCATCGCGGGAAATGCTGTTCACGCGATCCAGCAAACGGCGCATCAGCTGAATTTGCTCCGGCGTGGCGCGCAGGGCGGCATATTTCGCCAGCCCCGGCTCAATCTGGAGACGGGCTTCCATCACTTCCTGCAAATTCGATTGTTTCGGTAGCGCCTGTAAACTCAGCGGCTGCGCCGGACCGTTCGGGCCGGTAAACGTGCCTTTCCCCTGTTTGCGCCACACGCGGCCTTCCTCTTCCAGCACATCCAGCGCACGACGAATTTCACGGCGTCCGGCATCAAACATCTGCATCAGATCGCGCTCTGCCGGCAGTGGCTGAGTCTGATCCGGATGCTGCTGTATCAGTTGACGCAGCTGTTCCAGCGCTGAATTCGACGTTCCGTTAGAAGGGGGCAGCGCCCCGGCGTTTGTTGGCATTGTTCAGTTTCCCGCTGGGTATTAACTCGTTAATCAGTCCTTTGCATTTTCTGAACCAATTCTGTAATGGTTCGTAAAAAAGTTTTGCAGAAAGGAGAATTTGTTTTTAATTTCAAACGAATAAAAAATACGCTCTTTAAGCGGAAGATCGGTTTTTGTATTCATAACGTATTGATATTGCGCTGATATGCACAAGTGTAGTGCGTTAAATTAATGTTAACGGATCGTAATGGTGCGTGATTCTGCGGTATGAGAAGTAGATCAAATAAGCGTAATAAGTGGGCTAATGGTTCGCTATATCGTTGCTTCACGAAAGAAGGAAAGGGTCGGGACGGGTATTAAGGAATAATTCGCACGTCGCGGCAGGCACGGGCAGTCAGATCGTCTGCAAGTTTGTGAATTATGGTTAGGGTGTCGCAAGTGGAGATGAGTGGATTCAGGTCAGCGAAGGAGAGGGAATTGCCGGGGCATTATGGTTTTGCTCTTTACTCTCCCCCGGCGAAGGGGAAGAGTAAAAACAATCGTCAGAAATAATAGCCTTTTGCGCCCTTTTTCCCGCGATCATTTCCGGCAAATACCCTGTCTAATGCCTATCATCAGAGAGGTGTAAACCCAGTCAGGCGGGATTCTGAGGGCTGAGGCCGTCCAAAATAATATCCCTGGAACAAACTACAACCTTCTTCTTTCAGACGCCTGAACTGCTCGGGGGTTTCGACGCCTTCTGCTGTGGTCTGAATATCCAGACTGCGGCTCATGCCAGTGATGGCGCGGATGATCGCCAGCGCTTCACGGCTGTCCTGCATATCGTTGATGAACGACCGGTCGATTTTGATTTTGTCGAACGGGAACGAGCGCAGATAACTCAGCGACGAATAACCGGTGCCGAAATCATCCAGCGCGATACGCACGCCCAGCGCTTTCAGTTTTCGCAGGGTATCGATATTGCCCAGCGTATTGTCGAGCAATACGGACTCGGTGATTTCCACTTCCAGCCGCGACGGATCCAGCCCGGACGCTTCAAGTGCGGATTCCACCACAGAAACCAGTCCGCTGTTTTTGAACTGAATCGGTGAGAGGTTCACGGCGACGGTCTGCGAGCCGGTCCAGGTTGTGGCTTCACGACAGGCTTCGTGCAACGCAAAAGATCCAAGGCTGTGGATCAGGCCCGTTTCTTCGGCGATAGGGATGAAATCCACCGGCATAATCAGCCCGTTTTGCGGGTGATGCCAGCGCATCAGCGCCTCATAGCCAATGACCGCATCGTGTTTGGCATCGGTAATGGGCTGGTAGTAAAGACGCAGCTGATTGCAGGTAATCGCGTCGCGCAAGTCCATTTCGACCACGCGGCGTTTGCGGGCGGCGGCGTCCATTTCAATACGGAAATCTTCGTACCGGTTGCGGCCATTACGTTTGGCTTCGTACAGCGCCATATCCGCGCAACGCAGCAGCTGATCCGGCGTGTTCTCGGTGGAATCCGCCAGTGCGATGCCGATACTCAGGCCGACCGAGAGCGAGTGACCGTCGATAATGACCGGCGGGCGCACGGATTCAATCAGGCGTTTGGAAATCTGATGCGCCGCGGAGATATCTTTCAGGCCGGGCAGCACGACGGCAAACTCGTCACCACCGATGCGCGCCAGCGTGTCGTCATCGCGCAGCGTCATCCGCAGACGTTTGGAAATCGCCCGCAGCAGTTCATCGCCGACCTGATGGCCGAGCGCGTCATTCACGTTTTTGAAATTATCCAGATCCAGACACAATGTAGCCGTGTGGCTGTGCGTATAGCTGTCGCGCTGCAACGCTTCGTTAAGACGCTGGCTGAAAAGAATGCGGTTGGGCAGGCTGGTCAGATTATCGTGGTGCGCCATGTGATGGATACGCGCATGCGCGGCCTGCTGATCGGTCACGTCGTCAGCAATCATCATCACATAACTGGTTTGAGGATCGTGCCCGCGGATCACCGAACTGGTGGTTTGCAGCGTACGGTCGCCGATGGCCGTCAGCAGTTGTTGCTCGCTTTTATGCACACCTTCAGCGCGCAGACATTCGTCCGACTGCTTATTAATAAAGTTGCTGAGCCCGAATCCCATGCAATCCTGCGGACGTTTGCCGAGCATTTTCTCGCGCGAAATCCCCAGCAGGCGTTCGGCCTGACGGTTCACCAGCAGAATTTCCCGCGAAACGGCATTTTCAACGATCACGGAAGAGGGAATATTGGCGATCACGGTGTTCAGAAATTGCGATAAAGAAGAGAGCTGTTCGCTGTTGGATTCGGCCAGTTCTTTGGCCTTCAGCAACTCTTTTTCGGTTTCACGCCTTTGCGTTACGTCACGGGTGATCTTGGCAAAACCAATGATTTCACCGGCTTCACGCAGGGCTTCAATAATGATGTGCGCCCAAAAAAGCGAGCCATCTTTGCGCTGTCGCCAGCCCTCAGATTCATAGCGGCCCGTTGAACGCGCGGTCTCCAGACCGTGCTGCGGCCAGCCACTTTTCTTATCTTCTTCTGTGTAAAAGCATGAAAAATGCTTCCCCACGACTTCTTCAGGCGTATAGCCTTTTGCCCGCTGCGCGCCGGCATTCCAGTTCGCAATGGTGCCGTCCGGTGTGAGCATATAGATGGCGTAATCTTCTACGCGTTGGACCAGCAACCGATACAGTACATCAGAATCTTCGCTCATTTTTTTTGCCTGGTAGCCTGCCGTCTCTGCCCGGATTCCGTCCAAATCAGAGTGCGGCTAAATAGTGCGCCTGTCCCGACGCATTTTTGCTGTGATGTGCTCATGAAACGTTAGCATAAGATAATTCTTAGTTCGCCAAATTTTGCTTCTAACATGCTTAAAATTAAGCGTTTTTAGGTAAAAGATCGGACTTAAGTTAAATTGCACTTTTGAGTTTGAGTGACCAGATTCGTTATCGGCGCAACAGGAATGAAACTTTAGCGGAATGGCATAAAAAGCTAAGGGAAATATGAGGGGATCCAATGTGTTAAATAAAAAGGCCGCAAACTACTGCGGCCTGTTAAATTTTGGTTACGGACGCGGCGGTTTGGGTTCGTGCTTCACCGGTGGTTTTGGCTTCGCTTTAGGGCGAACCGGCGCAGGTTTAACCTGATGATGCGGTTTTTTGTGTTTCACGACAGGCTTGTGAACTTTATGAACCGGCTGCGGTTGACTGACCGGCCCGTTGTGCGGGCCTTCAGCGTAAGCACTCAGGCTGGCGGTCGCCAGCAACGCACACAGAACAACTATTCCTGACTTAATCATTGTATTCCCCGTTCCCGTTTTGACGGTGTTTTCTGATAACACACAGACTTTGCGGGGCAAACGGGAAAACGACAATTCGGATAAGGCTTAATAAAGGGGGTTTAACGGAAAATTTAAACTGCGTTTACGTAAAGCTGAGGGAGGTGCAGGGCGCTTACGGTATTTCCTGCAAGCGCGCCGGTAAACTTTCGGGAATTACTGCACGACTTTATAAGGGCCGTCGGTCACTGACTCGCGCAAAATAAGCTCAGACACAAACTTATTCTTTTCGGATAAATAGCCGCCATCGAGCATGGAAATAATCTGGCTGATGACTTCGCTGACCATGTCGCTCACCGGATCTTTCACGCTCGACAGTGCCGGAATAAGAAATGGCGCGGTCGGGATATTATCAAACCCGATCACCGAAACCTTCGCAGGCACGGCAATTCCGGCGATGCTGAGCTGCTTCATCGCACCGATTGCCATTTCGTCATTGCTGGTAAGCAGGGCGGTGAAGGATAGCCCGGACGACAACAACGTTTCCACCGCCGCCGCGCCACTGGCCGGTGACCATTTTCCCTTAACGATCAGCGATTCTTTTACCGGTAAACCGGATGCCGTCAGCGCGTCGCGATAACCGGAAAGCCGCTCAATGGCGGTCGGGGAATCCATCGAACCGGTGATAAACGCAATATCCCGATGTCCGCGTTCAATAAGCGCCTGTGTGGCATTAAAACTCGACCCTTTGTGGTCGCAATAAATACAGTGGCTCTGATGTTTGCGTAATTTGCGGTTCACGACCATCACCGGTTTTTTATATTTGTCGATGAGCAAATCCATTTCATCGACCGATAAAAAACGCGGATAAATAATAATGCCGTCGCAGCGCAAATCGTGCAAAAACTGAATGGCGTCCTGTTCTTCTTCCGCGCTGTGTTTACCATCCACCAGAATCAGCTGGCGTCCGTTGGCGTCGAGTTTTTTCGCAGCCTGAGAAATTAATTCACTGAAATAATGCCCGTTATACAGCGTATTCGTCACCACCAGCCCGATGCACATCGATTTGCTGGTTGCCAGATTTCTTGCCAGTAAATTGGGCCGGTAGCCCGCTTCCTCAATGGCTTTATAGACCTGATCTTTGGTTTCCTGGCTCACATAACCCTTGCCGGAAAGCACACGGGAAACCGTGGCTTTCGAGACGCCCGCTTTGGCTGCAACTTCCTGCATTGTCGACATCAGGCACCTTCCGGATGAGAAAAATTATTCGTCATTCTACACATTCCGCGCGTGCTGAGACGATTTCACTTCGCAAGGAGATCGTCATCACAAAAATGAAACGGTGTTGTATTTATTTATTGAAGTCAGAAGAAGAACTGAACATTCTCGTGTGAAACCGGTTACCTACTGTTTCGGAAAAAGCCCGCTACGTTTCATAAAAAAGGCTTCCCGGAAAGATAATTATTCATAACCCTATGAATCCGAGAGAGTTATCACTCATGGCTAAAAATTTTGCAGCAATTTCCAGGTCAATCGTCGATGCCATCGGCGGCGCGGATAATGTGGTTGCGGTTACGCATTGCATGACGCGCCTGCGCTTCGTGCTGAACGACGAATCCGTCGTGGACGCGGCGGCGCTGAAATCCATCACCGGCGTGATGGGCGTAGTGCGCAATGAAAAACAGTGCCAGGTGATCATCGGCAATAACGTGTCGCAGGCTTACGCCGAAGTGTTGAAACTGCTTCCGGAAGGCTTTGCGGCGGCCAGCGATGCACCGGCCAAAAACAAAATTACGCTCAAGCGGATTGGTGCAGGAATTCTCGATGCGCTGATTGGCACCATGTCGCCGCTGATCCCGGCGATTATCGGCGGTTCGATGGTCAAACTGCTGGCGATGATTCTGGATATGACCGGCGTGTTTGAAAAGGGCGCTTCAACGCTGGTGATCCTCAATACCATCGGCGACGGCGCGTTTTTCTTCCTGCCGGTGATGGTGGCCGCGTCGGCGGCGGTGAAATTCAAAACCAACATGTCGCTGGCGATTGCGATTGCCGGGATCCTGGTGCATCCGGCGTTTATCGACCTGATGGCGAAAGCCGCGCAGGGGCAGAAAGTTGAATTCATCGGCATTTCCGTCACGGCAGTGAAATACACCTACACCGTGATCCCCGCGCTGTGCATGACGTGGCTGCTGTCCTACATCGAAAAATGGGTGGATCGTATTACGCCGGTCGTCACCAAAAACTTCCTCAAGCCGATGCTGATCATGTTGATTGCCGCACCGATCGCCATCGTGCTGATCGGGCCGCTGGGCATCTGGATTGGTACCGGTATTTCCGCCGTGGTGTACACCGTTCACAGCTATCTCGGCTGGCTGTCGGTGGCGATTATGGGCGCGGCCTGGCCGCTGCTGGTGATGACTGGCATGCACCGCGTGTTCACGCCAACCATTATTCAGACCATTGCTGAAACCGGCAAAGAAGGCATGGTGATGCCGTCAGAAATCGGCGCAAACCTGTCACTGGGCGGTTCATCGCTGGCCGTGGCGTGGCGGACGAAAAACCCGGAGCTGCGCCAGACCGCGCTGGCAGCGGCGGCTTCCGCGATTGTGGCCGGGATTTCAGAACCTGCGCTTTACGGCGTGGCGCTGCGGCTTAAACGTCCGCTCATCGCCTGCTTAATCAGCGGTTTTATCTGCGGCGGTATTGCCGGTTTAGGCGGCCTCGCCAGCCATTCGATGGCGTCGCCGGGCCTGTTTACCAGCGTCCAGTTCTTCGACCCGTCCAATCCGATGACCCTTGTCTGGGTGGCGGGCGTCATGTTCATCGCGGTGGTGCTTTCGTTTGTCATCACCCTGTTACTCGGATTTGAAGATATTCCCGTGGAAACCGTGACGCCGAAAGAGGGCAAAACGGCAGAGATCACAACGCCTGCGCCGTTGCCGGTGGCAGCCGACGCAGCGCGTTCACATTAAAGGAGAAGTAATTCATGGCAGCATCTTTATTTCCTGACGGCTTTTTATGGGGCGGCGCGATTGCCGCAAACCAGGCCGAAGGTGCCAGTTTTGAAGGCGGCAAAGGCCTGACGACGGTCGACATGATCCCGCACGGTGCGCACCGTCTGGCGGTAAAAACCGGTCAGGAAAAGCGCTTCCGTCTGGACGCGACAGAGTTTTACCCGAGTCATCAGGCGATTGATTTCTATCATCGTTATAAAGAAGACATCGCGATGATGGCCGAAATGGGCTTCACCGTATTCCGTACTTCAATTGCCTGGAGCCGTCTGTATCCTAATGGCGATGAGTTAACGCCGAATGCGGAAGGCATTGCGTTCTACCGTGACGTTTTTGCCGAGTGTAAAAAATACGGCATCGAACCGCTGGTTACGCTGTGTCATTTCGATGTGCCGATGCATCTGGTGATTGAGTACGGTTCATGGCGGAACCGCAAAATGGTCGAGTTTTTCGCCCGTTATGCGCGCACCTGTTTTGAGGCGTTCGACGGGCTGGTGAAATACTGGCTGACGTTTAATGAGATCAATATCCTGTTGCACAGCCCGTTCTCCGGCGCGGGTTTAGTGTTCGAAGAGGGCGAAAATCAGGAGCAGGTCAAATATCAGGCGGCGCACCATGAGCTGATTGCCAGCGCGCTGGCCACGAAAATTGCCCATGAAGTGAACCCTGAAAATCAGATCGGTTGCATGCTGGCGGGTGGGAATTTCTATCCGCGCACCTGCAAGCCGGAAGATGTCTGGGCGGCGCTGCAAAAAGACCGCGAAAACCTGTTCTTTATCGACGTTCAGGCGCGTGGCGCTTATCCGTCCTACACCCGCCGCGTATTCGCTGAAAAAGGCATCGTCATCGATAAACAGCCGGGTGATGACGACATTCTCAAAAACACCGTCGATTTCGTGTCCTTCAGTTATTACGCCTCGCGCTGTGCGTCCGCTGACATGAACGACAACAACAGCAGCGCGGCGAACATCGTAAAATCACTGAAAAACCCTCACATCAAAGCCAGCGAATGGGGCTGGGGTATTGACCCGCTTGGCCTGCGCATCACCATGAACATGATGTACGACCGCTACCAGAAACCGTTATTCCTGGTG
>Ga0153981_1000265_pt1 | contig 14326 bp, 10 predicted proteins | sample TSGA065MetaG_FD_104714 | JGI IMG/M metagenome (GOLD analysis project Ga0153981, IMG submission 104714) | Attine ant fungus gardens microbial communities from Georgia, USA - TSGA065 MetaG | ecosystem: Host-associated > Fungi > Mycelium > Unclassified | place: USA: Georgia, Magnolia Springs State...
AAAAAAAAAAAGAGAGATTCTAACTAAATAATTTAATAATTCTATTTTTGCTCATTAAATAGAACAATAATAAAAAACAAAATTGGACTTATAATGATTTAAAGTAGAAAAAAAAAAACAAAAGTGTTATAAAATTTAATTAATTTTCTTTAATTATATCTATATAAGACCTAATGACTATACTTAGTTTTACCTTAGCCGGATTTAATCCGTGGCTTGAGCTAATTAAATAGCATACTTTGGATTTTATTTCTGACCTGCTTGGATCTTAACTTAATAAACTTCATAATCGTAAACTCAAATATTTTATTTGTAATTTCCATTTCATTCCATTCCCCTACCTTACCTTATTTGAAAAAGATTTTTTCTAACTATTCGTGTTACATATTAGCAAAAGCTTCCCTTTCATTTAAATTTAGTTTTTAAAATTTTTTTTATTAAAAATAGTCTTTAGTCTTTAGTCTTTAGTCTTTTACCATATTAATATTTTATTTAGTGCCTTTTATTGATATATTGAGATATAGAGATATTTTGTTCACCTATTTAGGCGCTAATTTAAAACCGAGCTTAAGATTAATCTTATAATTAAAATTTATGTTAGTTTTATAGACCCAAAATAAGGATAAGCAATCTATAGTTTTCAACATTAACACTAAATATTAGTTACTTATACACAAAAAATACGTTTTTTTATAAGAGTATGTAAAATAGATACTTGTAGTTTATTTCGTATATTTATTGTTTTACCTTTAGGTATTAATTGTCTTTATTTATCTAGTTAGTTTAATTTAGTTATAGTGCTCAGATATTTTTATTGCTAGTGCTCAGATATTTCTACTTGCTCATATAGTGCACAGCAGTTATATAGCTTCCAATACCTTTAAACAAATGGAAGAATGTAATCTAATTTTTTAATAAGGACTTAAATTTTTTAAAAAAAGGTTAGGGGTAAATAAAACAGTATGTTCTAAAACCTTTCACTATTACTACATAAATGTATTGTTACTTAACTAATTCTCCTATCCTGCTAATACAACTTTATTCTATAAAATAAATTTAACTATCAAAATAGAACTCTGTAAAATATACTCGAATAAAATACAATATTTTTACTTAAATAGACAGCAAATTTATCAATATATCCCAACTCCTGATGTTATCTATTAAATTGGGTTATCTGAATAAACATAAGGTAAAGTTGTAATTAAAGTAATTGAAGAATGAAACTAAACAAAAGCCAAATAGATAAAATCTACTAAAGTCTAGCCTAAATCTATTGAATAAATTATTCTAAAACATAAAACTAAATATTTCTAAACTCAACTCTTGCTCCTATATCTCTAATATAAAATTTAAAAATAAACTAAAAAGTTACACTAATACAAACTTAAATGCTGGAGATTAAAGGCTAAAATTGTACAAATTTGGTGAACAAGTGTTTTTTTAAAAAAAGAGTCGTCTTTCACTTAACTCTAATAAAAATATAAGCCATAATCTATAACAACAAAAAATAAATTACTTTAATAAATTTATATAAACTACTCTTTTCTACTCTATATCTTTATACAAAGTAAATACTATAAATAAATTTAAAGGTAATAAATACCCATCAAAATAAGTCCAATTTTGGTAAACAAAACTAAAAATAAAAAACATAAAATAATATGAATACAAGCCAAATAATTTGTTAAAAACAAAAATCTACTATCTTTTATAAAAGGAATAAAATCCAATTAAATAACCACAAATATTAGAAAATGAAATAAATAGCAATAATTGCAAATAAATTTAAAACACTGATAAAATAGTGAGCCTGCAGGGATATAATCTGTTAAAAATCTTGCAATTTACTCTTATATAAAAATACAAAATATTTGTCTATCTATATGATGATAATGAAAATGAAATATTTATTTTCTCTAGACATCCAAATTAGAGATAGAGGACTCTTAGCTATCTATTAATAAAATAGGTATTAATTATATTCTTTTTAGTAAATATTTTTATCTAGTGAAACATTTTCATACTGATAATCAAAATATAAATGAACAATGACATGGAGTGAATGGAAAGAATGGAAAGAATGGAGATAATGGAAATATAACAGAGGACAAAATAGGTATTATAGATGAAAAAATAAATGAGAAAGATAGATTACATGATAAAATAAAGATGAAGAGAGAAAAGATGAATCACTAATAAATTATTATAATGATAGAGAAAAGGAAAATCAAGATTACTTAAAAAGAGTCATTAGACAAGGTTATAAAGAATATAGTAATATGATAGAATTAGGTAGTGCTCATGAATTTAATATAGATGATATAGAAAAATCACTTCAAAAACTTTTTAATTGGACTTAATGAAAATAAAATATTTACTATTTTAAACTTAATAAGATATTTTGAGATTGATACTGGATTAACATCAAAATATACATTTCATATGGGAGAAAGTATAAAGTAAATAATAATACGGATCCTTATCTATTAGCTCATATATTAATTATGGAACTTCAGGTAATACAGTCATAGTATAATATGGATTTTTAAAATAATTCAACATCTATAGTAATAACTGGAAGAAAATGTATTAATAATTATTAATTTAAAGTAGCTAAATAAAATATTAGTAAAAATTTAAATAATATAATCAAAAGTGATTTAAATGAAGAAAAGAACCAAGAAAGAAAAGATGAAGATCAGGATTTTCTAAAAATAGAATAAAATATAAAAATACTCGGTAAATATAAAAGAATTTGAATGAATGAATATGGTGAATAAATATTAGAAAATAAATTAGTTAAGAAAAAAGATGCAAAAAAGATCTATCTAAGTTAATTAAATTCTATAAAATAAAAAGAGATGATGAATGTGAAGGAAAAATATTAGTAATATAAGCAATACATGGTATAAGTGAAAGATATGAAGAAAAAGAGGAAATAAAAAGTAGACAAAATATTAATAGAGAAAATATATGAGATAAAGTTGAAGTACAAGTAATAAGAAGTAAGTGTATAAATTATATAGAATTAAATGAGAAATAATAGGAAAAGGAAAATCGATAATAAGTTGGTAAGATGAATTAATAAATGAAAGAACTAGAGAATTTACTATAAGAATAGGAAAAGTGAGCTATTACTATAAAGAGGAAGAAATAATTAAAAATGAATTAGAATACAATTTCCCTAATCTAAGTTGTGATTCACAGGATGAAAAATATAATGATAAATTAGGTGTAATTGACTTTGAAACATTTGGTAATAAAATAAATGTTTTTTACACCACAGTGCTTATGGTGGAGAAAGGAAAAATTAAAGTTTTATATATTGAAGAAAATAAAAGTAGTCATAACCTAGTAAGAAGAGTTGTAGATAGTATTTTTTAATAAATTAAGAATAATCATGCAACATTTTATGCTCATAATTTAGGTAGATTTGATTCATTACTCCTACTTAAGGGTCTAATAGATGTACCTTACTATAAACTAAGGCAATGTGGAAAGATAATTCTATAATATCTATTGATGTGAAAGATAAAAGCACAGGAAGAAAAATAAGAGTATTAGATTCACTGTTACAATTAAAGGTGAGTTTAAAATATCTACTTAAAAGTTTTAATTGTCAAATTAATAAAGGTATATTTACTTGTTCATTTCTTATTAATGAAAGATTATGGTATATATGTTGTAAAGAGGAGTATTTCTATTACGAAAATAAGTACAGAAAAATATAATTTAATACCAAATAAAAATTGGTCTGTTAAAGAAGAAATATTAAAATATTTAGAGGGAATAGCTAGTATTTTATACTCTAATTTTATCTGTCCAAGATCACGTCCAACTAAATTTCAATTATTAGGCAACTCTTTTTGAAGAATGACACTATCAGTATCACTATAATAACAAGTATTTTCAGGAATATTCTTAAATTTATTTATTAAAATTCTAGCATAGCCACTTATAGCTGCTGCTATATACACAGCAGATGGAACCCCTGTCACTTTAAAGTGTCCTCTTTTATCTAATTCCTCATTACTTAAGTTATCTCTATATAACACTCTTAAATTTTAATTAATTCTTGAAAAATATTTAATAATAACATAATCATCATTTAAATCATACTTATAAAATTTAGTTAAACTTACAGCTTCATTTCTTTTTAGAATTTTATTTTGATTAGTAATATCTTTTTGTCCAAATTTTCCATATAATGAATTTAAAGCATACTTAACATTTAATTTTCTACTGGCTTATTACTCTTTTTCTTTAATTTAAAAAACTCATTAACATATTCAACAAAACTTTCGAATCGATATCCCCATAACATATAAATTTATATCCCCGCAGGCTCTATTTAATAGCATCTTTAATTTCTTCATATTAGACGTAATAATTTATATATTGGACATATAGTCGTACCATCTTTTCTTTTTTATAGTGCGACTTGAAAGACGCAGATGATAATGAAGTAAGATTCTTCCATTAGTAATTCCTAATAATCCTACCTGAACATACGTTTTAAGTAATCTTGAGGTCTTAAGGTTTAGGGACAATGGTTGAGCGCTTAGGGTAAAGAGATTATGGTAAATGAAGATGCGAATACGGTCCGTATAAAGTGGTATCACTTCAAACTGTCATCAAGACAAATAGAAGTTAAAACTTGCTCAAGGATATGGTGAGGTAGGACCAAGGTGTTATGCAACTAAGGCGTAGTCAATAAAACTAACGGTTCAAAGTGTCTACCTAAGGTAAAATAAATTTGTATCATACACGAAACAAGGTAAGCCCTTAATTTCCTGTTAAACCAAGTCTGCTGACCTTACTCTTTTGAGACAGAGCTCGAATGGAACCTGTAACTAGTAGAGGAATAAAATTTATTACAAAACCAGATAAGATGAAAAGGTTACAAGAAGATGAAACTGATCCAAATGCAAGAAGGAAGCATACAAAGTTCGACAGAGGTGATTTATAAAACCTAATAAGTGGAAATGATCATAACGAATTCAGGCTAGAAGTTTGTCCAAATAGCGAACGCGGAACAGTAATAGTTCTGATAGAACCACTTAAAGTGGAAATATTAAATTCGAGAAATAGCTGACTTGGACAGCGTGGTCAACGTAATTTTTAGTAAATTAAAACAAGAATAATCAGCCCAGGTCCGTAAATCAATTAATTGGTTAGGCGGAACGAAGCAGTATCGAGTAATCGTCGAAGAAAACTTGTATAGGCACACATACTTTAGCAAAATTTTAACCATCTTAAAAATAACATCCCCAAACGTTAGCCGTGAGCAATGGACAAAGAACACGGTCTAAGTACAATTCAAGAATTCGATAGAATCGCTAATTTCTTAGAACTTTTAAAATAAATAAGCGAGTTGAATCGGCTCATATGTTTAGCACCGGTCGAGGTGCAGTTAAAATGAGTGAACATTAACTTATACAATCTCTGACGAACCTCAAGTTTAGCTTATCAAAAAACAAAACAAAAATATGAAAAATTATGAAAATTATGAAAAAAACAAAAAACAATACAATTTTAAATAAAAAAATCAGTCACACATTGTTTTATACTCCCCTTAAACTCGAAATATGGTCGTTGTGGATAAAGGGTCGAATGGAAACAGTTAACAGAAGATACCTAAGCCAATCGTTAAGCTCTAACAGAGACACACAAAACGGATGGAATGATTTGGATTGGAACAAAATAGAAACTAAAGTAAAAACCTTCAGGAGAAAATAGTTATTGCTAGAATAAATGAAGAATTTAAAAAAATATATAGGTTACAATGGATTTTAGTGCAATCTCTAGAAGCTAGAACTCTACCCGTTAGAAAAGTTGAAACCAATAAAAAAGGGAAAACCGCAGGTATTGACGAAATTGTATGGAAAGGTTCAAAGAATTACTGAAAGGAATTGCTTAAACTGGAAGAGCTGGTTAAAAACCAACTGAGTATGAGGCAAGCCCGCTGATAAGAGTGTTTATACCGAAAGGAAGCAAAACAAAACTGAGGCCCCTTGGAATACCCACAGTGTTTGACAGGGTCGTCCAGGCTCTATACAACCTAGGACTAGATCCAGTTGTAGAAGCTAGTTCATACCCAAATTCTTATGGATTAAGGAAAAAAAAAAAGATCGGCGCATGACGCCATCACAGCCCTTATAAGTTTACTGGACAAGAGAACACAAGCAAGATGGATCCTGGAGGTAGACATAGCAAAATGTTTTTAAAAAATAAGTAATTAAATTTTAATAGTAAACACTCCAATAATACACAATATGATACTTGAAAATTGACTAAAAAGCGGTGTAATGAAAGAAATGAACTATCTAGACACTACCGAATGGACCCCTCAAGGAGGTATTATATCTCCGGTATTATGTAATATTGCACTAAATGAATTGGAATCGACAGTAAAAAAATCGTTTCCACCCAAGGCACCTTATTAGATATGCTGACAATATGGTAATTACAGGGAGAACAGAAGAAATGCTACAAGAAGCAACAAAAATAGTGACAGACTTCCTGGCGATAAGAGGACTACAGCTTAATGAAAACAAAACTGACTCATATCAAGAATGGTTTTGGATTTCCTAGGGTTTAACGAGTAAAGATTGGAGCGACGGGCTAAATTCAATGCAATAGATGACCAAAACACTGTCCTAGTCATTAAACCTAGCACTAAAGGTATCGATAAGTACAAAGATAGCGTAAGAAAAATAATTACGAAACACAAACCATTTTTTAATATCATTAAGGAGATTAATTATCTAATAAGAGGCTGGGTTGAACAGATAAGAATATCGTACCACTCTCAGGCTTAATTAATAAAACTTGACCATTGGATATACATGAAAATGAAGTATTGGGTGATGAACAAAAAACCCTGGGGCATACCTACAATTTTTAAGCAAATACCTTGTGGCAACCGAAAACAGAAGATGGAATTGGGGACTCCTCGCATAAATAACTATCATAAACAAGGGGTGAAGTAGCGTTTATAACCTTAAGATCCTTAAAACAGGACAGGAATCCATACTTAAGCTCAGACTATTAATATTTCGATCAGCGAACTGAGAAACAGATAGAAAGTAAATTTAGAGCTGCCATTCTTAAAAAGTATGCTCACAAGTGTGCGCACTGTGGAAAACCCTCTAAAATTTTTATTAAAATAGTATGCAACTAACTCAATATTACAAATTTATAATAGAGATAATTAAGTATAATTAAATATAAAAAATACAACAACATAAATACATTTAAATAGTAACCAAGATATAATGGTATAGTAGTGTTAAAAATAACAATCATTAACAATATCTACAAAGTAGCTCTCTGTCAAAGTAATTATTTAAAATTAAATTACAAAATAAGCATTAAATAATTATAAATAAAAACTTCCTAAATAATAAAAAATAGTTTAAATATTAAATCAATATTTTTACAAGATCTTTATTAGTTAAATTATTTAAAATACAAAATCTGTTAAATACCTATTTACAAAATATAAACTATAATAATAATAATAAGATTTATAATATATATAATATATATAGCTAATTATATCATTAAATTAATTACATTCATATTAAAGCTCAATAAAGTAAAAAGCATACACTAAATTCATACATTATACTAATTGAAGTCTATTTATAAAATTACAAAACACCAACTTGCCATGCCCATATAAATTATGGTAAATCATATAAAATGTATAATAATAAAATTATCTACAATTGTTGGTAAATGCAATAAAGTTAATATAAATATTTAATATAGCTGTAATGTAGTGTTTTAGTACTTTATTTAAAGTTTATATTAATGCAAATAATTCTAATATTATTGTTATATTTTCTCTTATTAAAAGTTATTATTTTTGGTTATCTTGCTAGTTATCTATATGTAGATATTGCTAGTTATTTACTAACTTATAGTCTATTTACTTATCCTAATCAGGTTGGTTTAGTTAAAGGTCATATTGGTGTAACTCTAATTATTAAAGTATTTCCAATAATTATTACTATTGTTGCATCATTTACAGCTATTTATTTATATTATTCCTAGTTATCTTATCTCTCTAACTAATTATTCTATAGGTTACAAATTATATTTATTTTTCAATGGTAAATACCTAATCGATGTTATCTATAATAATTATTTTATTTATTCTAGTCTTAATACTGGTAACCTTATTAGTCTTAAAGTTAATCTTATTGAAGTTCTAGTCTAACCACAAGTAGTAATAATATTAGTGTTATCGATACTGGTAATATTCAACAATATGCTCTATATATTATAGTTGCTACTGTTTCTATTATTGTATTTACACAAGTTTTATCTTAGTTATTCTACAGTACTTATACTTTACTTATACTAACTATTGTAAATATACTTCTTTCTATATAATATTCTATTTATTCAATATGATTTAACTGTTATACTATATATTATTATAATAAGAAATAAAGTTAATATACAAAGTGATTTATATTAGCCTTATTGAATTGAATTATTTATAAACCTTAGCTTTATAGCTTATTTTTAATAGTAAATAGGTATTTGTTATTATATTTAATATTTAATTTAAATTGGTTATGCTTATTTTACTAAAATTCTTCATAATATTGGTTGTACTATAAGTTATCAAGGTTTTACCTATAATGTTTATCTTAAAAGCCTTGGTCTTACTGTTGGTATTATAACTATATCCTTATTATCACTTTATGACTTGAATTTGATGCTAGTACCTCTGATTATCAATTTACTTAAATAAAAGGACTTGTTTCTTTCACTAATTTATTAGTATTGATGGTATTTCTCTTTATTTTGTACTAGTTACTAGTTTTCTTAATCCTATTTGTCTAGTAAGTAATTGAACCAATATCGATTATAAAACTATTAAATATTATCTTATTTCTTATACTTGAAACTCTTCTTATTGCTGTATTTAGTGTAGTTGATCTTATTCTATTTTAGAATTTCTTTGAAAGTGTAGTTATTCCTCTATTCCTTAGAGTTGGTGTATAAGGTTCTGGTAATAATATTATAAGAATTAGAGCTGCATTTCTACTATTTCTATATACACTATTTGGTTCTCTTTTTATACTTATTTAAATATAAATTATATATTATAATTAAGGATCTAGTGAATTTCAAGTTATTAGTCTAATGATATTAGTCTTGATTCTCACAAATATCTATTAATTGGTATTTTCATTAGTATAGCGATTAAAACTCCTCTTCTACCTGGTCATATTTGGCTAGCAAGAGGTCATGCTGATGAGCATCTTGGAGGATCTATTATACTAGGTGGTATTAATCTAAAAGTTGCTCTTTATGGTTATATGCGTAGTATACTTTAATTTTTACCTGATGCTTTTCATTTTTATGCACCACTAATCCAAACATTTAGTGTTATTACTTTAGTAATGCTAGTTTTTGCTACACTTCGATAAACTGAATTTAAATCTCTTGTTGCTTATAGTAGTGTTGCTCATGGTGCAAGTATGGAAGTAGGTGTAATTAGTAAAACTATTCAAGGTATTGAAGGTGCTAATTTTCTAGGTATTGGTCATGGATTTGGTTAGTCCTGCCCTATTTATTCTTGTAGGTGGTGTACTATATGATTGTTACCATAGCCGAATTATTAAATTTATATAGGTATAACTAGCTATATGCCTATGTTATCTATTTTCTTCTTTATCTTTACTATTTGTAAAGCTGCTGTACCTCTAAGTGCTAATTGAATAGAAGAATTCCTATGTCTTACAGGTATAATCCAAAGCCCTATTATCTGTTTTATTTCTTCTTCTGGTATTGTGCTTTCAGCTGCTTATATTATTTTTGTTTACAATAGAATTGCATTTGGGTTTTTAGTCCTCATCTATCAAATAATAAAGATATTAATTATAGATAATTTATGGTACTACTACCTCTACTAATTACAAGTGTAATACTAGGAGTATTTCCAAATATTGTACCAAATTATTCTGCAAAGTAGTGTAAGTAATTTGATTTATTCAAACTTAAATAAAGACAGAGGATAAAAGAGTACCTCATTATTTCTTACCTTTTTATTAATGAATACACAATTTACAAGTCTACCTCGAACACAATTTCAAGCACAAGCTTTACAACTAGTAAATTCAAGTCCATGACCTCTACTAACATCTTTTTCACTGCTAATTCTAACATCAGCAACAGTAATATACTTTAATGGTTATAAAAATCCACCAGGACGATACTAAATAGTATAAGTAAATATTTGATTTATTACTACAGTTGGTGCTATAACACTATGATTTAGAGATGTAGTAACTGAAGAACATTTCTAGATGATCATACATTTTTAGTAAAATTTATTTCCCTGGGAATAACTCTATTTATTACTAGTTAAGTATTTTTCTTTATTTCAGTATTTTGAGCATTTTTTCAATCTAGTCTATCTCAAGCAGAAGAACAAGGTTAAGTTTGACCTCCACTAGGAATTGCAACAATTAATTCATTTAAACTACCACTAGTTAATACAATTCTACTACTAAGTTCAGCAGGTTCAATTACTTACGCTCATCATTTACTTATTAAAATAAGTAGAGTAGGAAAAATTCTAGGTACAATTATAAGTCTAGTATTTGCAGTACTATTTACAATTTTCTGTAAAGGTATTGAATACTCAAATGCCGGATTTTCTATTTCTGATGAAGTATCTGGTAGTACTTTTTCATTAGTACTGGTTTTCAAGCTACTCTTGTTTTAATTGGAACAGCATATAGTAGGATTTATTAAAATACTTAATTATCATCTAACATCACATCATCAACTAGGATTTGAATGTAGTATTATCTATTAACATTTTGTGAATGTAGTATGACTATTTCTTTTTATTACAGTTTATTGTTGAGGATCTTAACTTTAAAAAGGTAATATATCAAAATCTATAATAAATTCTTCCTTTTTAGTTAAAATTAGTTTAGTTTTTATAATAACATTATTTTTTATAATGTTCTGTTGTAACGATGGTTAAAATATTAATAAGCTAGTAATTTGAATATTATAATATATAATTTATAAGGTTCTATTATAATGAAGGTTATAAGTATAAAAGGCTCTAGATAATAATAATATATAAATTAAAAATAATAGTATAAACTACTTTATTGAGTTTTCTGTAGTTTGTAGGATTTGAATATTTTCTTATATAAGGTTCTGTTGTTATGAATAATAAAATATAAATAAGGCTAGTTCAAAATAATATTGAGATATTATGATTAATTAGTAAATCTACTACTGTTATTAATGAAGAAAATATGAAAAGGTAAAAATTAGTATTAATAATTATAAATTATTTGAGTTTAACTGTAAGTTTTTATAAGATAAAAATAAGAGAATAATGATGAGAGTTTCAATTTTTTCATATTACTTTATAAAATTTTGTTGTAATGAAGGTTAAAATTTAAATGAAATACAAATTAAAATATTTATTACGTTCTATTTATAGGTTATTTGAGAATAATAAGTTATTAATTAAATATACATTAAATATTCTAAGTTTATAAACTTTATTTATTAGTAAAAAATACTTAAATATACTTTAATATAATAATTTATAAGGTTTTACTATAATGATTGATAAAAATAATCTAAATAAAAGGAAATAAATACTTTCTTAATTGCTTAAATATACTGTATTTATAAGGATTTTACTATAATGAACAATAAAAATTAAATGTAAATAGCAAATAAATAAAATAAATACTTACTTAATTACTGCATAAAATAATATTAACCTAAATATAAACTTATTAAATTTCTTAAAATTAATCCTAATTATAATAATTATTTAAATATAACTGAAATCTATATAATATCATCAATACTTTACAATATTTTAGAAGAAGAAGAAAATTAATATTAACTAATAATAGTAACAACTTTGTTGTTTTACACGAGATAAGACTTTAATTTTAGCATGGTGTGGCAAGGCAGTACTATTTTATACTGTACGTTGTAATCTTCATTTTTATTTAGAATTTTAATTAAATATAATTACTTAAGTTTAAGTTAATACTAAAATAAAATTAATATTTTTATAGAGTTGAGTGCTGATGGTTTCTATTGGTGAACTGCAAATTCTTCCATTAGGCTTCAATTCCCTCTTGACTCTTTAATATAAAAATTAAAGTACTTTAAGAATTTAAAAGCTTTTACTCTCTTTAAAAATAAAATCTAAAATTATTTTAAATAAATAAACAAAATAAATTTAAATAAATTTAATAAATAAATATATTTTATATAAAATCGATAAACCTATAAAATGACAAATAACTAAACTAAATATTTAATTTAAGAAAGAGTTTCGTACAACACTAGTACCTCGATATCCAAAATCGTTAATGTTGGTTCGATTCCAACAGCTCTTGTTAATTATTTTTTACCTTTTTATATACCTTATACCTTTAAAAAAAAATGCAGATATTCTCTACTGGTTGAGAGTTGCTCTTTAAAAGCAATAGCTATCGCTATACTGGCTTCGACCCCCTGATCTGCAACTATTATTAAATAATAATATATATTTATGAGGTATGAGTGACCCTGGTTTATAGTGTTTACCTTGAAAGAAAAAGTAATTTATTACCAAGAGTTCGAATCTCTAAGCGTCCGGTGATAAGCTATAGTTTAACCATTTAAGTAAATTACGTAGAATACAACTACTTTAATAAATAATTATCTATAAATTAGCATAAAACTAGAACAGCTCTACCTTATATTAGTATATTTAAATTTAAATAAAATTATGAATACACAAATTACGAGTCAATTTGATAAAACTCTATATCAACCTTTTCATCTTGTTACACCAAGTTCTTGAACTCTACTCTCATCTTTTTCACTACTTATTCTTACTGTTGGTGCTGTTATATTCTTTAATTGTTATTCAGTCCCAGTATAAGTTAGTTCTATTACACTACTATCACTTGGATTTATTACTACTGTATTTTCTAAAATTCTATGGTTTAGAGATGTTACAACAGAAGGTACTTTTTAGTAGATCATACATTTGTAATACAAAAAGGTATTAGTATGGGTATTGCACTATTTAGTGTTAGTAAAGTATTTTTCTTTTACTGTTTTAGGAGCTTTCTTTCAAAGTAGTCTTATTCCTGTTGTTTAAATAGGTTATCAATGGCCTCCTGTATGTATTGCTACTTCCTTCACTTTTAATCCATTTTAACTACCTCTTCTTAATACTGTACTTCTCCTAAGTAGTGATGCTAGTGTTACATATGCTCATCACGCTCTAATTGGTAAAAATAGAAAATAAGCTATTTTAGCTCTAAATTTTACACTAGTATTTGCTTTACTATTTACAATTTGTCAAGGTTATTAATAAATTAATGCTGGATTTACTTTTGCTGATGGAGTATTTGGTTATGCAATCTAAATTAGTAGAGGAACACAAGGACTTCATGTACTAGTTGGTAATCTATTTCTTGCCTTTGGATTTTGTCGACTAATTAGTTATCATCTAACAGATCACCATCATCTTGAATTTGAAGGAGCAATTTTCTACTGGTAATTAAGGGTCTGGGTCTTACTTTACCTCTATCTGAGCGTATATTGGTGGGGTTCATAGTAATCTAATCTGTTTAAAAATAATTCCCTTTTATTAAAATTTATCTAAAAAAGGATGACCAATTTATATCAAATTTATAGGGTAAAATATAATTATTATAGTTGTTATTGTTATTTATTTACTACTGTTATAGATCTTTATTTATCTAAAATAGGGTTAACATTTATATACTTTGTTCATATATAGGGTAAAAATCATCTTTGATGTTAATTAAAGAATTAAATTTAATAAAAAAAAGTAGAACCAAAGATAAAGAAGTCTGTGAACTGGAAAAACTACTACAGTCTAACAAAGATAAAATTGAAAATTTACAAAAAGGATTAAAATTATGACAAGAATCATTAACTATCTTTTGATAAAATTCTTAAAATTTAGAATATTTTAAATTAAATAAAATGAATGATTTTTTATTCAAAAAGTAATGGATCCAAAAATGGGACATAAGTTTAGTCTAAAAATTAAACTATATAGATCTAATAGTAAAAGAGCTTATAGTACATACCGTTTAAGGAATTTAAGAGTACAAAAATTTAATATTAATGATTTGTCACACACTAATTTAAATATAAATAAAAAAAAAGCAAAAATAGCTAAAATTACACAAATAATTCTCTTAAAAGAAGCCTCTCAAAAATAAAAAAGGCCACTATTTAAATAAAAAAACTAAAACAAAAAATACTCTAAAAATACAAA
>Ga0153981_1000268_pt1 | contig 14227 bp, 8 predicted proteins | sample TSGA065MetaG_FD_104714 | JGI IMG/M metagenome (GOLD analysis project Ga0153981, IMG submission 104714) | Attine ant fungus gardens microbial communities from Georgia, USA - TSGA065 MetaG | ecosystem: Host-associated > Fungi > Mycelium > Unclassified | place: USA: Georgia, Magnolia Springs State...
AATTCCGCCATACTCCACACCTAATCCAATCGCCATCCCGCCGGCCGTCATCCCTGAAGCCTGAATGGCCGTACCGATCGCCGCATTGACGACCCCCAGTGTGGCGGCGGCGGTGGAAGTGGCAAAGGCTGTGGTCGTCGTGGCCATGGCGGTCGCACCCGCAGCGACAGTCGCGCCTGCACTCAGCGCTGTACCTGTTCCGCCAAATGCGGCAGACGTGCTGGCGACGGAGGTTGCCGCCGCGAATTCTGTCACCGTCATGGTCGCCACGCCAGCTTCTGCACCTGCCGCAGCGCCGGCAGCAATTCCCGCTTCGGCTCCCACTGCCGCGGCAGCTGTTGCTGCGGCATCCGCCGCGGCCGCAGCCAGAGAAGAAAACAAAGAGGCCAGAAAAGAAATCAGGAAAAAATGCCCGGAAGGGTCGGAACGGTTGACGGGATCCGATTCACAGTACACGTAAGGATTCACCCCCCCCTGACCAAAGGGACTGAGATTATCCGGGCAGGTGAAGCGCATCAGCGCCGGACTGTAGGCACGATATCCATTGCCAAGATGCGTCACTGCCGTTATAGGATCGGTGCGCTGACCGTTAAATCCCGGTATTGCCGGTTCATGCCGGGCAGTTGTGCCCCACGGTGACCAGGCAACGTGGACTGTATTACCCTGCTGTAAGGTGCAAAGAGGGCTGCCGGTAAAAGAATTACCCGTTAGTTTCAACATAGTGAGAGTCCCTTTTAAGTCTGAATAGCGTTCCCGCGATTAAACGGGAACGTGATAAACCCCAAAAACAGGCACAGTTAATTAACGAAAGGATCTTCGCTGACGGCCGCACTGCCGCTGCAACCTGGAATAAAACGCGTTATTTTTTGAGATTTGCTGCTGGTTTCGTTTACCAGACGCGTGCCGGTGTAGAACAGCTGGCGCTCATCCTCTGTCAGAGACTGCATCACCAGCGTGTTCAGGGCGTCGTAGTGGTAAGTGCTGAGCGGGTGATTACTTTGATCGGCAATTCGGACCAGACGTCCCAGCGAATCGTAGCTGAGAAGTCTTCCTGCTTCATCGCGGGTCATCCGGCCATTTTTGTCATATTCCAGAACGATATGCGCCGGATAAATTGCCGTCAGGGAGTGCTTCACTTCACTGAGTTGCGCGGGATCCTGCGTATTGGTAAAGAGGTACGTAGCCGTATCGATGGCTCCTCCTGCAAGCTCCGTGACGCATTGGGTAATATTGCTCAGTGCATCGAGGGTGAAAGTTTGTGACCGGATGGGCTGTCCGTAAGCGTCAACGGCGGGCTCATTTCCGCTGCATTCATAGCGGGTCAGACGATTGCGCACGTCATAACTGAAGGCTTCCTTACGGACGACGACGCCTGCGGCAGAAACTGTGCGGGTTGCTATCAAATCGTCCGGGGTGAATGTCTGTTCGACACACAGTTCGCCGCCGGAAGAAGGGATAATTTGTCGTTTTACTTCACGGTTAAAATCATCCCAGGTGAGCGTGGTGAGCAGGGTATTTCCGTCTGCGGCCACAGTGTGCTGTGAACTCACACGCCCTGCCACATCGTAGGCAATGTTGACAGTTACCTGCGGGTCTTTAATCGTGGTTATCCTGCCATAAGCGTCGTAATCCAGCGTCTGCACATTCCCCGAGACATCTGTATATTTCAGTGGCTGGCCCTGCAGCGTCCATTCATAACCGGTACTGCGGGGGCTTTTACCCGGCAGGGTGAAGATTTCCCGGTCGAGCTCACCCGTCGGCCACCAGCTCATGGTTTTACTGCGGCCGTTAGCCTCCTGCGCCTCGAGCATTTTCCCTGTTCCGCCGGCGTAAACGAAACGCTGGTCGATATCGCCGCTGCTACTTTTCACCGCTGCAACCGCATCATCGAGCGCCGAAATGTAGGAATAAGAGAGGAGATTTCCCAGATTGTCGCGGGTTGTCGCCGGTGATGTACAGGTACCGGTGTAGGTATAAGTTTGGTTACGTCCGCCGCTGGTGCTGGAGGTTAACCGGCCCAGACCGTCAAAAGTCTGCGTCCCGATCAGGATGGCTTTACCGCCCCGGGGAGTGACGGAAATGGAGGTAATGAGTTTATCGGTCGAATTGGGATCATAAGTCTTGGTCACCCGTGTGCCATCGGGCAGTGTCTGAGTGAGCACGCGGTCGAATGCATCCCATGTGTACCGGGTCACATTGTTCTTCGCATCAATGTGTTCACGCACACGTCCCAGTCCGTCGTGAGCAAGCTGCTGGAAAGCCGCCTGCGTCCCGCCTGCCGTCGTGCGGACAATTTTTTCAACCAGATTGAGTTTATTATAACGGCTGTTTTGCGAGCCTAATTTCAGCGTATTTCCGCTGGTGACCTGCAGTTTTTCCACCTTTTCACGACTGACAGGATCGAATTGCTGATGGTGTTGCTGACCGGAACTCAGCACCTTCAGATAATTTTGTCCCCAGCTGTCAAACTGGGCATTTTGCGACACCTGCATTTTACTCCCTGCATCGGCGGGATTTTTGTAATCAATGTCCCGTGTTTTTTCCAGCCGGTTGGAAGCATCGTAAATGTGTTCTTTAATCTGATAAAAAGTGGAGGCATTCTGACTTTTGTCGTTCAGCCACTCACTGATAACCCGCCCCATGCGGTCAAAGTGTTTACGGTGAGCATTGCCCTCATTATCGGTATAGGTGGTGGTGACTTCGCTGGCGAGGCCGCCGCTGCTCTTGATGCCATATGTCAGGATCAGTTCGTTACTGTATCCGTTATCCGGGTTAATCAGACGCCGCACAAGTCGTCCCAGCGAATCATAAGTCAGTGCGGTTTTAATCCCCTGAGTATTGATAAACGAGCGCAGTTTATGGGTAAAACGTGAATGTTCTCTTTCCGTCGTTTGAGAAGTGCCATCGTGGCCGGTGAACAAACGGGTATGAATCAGTGATTCGCCCTTTTTGGCATAGGTAAAGGCATGCTCTGACGTTTTTTTCTGTGCTCCGGAAAGGAAAATTACCGCATTTTTAATGCGCCCGTAGCTGAGGGGGTCAGTGCTGACGGCATGGTAGGCTATCTCACGTATCAGATTACGGACGCCATCATGCAACCGGGTCATTTTCACCGGAACAACATTGTATTTTGCCCGGGTCGTGTCGAGGGTGGCCAGCTGATCGAATTTGCTGTAGGTGAGCTGCACCGGTGCATCGTAACCGGTTGTTGCCGGGGTGACCTTGCGGCTTTTTACGTACCGGACAAAACCATGGGGTTCCGCCGGGCAGCCGGTATCTTCGGTGGGATGAGCTTCCCCAGAAGCCGGATAATATTCGATTTCAGTCAGGGTTCCGGCGGGGTCAACCTGCTTAATCAGGTTGCCGTTTACGTCGTATTCCGTCACCGTCGTTTCTGAATATTGACTGGCGTTGCTGCTAATCCAGGTCACAATCTGCTGTTTTAAACACTGCACCTGAGCAGGCTGGTTCTCGAATGATTTGCCAGCCTCTTCATAATACGTCAGCGCCGTTTGCTTATTCTGGCCCCCTTGTTTTTCTTCCGAGAGGGTCATCAGATGAAAATGGTTATACACACGACGGGTTGTCAGCGAGGTTGATGACCCGGTGTCGGTCACTTTTTCGGTACTTTCGTACAGATAAGTCACCGGCAGGGTATAGGTAAAATCGCTATCCTTCGCCCAGGCTCCGGAACCGCCATATCCCAGATAATTATTGCTGCTGTAGGTATAAGTCCGCACCAGATTGGGCTGTTGCATTCCCGGTTCGATGGTATAGGTCACCACCGCAGGCAGGGCTTTTTGTCCGGAAGAGACAGGGAACTTCATCATTTCTTTCTGATACAACACTGATTTCTTCAGCCCCAGCGGCGTGGTCATTCCGGTCAGGGTCTGGCTCACATTATTAATAAGCCCGGTGGTATAAGTGAGTGCCCACTGCAGAGTGATATCCGTACTGGAATGCGTCAGTGACGTCAGGAAGTTATTTTGAGTGACCAGTGTAACGGTATACTTCTCACTCCCTGATGGCAGGAAATGGAAAAGAGTATTCGCCAGATACTCAACCGAACAATGCACTTCATTATCCATATCAGTAATTTTTGTTAAGCGCGGCGCACCGTGGCTCCCATCCCAGGCGAGCGTCAGATAATGTCCGAACGGGCCAATAATTTTAGTGGGTAAATACAGATTCTGACTCACCAGACTCAATATTTCAGTGGTGCCGTTCTTATGCACCACCTGATAACCGGCAGATGATTTCGTCATGACAAAGGTTTTCAGCTTCATCTGTTTCACGGTAATGCTGCTGCCGGTTTCATTAATCACATACTGCTCACCGGTATTTAGCGTCAGCCGTTTATTCTGGCTGTCGTACGTGGTCATTCCGTTGGTGAATCCGATACCAAAACCAATATTCGTTTCTGATGTAGGGGAATAACTGATAACAAAAGGGATCTCCGGTCCGTTGCCATTATTGCCTTTAATACTCCCCAGACTCAGACTGACGCTATAAAGGCCAGTGCGGGGATCGACTTCGTCGCTCACAGAACTCATGAAATTTTTAGTTTGAGTGTAGTAACTGGTGCTCATAATGAACTTCCTTATTTAATCTTTACGACATTAAAAATCGCAACCCGCTTAACAATTATCAGGTTTCCTGTGCAATGAAATGAAATAGATCATTACAAACAAGGACAGTATCAGATGACATGAATAAATCCTGTCATTGCTCATCACATCGTCTCATTTCATATTTCAATGCCAGAAAATGAGACTTTGTTTTATAAAAAAACTTCTCTGAGATAACATTTTATAAGCAATGATTTCTTCCAGAAGGAAATTACGGTGATAATTTTTGCGTCACTAATACCGGTGGCGGGAATTTTTACCTAAGGATTATGTTATGGATCAGACATGGAAATGGAAAGACTTTGACCACTTTGAAAAGATTGAGCTCTATTATAAGAGTAATGATCAGAGCTCTGGCTTTGTTAATTATTCTAATAAATACCAGACACAACTGAAAATTACTGTCAGAGTAAGACCGGTAGATAAAGAGGGCAACCCGTTACCTATCGACCCGGCTGAGTTACAAAAAGCAGCAAGACTTTGTGTTTATGAATCTGATTCGACTTTTTATCAGGACAATTCGACCTGGATGCTTTACCAGCAGCAAAATATCTCGGGTTATCATCCGGTATTAGCTGGTAAACCGACAAATTCGCCGGATAAAGAAGCCGGAGACATTGAGTTCGACCTGTATGTCGCGTCGAATGGCAGCGCGTTTGGTGTTATCAATATTGCTGTCCAGATAGATTTGCTTTCGAAAGGTTATTACAGTACAGCGCAAGGCAAAGGTACGCCGCTGTGTCCCGAAACTTTCGTCTCTGCTAAAGGGATCGCCAGCCTGTGGGATATTTGCGAGGGTATTAATAATCTATCAATTTCACATGCTGATACGATGGCCACCAAATCTACCATTTATGCCAACGGACGTAATCAGGCTGCCGTATTAGTCTCGGTTTCAGCGACGGGCGGCGGGGGGTATTATCTTAATTTACTGCCCGAAGATTTTATGACAAGTGGCGAGAATCAATACTCACCAGCAAGGGTGGAGCTCGTCAATTGCCATAATAACAGTGAGGTTTTATCCTTTAAGGGGACTAAAGATATCTGTTATACCTTTACCAGAAACGAATGGAGTCGTTCTGTCGGTTATAATATGTCCGCGAAACGTATGCGTTCTTCAATGGATAATGGAATTCTTGATATTCCTCTTTATGTTTACAGCTACAACGCCAGTCCCGGAAAAGATATTTCCGTTCGCCTGACTCTGCCTGGATTCAGTGTGACGACGGCGATAACCGGAACGGGACAATGGAGTCAGTTCATTACCTCGATGATTACGCTGTCTTTCCTGGAGAAAATTGATTACTCCGATGTGACTAAATTACAGATTATTGATGGTGGCTGGAATACTCTGGACAGCAGTGTTCAAATTACCTCCCACCCCAACAGTTATAAGGGGAAAAGTGAAGTTCAGAAAAATGGCGTAGTGAAATACAAACAGGTTTTGATCAAACCCAATATCGGGAGTTCGGAGGTAAAATTCCTGGATGAAAAGACAGCAATAAATAACCGGGCACATTTTAATCCCTACAGTAAAGATCGCGTTGGAATGTGGGGTAATACCTCAGCCCATTCTTCTGATACCTATGTTCAGGCCTTACTGGATTATACGTCTGAAACGGGCGGGCATATTATTGCGTGGGGCGTAGAATTGCCAGAAACCATGAGCAAGTTCGGCTTTATTTTCACCTCCGGGAGCGATTGCCAGAGTGAAACGAATTATGAGGAGAAAGGCCGGCATTTCATGTTGGATATTAAAGAAGATTGCGGGAAAACGACCTGGATTTCCAACCTGAATAAGGTATCCGGAGCCGTCACCCTTCATGCCCTGTCTGCCGCGCACAATACAGACAGCCAATACCACCACACACCGTCCTGGAAACAGAATATCCAACCTGCATCGGTGAGTGTTTACGATAATTACGGTAATACCGGAACATTTAGAATTTCCTGGGATCAGAAAACGATTTTACCGAGTATTTCCAAATAATCGAGAGAGAGTGAATGCAGTACGTGAACCTTGATGCGGCTGTGCCAGGGTTCACGCCTTCCTGGCATCTGCTATTTCCCCACACTCACTCCGTCTATTTCCTGTACAGATCACACTTCCCCACGCTTTCGTGAAAATGCTCACATTCATCCGTGCAGATGCCCAAACTTACGCGGATATTTTCGGCTTTTAGCCGTGGCAATGCGTGAATAAACTGGCTAACTTCAATAATGAAACGCTATTTTATTTATGTTGGATTGCGGTTTTAACACAATGTGAGTGCGCTCACAAAGCGGGTGAGAACGCAGTCCGGGGGCGCTCTGATGAGCGTTAACTCTCTCAGTAATGGCAGGTATCGCTGTGAAAATAAGTTCTGTTGAAGTCTCTGTTTTTACTTATCCGACCCGTCGCGTTTCTGACAGCGCGGGTCATTCGCATCCGGGTGAAGAAAGTCTGGCAAAAATGGCAATGCTCACCATCACTACCGACGAAGGTGATTGCGGTTATTCGTTCGCACCGCCGGAAGTGGTGCGTCCGCACGTGGTGAACGCCTTTTTCAGAAAGGTACTGATCGGCCAGAATCCGTTTGACCGCGAACGTCTCTGGCAGGATCTGGTGCACTGGCAGCGCGGCAGTGCGCATCAGCTGACCGAAAGGGCGCTGTCGTTTGTCGAACAGGCGTTGTGGGATCTGATTGGCCGTAAGCTGAACATGCCGGTACACAAACTGCTGGGCGGATTTCGCGAAAAAGTCCCGGCGTACGGCAGCACCATGTGCGGCGATGAGCTGAAAGGCGGATTGTCGACACCGGACGAATTCGGCCAGTTTGCCGAAAAACTGGTCGCGCGCGGTTATCAGGCCATCAAGCTGCACACCTGGATGCCGCCGGTGGCCTTCGCGCCCGATCCGAAAATGGACATCAAAGCCTGCGCCGCCGTGCGTGAAGCGGTCGGGCCGGATATCGAACTGATGCTCGACGGTTATCACTGGTACAGCCGCAGTCAGGCACTGATTATTGGTAAGGCGCTGGAAAAACTCAACTTTGCGTGGTTCGAAGAACCGATGGAGGAAGAGAGCATGGCGTCCTACGCGTGGCTGGCGGAAAACCTGTCCATCGACGTGATCGGGCCGGAAAGTCTGGGCGGTAAACATCACAGCCGTGCGGACTGGGTGAAAGCCGGAGCCTGCGACATTCTACGCGCCGGTGCCAACGGCGTCGGCGGTATCTCGCCGTGCATGAAAGTCGCCAGTCTGGCTGAAGCGTTCGGCATGGACTGTGAAGTTCACGGTAACGGCGCGGCCAGCCTGGCGGTGGTCGGCGCTATCCGCAACTGCCGCTGGTACGAACGCGGCCTGCTGCATCCGTTCCTTGAATACGATGAACCGGCTGCGTATCTGAACAGCATTGTTGATCCGATGGATGAACAAGGCTTTGTGCATCTTTCTGACCGCCCGGGTCTGGGTGAGGACATCAATTTTGATTACATAGAAACCCATACCGTCAGCCGCGACTGACCTGCGGGCAGAAAAAATAATAAACCTCTGACTCTACCCGGAAGGTACATCATGAACTCTGGCAAAACGTGGGGCGCGTGGATTTTCGCGCTCCTGCTGATGACCGGTGGCTGGACGGCGCAGGCAAAAACGCCGCCCGACCAGCTGATCATCGGCATGAACATGAATAACCTGTTAACGCTCGATCCGGCAGCGATGACCGGCAATGACATTGTCGGCATCGTGGTCAATCTTTATGACCCGCTGATTGAGCTGGACCCGCAACAACTCACCAACGTGCGACCGGCGCTGGCGACCTCGTGGGAGGTTAATGACGCCCGTAATCTGATCACGTTTCATCTGCTCGACGGCGTGAAATTCCATTCCGGCAATCCGGTCACTGCCGACGATGTGGTGTGGTCGATGCGCCGCATTCTGCACCTGAATCTGGCGCAGGCCTCGGTGTGGAAGTCCTACGGATTCACCAAAAAGAACGTCGATGAGATGGTGCGTTCGCCCTCTCCGGCTATCGTCGAAATACAGTTACCCAAACCCAATGACCCGAAACTGGTGATTTATTCTCTGGCGGCGCTCGGCAGCGTGGTGGCGTTAGACCGCAAAACCGTGCAGGCGCATGAAGTGAACGGCGACTGGGGTAACCGCTGGCTGACCACCAACGAAGCCGGTTCCGGACCGTTCCGCCTCGACAACTGGCAGGCGAAAGACGTGCTTAATATGAGCCGTAATCCGCAGTACTGGCGCGGTGAGCCTAAGCTTTCTCGCGTAGTCTTCCGTCATTTTCAGGAATCCCAGACCTTACGTCTGATGATTGAAAAAGGCGATCTGGATATCGCCAGTAATATGGCGGTGTCCGACGTGACCGCGCTCAGCCACGACCCGGCGATGCAGGTCGATCAGGTGAAAAAGGGCACTATTTATTACGTGGCGATGAGCATGAAAGAGCCGCATTTCGCCAATCCTAAAGTACGCGAGGCGGTGCGCTATCTGATTGATTATCAGGGCATTGGCAAGGCGCTGATGAACGGTTACGGCATTGTGCATCAGCGTCCGATTCAGGTCGGCATGCCCGCCACGCTGCCGGATCCGGGTTACCAGCTCGATATCCCGCGCGCCAAAACCCTGCTGGCAGAAGCCGGTTATCCCGACGGTTTTGATACCACATTGCGGGTGCTGGCCGATCAGCCGTTCCTCAATATCGCCATAGCCGTACAGTCCACGCTGATGCAGGCGGGGATCCGCGCCAAAATCGTTACCGGAACGGGCAACCAGATTTACGGCGCGATGCGCGAGCGTAAGTTCGACATGCTGGTCGGGCGCGGCGGCAGCGGCGTGGAACCGCATCCGCATTCCAGCCTGCGCGCGCTGGTTTATAACCCTGATAACAGCGACGCCGCCCGCCTGACCAATTTCCAGGGCTGGCGCACCGGTTTTTACGACAAGCAGCTGAATGCGGATATCGATCAGGCGCTGCTCGAACGTGACCCGGAGAAACAAAAGCAGGATTACTTCGCGATTCAGGAACGATACGACGCGCTGATCCCGGCGCTGGTCCCGGTCTCGCAAATGGTCGATTCCATCGTGGTGCGCAGGGACGTCAAAAACTATCTGCCGCATCCTTCAGCGACGACGTTCCTGCGCGACGTCTGGAAAGACGAGGCTGCTGACGTTCTGCCAACCGGAGGAAAAGGGTTATGACTATGCAAATTCCCGCTCCTGCTTCAAAGCCAGCGGCGCGGATGTCGTTCCCCGCCGGACGCATCGGCAAACGGCTGGTGCAGGTAGCCGTCACGCTGTTCGGCCTTTTACTGCTGACGTTTTTCATTGGCCGCGTGATGCCGGTGGATCCGGTGCTGGCGATTGTCGGGCCGGACGCCGACCACAGCACATATCAGCAGGTTTATCATCAGCTTGGCTTTGATAAACCGCTGTGGACGCAGTTTGGCATTTACCTTTCCGGGCTGGCGCACGGCGATTTAGGCAATGCGCTGCTGACCGGTAAACCGGTGACGCAGGACATTCTGCGCGTGTTCCCGGCCACTATGGAACTGGCGACGCTGGCGATCATTCTCGGCGCAGGTGCTGGCATTCCGCTGGGCGTGCTGGCGGCGGCAAAACGCAACAGCATTGCCGATTACGGGGTGCGCATCATCAGCCTGGCGGGTTATTCCACACCGATATTCTGGGTCGGCATGATGGGATTGCTGGTGTTTTACGCCTGGCTCGGCTGGGTTGGCGGTGCCGGACGGGTGGATTTCAGCCTCGACGGACAGGTTACGCGGCACAGCGGTTTTATGCTGATTGATGCGCTGATCGCCGGAAATTGGGAGGTGTTTCGCAACGCGCTCAATCACCTGATCCTGCCCGCGTCTCTGCTCGGTTTTCACTCTCTGGCGTACATCAGCCGCATGACCCGCAGCTTCATGCTGGCGCAGCTTTCGCAGGAATTCATCATCACCGCCCGCGTTAAAGGACTGAGCGAATGGGATGTGCTGTGGAACCATGCGTTTCGCAACATTCTGGTTCAGCTGCTGACCGTGGTCGCGCTGGCCTACGGCTCGCTGCTCGAAGGCGCGGTGCTGATTGAAACCGTGTTCTCGTGGCCGGGTTTCGGTTCGTATCTCACCAGCAGCCTGATGTTAGGTGACATGAACGCGGTGATGGGTTGCGTGCTGGTGGTCGGCATGATTTTCGTGGTGCTGAATTTGCTCTCTGACCTGCTGTATCAGGTCTTTGACCCGAGGACAAAAGTATGACGATTTCCCTCGATTCCGTGACGCTCAGCGCAGGCGATGAAAAACGTCAGCGCGTGAAAAGGGCGTTCGGTCGTATCGCGCATTTTCTGTGGCAGATGGCGTGTAATCCGCTGACCGCCATTGGCGGCGCAATTGTGCTGGTGCTGATGATGGTGGCGATTTTCGCGCCGTGGATTGCGCCGTTCCATCCGCTGGTGCAGGACTTAAATAACGCGCTCAGCCCGCCGTCGGCGGCACACTGGTTTGGCACCGACGAGTTTGGCCGCGATATCTTCAGCCGTCTGGTTTACGGTTCGCTCATCACGCTCTACATCGTGTTGCTGGTGTCCGTCACCGTCGGACCGCTCGGGTTATTACTCGGCGTGACTGCCGGTTATTTCGGTGGCAAAACCGACATGGTGCTGATGCGCGTCACCGATATTTTCATCTCCTTCCCGAGTCTGGTACTGGCGCTGGCGTTTGTCGCCGCACTGGGTCCCGGTCTGGAGCATGTGGTGATCGCGATTACGCTTACCGCCTGGCCGCCGATTGCGCGTCTGGCACGTGCCGAAACCCTTTCTCTGCGGCAGGCCGATTTTATTTCGGCGGTGCGTTTGCAGGGGGCGAGTCCGCTGCGGGTGTTGTGGCGTCACATCGTGCCGCTGTGTCTGCCGTCGGTGATCATCCGCATCACCATGAATATGGCGGGGATTATCCTGACCGCCGCCGGTCTGGGCTTTCTCGGCCTGGGCGCACAGCCGCCGGATCCGGAATGGGGCGCGATGATTTCCAGTGGCCGTACTTACATGATGGAGTGCTGGTGGGTGGCGACGATCCCCGGTCTGGCAATCCTGATTAACAGCCTGGCGTTCAACTTTTTAGGAGATGGCCTTCGTGACATTCTCGATCCCCGAAATGACTGACGCTCCGGCGTTACTCGACGTGCGTGACCTTAACGTCAGCTTTGTGAATGGCCGTCAGGTGACGCACGCGGTGCGTGGCGTGTCCTTCCAGCTCGGACGCGAAAAACTGGCAATCGTCGGCGAATCCGGCTCGGGTAAATCCACCGTCGGACGCGCGTTGTTGCATCTTCATCCGTCGAAAGCGCAGATTACGGCCAGCAAAATGCAGTTCGCCGATGTGGATTTGCTGCACGCCAGCCCGAAACAAATGCGGCAAGTTCGCGGCAAGCGTATTTCGATGATTATGCAGGATCCGAAATACTCGCTGAATCCGGTGCTGTGCGTCGGTGACCAGATTGCCGAAGCGTGGCGGTCGCACCACAAATGTTCGTACAACGATGCCAAAAGCAAAGTGCTGAACATGCTGGATGTGGTGCGTATCCGCGACCCGGAACGGGTGTACGGCCTGTATCCGCACGAGATTTCCGGCGGGCAGGGGCAGCGCATCATGATTGCGATGATGCTGATCACCGATCCGGAGATGGTGATTGCCGATGAACCGACCTCGGCGCTGGATGTGTCCGTGCGTTTACAGGTGCTGGCGCTGCTCGATGATCTGGTGAAAACGCGCGGTCTGGGGCTGATTTTTATCAGTCACGACATCAATCTGGTGCGCAGTTTCTGCGACCGTGTGCTGGTGATGTACGCAGGACGCATTGTGGAATCCATCGCTGCCACCGATCTGGATAACGCACAGCATCCGTACACGCGCGGCCTGCTCAACGCGCTGCCGGACATGGATAACCGCCGTTACCCGCTGCCGGTGATGCAGCGCCAGGCCAGCTGGCTGACCGATTAAGGAGCCGACATGACAGCTAAAACCATGATTGATGTGCGCAACCTGAACCTGACGTTTGGCGAAGGTGCGAAAACCACGCAGGTGCTGACGGATGTGAATATCGCCGTGCGCGAAGGCCAGATTTTCGGGCTGGTGGGCGAATCCGGTTCCGGTAAAACCACGGTACTGAAGTGTCTGGCGGGGTTGTTTACCCACTGGAAGGGCGAACTGGCAATCGACGGCCAGCAGCTCGAACACCGCATCGGGCGTGACCGCTGCCGTCTCGTGCAAATGGTGTTTCAGGATCCGTACGGGTCGCTGCATCCGCGTCACACTGTCGGCGATATTCTGGAAGAGCCGCTGCAAATCCACCGTATCGACCAGCGGGATCAGCGCATTAATACCATTCTGGAAAAAGTCGGCCTTAACCGCGCCTTCCGCAGCCGCTATCCGCATCAGCTTTCCGGCGGACAGCGCCAGCGCGTGGCGATTGCGCGGGCGCTGATCCTCAAACCGCGTGTGCTGTTGCTCGACGAACCGACCTCCGCGCTGGATGTGTCAGTTCAGGCGGAAATCCTCAATTTGCTGTTCGATCTTCAAAAAGAGGAAAGGCTGACGTACCTGATGGTGACGCATGATTTGGGCGTTATCGCGCATCTCTGCCAGCGCGTAGCGGTGATGAAATACGGCAAAATCCTCGAAACGCTGGAAACCGATGCCCTGCTGCGCGGCGACATTCAGGACGACTATACCCGCGTGCTGGTAGACGCCAGCCGCGATTACAGCCGCGAAATGGCGGCGAAAGTGATGCTGTAGAGAGGAGTAATTTCACCTGAAGGGAGGCCGCTGTATTACATACAGGACAGCGGCCGTACCGGTTTTTTATCCCTGATCCGCCCCAGTTTCATCGTCACCTCTTTGGGCATGTTATCCAGATTATCTTCCCTCAACCCCATCACCACGTTATAGCCCGCCATCAGCATAGGGTCACCCAGTCGCGGAAGCGGTGCGAGCTTCATCGGGATAGTCAGCGTCAGGCTGGCATCGTAATCACAGCCCAGATAAACGCGCAGCAGGGTAAACACGTCCTCCCGCAACTGACCACCGGGCAGCCAGCCTTTAGCCTCTGCCGCGTCATCGGTAAACATTTCTACGCCGATGCAGTAGTTGGCGTCCGAGGTTTCACTGCCCAGTACCAGATGATCGCCAAGGCGTTGCTGAGCTGAGAAAAAAAACATCGCCTGCTTACCGGCCGGCATCCGCGTGACCTTGTGCGGTTTCACGGTGACCTGCGTGTGGGGTGCCTGCGTTTTTATCACGCTGACAATACCTTCCGCCGTGCGGGTGGTTCTGACCAGCGGTTGCAGTAACGCCAGCAAGCGCGAGGCGGGCACGTCGCCACTGTCGGTGATACCGGTCAGGGCCATCAGGCTGCGCGACGTTTTGTCGGTACCTCCGTCCTCAAAGGTGGCGGGATAGCTGTATTTTCGCCAGATACGGTAAAACTGCGTCATCATCCGGTGGTTGAAGATGTCTGAGAAGGCTTCCAGCGCTTCATGGCCTTCGCGCTTTTGGGCAATGTCATCGATGTAGCGGGTCGGCAGCGGCGAGTCCACGCCGTA
>Ga0153981_1000272_pt1 | contig 14072 bp, 23 predicted proteins | sample TSGA065MetaG_FD_104714 | JGI IMG/M metagenome (GOLD analysis project Ga0153981, IMG submission 104714) | Attine ant fungus gardens microbial communities from Georgia, USA - TSGA065 MetaG | ecosystem: Host-associated > Fungi > Mycelium > Unclassified | place: USA: Georgia, Magnolia Springs State...
CACATCTCTTACTCTCTCAGTTGTATTGGTGCAATTGAATTTATTTCCCAGCTTTTCTGGGCACAATACACTGTATAGATTATTGGAGGCCAGCCAAGAGCTCACTGTCCTCCATTTTCTTTTGCCAACTCCTGTAGTGTTTCCACTACTCTTTCTTTATGCCTTTCCCAATAATTTTTGGCCATATGGCCCCACTTCCCACACACATAGCATATCCTGTCTCCCCCTCTTCCTTTGTCTATATCCATTGCATTTGGGTCTCTTCTTGGATCCATTTGAGTTCTCCTTCTATTAAACACATTTTCTCCTTCTCCTTCTCTGTACCCTCCTCCCGTTCTCCATGTTATTTGTCCCCCTCTTCCCCCATATGATCCTCCTTCTCTTGGCTGTGCATTTCCCCCTGGGCATGCCGCATTCCTCCCCAATACTCTCTCTTCTGCCCTACTCTATCTCTGGTTTCTGTCTAGTCTCACTACCCTTTCTTGCCACTCTCCAATGGTAGTTGGTGGTTCCTCTGCTTTGGCTAACTTCCTCCTGATGGCCCCATTTAGTCCTTGTTTAAATTCTTTGATGAGGGGTCTTCCCTCATAGCTGCTCTCCCTGGCAATATTTTTGAATTCCTGTACATATTCGTCACAAGTTCTCTCTCCTTGCTCAATTGTTCTCAGTTGTTCTATCTTTTTCTCCTCTTCCAATGTCTCCCCAAAGTTGTTCCTTATTTTTGTAAACAGTTGCTCCACTGATTCCACCTCTGACTCTCCCTTGGCCAGCTCATCCAACAGGTTGTCCTTCCATGTCTCTGCTATTCCTTCCTGTACATATAACAATACCCAGGCCACCTGGGCTGCTGCTACCTCTTCCGTCATCTTCATCCTAATGTATAGGTAAGCTGCATTAATGAACGTGCTCACCTCTTCCATCTTTCTACTGAAAACTTGAGGTCTTGCAACCTCCACTCTGCTCTCTTGTTGCTGAAGAAGCATAGTATTGACTTGCTACTGCAGGGTTGCAATCATGGCGAGAAGTTGCTCCTTTCTAGTTTGGGGGGAGGGCAGACACTGAAGGGTGTTCCCTCTGTTGCTGTTGTTGTTGGCGAGACATTGGTGATGGTGATGGCAATGGTGATAGCAATGTCTCCTCGTAGGAGAATGAGCGGTCTTCTTCATCTGTACTTATGACTGACTACTGACTAAGAAGGGTGAAACAGTATTATCCCTAAGAAGGGAATCTCTAAGCTAGGTGGGCCTTTAAGAGGTTCCTGTCATTCCCCTGCATAGACTAATCACAATGGATTGGTAGCATGGAGCTGATAGTGAAGAACTAATTACGAGCCCATTCAGTATAGAGGTCAGGTCTCAGGCAGGGATACAAGCTTTGTCCAGGCCATCTACCCACTGTTCCTAACTGACAGTGAAGTCCCCTTTACAGCTAGGGCCTGCTATCCAAGATGCTTGAGAGTGCTGTGCTCCCTAGTAAGGAAGAGTGTGGAATTGTTACCGAGGAACAGTGAATGTTCTTAGTGGTCACCCTAGATGGATGTTCAGAAAGAACTCGATGGAGTTCTTCGTTGGATTGCAGCCCTACTTATACTATTACTACAGTGGCTGTACCCTAGAGTTCCATGGTCACATGTTCTTTCCAGAATGTTCCATGGTCACCTGACCTTGTCATGTGACTTGGCTCACTAAGACCCTATCCTGTTTATGTCTTTGTTCCATTGTGTTATCGAGGTTCTCATAACAGGAATAGGTATGGTAGGAGAAATCACTTGCAGGGCTAGTATGAAGCCAACTACGCCTTTAAGTGATTTTGAGCAGGGTTTGAGATGAACAGTACTTGGATGTAATATTGAGTTCTTATGTTATCGATAGACAGTGAATGTCTTTAGTGATCACCCTAGATAGATGTTCAAGAAGAACTCAATAGAGTTCTTTCTTGGATTGGACTACTACTTATACTATTTTACAATGGCTATACTACTACTAGTCTATGGTCATATGATCTTTCAGAATGTTCTATGGTCACTTGACCTTGTCACATGATTTGGTTACCTAAGTTCCCATGTTATTTATACCTTGATCTCATTGTATGACTTGAGATTTTGGATTAAGTGTTTAAATGCATAGGAGACTGTTTCCTTCTTGGGGTTCTCATAACAACACTTTTAGTATAGTTATAGTATAGTTTCTGCCCACTATACTTTATCCACTGAACTAGAGATATTGTGCTCACTTTTGCCTCTAAGCTATACCTGCCATCAGAAACACCAAGACTCTTGCTAAATGCCTCTTACTGAAAAAGGAGAGTGTGATAGAGAAGTCATTGCTGGAAAGGATAGGAATGGAACCCACCCCATTCACCAAACTCTATGATAGACTCATCAAAGCAGACCTTTGCTGGCACAAAGTAGATGATTTCTACTTTGTATCCTGCCCCCCAGAATTACATTTTTGCAAAACCAAGAAGTTATTATGCATAAAGGAGTACAAAGAACTCCTAGAACCTATCTTGGATTGTATATTACCATTTTTTACTAAAATGAGTGAAAACAAGACCTGGACTGAGGATCTACAGTATGACTCTCTATGGAAATGGTTCAATCAACTGCAGGATGTAATTATAGAGCTGGACAAAATTGGTTGCAAGCTTATAGCTAAGGAGTAAAAAATGCTAAAAGATGCTTGTAAGCATCTGAGGGACATAGATTTTTCCAAACTAGCTACTAGAGTACTAGAGATTTGTAAAGCTCTTCTAGAGCTCAATATCACTATTCTATAAACATAATATGATTGGAATGGTATTTGGTATAACACAATGGTATCAAGAGACTAAATTTGAGCATTTTTTCCTTTTACCCCCTTAAAAACATACTCAAGAACCATAATTAATTACTTAAATAGATATGTTGACTTTCAACAACTTTACCACTACTGTTTTCTTTTCTGATCTCAGTACTGAGAATTGGGATGCACTGGTGAAGGATGGCATAAGTACTGAGCACATACCTTAGGATAAGACTGAAATACAGATGCTGCAAAATGCATATCAAGGAACTTCTCTTCTTCTCAAGAACTATATTGATCAGGTGCTCAATGGAGCAATCAATCATTATAATGGTGCCTTGACCACTGCTTACAATAAAATTGCAACTTTGGAGATAGAAGTTGTCTGTCTTTAGAGAGAGCTAACAAGGCTCCCTAGAGAAAACATTACCTCCAAAACCAAGATACCAGAGCCACCAACATTTGTAGGCTCTGAAAATAAGATATATTTACATGATTGGTTGAGCCAGATTGCTCTCTATTTGTTATCGAGAGACAGTAAGTGTCCTTAGTGATTACCCTAGGTGGATGTTCAAGAAGAACTCAATGGAGTTCTTTGTTGGATTGGACTACTATCTATACTACTTTTACAGTGGCTGTACTGCTACTAGTCCATGATCACATGTTCCTCCAGAATGTTCTACAACCTTGTGACCTTATCATGTGACTTGGCTTCTTAAGTTCCCCTGCTATTTATATCTCAACCCCATTGTATGCTTTGAGGTTTTGGACTAAGTGTTCAAATGTACAGGAGACTTTTTCTTGCTCAGGGCTCTCATAACATGGCCCCTCCTTTAAGTTTCCTCATCCTGAGGAATTTTTCCATTGATCCCAGTTTTTGTCCCATCTTCTCTCCCTTTCCCTTTCATATCTTTTTTTTCCCCAACTGTACAGTAGTTTTGTTGTGAATTCCCTAGATAGTTCCCGACTGAACTTCTTTTCTTCTTTCTCTTGCTCCTGTCATCTTAGTTCTTCAACTTCTTCCCTGTACTCCCTCTCAAACTCTTCTACCAATTCCTTTATATTCTCCAAGTTCTCTCTACTTTTCCAGATATCTTCTTCTGCTGTGTAGCCTTTCCATCTCACTAGGAACTTTTCCTTTCCTCTAATCATTTTTTTGTTTAGAATTTTTTCTACTTTGAACTCCTCTTCTCCCTTAATGATGACTGGTTTTGGTGGTATCTTCTTCTGTCCCTCCACCTGTGGTTTATAGAGTCGTACTCTACTTACGTTAACTACAGGGTGTATTGTAATAGATTTAGGTAATTCTAACTCTATCATGTTACTCGAGACGATTCCTTTTACTTTGTAGGCCCCTACAAAGTGTTCAGTCAGTTTCTCCGATCTTCTTCCTTTTATTTGCTACTTCAAATCCTTTGTGCTTAGTAGTACTAAGTCTCCTACTCTGTATTCTTCCTCCTCCCTTCTCTTTCTGTTTGCAAACTTCTTCATCTCCTCCTGCACTTTCCCTAATACTGCTTTTGCTTTCTCCTGGATTTTTCTCATTCTCTCTACAAATTTTTCCACTGCTTCGTACTTTCCCTTCCTTCTTCTTTCAAATCCCATCTTTGGGTCTTGACCATAATTTGCTTTGAACGGCAATGTTTTTGTTGCTGCATGGACCTTGTTATTGTATGCAAACTCTGCTGTTCCCAACCAATCTGGCCACTGCTCTTGCCTGTAATTGATAAAGACTCTTAGGTACTGTTCTAGCTCCTGGTTTATCCTCTCCATTTACCCATCCGTTTGGGGGTGATAGGCCATTGAGAGCTTTGTCTGGATCTCCAGTAAGTTATTCAGCTTCTTCATCATTTCCGCTGCAAACTGCACTCCCCTGTCTGATATGATGCTTTCTGGAAGCCCATGCAACTTCCATACATGGTTCCAAAACAGCTTTGCAAGTCCCTCTGCTGAGGTTTTCTCCATTGTTGCTATAAAATGTGCCATTTTACTAAAACAATCACATACTACCAGGATTGCATCGTATTCCTAGACTAGGGGCAGTTTGGTGATAAAATCTGCCGATATATGACTCCATGGTTTTTCTAGGATTGCATTGGGCATTAGCTTTCCTGCTGGTGCCTCGCTTTGGTTCTTGTACCTTTGACAAGCATCGCATCTGTCCATATATCTTCCCACCTCTTTCATTATTCCTGGCCACCAGTAATTCCTGCCAATCAACTCTATTATTTTTCATTTCCCTCTGTGCCCTCCTACAGGGGTGTTATGGTGTAATTGTATTATTTCCCTTCTGAGGTCCCCTTCTGGCATGTATATTCTTTCTTTCTTCATTACTATTCCATCTTCTACTTCCCATTCTTCATCTCTCAGCATCTTGATTCCTGTCTTTTTCAGCTTCTCTACTGCTTTTACGACTTTCTCATCCCCTTTCTGTGCCTTCCTGATTCTTTCTTTTAGGTTTTCCTCCTCTATTATTGTTTCTGCTTTTCTAATCCACTTCAGCTTCACTAGTTTCTGATTTCCGTTATCTCTTTCCACTCCATCCTGCCAGTCTGGCCTTCTGCTTAATCCATCTGCCTTTCCCATGCTCTTTCCTGGAACATGCTTCAATATAAAACTAAACTGTAATAGATATAGGGCCTATCTTGCTTGTCTTCAGTTTAATTTCTGACTCACCATAAAATACTGGAGGTTTTTGTGATCTGTCCAGATTTTGAATTCAAGTTTTGCTCCTTCCAAATAATGCCTCCACACTTCTAGGCATCTTATTACTACCAACATCTCTTTATCGTGAATTTCATAATTCCACTCAGTAGTGTTTAGCGATTTAGAGATAAAAGCCACCAGCCTCCATTTGCCATCTTCGCACTTCATTAACAACACCCCCCCTGTCACATAATCTGAGGCATCTGCTTCCACTCTCATCTCTCTATCAATGTCTGGAATGGCCAGAATGGGTTCTGTAGTAAATACCACCTTGAGTTCCTCAAACACTTCTTCCTGTTTCTTTTCCCACTTCCACTTTTGCTCCTTCCTGACTAGCATATGTAGTGGTGCTGCTATCCTAGCAAAGTTCTTTATGAACCTCCTGTAGTAATTGGCAAGGCCTAGGAACTTTTGCATTTCCTTGACGTTCCTAGGTGCTGGCCAGTTCAGGACTCTCTCCACCATTTCCTTCTACATTTCTACTCCTTTTGGGCCAATTACTACTCCCAGGAATTCTACTTCCCTTACTTTCCATTTGTATTTCTCCAGCTTTATGAATAGATTGTTTTCTTCCTTACTTTTTTCTCCTTTCCTTTTTGCTTTCTTTTTCCATATATAGGTAGGCAACACATCATCTTCACCTCTCCCTTTTCCCAATCTATTTCTGGGTTGTAGGCTGCTAGCCACAGCATTCCCAGTATCAACTCTGTCTTTCCCAAGTTGCATATGTCCATTCTTGCTCTTTCCACATGTCCCTTGAAGAACATATTGCACTTAACCTAGTGCGTTATAGCTCCTTCCGCATTTGCTGTTTTATCTACATTCCTAACTAAGAGGGGTTTTTTTAGCTTCTCTATCTTAAACCCCTTTTCTTTTGCAAAGGTTGTGTTCATAAACAGACCTGTCGCACTGCTATCCAACAATGCCTTCACTGCTACTCCTTTATGACTCTCTAGCTTCTCTAACCCTACTTTCAGCCAGACTTCCCTCAATGGCCATAGTGTACACTGTATATCTCTTACTTTCTCAGTTGTATTGGTAGATATCAATTTATTGTCCAGTTTTTCTAGGTGCAATACACTGTACATATTATTGAAGGCCAGCCAAGAGCTCACTGTCCTTCATTTTCTTTTGCTGACTCCTGCAGCATTTCTACTACCCTTCTCCTATGTCTTTCCTAGCAATTTTTGGCCATATGGCTCTATTTTCCACACACGTAGTACGTCCTATCTCCTCCTCTTCCTCTATCCATATCTATTGCATTTAGGTCTCTCCTTGGACCTATTTGAGCTCCCCCTCTATTAGTCGTGTTTCCACCTCCTTCTCCTCTGTATTCCCCTCCCGTTCTCCACGTTATTTGTCCTCCTCTTCCTTTGTATAATTCTCCTCCTCTTGGCTGTACATTTCTTCCCAGCACTCTTTCTTTTGTCCTACTTTGTCTTTGATTCCTGTCCAATCTTACTGCTCTATCCTGCCACTCCCCAATGGTGGTAGGTGGTTTCTCTGCTTCAGCCAACTTCCTTCTGATGGCCCTATTCAATCCCTTTTTGAATTCTTCAATAAGGGGTCTTCCCTTATAGCTACTCTCCCTGGCGATCTTTTTAAACTCCTGTACATACTTGTCACAGGTCCTTCCCCCCTGCTCGATTGTTCTTAGCTGCTCTATCTTTCTTTTCTCTTCCAATGTTTCTCCAAAGTCGTTCCTTATCTTTGCAAACAACTGTTCTGCTGACTCCACCTCTGATTCTCCTTTTGCTAACTCGTCCAACAGGTTATCTTTCCATGCCTCTGCTATTCCTCCTTGCACATATGATAATACCCAGGCCACCTAGGTTGCCCCCACCTCCTCTGTCATCTTCATTCTGATGTATAGTCGAGCCGCATTTACAAATGCACTTACTTCCTCTATCTTTCCACTAAAGACTTGAGGCCTTGCAACCTCTACTCTGCTCCCTTGTTGCTGGAGGAGCATGGTGTTAACCTGCTGCTGCAGGGTGGCAATCATAGCAAGGAGTTGTTCCTCTCTGGTTTGGCATGGAGCGGATACTAAAGGGGTTTCCCCCTGTTGTTGTCAGGACATATTGTATGGTGGTGGTGGTAGTAATGGTGATAGTGATGGTGATGACTTGTACTCCGATGATTCTTGATCCAGGGTTGCTAACTAAGGCCTATATCCAACAGGACGCGCAATCTTCACCTGTCTGGATTCTTACCACCTTATTGACTACTGCCCTAATCAAATTTGGTATACGATTGCCTTTAAGAAGAGGACCCCTACACTAAGTGGCTTTCTAAGGAATAACCACCAATCTCTTGTATATACCGTTCATAATGGAACGTAGCACAGAGTTTATATGGAGAAGGAAGTAAAGAGCAATGTTCAATTGTGAGGTCAGGACTTGAGTAGGATATCTGGACTTGGTATCTCATCTCCTCCCTCAGTCCCTAACTGACTGAGAAGTCCCCTTTACAGCTAGGGCCTGCTATCCAAAAAGCTTGTGAGCGCTGTGCTCACTAGCGAGGAAGATGTAAGAGTAAGTGGGTGGTGAGGCCATGAGATGCGAGGTCACTATTGGGAATTGAGTTCTTATGTTATCGAGAGACAGTGAGTGTCCTTAGTGATTACCCTAGGTAGATGTTCAAGAAGAACTCGATAAAGTTCTTTATTGGATTGGACTACTACTTATACTACTTTTACAGTGGCTGTACTGCTACTAGTCCATAATCACATATTCCTCCAGAATATTCTACAACCTTGTGACCTTATCACATGACTTGGCTTCTTAAGTTCCTCTACTATTTATATCTTAACCCCATTGTATGCTTTGAGGTTTTGGACTAAGTGTTCAAATACACAGGAGACTTTTTCCTGCTCAGGGCTCTCATAACAACAGCCACTGTAAAAATAGTATAAGTAGAAGTCCAATCTAACAAAGAACTCCATCGAGTTCTTCTTGAACATCCATCTAGGGTAATCACTAAGGGTATTCACTGCCTATTGATAACATAAGAACTCAATATCCATTGTTGACCCTATACCTTATAGCCTCAACATCTGTATTTTCACTTACTCTCTTGTTATCCTCACTAACGAGCACAGTGCTCGAAAGCATCTTGGATAGCGGGCCCTAGCTGTAAAGGGGACTTCACTGTCAGTTAGGGACAGTGGGTAGATGGCCTGGACAAAGCTTGTGTCCCTGCCCAAGATCTGACCTCTATATTAAGTGGGCTTGTAACTAGTTCTTCACTATCAGCTCTATGCTACTGGTCCATTGTAACTAGTCTACACAGAGAAACAATGGTAATCTCTTAAAGGCCCATCTAGCTTAGAGATTCCCTTCTTAGGGATAATATTGTTTCACTCTTCTTAGTCAAGTAGTCAGTCATAAGTATAGACAAAAAAGACTGATCATCCTCCTATGAGGAATCATTATCATCACTATTACCATTGCTATTGCCATTGCCAATGTCTCACCAACAACAACAGCAATAGGGGGAATGCCCCTCAGTGCCCACTCCCCTTCAAACCAGAGAGGAGAAACTCCTTGCCATGATTGCAACCCTGTAGTAGCAGGTCAATACTATGTTCCTTCAGCAACAGGAGAGCAGAGTAGAGGTTGCAAGACCTCAAGTTTTCAGTGGGAAGATGGAAGAGGTGAGTGCGTTTGTTAACACAGCTCACCTATACATTAGAATGAAGATAACGGAAGAAGTAGCAGCAACCCAGGTAGCCTGGATGTTGTCATATGTATAGAGAGGAATAGTGGAAGCATAAAAGAATAACTTGCTGGATGAGCTGGCTAAGGGGGAGTTAGAAGTGGAATTGGTAGAGCAGCTGTTCACAAAGATAAGGAACAACTTTGGGAAAACATCAAAGAAGGAGAGGAAAATAGAACAGCTGAGAACAATTGAGCAAGGAGGAAGGACCTGCAATGAGTATGTGCAGGAATTCAAAAAGATTGCCAGGGAGAGTGGCTATGAGAGAAGACCTCTTATTGAAGAATTCAAGAGAGGGTTGAATGGAAGTATTAGGAGGAAGCTGGCAGAAGCAGAAGAACTGCCAACTACCATTGAAGAGTGGCAAGAAAGAGCAGTGAGGCTGGATAGAAATCAGAGGCAAAGCAGAATAGAAGAGAGAATGTTGGAGAGAAATGTGGCACATCTAGGAGGAAATGCATAGTCTAGAGGGGGAGGATCATATGGGAGAAGAGGGGGACAAATAATATGGAGAATGGAAAGAGGGTACAGAGGAGGAAATATGCTTAATAGAGAGAGAACTCAAATGGGTTCAAGGAGAGACCCAAATGCAATAGATATAGACAAAGAAAAAGGAGGAGACAGGATATGCTATATGTGTAGGAAGTGGGGCCATATGGCCAAAAATTGTTGGAAAAGGCATAAAGAAAGAGTAGTAGAAACACCGCAAGAGTCGGCAAAAGAAAATGGAGGACAGTAAGCTCTCGGCTGGCCTCCAATAATCTGTACAGTGTATTGCACCCAGAAAAGCTAGGAAATAAATTCAATTGCACCAATACAACTGAGAGAGTAAGAGATATGTGGCACACTCTACAGCTGCTAAGAGAAGTCTGGATGAGGGTGGGGCTAGAGAAGCTGGAAAACCATGAAGGGGTAGCAGTAAGAGCACTGCTAGATAGTAGGGCAACAGGCCTATTCATGGATACAACCTTTGCCCAAGAAAAGAGGTTTAAAATGGAGAAGCTAAAGAAACCTCTGTTAGTTAGAAATGTAGATGGAATGGTAAATGCAGGAGGAGCCATAATACACCAGGTAGAGTACAACATGTTCTTCAAAGGACATATGGAGAGGACAAGGATAAATATATATAATTTAGGAAAAACAAAGGTGATACTGGGAATGCTGTGGCTAGCAGCCTATAACCTAGAAATAGATTGGAAAAAAAGGGAGGTAAAAATGATACGTTATCCACCTATATGTGGAAGGAGAAAGCAAGAAAAGAAAGAGAAGGAAGTAAAGAAAGTGAAAAAGGACGAGGATAAAGAAACATTGAAAAAATTAGTACCCAAAAGGTTTTGGAAGTGGAAAAGAGTGTTTGGAAAAAAGGAGTTAGAGAGAATGCTAGTGCAAAAGACCTGGGACCATGCTATAGAATTGAAAAACGAGTTCATACTGAAAAAGAGAAAGGTATACTCCTTGTCAAGAGAGGAAAGGGAGAAAGTACAGGCATTTGTAGGGGATCAATTGAGAAAAGGATACATCTGACCTTCCAAGTCACCCCAAATGTCACCAGTACACTTTGTGGCAAAAAAGGATAGCACACGGAGAATGGTACAAGACTATCAATGTTATCAAGAGGTAGTGAATGCCTCAGTGATCACCCTAGATGGATGTTCAAGAAGAACTTAATGGAGTTCTTCATTGGATTGCAGCCCTACTTATACTACTGTTACAGTGGCTGTACCCTAAAGTCCCATGATCACCTACTCTTTCCAGAATGTTCTATGGTCACCTGACCTTGTCACGTGACTTTGGCTTACTCAGTCCCTATCCTGCCTTTTACTCCGTTGTATACTTGGGTGTTTGAAATGCATGGGAAACCTTTTTTCCTACTCGAGGTTCTCACAACAATCAACATATAAACCAGTGGACAATAAAGAATGGATATCCTTTACCCCTCATCGCAGATATACTGGATGAAGTAGGAAAGAGGAAGGTGTTCATGAAGCTGGATCTGAGATGGGGATACAATAATGTCAGAATCAAGGAAGGGGATGAATGGAAGACAGCATTCACAACATACATTGGAGCTTATAAACCCACAGTCATGTATTTTGGATAAACAAACTCTCCTGCTACTTTCCAAACAATGATGAACAACCTGTTCAGAGACCTCATAAACCAAGAAGATATGGCAACATTTATTGATGACATCTTAGTAGCCACAGATATAGAAGAGGGGCACAATGAGCTGGTAGAGGAGGTACTAAAGAGACTAGAGGAAAACAATCTGTTTATGAAGCCAGAGAAGTGCAAATGGAAAGTGAGAGAAGTGGAATTCCTGGGAGTAGTGATCAGTCCCAAGAGAGTGGAAATACAAAGAGAGAAGATGGAAGGAGTCCTGAACTGGCCAGCATCTAGAAATATCAAAGTACAAAAATTTCTAGGCCTCGCCAATTACTACAGGAGGTTTATAAAAGACTTTGCCAAAATAGCAGCACCACTACATGTGCTGGTCAGGAAAGAGCAGAAATAGAAGTGGGAAAAGAAGCAGGAGCAGACGTTTGAGAAATTCAAGACAGTGTTTACTATAGAACCTATCTTGGCTATCCCAGATATTGATAGGGAGATGAGAGTGGAAGTGGATACCTCAGACTATGCAACAGGGGGAGTGTTGTCAATGAAGTGTGAGGATAGCAAGTGGAGACCGGTAGCCTTCATCTCTAAATTGCTGAACATAATGGAATAAAATTATGAAATTCATAACAAGGAGATGCTAGCAGTTATAAGATGCCTAGAAGCATGGAGGCACTACTTGGAGGGAGCGAAACTTGAATTCAAAATCTGGACAGACCATAAGAACCTCTAGTATTTTATGACAAGCCAAAAATTAAACCATAAACAAGCAAGATAGGCTCTATACCTATCGCAATTTAATTTTGCATTAAAATACATTCCAGGAAAGAGCATGGGAAAGACAGATGGATTAAGCAAGAGACCAGACTAGCAGGAGAGAGTGGAAAAGGACAATGAGAACCAGAAGTTAATAAAGCTAGAATGGATCAGAGGAGTGGAAACAATAATAAAGGAAGGAAATCTGAAAGAAAGGATCAGACAGGCGCAGAAAGGGGACCAAAAGGTAGTAAAGGCAGTAGAAGAGCTAAAGAGGGCAGGAATAAAAACATTAAAAGATAAAGAATGCAAAATAGAAGATGGGTTAGTAATGAAGGAGGAAAGAATATATGTACCAGAGAGAGAACTCAAAAGGGAGGTTATATGATTGCACTATAACACTCCAGTAGGAGGTTATGGAGGAAGATGGAAGACGACAGAGTTGGTGGCTAGAAATTACTGGTGGCCAGGAGTAACGAAAGAGGTGGAAAGATATATAGATGGATATGATGCTTGTCAAAGATACAAGAATCAGAGCAAAGCACCAGCAGGAAAGCTGATACCTAATGCAATCCCAGAAAAACCATGGAGCCATATCTTGGCAGACTTTATCACTAAACTGCCATTAGTCCAGGGGTATGACACTATCTTAGTAGTATATGACCATTTTAGCAAAATGGCACACTTTATAGCAACAACAGAGAAAATATCAGCAGAAGGACTTGCAAAGCTGTTTTGAGATCATGTATAGAAGTTACATGGACTTCCAGAAAGCATCATATCAGATAGAGGAGTACAGTTTGCAGTGGGAATGATGAAGGAGTTAAATAACTTGTTGGAAATCTAGATGAAACTCTCGACAGCCTATCATCCTCAAACAGATAGGCAGACAGAAAGGATAAACCAGAAGTTAGAGCAATATCTAAGGGTCTTCATCGACCACAGACAAGAACAGTGGCTGGATTGATTAGGAATGGCAGAATTTGTATACAATAACAAAATCTATACAGCAACAAAAATATCACCATTCAAAGCAAACTATGGTTAAGACCCAAGGATGGGATTTGAGGGAAGAAGAAGGGAGAAATACAAAGCAGCAGGAGAATTTGCAGAAAGAATAAAGAGAATCTAGGAGAAAACAAAAGCAGTACTAGGAAAAGCATAGGAAGAGATGAAGAAGTTTGCAAACAGAAAGAGAAGGGAGGAAGAGGAATACAGAGTAGGGGACCTAGTACTACTAAGTACAAAGGACTTGAAATAGCAAATGAAAGGAAGAAGATCAGAGAAATTAACAGAGCATTTTGTGGGCCCCTACAAAATCAAGGGAATTGTCTCTAGCAATATAATAGAATTAGAACTACCTAAGTCTATTAAAATACATCCTGTAGTTAACATAAGTAGAGTATGACTCTATAAACCACAGATAGAGGGACAGAGGAAGATACTGCCAAAACCAGTTATTATTGAAGGAGAGAAGGAATTCAAGGTAGAAAAAATCTTAAACAAAAAGACAGTTAGGGGAAAGGAAAAGTTTCTAGTAAGGTGGAAAGGATACATGATAGAAGAAGATACTTGGAAAAATAGGGAAAACTTAGGGAACACAAAGGAATTGGTAGAAGAGTTTGAGAGAGAGTACAAAAAAGAGGTTGAGGAACTAAGGCGACAAGAGCTGAAAGAAGAAGAGAGGGAATTTAGTCAGGAATTACTAAGGGAGTTCACAGCAAAATTAATATATAGATGGGAAAAAAGAAGGTACAAAAGAGAAAGAGAAAAGAGGTGGGATAAAAACTGGAATTGATAGAAAAACTCCTCAGGATGAGGAAACTTGAAGGGGGGGCCATGTTATGAGAGCCCTAAAAGAAGAAAAGTTTCCCAAGCATTCAAACACTTAATCCAAAACCTCAAGATGTACAATAGGGTTGAAGATATAAATAGTGTGGGAACTAGGGTCACATGACAAGGTCAGGTGATCACAGAACATTCTGGAAGGACATG
>Ga0153981_1000273_pt1 | contig 14069 bp, 12 predicted proteins | sample TSGA065MetaG_FD_104714 | JGI IMG/M metagenome (GOLD analysis project Ga0153981, IMG submission 104714) | Attine ant fungus gardens microbial communities from Georgia, USA - TSGA065 MetaG | ecosystem: Host-associated > Fungi > Mycelium > Unclassified | place: USA: Georgia, Magnolia Springs State...
TGGACTAGTAGTGTACAGCCACTTGTAAAAGTAGTATAAGTAGGTAGTCCAATCCAATGGAGAACTCCATCGAGTTCTTCCTAAACACTCACCTCGAGTGGTCCTTGAGTTGTCAAGACTTAGCAATAACACTCTTCCAGTAGTAATCAAAGGAGAAGAAGAATATGAGGTGGACAAAATACTAAATAAAAAGAAAGTTAGGGGGAAAGATAGGTATTTGGTGTGATGGAAGAAGTATATAGCAGAAGAAGATACTTGGGAACTGAGGGAGAATTTGGAGAATACAAGGGACCTGGTAGAGAAGTTTGAAAAAGAATATAGAGAAGAGTCAAGATAGACAAGGAAAGAAGATCATAAAGAGTTTTATAAAGGAGAATTACTAGGAAGGTATATGGCAAAGATATTGTATGGATAGGATGATAAGAGGTTTAATCAGGAATATTGGGGGCAATTGGAAAGAAATTGGAGATATTGGAAGGGAGGGTAATAAAGGAAGAAAAAGACATTGGAAATAATCTAGGAGGAAGAAAAACAAGAACAAGAAATGGTAGGACCAAGGATAGAAGAGTGGAATGAAGATGAAATGGGCAACCTACAGGACCTATACAATGAACTGTAAAGTCCTTAGGACAAGAACCTTTAAGAGGGGGGTACTGTCATGAGTTGTCTCAACTATGACCAAAGAATATCTATTTATAGAATGACAGACAAGGGAATTGAACTGGTAGCCTCTTGGCTGGTTGTAGAATACCATCATACCATTAATGTAAATAAGGGCAAATAGTATACTTGTAGAAGTAGTTAGTATAATTGATTGAGAACCCTATCAAGTTCTCTTTGTAACTTTCAAAGACTTAGCTGCTGAGTCAACTTGACTTGAGTCACACAATACAATGTATGCAGAGGATTCTGAGACAATTTCATTTTCTAGGTAAATATACATACACTTGTCTTGTATATAGAGTACAACTCTGTAAGCTCAAGGCCAGTCATTTCTGTCTGGACCTCAGTATGACATCTATTTTAGCACCTGAGGACTTACCCATGCATTTTCACCATAAGGTAGTGATGAACCTATATAAGATCACAAATATGCCAATTGGTGAGGACCAGTAATGATGCCATATATTGAGAAGGAGTGCCACATCAGTAGTTGCTAAGGGAGAGGTGCCACATCAGTAGTGACTTATCATTCCATTCTACATCCCATTTCAAACTCTAAACTTATACCAATTTGGATGCCTTTTGCCTGTGCAGGTACTCATTTGTCACTGATATATATTTTCTAGTCATATGTAGCACCACCTTATTTGTCCACATTGCAGTGACCTCTGAGCAACTATACCATAGATAAATACGAGTGTAGATATAAATACAACTCAGATATTATACTAAGTAGTAAACAGCTCTATCATATCCAAAAAAGCGGCTCTACGGTCGGAGACGACATATGTAAATAGGATACATAGAATGTACAAAGAGTCGGAATAGAAAATGATAAGAAACCGAGACAATTAGTGAATTGATGTAGTACTTTCCTTATACTCGCATGTGCTCATCCTACTGCAATAGTCTGTACGAGGGGGGACATTAATCGCAATATTCTGGAGAATCATCCTATAGATTTAATGGTGTCAGAATTCACAAAGGAGACAACAGACGATGAGATTCACTTGACGAATGAATGTGAGCATATGACATGTGATCCACCCTTTTGCAAACCCAGCACTGGCATAGTTAAACAGGTACCTCCATTTACGCTTGAATATTTCGTACTCGGTGTTCGAGTCCAGTGAGGGGCAATCCCTGACAAGGAGGTCCTGAGTAACTCTGGCTTCAAAACGACGATCCCATTCACGAAGAGTGCGTGGGTAATCTAAATACGAGTTAAATTAAGCCAAACAGTGTGATCCTAGGCCTACGTGCGGTATGATTCTCGACCTCTTCTAAGGTGAAACGGCCGTGCGAGCCAGTGTTCATACTATCAATCAGCATTTTTACATTGGGCACGGATGCATGGGGCCATATGTAGCGGCGTGCAAAATCTTCAGCTCTGACAAAAGAATGAACACTAAGTTTGCGGATCAATTCCCAGGATTCCTTACTGATAATTAGCGTATCTCGACTGGGGAAGAGTCGAAGATGTGATAACAACAGTGGCATCTTTAGACTTGAGAGCAAAGTCCACCAGGTGAAAGTAAGTGTTGTAGTACTTCGGACTAACGCGCTGGACAGGCCTCTCGTGATCAAGTGGTCAAGAAAACACAGATGAACTGACCTCGATCATCTCAATAGACACAAAGGCATCGAAAGCCTTCTCAAACTCCGCAGGGATATTGCGATAGTCAAGAAGGTGCACCCGGACACGGTCCTCCAGTCCCGCTCTCTTGATCCGCTCTTCTGCAAGAGTCTTCTGCTCATTTGAGAGGGTCAATGTGTCCACTTGGCAACCATACGTTCGCGCAGCCTGTGTACTCAATCAGCATCTTCACCTCTAGTGTCATCTATCCACTAGCCTCGATAGCCAGGCCTCCCCAGCCACTTCCGAGTTCAAGGATACGATCTCCAGGCTTGACTCGCGCCTTGCGTAGGACATGGTCAATCTTGCGTCTCTGAGCAGCTTCCAAGTCGTGTGAAGGAAACGGGCGACCCTCTAGATCACCTCGAATGCCCCCTTCCTCCTCAGACCACAGGGCACATGAGTACATCATCTCTTGGCTGAGGAATGCCTGAAAGCAGGTGTCAGACCTCATGGCTGCTCATTGGCAAGATAGGATCACCCTGAAGAGTTCATTCGACTGGTCGTAGCTTGCTATGGCATTTAATCTAGCCTGAGAGTGTGTATGACCGAAGAACCTGTTGTATAGACCGGAGATCGTAGAGCATGCCTTCCAAATGGTAGATGAGAACTTGTCTGTTCTCGACCGGTTGCTAAGCCAAAGCTGGAGGCAGACATCAAGAATGGCGAGATATATGACAGGGACTACACTCACACTCATGAGATCTTTAAGGGATGATACTTGGACATCACCGGCTATGTAAGCTTCGCCGACTGCAGGATTGAGTGAGGTGAGTACATGGGCACATCAGGATTTTGGATGCAGAGGCGTACAACCCAAGTCCCCTGATCTATATCTGAGTGAGCTCAGACGACGACACAGAGAAAGCTGACTGCTTACAAAAAGACGCGAAGCCAGAAATTGTCATTAATAATTGTAAGATAAACGCTCGTACAGCCGTCCTTCTGTTTTCCATAATGATATATGCCTGCTGAATCGGATATCTCGAGGTGACCTGTGATGATGATATCCTTGAGAATGGCCAGTGTTGAGTGTTTGACTAGATGACTGGAATCAGGATCATGACTGTACGCTGGTGGTAGTACGCACTGAGAGAAACAAATGATGAGTGCAAGCGGGAATAGAGCCCCATACATTGATGATAGATGATGTCTAAAGACATCGGTTGATTAACATTTTGAGATAGTCCTTGCTTTATAGTTGTGAACCATGAGAAGATGAACTGTTCCACATGCTCTGCTGTATCCGATCACAAGTGCAGTATATAAGACAAGAAGTGGGAGAAAGAAGGCAGTGGTCAGCCTGCTTTAGATGCAAAAACATGTTCAATCCATGATCGTGGATATTGCCGTCCCACGCAAATCAGATAACGCTATTTAAACAGAAGTAATTTTGTTTTCCCGACTTAGCGCCGTGTGCATACCGCATAGAAAATGATCAACATGTTAGTCCTGGATACCAGATTTAGTTGACTAAATGCCTTCGTTCCCAAAGAATCCACAGCATGTACCTCACTGTTTACAGTGGGGCAGTAGTAGACGTCGGGATGATCAAGTGATATTACACTCAAGTCAGCTAGGACCGAGTGTCAAAGACTTGGTAAGTACATGAATGGATCAGAATATGAGATAACACACCTAGGACCGAGTGTCAAAGACTGGGTCCTAGTAAACAGCATAACTACAGTGATATACTCATAGTATTGGGAACGGACTCAGGTGTAGCTATAGGGATATGACTAGTAATGAATAAAAATGATAAGAGAAATTTGGGTGACATAGCCATGACAGGTTGAACTATCATGACATCATCACTTCAATACTCCCCCTCAATGAGTTGTCCAGTAGCACGTAGAATGCCAAGACTTGTTCGAAACTTTCATGTGGCAGTGCCTTTGTGAAAATATCAGCCATCATTACCTTCATTGACACATAATCCAAGGAAACTGTTCAGATGATACCAGTGAGCATTGTGCAGTGGTCTATACACTGACAGGCTCACCTGGTGAAGCCTTAGGAGTATTTGAAGTAAATAAGCTTTATATACATGGTGGTCTTTGATAAGAATAATGAAGCAGTCTAGTATTAATTATGTAAGAAATGATTATTTGTCACTTCCCCTCACTTAATATGCAGTAGTGCATGTAAGTGAAAAGTTTGTGCATAAAGCAGTGCCCTATTCAAAGACCAATCCAAGCTGTATTAGAATAGGGGCCAGCAACCATAGCACAGTAGTGTACATTCCTACTTACTCACCTAATAAATAGCAGTTACAACTTAAGGGAGTGAGAGGCAAAGAAGCAATTATATTCATTGATAAGAGGTATGGCCTTATATACTGGAGGGAGTGGAAAATGGTAGTGATTATGTGAGCAACAGAATATAGAGAGGGGAGATGGACAAGATTGTATAAGTGGTAACTATCAAATAATTAAATAGTAATAAGCTGGTCCTTGAATTTCTGAAAATTCACTAGACCAAGGTTTTTAGTGAATAGATTGGCCAGATTTTCATTTCCTTCTATATAAAAGAGCCTGACTTTCCTTTGAGCCATGAAATTGCAAATGGCATGGAGGTGCATATCTATGTGCTTGTTTCATGATTCAGTAACAGGGTTACTAGATATGAAAATGGAACCCTAGTTGTTGCTGTTAATATGGATAGGGCTGAATTTATAACCTATCTCTAATAAGATAAATCTGATCCAAATACACTGCTGACTGCAGTCTGAAAGAGCTATATATTCAGCCTCAGTTGAGGAAAGGGCTATTGTCCTTTGGGCTCTAGATGTCCAGCTAAATGCACCATCTGCAATTGTGAGAAAGTACTCTGTTTGTGATCTACAGTCTTTGGGGTTTGATATCCAGTCTGAGTCTGTATAAGCAGATATTCCAAGGTCCATTTTGTCATGAGTTGCCTTGACTATAACAATGAGCTATAAACAGAATGGACATGGACTGGAGTTGAGCCAGTAGCTGATAGTTTAAACAAGAACAAACACTGTACTTGTATATATAGTAGACTGCAATTAAGCAAGAACTCTATTGAGTTCTTTTCTAATCCTGAAGCACTACCTTGAGTTAAACTCTAACTTAAGGTTCTTAAGTCAGTCTCTGACACATTTCCCTTTTGTAAATGAGAGAGTAGTCTTGAGTTCCTACTAATTAGTGGCACATATACAGGGCTCAATTGAAGTGATCCAAGGATGGATTTACTGTATATTGAACTAGCTAAGTTATTGCAAATGCAATGTCTGGTCTGGTTCCAAGCATTAGGTAGAGTAATGACCCTATAAGGGTCTGGAATTTCTTCTGTAAGTCATAGTCAACAGATCCTATATGTTTCTGTGGGTAGTAGCCAGTAGGGAGTGGAATTGGAGTGGGCATAGAGAAATTACAGTACCCTCTACTACACTTACCACACCCTGTCACAAACATGTCACAAACATGTCACTACTATGTCACATTACAATAATATTATCAACAATTGATATTATCTCTTGCTCTACTTTGTATTGTAGTTACTATATGCTATATCAAGGGTAACTTTGAGGTTATTGAGATGTTCAGGGAGAGAATAAATATATATATTGACATGGAGATAAAAACAGAAAATGGGTATGAGAATGACAAGTAAGAGCAGCTAATAAATCAAGTATAAGCCTGTATATTTTCATTTGAATCTTATCCAAACCACTTTCTTCTATACTTGAGAATATAATAGTAAGGTTAGAGCATGATTACTGACTCTGTTGTGTTGGGAGACATGTTTTGAAAATATATATAAAAATCTAGATAAGTACATAATTTCTATCTAAGACAACATAGTAACAGGACTTGAGATGTATATAGCTCAAAAATTAATCTCTACTTGAATATTCCAGTAGTAGAATAATGATGTTTATTAAAATATCAGTGGAGCAGGAATCTGTGACTATTTGTGACAAATATAGTGTAGTACTGCATTTGGTAGAGGAGCAGTAGGGAAGCAGTAGGGAAGTGGTAGACAAATTGCACTACTTAAGGGACTAGTACCATGGATGTTGAAATACTCAACTTAAGGAACTTAGATAACTACTTAAATGAGGGATCTTAATTCTACCTTTCAACAATGTCTACTATTATAATCCTGGCAGTATCTTCTATCACAACTGCTGATAATATCAAAGCCAATAAGCAAGCCAGTCTAATAATTCAGTCTTCTCTCCAAGTCTTAGCAGCAACAAGGATTAGTTTTGATTAGGTTCATTGCAAGTATGGTATAACAATATTGATAATTTGCTGTCTACTTTACATAAAGCAATAGAAAATTGTAAAGATTTTTTGCAGCTACATAAGAAAAAAGTCCATGAACTATTATACCAAAGAGTAAGCATAGGGTTAACAATGATCTACAAGAAGTTTGTCAGTAAATAAGAGGAAATGTACAATAAATTAAAAACAAACATGATATACATATGGTAACAAGGGAGCTCAGAGTAGACATTTCAGGAAGGGTTGACAAGCCATCATACAAGAGGAGATGTATAAGAACCAAGACAAATATCCTATGAAAAGAAATAGGTCAGTAAATAACTAAAAAGAAAAAGAAAATATGTAAATGATCTACCAGAGACTCCACTTGGTATGGAGGCAGGGACATGTCCAGGGAGGGTCAACAAGGCATTGTATACAGGAGAACATATAGTGAGGGTAAGACAAATGCTCTATAAAAAAAGGGTCAGTAAATAAATAAAAATAAAAATAAAATAAGTCAATAATGTGCCAGGGACTCCACTTGAGGTAAGGGCAGGGACATGTCCAGGGAGTACAGATGAGACATTATATGAGGCAGAATATATAGTAGGGGTAAGACAAATACTCTATGAAAAAAAAATGTTAGTAAATAAATAAAAATGAAAATAAAATATACAAACAATGTACTGGGGACTCCACTTAGTGTGGAGGCAGGGACATGTCCAGGGAGGGTCAACAAGGCATCATACACAAGAGGATACATGATGGAGGTAAAATGAATGTTCTAAGAAAAAAAAAAGGTCAGTAAATAAATAAAAATAAAATAAGAAATTGAGCATGACATAATGATTAGTCATATCATCCCACATATCAGAAAACAAAACCAGCATACTGTTATACCAGTCCTTTGAGATCTCCTCACTAAGAACTTACATCTACTACTCTGCCAACCATCATCCAGTACCCAGGGCTGTTATAATGTAGGTGTGGTAAGGTCTCTTTCTTGGCCCTGGACAAGAGGATATCTCTATCTCCCCTTTGTCCAGTAGTTTGGTCTTCAATAGCTATAGATTAGAGGGGTTCAGAGTTTTGGGTACTACACTACTTACTCTAGTGGGATCTGGGGGCTTGTTTTCCACCTTTCCACTTGCCAGAGCACACAGTGGATTGTCTCCTCTCACAGGGAGAGTTTATGGTGTTTACTAACCTATATCTCCCCATAGGATATTCATCTCCACTCTGCTATATGTTCTTTCTTCATACAATAGCTTGTTTGTGCCCTCTGGATATGCTCCTGCACCCAACTCATGTCAAGTCTTAGCTATGTAGTCCATATATTTTGTTTTTATTTTATCTGATTTACTGACCTTTTTTTCTTAGAATATTCATCTTATTCCTACCATACATCCTCCTGTGTACAATACCTTATTAACCCTCCCAGGACATGTTCTTGCCCTTACCTCAAGTGTAATTCCCAGTACATTATCTTCTTATTTTATTTTGATTTTTATTCATTTACTAACCTGTCACAAACTTCATTCAAACCATAACTCTAGGAATATTTGACTGATTTTGATGATCTAAATGGCCACTAAAAGCCCTGAAGAAGACCTTTCAAACAGTATCAAAAATGTCTCAAGGCAATCAGTATTCACCAAGTTATCAGCAGATCAGTTGGCAATCACCAAGTTACCAAACACTAAATTACTGATATCTTAGGAACTGCTTGACATAATCATTTGCTTCAATGGCCATTGTGAAGCTCTCTTCAATGCACTTTTTTTGGTTATAAATAGAACTCAAGGCAATAAGATCCCATAGAGATACAAGATAACTTTCCTGAGGGTGTCTCTGTTTCTATTACAGGACAGATGACTGACCAAGGGCTTAGAGTGGGTTTCTGTTAAGGACCTATCTGTCATGACATAGTCAAAATGGCTAAGTCATTATTTATTTTATTTTATTTTTCTTTTCTTTTAATTAGGTAACTAGAGAATGACTAAAAGAGATACACAGGAGTTCATAAATAGAAGTAAACACAGGATATGTATAAGTAGTGTACTATAATCAAATGAGAACTCTATCAAGTTCTCCTTGTCAACTTGGATTAGGAGTAGTTCTAAGATGCCTCAGTCTAAGTTCTTATACTAGAACTCAATTCCACATCTAGAGCACCATCTGCCTTGGACCTTGCTCATCCTTACTCTCATAACCATCTCAACCCTTGACTAGTGGTCACTATGATCACTAGTTACCTCCATATATAGCTGGGCCCTTGGCTTAAGAGGACTTGTCAATCAGTTAGGGATTGATGGTGGAAGTGTAGTACCAAGCTCAGGTATTGTGTCTAAGACCTGACCTTGCAATTGAGCGGTGCTTAGTAGTTTACTTGTATTCCTTTTGCTCTATAAACCTTGTGCTGAAGTCCCATTGTGGGCTGTACATGCAGAGGAGTAACACCACATCTTTAGGAAGGCATTTAGGTTAGAGATCCTCTTCTCAGGGTAATAGTATAACCATAGTATTAGGGCAGTAGCAAGTAGGGCAGTAGGTGTCTAGCTGGGTGAAGATCTTGTGCCCCAGTAGACATAACATTAGTAAGATCACTCCTATTTTGACTTCTCTGGAGATGGAGTACTATATCTCTGGAACAATACAACTCTCTTATGGGCAGTATGCTCAACCAATGGTGTGCCCTGGCCAAACTAAGGGCAGAAATAGAGGGAAGGAAAGGAAGGGTATGTTGGGGGTATAGAAAGTTTGGGCACCTGGCCCATAACTGTAGGAATATGAGAGAAGCAAAAGGGAAACCAGTCACCCAGAATAGATTTGAGGTGATAGTGAGTAGAATGATGCAATGTGGAGTGAGGGAGGAAGCAAAAGTAAGGAGGCAAGAGACAGTTGAGGAAGGGGTATGATGTTTCAGATGTTGGGGGGTAGGACACTACAAATGGGAGTGTCCAAATATTAAGGAGGGGAAGGAAAGGAGAAGTGAGGAAGTGGCACATGCAGCTAGTCTGCAAAAGGCACAGCAGGAGGGGAGACTGGCATGCTCCTTATAGAGAAAGGTGCAGGAACACAGTGGTGTATGGGGAATGCCCCCAAGAAGTGCAACACTGGAGCAAAGAGGGTAGATAACCAAATGGGAGGTTGTGACATTTGTGGAGTGTGGAGGATGCAACTACAAAGGTACCAAAACACATAAAAACCAGGGACAAGGGTTTGTCTCTGGTGAACAATTAAGAAATATGTGGTGCAGCAGTTGCCTCAAAGCATAGAAGTGGAGAGAGGACACAGCAGGAGAGAGAGGAGCAGTTGTTGTGAAGTGTAGTCAATGTGGAAGGAAAGATACAGTTGAGAAGATACCAGAGAAAGATAGGAAGAAAATCTCATGCCCAGAATATGGGACAGGAAAGAAGCAGCCATGGTGGAACTGGAGAGTAGTGGCACACCCTGGAAATGGAGAAGCGCAGCAAAGTGGCATAAGGAAAGGAGGTCTGAAAAGCACAGAAAAAGGGAAGGACAGACAAAGGGATGTCAGGAGAATGTTCAAAATGCTAAGAGAAGTATGGTTAAACATAGGGGTAGAGAAGGTAGACATGCATGAAGGCATAACCATAAAAGCACTCCTGGATAGTGGTGCAATAGGAATGTTCATGGATAAAAAGATGGTAGCAAAACATGGGTTTAGGCTGCAAAAGCTAGAAAGACCAGTAGCAGTCAGAAATGTAGATGGGACAAACAATAGTGGAGGGGCTATTACACATCAAGTGGAAGTAAACGTGTACTACAAAAGCCATATGGAAAGGATGAGAATGGATGTATGTGACTTGGGAAAAACAGATGTAATATTGGGGATGCCGTGGTTGCAAGCACACAATCCAGAAATTAATTGGGAAATAGGGGAAGTCAAGATGACAAGATGCCCTCCATTATGTGGGAAAAATACAAAACTGGAAAAGGGGCAGAAAGCAAAGAAAGGAAAGAGAGTAGCAACACTAGAAGAAGAAAAGGTAGTAAGATGGACAGTAGAGGATAAAGAGGATTGGGAAAGAGAGAAAGAGGTTGAAGCAGATCATAAGAAGATCAAGGAGATGGTTCCACAAAGGTTTCTAAAGTGGAGAAAGGTGTTTGGAAAGGTAGAATTGGAAAGGATGCCAATGAGGAAAATTTGGGATTACACTATAGATCTCAAGGAGACATTTAAACCACAAAAGAGAAGGATTTACCCTTTATCCAGAGACGAAAGGGAGGAAGTTCAGAACTTCATAAATGACCAACTGAGAAAGGGGTATATTAGACCATCAAAATCCCCTCAAACATCACCAGTATTCTTTGTAGGCAAGAAAGATGGGAGTAAGAGGATGGTAATGGACTACCACAACCTAAACAACCAAACAGTGAAGAATAACTACCCACTTCCATTAATCACGGACTTAATTGACAACATAGGGAGTAAATGAGTATTCACGAAAATGGATCTTTGGTGGAGGTTCAACAATGTAAGAATTAAGAAAGGAGATAAGTGGAAGGGAGCATTCATGACCCATGTGGGGTCCTTTGAGCTGACAGCCATGTTCTTTGGAATGATGAATTCGCCAGCCACATTTCAAGCAATGATGAATGAAATTCTGAGAGACATGATTAATGAAGGAAAAGTGGCAGCCTTTGTGGACAACATGTTAATAGAGACAGAAACAGAAGAAGGGCATGATGAAATAGTGGAAGAAGTACTGAAAAGGTTGGAAGAAAATAACTTGTATATCAAGCCAGAAAAATGCATGTGGAAAGTACAAAAAATTGGGTTCCTGGAAGTTGTTATAGGACCTGACAGGATTGAAATGGAGAAGGAAAAGGTGGATGGAGTACTAAGTTGGCCAGAGCCAAAGAATGTGAAAGATATCAGGAAGTTTTTAGGCCTTGCCAACTACTATAGGAGGTTTATCAAAAACTTTGCTCAAGTAGCAAGGCCAATGAATGTGCTGACAAGAAAAGATATAAAGTAGCAGTGGAAAAAAGAGCAGTAAAAAGTTTTTGATAAGCTCAAAAGGATCTTTACAACTAAACCAGTACTGGCAGCCCCAGATGTAGACAAAGAATTCAGGGTAGAGGCAGATGCTTCAAACTATGCTACTGGAGGAGTATTATCAATGAAGGGTTCTGATAAGCTGTGGAGGCCGGTCACTTTTATTTCTAAATCTCTAAGTGATACAGAAAGAAACTATGAAATTCATGATGTTATCAATAGGCAGTGAATGCTCTTAGTGATCATCCTAAGTGGATGTTCAAGAAGAACTCAATGGAGTTCTTTCTTGGATTGAACTACTACTTATACTATTTTACAGTGGCTATACTACTACTAGCCTACAATCACATGTTCTTCTAGAATGTTCTATGGTCACTTGACCTTGTCATGTGATTTGGTTACCTAAGTTCCCACACTATTTATACTTTGATCTCATTGTATGACTTGAGATTTTGGATTAAGTGTTTAAATGCATGGGAGACCATTTCCTTCTTGGGGCTCTTATAACACATGACAAAGAAATGTTAGTGGTAGTCAGATGTCTAGAAGCATGGAGACATTTCCTGGAAGGAGCGACAATGAAATTTGAGATTTGGACAGATCACAAAAACCTCAAATACTTCATGAAGGTGCAAAAATTGAATAGAAGACAAGCCAGATGGGCATTGTACCTATCAAGGTTCAATTTTATGTTAAAGCATGTTCCAGGGAGTAAGATGGGAAAGGCGGATAGCTTAAGCAGGAGGCTGGACTGGGAGGTAGGAGTAGAAAGGGACAATGAAGATGAGACATTGGTAAAACCTGAGTGGTTAGAAGTCAGAAGAATAGAAAGGGTAGAAGTAATTATAGAAGGAGTGGATTTGTTGGAGAAAGTGAGGAAGTTGAAGGTAAAAGACGATGAAGTAGTCAAAGCAGTAGAAGAAATAAAACAAGCAGGAGTAAAGATACTGAGAGACAAAGAGTGGAGGGAAGTGGACAGTATAATGTATAAGGAGGGGAAGGTGTATATGCCTAAAGATGATATATTAAGAGTAGAAATTATTAGGCTGCATTACGATATACCAGTGGGAGGACATAGAGGACAATGGAAGACAGTGGAGTTGGTCACCCAAAACTTCTGGTGGCCAGGAGTAACTAAGGAGATGAAATGATATGTAGAAGGATGTGATTCCTGTCAGAGAAACAAAAACCACACAGAACAGCTGGCAGGCAAATTAATGCCCAATTTGATACCTGAGAAACCTTGGATGCATATATCAGCAGATTTTATCACCAAACTGCCAATAGTACAGGGATATGACTCAATCTTAGTGGTAGTAGACCAATTAACAAAAATGGTCCATTTCATCCCTACTACAGAGAAAACATTGGCAGAAGAGCTGGCCAGGTTGTTTAGAGACAATGTGTAGAAGCTGCATGGGTTACCCAAGAGCATCATCTCAGATAGAGGACCACAGTTTGTGGCAGGAATAATGCAGGAGCTGAATAGGATGTTGGGAATTGAAAGTAAACTGTTGACGGCATTCCACCCTCAAACAGATAGGCAAACAGAGAAGGTTAATCAAGAATTAGAGCAGTACTTGAGAATGTTTATTGACCATAGGCAGGAACAGTGGCCAGATTGGTTAGGAACAGCAGAATTTGCTTACAACAACAAAGTACACTCAAGTACCAAGACATCACCCTTCAAGGCAATTACAGACAAGATCCTAGAATGGGGTTTGAAATGAGAAGGAAAGGAAAATACAAGGGAGTAGAGAAATTTGTGATAAAAATAAAGGAGGTTCAAGAAGAAGCAAAAGTGGTACTAGAAAAAGTGCAAGAAGAAATGAAGAAATACGCAGATAGAAAGAGGGCAGAAGTTGACGAGTATAAAGTAGGAGACTTAGTAATGCTAAGCACTAAGGATCTGAAATATTAGATGGTTGGAAGGAGGACAGAAAAGCTGATGGAGAGGTTTGTAGGCCCTTACAAGATAAAGAAGATCATATCATCAAACACAGTGGAATTAGAACTACCTAGTATAGTAAAAATACATCCAGTAGTTAATGTTAGTAGAATATGAAGATATGTAGGGCAAGTAGAGGGACAGAGAAAGGAGCAACCAGCTCCAGTTGTAATTGAGGAAGAAGAAGAGTGGGAAGTAGAGAGAATCCTGAATAAATGGCGGATATGAGGAAAGGATAAGTACTTGGTATGATGGAAGGGATTCATGGCAGAATCAGACACTTGGGAAGAAAGAGAAAACCTGGAAAACGCAAAAGAGGCAGTCAAAGAATACAAAAAAGAATACCAATGAGACATAGAAGATGTAAGACAACAAAAGAGAGAGGAAGGAACATTTAGAAGGGGAGAACTGCCAGGACAATTTACAGCAAAAAAGCTATTTGGGTGGTCAGACAAACAATATGACAGGGAATATTGGGGAAGACTGGAAAGAAATTGGAAACAATGGAAAGGAAAACAAACAAGAGAACAAAGAACCATGGAAACAATAAAAGAGGAAGAA
>Ga0153981_1000275_pt1 | contig 14037 bp, 11 predicted proteins | sample TSGA065MetaG_FD_104714 | JGI IMG/M metagenome (GOLD analysis project Ga0153981, IMG submission 104714) | Attine ant fungus gardens microbial communities from Georgia, USA - TSGA065 MetaG | ecosystem: Host-associated > Fungi > Mycelium > Unclassified | place: USA: Georgia, Magnolia Springs State...
ACCTAGTCTCCTCCCTCAGTCCCTAACTGACTGAGAAGTCCCCTTTACAGCTAGGGCCCGCTATCCAAGAGGCTTGAGAGCGCTGTGCTCCCTAGTAAGGAAGGGTGTGGAATAAGTGAGGTAGAAGAAAATCACTCGTAGGGCCGGTATAAAGCCAACTGTGCCTTGAAGTGATTTTGAGCAGGGTTTGAGGTGAACAGTGCTTGGATGTGGTATCGAGTTCTTATGTTATCAATAAGTAGTGAATACTCTTAGTGATTACCCTAGGTGGATGTTCAAGAAGAACTCAATGGAGTTCTTTGTTGGATTGCAGTCTTACTTATACTACTACTACAGTGGCTGTACTCTAAAGTTCCGCAATCACATGTCCTTTCTAGAATGTTCCATGGTCATCTGACCTTGTCACATAATTTGACTTGCTAAGTTTCTATACTATTTATATCTTGATCCCATTGTATGCTTTGAGGTTCTAGATTAAGTGTTCAAATGTGTAGGAAACCTTTTCCTGTTTGGGGCTCTCATAACAATATAAAGGTTGACATCCCAGAGAGAATATGTGACATGGATCTAGAACAACCTTATGCTTGTTTAACACCAAATAATTATAAAACTTACATAAAGCTGTATATAATTTCTGATACCCTTTTTTAATCCCCCACTTTTATTTCATCTCCTTGAACCCCTAGCATGCAATTGGGAGCTGGTACCATACCTTATTGTTTGTTCTAGTAAGCAATTCCCTTTTGCACTCTTTCAATAGGTAGCTCAGTTAAAAACATCTCTGGACCTTTTAGAACTACCAAAAAACAAAAATGTAGTTCTTTTACCTCCTAACAAGTCAACCACCTAGAAACCATTAGGAAATATCTGTTGAAGATGGGGTCTACTGCTCTGTCTAGCCCAAAATCACTTTTTATCTCACTGTACTTGAATCTAGTCTTGAAAGGTTTTCTAGGACTAATTAACTCTAGCTCATCAGATTGTTTGATAAACTCAAGTTTTGTTGCTTTCTATAAGTTGCTATTCTGGGTTATTGAACCTCTTCCCCTGATACTGATAGATGGTACCATTAATCAATATATAACTCAAGTCGTAATACTACCAATTTAACTCACTTATAGCTACTCTTATACCCTTGAGTTCTATATGATATACCTAGATAGTTCAAGTTCAGTAGTACTTGAATACAGTTGGTTAAAAAGCCACAATCCAAACATTAACTGAAGGAGAGGGGTCCTAGACATGCCTTCAAATAGAATAGGAAACCTTAGAAAGAACATAATTGATAATACTAAAGAACCAAGACATGAATCAGGAGCAAAACTGTCCATATTACTAATCAACACAGCAGCTTACTAACATACTTGTAGAGTACCTGGAGTTTAGCTATTTCAACTCATTCCTAAAGTATTCAATAGCCAGGCAACTCAAACTAGACCAGTGAACCCTGAATTAAGCAAAGTCCCTGTAGAATATCATCAGTTCACAGACATATTCTATAAATAATGCTCTAAACTTCTACCTAAACATTGTCTATATGATCTGGCTATCCAAATAGCAGAGAACTTGTTATTATTCCTGGGATCTATTTACTTGCTGTTAATACTTAAAATACAGACATTGCAGAAGTTTATTAATAAGAACATCAAATCAGATGCTATCTAGCCCTCCCAATCTCCAAAAGAAGCTCTGGCATTGTTTGTAAAAAAGAAAAATAGAGACTTGAGGTTATATATCAACTATCAAGGTCTTAATAAGATAACTTGTAAGGATTGCTATCCAATTCCATTGATTTCCAATCTTTTAGATACTCCTAAGAAGGTAAAAATCTATACAAAAATAGATTTGAGGAATATCTACTACTTGGTATACATTGCTGAGGGCAATAAGTAGAAAACTGCCTTTAGGACCTAGTACAGATCCTTCAAATGGCTATTTATGTCTTTTGGACTATCAAATGCCCCTGTAGCCTTTCAACAATTTATAAACAAGATTTTTGGGGACTTACTAAACATCTATATAGTTATCTACCTAGACAATATCTTGATTTACTCAAACAATATAAAGAACTACCAAGGTCATATAAAGAAAGTATTACAATGTCTTCAAGCCTACAAGTTGTATGCCTTACCAACTAAGTGTACATTTTACAAAGAGAGTATTGAGTTCCTAGAGTTTGTACTAGGTCCCAAAGATTTAACTATAGATGAACAAAAAAATAAAAACAATCTAAAATTAACTACTTTCTTAGCAATTAAAAGAAACTCAGTTGTTTCTAGAATTTTTAAACTTCTATCAATAGTTTATACACAACTATTCTGGTATGATAGCCCCTCTTACTCATCTAACATAGAAAAAGGTTCCTTAGGATTGGTTAGAAGATTGTCAGAAGACATTTGAGATATTAAAAGAAGTATTTACTACAGTACTAGTATTGGTAAGATAAGATCCTGATTTTAAAATAATAGTAGAAACAGACGCATTAGACAGAACTCTAGCAGCAATCCTCTCAATGTATACTAGGAAGGACATTTATCCCATAGTCTTCCATTCTAGAACATTCAGTAACATAAAGTTCACTTATGATATATATAATAAGGAACTTTTAGTAATATTTGAGGCCTTTAAGGCCTTTAAGAAATGAAGATATTACCTAGAAGAAACCTCTATCTGCTAGTGTGGAGCCATAAAGACTTAGAGCCCAACTAAGATAGTTGTTTAGAAAGAACTCAATAGAGTTTTCCATTGGATTATACAACTACTTATACAGATATCTGTTGGTCTATATGCCCATTTCCTGCAATCATATAACCTTTACTAATAACTATATATATTTTATATAAGCTTTCCTGTGCTATTTATATCCCTCTTATATTATATTCCTGGATGTTATCTACTAGGTTGAGGAATATACAAGAAATAGTTTTCTTTCTTGGGACTGTCTCATAACACTATCTCTGTAGAAGTGTTTATAAATCATAAGAATCTTATTTATTTTTGCAACTCCAAGCCCCTTTCTTATTGACAAGCATACTAGTTTGAGTTTCTCTTACAGTTCAATCTCATAATATACTTTAGACTAGGGAGATTGAAGACAAAACCAGATGTCTTAATCTGCTGCTAGGAAAGGAGAACCAACAGGGAATTCAAATCAATGACCTATATTTGTGTCCAATCAACTATTGATAGGATGGAGCAATAATCTACAGAAACCCAAATGATTATGAATGGCAATCTTTCTGGACACAAAAATATTAAACTTGAATATTAAATAGGCAGTGATAGTAGACCCAACTTACCAAGAATACCTCAATAACACACAAACTCAAGAAGATACTAGATGGACCATTGATATTAATGAATACCTATGCTTTAAAGAACAAATTTTCATATCTGATATAGAGGACCTTTAGCTATATGTACTTAGAGCAAAGTATGACCACATACTTGTAGGCTATCTAGGATATACCAAGATACTATAGCTGGTCTGCTGGGATTATATCTAGTCCAACTTATGAACCTTTGTTATCAGTTATATAAACTCTTGCAATACTTGCTCCCAAAACAAAACTAGGTACTATAAGCTATATAGTATCTTAAAACAACTCTCCATCTCCTTTCAACCTTGGGAGTCTATATTAATGGACTTCATTGAGCACTTACCTGAGTCAGAAGACTATATGGATATACTAGTAATTATAGATAGACTCACAAAACAAGTAATCTTTATTCTAATATATAACTCAATTAACACAACAGGTCTTGCCAATTTGTTTGTCCAAAATATCTTCTCCAAGTATAGAATACCAAGTTATATCATGTTAGACAAGAGGGCAGAATTTATCTCAATTCTTCTAGTTGCTAGTCCAAGCCTTGAATATGAAGTTATATTTTTTAGCAGATTACTACCCAAAAGTGAATGACCAAACCAAACACATAAACCAGACCTTAGAGCAATACTTGCAAATCTACTGTAATTATTAGCAATCTAACTGGTCCAAGCTTTTACTATTGGCAGAATTTACTTATAATAATACACTCTTGTCTACTACAGGGATGTTTCCCTTTTTCACAAATAAAGGATATCATGTTGTATAATTCAAGTCAAGTTAACTCAGTAGCTAAGTCTTTAAGGATTACAAAGAGAACTTAATAGAGTTCTTGCTCAATTGTGCCAGCTACTTATACAAGTATACTATTTGCTCTCATTTACATTAATAGTATTCTACAACCAGCCAAAAGACTGCTAGTTCAATTCTCTTGTCTATTATTCTATAAATATATATTTTTGGTCATAGTCAAGGCGACTTATGACATATTACCCTAGTATGTAAGTACAAATAGCCTAGGAGCTTATATCCTAACTGGTACAAATATTTGTAGTAAATCTCAAAAACATCCATGCAGAACTGAAATAAGCTATTATAAAGGTGCAAAAACACTACTAAGGTCCAGTGGATACATGATAAGCCAAAGTGCTTACATTCTAAGCAGAAGACATAGTATATATCCTAGTAAAATTTATTAGAACTATCCAACCTTCAAAAAAGCTTTCAAAATACTATCTAGGCCTTTTCTTTGTGATAAAAAGAGTAGAATTTCATTCCTACCTTGTGAAGCTACCAGAATATCTTAGATTGATCTGCTCTATATTCTATATATCCTAGCTTGAACCAGTTTTCTCTAGTACTACCCCAAACTGCACCAATCTATCTCTACTACTTATCAAAATAGATAAAAACCTTAAATTTGAAGTAGTGCAAATACTTGACTCAAAATTGGACAAACACAAAATGAATCCCTTGATGTACTATGTATGTTGGATAGGGTATAAAAGTATCTCAGAAGAATATTTGTAGCTCAATATAGCCAATCTAACAAATACTAATAAATTACTTTTAGACTTCCATACCCTGAACCTAACTAAGCCAGGTTCTACTAATGCACTGTCAAACTAATAAAGATCCACTACCATGCCACTATACTTGAGAGATTGGTGATAGGAAAATGAAATAACAAGGGTAAATAGAACAGGTTAGAGAGGCAAAATCTCTGAGCTGTGTTATAGTTGTACACAATTGAGTAGATACTGGGAAGTTAAATCAAAGAATAGAGAGCTTACAAAAATTGATATAAAGAGAACCAATGAAAACCTAGAAGCTAAAATGTTTTTTAGTATTTGCTTGAGAACAAGCTCTAGTTGATTGTGGATCTCAAAGGTATGTGTTTGTTTTATACTATAATATTACTTTTCTCAAACTAGTCTAGTAGCCTAGCTCACTGTCAATACAGCAGTACTGCCTAGAACTCCCATGTCCTCATGTAGGCTCTACTTTAACTGACTATACAGTTAGAAACCTACTCCAAAAATACATAGTGAGTGGTTAAACTACTAGTTGAGCAAATGCCCAAGTTCTTCTTAAAGTGAGATATATCCCTTAAAAGAAATTTCATAGAGTTTTTTTTATAAAGAAAACAAACAAAAAACTTAGTCACTCAAAAATAGTAATGGAGCTCTAGAGTGATAGAAGGAGAGAAATGATGGGGGTAAGTTGTTATTAGACCTCTCTATACCTCTAGAGTATATATTAGAATTATAAATCATAGAATCAACAATTAAGTAGGGTCCTCTTCTAATCATATGGCCAGTGCTCTCTGTCCCTTCTTATCACAAATGACCACTTATTAATTTGTAAGTTGATGATTTAATAATCAAAAGGCTTAAAAAAGTGAAGTTTAGACAGTAGCAAAAGATATTGTTAAGTCTGAGGTTTATCCTCAGACATACAGTTCTTAAATACATGATTGTGGTGGTCTGTGTACCAGGACAGTCTACTATATAATCATTACTTATTGTTCTATATATAGGAGTGCTATTGTTCTTGAAATAGAGATAACCTAACCATCTTAGAGCAGTCCTTTGTTCTATTCAAGGACAGATGATAATCTATAGATAAAGATCAGTGTCATGTACAAACATTGAGGACCTTGTATCTCCATAGAATCTTATTTCCTTGGGTTTTATTTATGACTGAAAGAAGCACATTGAAGAGAGCTTCATGATGGTCATTGAAGCAAACATTTATGTTAAGTGGTTTTTGAGATATCGGTGATTTAGTGTCTGGTAACTTAGTGATCACAGACTGATCTGCTGATAACTCAATGAATACTAATTGCTTTGAGATGTTTTTGGTACCATTTGAAAGGTTTTCTTAAGGGCTTTTGGTGGCCATTTAGATTGTCAAAATCAGTCAAGTATCCCTGGAGTTATGGTCCAAATGAAGTTTGTGACATTATTTCTCCTCTTGGTTCAAGCTCTGTTAAAAAGTTATTTTGTTTTTGGTAAACTCTGAAGATATTCCTGTAGCTTTTCACCTGCATTATGTAGATTTTCCTCAGGTTCCCATGTGTCATCTTCTTGACTATATCCTTTCCATCTAACAAGAAATTTGTTTTTTCCATGTCTTTGTCGCAAATCTAGAATCTTTTCTACCTCCTATTCTTCCTGGCCCTGTATCAAGATTAGTGATAGAGGTGTGGATTTCTGTCTATAGATGGTAGACTTGGAGTACTGTGCTAACTTGCTAGTATAAAAAACTGGGTGCAGTGCTTGGTAGCAAGGTGGTATCCTAAGCTGGAATGTAACCAAGAACAACTTTTCTATTATTTTAAATAGTCCTTTGTACTGGGGTTGTAATGTTTGCTCTATAGTCTGGTAATCCTTCAGATTGAATAGCACCTTGTCACCAACTTTAAATAGGACACTTTGGACTTTTTGGTCATAGTACTATTTTATTCTTTCTGCTGCAAGAGTAAGAGCTGCTTTTGCCTACTCCAAGACTTCTTGTAGTTTATATGTCAGGTCATTCAAGTCCCTTTGTGGTAACTCTTTGACTAAAATTGGGCCTGCTCTCAGGTGTCTGCCATATTCAAGAAAAAATAAACTTTCTTTGATGCTTTTATGTATTTGATTGTTATATGCAAACTCTGTACTGGACAGTAGATCTAACCAATTACTGAGATTATAATCCACATAGCACCAAAGATATTGCTCTAATATCTGGTTTACTTATTCTATTTGTTCATCTATTTATGGATGATATACTGTTGACATTGTAAATTCTATTTCTAAAATCTTGCACTATTCTTGAAATAGTTTGGCTGAGTATTGTACTCCTCTATCTGAAATGATTTGTAGCAGCAGTCTATCCAATAGATAGACCTTGTCATATGGTAACTGTGCTATATCTTTGGATAAGAACCGATTTTTGATAAGAATGAAATGGACCCTTTTGGTGAGTCTGTCAACAATAACATAAATAGCATCATAACCGTTTAACTCTGGCAATTGTGTGATTAAGTTCATTGAGATTATTTTCCAAGGTCTGTTAGGCATCTTGTTAGATATGAGTGGTCTAAAAGGTTACTGTGTGCGATTTTTCATCCACTGACACATATCACAACCCATAACATATTTCTTGACAAATGTTGTCATTTCAGATCACCAGTAATTTCTGGAGACCAACTCATAGGTCTTCTACTGACCTAGGTGTCCGGTAGATGGCAAATTATAGTGCATCTTAACAATCTGTTGTCGCAAGGTATCTTTCATACTGTGGAGAATATAAACCTTCCCTTTATACAGGAGTAGTCCATTCTCATAGTTCTAGTCTTACAAGGATTTCCCAAATTCTCTTGGACCAGACTTGAGTAATGTCTTATAGTCTTTGATGACTTCATCCGATAAGAGTACTGCTTTGACCTCCTTTAGGATTATCTCATCATTTATTAGTGTCTCATGAGTAGCCTCTAGTGCATTGATAGTAAAGAACTTAGGTTTTAGCAACATCTGGTTTGTATTGTTGAGGTCTGTTCCCATCTTATAGTCTGCTTATCTAGACAAGGGGTCTTTTACCTATATTGTCTTTCCCAGTTTATGATAGAGTACAAAGTCAAAATAAGTCATAAAAAGTGCTCATCTCACTTACCTCCTGGTCAGCTTTTGAGCTGTTCTAAAAAATGTAAGGTTCTGATAATCCAACCAGATCTCAACTTTATATGGATGTCCCTCCAAATGGTATCTGTATTCCTCTAGTTCCCAAATTACCACAAGTAGTTCCTTGTCATAGATTTTGTAGTTCCTTGTCATAGATTTCATAGTTCCTTTTATAGACATCTAATAACTTGGAGAAGAAAGCTACTAGATGCCATAGGTTAGTTTGCATGTCCTTTTGTGATAAGACAGCTCCTGTTATAAAGTTGCTAGCATTGGTGGACAACTTAAAGAGATCTTCATCATTTGCTATTCTTAGGACTGGAGCCATAGTAAAGACCTTTTTCAGTGTCTCAAAAGTATTTTGTTGCTCTTTGTTCCAAGTCCAGGTACTATCCTTCTTGGTCAAGTCAGAGAGTGGCTTTGACATCTTAGCAAAGTTCTCAATGAACCTATAATAGAAATTTGCAAAGCCTAAGAATACTTGTACTTGTTTAACTTTTGTTGGTACTGGCCACTCTAGAACTTCTGAAAGTTTCTCCTCATCCATCTGTACTTTATTTTCCAAAATAATTACACCCAAATACTTGATACTACTTTGCTCAAAGAAACACTTTTCTGCTTTAGCATAAAGATCATTAAATTGAAGCCTTTTCAGCACTTTCTTGACCAATCACCTGTGTTCCTTCAAACATGTCCCAAATATTAGAATATTATCTAAATACACCATTACTAGTTGTATACAAATCAAGTCTTTTAATATGTCATTCATCATACTTTGGAAGATTGCTGGTGCATTAGAAAAACCAAAATATATGATGGTTACCTCAAAAAGGTCTTGTTTTGTAATAAACACTATCTTCTATTTATCCTCTTCTTTAATGTAAACATGTTGTATTCCCACCTCAAGTCAATTTTGGTAAAGATTGAGACTTTGCTGAGTGATTCAATCAAGTCAGCTGTTCTAGAGATTAGATAGCAATTTTTGATGGTAATTCTATTGAGAGCTCTATAGTCCATAGCAGGTCATAAGCTTCCATTGTGCTTTTTTACAAAGAAGAATAGAGCTGCTATTGGGCTAGTAGATGGTCAGATATATCCCTTTCTGAGTTCTTTATCAATTCACATATCAAGAGAGTTTCTTTCCACTAGAGAGAGCAGATAGACCTTGGCTGGTTTGGGAAGCGTTGTACCTTCTACAAAGTCAATCACATGGTCATATGGTTTTCGTATCAGCATTCTCTCTGACTTATTCTTTGAAAACACATTTTCATACTTGTGTAGCTATTCTGGTACATGAGTCTTCCAGGTCTTTGTGTCTTTGCAATCTAAGTCTCTATATTGATCTCTATTGTTAAGTATAGCTGCAATTATTATTGTCTGTTGATGACTGCCTAGATCAGCTGTGTCTGCCCAGCTAAGAATATAGTTATTGAGGTCCTCATCTCCTATGTTGTCCAATGAGGAAGATCTGCTGACATCTAGTTCAAGATGAAGTTCATTAGCTCCTACTTTTACATCTCATATTTTATAGGTTTTACTAGCATATGTATCTAGGCACCTGGTGAACTCCTATTGATCTTTTTGCCAATCAATATTTGGATTATGCTTATACAAATACAAATACCCAATTATTATCTCTTTATTCCCTAAGTTGGTGACAAAGAGGTGCTAGGTCGTCCTGTACAATCCAATTTCTACATAAGCTTGGACATACTTAGTTATATATTCTGCTCTATTGGGAGTACCATCTGTATTGATTACACAATATAGATTTGCCAGTTTATAAGTTACCAGGTTATTATTTTCCATGATAACTCTGTTAACAAAGTTCGTAGTAGCTTCTAAATCAACTAAAGCCTTGGTCTGTACTTTCTTTCCATATACGCAAAGTATAACTGGAATTTTAAAGGAGGTAGTCTTGTTGCATACTATATTATTACAAGATTCCAGTACTACTTTCAACTTTTGCAAGCTAATAGAGAGTATACTTTTCTCTGACTATAGATTACAGATATTATACTCTACAGTCCCAAGAGAAAATCCAATTTGGGCATCCCCTTTCCCTTCCTACTTGGGGGAACAGGATTAGGGATTTTCTTAATTAACGTGCTATTAATTTTGACGTCCTTAGGAGGGAAATCTAGGTTATCACTATCTTCCTCCAACATCTTCATCAACTGTGCTCTAAACAACTGATTTTTATTCTTGCTTGGACCCGGTGGAGATAGTTTCTGGGAAGAGGTCTTATGAGAATACTTGTCCTCATTACCAGGCTTGTCATAACAGTCTACTATATTGTGCGTCTTTAACTTATTCTTAAAGCCTTTTCCAGTATATATCTGACAGTATCGCAAGCTTTTCCCTTTCTTTCTCTGAATCTTATTTATTTTTATTGCATCCAGGTCCTTCTTTCCTTTACTCTTCTCTCCAATTACCTCTGGACCAAATATTGTACTCTAGACCTTGTCTGGATGTAAGGCCTTATATGCTTGCATCAACAATTTGAGATAGTTATCCTATGTTTTTGGAAACTGATTTATAATTTCATAGATAACAAGTGTATTTTATAGCTTATCAGGAATAACCTCCTGAGTTTTGTCGATGTGAACTTCATCACTATAGTTGACAATTCTTGCCAATGTCCTATATTGTTCTGCATACTTGACAAAGTTCTTTCTTACTAAGTCCTTGTTAATCCAGAACACTGTTAATTCCTTCTTTGCTCTCTCCTTGTCATCTCATTGTCCATAAATATTTTTGAGTTCTTGGGCAAAGTCGCCCCAAGAACTAACACTTAATTCTGTCTAAACCTTGTCATAATATGATTTCATATATGTGCTGGCAGGAGTACATAAACAGGTGAGGGTACATATAATTTTCTGATTATCTGATATAATACTAGATGCTAAACAATAGAGAGCAATCTAGCTTAACCAATCATGCAAATGTATCTTATTTTTAGAGCCTGCAAATATTGGTGGCTCTGGCATCTTGGTTTTGGAGATGATGTTTTCTTCAGGGAGAGCTGACAAGGCTCCCTGAAGATGGGTGACTTCTGCCTCCAAAGTTGCAATCTTATTGTATGTAGTGGTCAAGACACTGTTATAATAGTTGATTGCTCCATTGAGCACCTGGTCAATGTAGTTCTTAAGAAGGAGAGAAGTTTCTTGATGTGCATTTTGCAGCATCTGTATCTCAGTCTCATTCCAGGGCATGTACTCAGTGCTTATACTATCTTTAACAAGTGCATTCTAATTCTTAGCACTGAAATCAGAAAAGAAAACAGTAGTGGTAAAGTTGTTGAAAGTCAATATATCTATTTAAGTAATTAATTACAGTTCTTGAGTATGTTTTCAAGGGAGTAAAAGAAAAAAATGCCCAAATTTAGCCTCTTAATACCATTATATTATACCAAATACCATTCTAATCATATTATGTCTATGGAATAGTAATATTGAGCTCTAGAAGAGCTTTACAAATCTCTGGTACTCTAGTAGCTAGTTTGGAAAGATCTATATCCTTTAGACACTTACAAGTACCTTTCAGTATTCTCCACTTCTTAGCTATAAGCTTATGACCAATTTTGTCCAGCTCTATAATTACATCCTGCAGTTGATTGAACCATTTCCATAGTGAGTCATACTGTGGATCCTCAGCTCAGATCTTGTTTTCACTCATTTTAGTAAAAAATAGTGATATGTAATCCAAGATGGATTCTAGGAGTTCTTTGTACTTCTTTATGTGTAATAACTTCTTGGTTTTGTGAAAATGTAATTCTGGAGGGCAGAATGCAAATTAGAAATCATCTACTTTGTGCCAGCAAGGGTTTGCTTCAATAAGTCTTGTTATCAATAGACAATGAATGTCCTTAGTGATTACCCTAGATAGATGTTCAAGAAGAACTCGATGGAGTTTTTCATTGGATTACAGCCCTACTTATACTACTACTACAGTGGCTGTACCCTAGAGTCCCATGGTCATATGTCTGAGTCCCCACCCTATTTATATCCTTACTCCATTGTATACTTTGAGGTTTTGGATTAAGTGTTTAAATGCATGGGAAACCTTTTCCTGTTTGGGGCTCTCATAATAAGTCTATCATAGAGTTTGGTGAATAGAGTAGGTTCCATTTCTATTCTTTCTAGCAATGACTTCTCTGTCATACTCTTCTTTTTCAGCAAGAGATGTTTAGCAAGAGTCTTGGTGTTTCTGATGGCAGACATGGCTTGAGGACAAAAGTAAGCACAACATCCCTAGTTCAGCAGATAAAGTATGGTGGGCAGAAACTATACTACAACTATACTAAAAGTATCCTTCCAATAATATAGGTTTTGTCTTAAGAGGAGAGTTCAATATCATGTCCAGTTTCTCATATTGGTTTATAAAAGAGAAATAGGGGTCTCAGAGTGGTTCTAGCCACCTGCAAGGGTTTTTTGAAAATGTTTACAAAAATCCAAAGTCTTTCAGGACCAGCTGTGATACACAAGCTAGCCTGCTCTTAATAGTTTGAGAGACAGACCTTCCCCTTTATACCTAGGGTCCAGTCTACTATAGAGATAGGTCCTTAACAGAAACCTACTTTGAGCTCTCAGTGAGTCATTTGTCCTGTAACAGAAATAGAAACATCTTCAGAAAAGTCATCTTGTCCTGTAACAGAAACAAAGAGACCTTCTTATAGCCCTCTAGACCCACATCTGGAATGAACACAACCCCATGTCCTTTGCAGAGACAATAGGGACAGAAAACAGTAGACTTAACAAACTATCACAAATGGCCATTTATTAATTTGTGAGTTGATGATTTGATAATCAAAAGGCTCAAAAAGCAAAGTTTAGACAGTAGCAAAAGATGTTTTTAAGTCTGAGGTTTATTCTTAGACATACAGTCCTTAAATATATAATTGTGGTGGCCTATACACCAGAACAGCCTACTATATGATCACTACCTATTGTTCTATATATAGGAGTGCTATTGTTCTTGAAATAGAGATAATCTAACCATCTTAGGGCAGTTCTTTGTTCTATTCAAGAACAGATGATAATCTATAAATAAAGATCAATATTATGTACAAACATTGAGGACCATATATCTTCATGGGATCTTATTGCCTTAGGTTCTATTTATAGCCAAAAGAAATGCATTGAAGAGAGCTTCACAATGGTTGTTGAAGCAAACAATTATGTTAAGTGGTTTCTGAGATATTGGTAATTTAGTATCTTCAGATAGTCCTGCTCAAATACTTCTAGAGAGGATTTCTAGTTTGTGTTTAGTACAAAATGGCTAGACAGGCCCTATGAGGCTAGTATAGCAATAGTTACAGCCACTATTCTACTACTCAGGTAACATATACAAGTCCAAAACTAGGGGTCTAGTAGTATATAATTAGTGTCACTTTTGTTACTTGAGCTAAATTATAGTATGGACTTGTGATAAATATCACTTAAATTGTCTAAAAAGACTATCTAGTATAATATCAAGTTCCAAGTAATGATTTGGCAATGGCCACAAGAGTGTGGCCATTGAAAAAGAAGTACTGTTGTAGTCCTCCTGTGATATACAGTCACATTTTTTCATGCAAGAACATTATTACCTTAGTTATACTGTTTACAAACAATTTAGACTCTTTGTACTATTTTGTTAGAGCTCTTAGTTATAAGTTAGCATTTGTAAAAACCTATTTCAGCTTTGTTTTCCACTTAGTAGACTTCTTTTGAATCCATTGCTTATTTGATCTCTCACTAAACCCACCCATTCTGTATATCAAAAGAGAAAGTATAGGGATTAATCCAACTAGCTAGCTGAGATTGTATTATCTTCTGTGCCTGCCTACAAGAATAAAGTAGATCTAAAGTACTCAAAGGGAGAGATACCTTACTAAAAAGTAAACTTAGTTGATATTAAAGCTAGAGAAATATCTACTAGGTTGTTACTTTATATAACTAAAAACTATGCAGTACTTAGTTATTCATAAGAGGTCAACACTGAGATAAGTATAGTATAACTATTGGGTTGAGCTAACCCTAGAACTGAGTTATTTTTTA
>Ga0153981_1000279_pt1:0-10000 | contig 13884 bp, 15 predicted proteins | sample TSGA065MetaG_FD_104714 | JGI IMG/M metagenome (GOLD analysis project Ga0153981, IMG submission 104714) | Attine ant fungus gardens microbial communities from Georgia, USA - TSGA065 MetaG | ecosystem: Host-associated > Fungi > Mycelium > Unclassified | place: USA: Georgia, Magnolia...
ATACCTGCAAAAACATCTCTGAACAGGGTTCTAGCACCATGCCAAATGTGTCCGAAGAAGAAGAGCAAAGCAAATGAAGCATGCCCAAAAGTAAACCAACCCCTTGGACTACTACGAAAAACACCATCGGATTTCAAAGTAGCACGATCTAATTCAAAAATTTCGCCCAATTGAGCGCGTCGAGCATATTTTTTCACAGTAGCGGGATCACTATAACTGACTCCATTCAGTTCGACACCATAGAACTCCACAGTTACACCTACTTGTTCGACACTATACTTCGACTCTGCCCTTCGAAACGGAACATCGGCTCTAACAATACCGTCTCCGTCTACCAAAACAACCGGAAATGTTTCAAAAAAAGTGGGCATACGACGTACAAAAAGTTCACGCCCTTCCTTATCTCTAAAGATAGGGTGTCCTAACCACCCAACAGCTATTCCATCCCCATTGTCCATTGAGCCCGCTCTGAATAATCCCCCCTTTGCCGGATTATTACCGATGTAATCATAAAAAGCCAATTTTTCAGGAATTTTAGACCAAGCCTCTGATAAACTTTGATTTTCGGCTATCCCAGCGCTAACTCTTCGATATATTTCTTGCTGGAAGTATCCCTGATCCCATTGATAACGAGTGGGACCAAATAATTCAATCGGGGTAGTTGCTGAACCATACCACATAGTTCCAGCAACAACAAAAGCGGCAAAAAAGACAGCAGCGATACTGCTGGAAAGGACGGTTTCAATATTTCCCATGCGTAATCCTTTGTATAGACGTTGGGGCGGACGGACACTAAGATGGAATAGGCCGGCTAATATGCCCAATGTCCCTGCTGCAATATGATGAGAGGCTATTCCTCCCGGAACAAAAGGATCAAAACCTTCCACACCCCACGCTGGATTTACAGATTGTACCCTTCCGGTTAGTCCATAAGGATCGGACACCCATATTCCAGGACCATACAACCCCGTTACATGAAATGCGCCAAACCCAAAACAAGCCAACCCTGAAAGAAATAAATGAATTCCAAAAATCTTAGGTAAATCTAAAGAAGGTTTTCCTGTACGTTCATCAGAAAATATTTCTAGATCCCAGTACACCCAATGCCAAATAGCTGCCAAAAAGCATAAGCCAGAAAACACAATATGTGCCCCGGCCACACCTTCGTAACTCCAAATACCCGGATTCGTTATAGTACCTCCTGTGATACTCCAACCGCCCCATGAATTGGTTATTCCTAAACGAGTCATGAAGGGTATAACAAACATACCCTGTCTCCACATTGGATCAAGAACGGGGTCAGAGGGATCAAAAACCGCTAGTTCGTATAGAGCCATCGAACCGGCCCAACCAGCAACTAGAGCTGTATGCATTATATGAACAGAAATCAAACGACCCGGATCATTCAATACGACGGTATGAACACGATACCAAGGCAAACCCATGGAAATACCCCTTTAATCAACGAATAATAGACACTATGTAACTTTATTGCATTGTAAAAAGTAAAAAAACTATGCTCTGGACCCACTCTTTCGGTAGATTTTCTCGAGGAAAGAATTAATATTTGTTCTATTCTTTTAGTAATAATAATAGTAATAGATGAATTCCATTTGTAGGAACAAAAATAAGCAGATCTATTCTATACCCGATAAGTACCAATACGCAATGGTAGAGGGGATTGATCCCACTTTAATTTTCTCTGAGTGAAGACATACCCATTTGTTCATATCATTCCAAAGACCCATTCGTTTCGTAAAAATTTTCCTTTAGTCATAATCATTCGGTTTTCTTTTTTTATGTTATTGTTATGAACTTATTCAATTTATGGATAAACTATGATAAAGGCTAATCTTATTAAGACAATAAACCCGTTGTTACGCTTCCACATCAAAGTAAGATATAGTACTTAATTTTTTTTCTTTCATTTTATGCCTATTGGTGTTCCAAAAGTACCTTTTCGAAGTCCTGGAGAGGAAGATGCATCGTGGGTTGACATATAGTGCGACTTGTCAGATATATTGGGTCACATGGAATTTCCCCATTCTCTCCCCTGATCGAGATATCCCCTCTTTCGCCCAAAAAAGATTGATTGAATTATCAAAAGTTTGGAGCGTGAAATACAATTTAATCCTATTTATTTTTTGTAGGGGTATCAGATTAATATTATCAATTAGAATAATTTATGGTTGGCTCGACTGGACCAAAAAAATGAAGTATCCAGGCTCCGTTTAGAAAAAACCCAATTGGTAATATATCTAAGATTACTACTTTTATAATATTCTATTTATAAACAGGAGCGATCTCAAACTGTTTAATCAATCGAGTAATATAATGAATACATTTAATATAATGAATACATTGAATATTTAGTGGAAGACATGAAATAAATGAAATTGAAAAATAAAAAAAGCCATAGCAAAAAGACGTGGTATTGGGACATTTGCCCTATATGTGCAAATAAAAATCGGGCCTATCTTTACTCGGAGTAGAGCATAAACCTAAAAAAATTGAAAAAGCCCATTCAGGAACAAGAAAATGGCATCGTTATTTGGATTCGATCTCGATGAAACAATACATCAATGAGAAGTTCATTCGATAAGTTTAGTAAATTATTTATATATATATTTTATTTATATATAGGTAAAGTAAACAGGCCAAAACAAATCCTTCTTGAAAAATGGAAGAAAAAAAGCCCTTTGTTAGAAGTTAGAAAGAGCCCCCTATGAAAATAAAAAAGAATGAGGGCTGCAATCTACACATTGATTCTTTTTTTTTTGCGCGATTTTTGGTAAACCGTATGCATCAAAAGGTGCGCGTACGGTTCCTAAGGATACAATTATATCCTAATCAACCGACTTTATCGAGCAAGATTACTTTTTTTAGGCCAAGAGGTTGATAGCGATCTCTCGAATCAAATTATTGGTCTTATGGTCTATCTCAGTCTAGAGGATGATAGCAAAGATCTGTATTTGTTTATAAACTCTCCCGGGGGGTGGGTAATACCCGGAGTAGCTATTTATGATACTATGCAATTTGTACAACCAGATGTACAGACAATATGCATGGGATTGGCCGCTTCAATAGGATCTTTTCTTCTGGTCGGAGGAGAGATTACCAAACGTCTAGCATTCCCTCATGCTCGGCGCCAATGAGTTTTGTATTTGAGAGAAAAAAGAAGACTATGCCTTCGCCATATGAAATATGACTATTAAGTAATAATAGCATGGCATTTTGAATTCGATATGAGAAACCTTTTTTTTTTATTTTTGTTTTTTTTTTTTCAAAAATCAATCATTAGATTATATATCGAACGAATAGTATGAGATAAAGGGCATTTCCGATTTTATCTGATTTATCGGAAGCCTATTGCAGCGTCACAAACTTTTTTGTTTTCACACCAGAGGGATAATAACAATATTTATCTTAGGAAAGAATACAAAAAAAAGAAACTTTGGGATTGCTTAATAACAGACTAAATAAATATATAAAGCAACGGAACCATCATAGTATGTTTTAACTACTCCAAAATAAAATGAAGGATGGTTATTGGATTATTTACCGATCGGGGTCTGATAGGCCCTATATTTGAATATTTGAATTTTATTTTATACTTCTTCAATGGAATGGAGGTTATAAAGTAAATTCCATTGTATAGCCGTATGCAATGCGCAAAAGATGCCTGTACGGTTGTTCAATTCTATCTTTTGGTTTTCATATCATTACTCGTTATTTAATTTATTCTCTTTGATTTCTCTTCGAGATAGAAGAACCATTTATTAGGTTATATAATCAGGGTAATGATCCATCAACCTGCTAGTTCTTTTTATGAGGCACCCGCAGGAGAATTTATCCTGGAAGCGGAAGAAATGATGAAGCTGCGCGAAACCATTACAAGGGTTTATGTACAAAGAACAGGCACACCTCTATGGGTTGTATCCGAAGACATGGAAAGAGATGTTTTTATGTCAGCAACAGAAGCCCAAGCTCATGGAATTGTTGATCATGTAGGGGTAGAATAAAAAATAACAGGGATTTCGCGCAAATACAAATACGCCATTTGAAATTTTATCTTCTTACTGGGTTTGATAGAGTATTCTATTAATTAATTTATTACTATAGAAGTAATTCCTAATCGGCCGGTTAGGATCGATCTAAACCAGCTCATTATGTATACGAGTCAACATGCCAACTATTAAACAACTTATTAGAAAGACGAGACAGCCAATCAGAAATGTTACGAAATCCCCCGCCCTTGGGGGATGCCCTCAGCGACGAGGAACATGTACTAGGGTGTATGTGTGACTCGTTCAGAGCATGGACTGGGGCAAAAGAAAAGAACCCATTTTTCCAGTATCAGTGATCAGTAACAGTAAATAAGATAAAATAAAACGGAAGAACTCCATTCACTATCTAAAAAGTATCTATCATACCCTTCTATTGTGTATCAAAATTTATGGTTTCTAGTGGTGTAAATCCAATCGTCTCCATTTTCAATTTAAGATGAGAAAGAATTTCCCATTGGTAGCAAATGTTTATCCATTAAGCGGGGGGAATCCCATTTAAAGGCAAGAAAGATTACGCCCTTACTCTTTCAACAACGGACTAAGAGGGTCAGCTACACAGTTAATCTTCATAATTAAATACCGTTACTGTATAAGTGGATCTCGTTGTGAAAGACGGATTACTGAATAATTCATGGGTAGAGCCAAAAAGTGTGAACTGTACAAGTTAACAATAGCATTGATTAAATGAAAGAAAAGAAAGGGCTCCGGTGTATAGAAGGGATCTCGCCGTTTAAGAAGTAACCATAGAAACGATGGAACCCACTATTTTTTTTTATTCATTTCTATTTTATATTTACTACTTTTTGTTTTTATTTAATATTAATATGCTTTTTTTAATATCTAGTATCAATATCAATATTATTTCTTATTTCGAGGTAAAATGCCTATAAAAAAAAATAAAAAATCGTGGGCGGGAAGGTTATAGTAGCAAAAGCCGTTGGAGTTTTTATTTTATACATTGGAAGGATCCGTTTTGTTATTAACAAACTAGAAAAGGGGAAGGGAATAACTGAAAGAAAAGAAATCAATTATCAATTAGTTATTTATCAAAGTTTCATTTATTCAATGACCAGAATTAAACGGGGATGTATAGCTCGGAGACGTAGAACAAAAATTCGTTTATTTGCATCAAGCTTTCGAGGGGCTCATTCAAGACTTACTCGAACTATTACTCAACAGAAAATAAGAGCTTTGTTTTCGGCTTATCGGGATAGAGGTAGGCAAAAGAGATATTTTCGCCGTTTGTGGATCACTCGGATAAATGCAGCAATTCGAGGGAATTTAGTATACTATAGTTATAATATTTTCATACACAATCTGTACAAGAAGCAGTTGCTTCTTAATCGTAAAATACTTGCGCAAATAGCTATATTAAATAGAAATTGTCTTTCTATGATTTCCACTGAGATTATAAAATAAGTAGATTGGAAGGACTCCATAGGAATGTTTTAAATTTTAACGGAGTGCGCTGTAAAATTAACTCCGGGAAGGTAGAATAGAAATTAGTATGATAAAATATAATCAAATAATATGATAAAGTCGTCAAAATGAACAAACAAGACGTTCAATAAAAAAAGATTTATTCTTTTTCCCCGATCCTTTTTTTCTTATGACACGACACTCACATCTTAATTCGCGAATTTTTCGAACAAAACATCAATCCGCCTTTGAGTTCGTATTGGAATTTTGATTCAAGTGAAGAGTAAGCCTATCCCCCTTTTTGATTCTAAGACCCGCAGTTCTAGCAGCCGACTCACCTCTTTCAAATTGTTTCTCATTACTAAGAAAGGGTAACAAAGATAAAATACGAGCTTGCTTGATAGCAATAGTAATTAATCGTTGTTGTTTTAAGTTTAATCTATTCACCCGTCTAGATAATATCTTTCCTTGTTCACTAATAAATCGACTAATTAAACTCATGTTTCTATAATCAATTCGATCCCCCGACCCAATCGGGGGCAAACGCCTACGAAAAGATCGCTTGGATTTAAAATAGAGTCGCTTGGATTTATCCATGATTTGTTTATTCCTTATCCCGAAAATCCTAATTTTGTCGGGGATTTCTTTTTGGTTTGTTTATCTTTAAATATATGTTATATATAATATATGGTATATGACATTTTTCATCTTCCTTGGAAGGATGACATACAATACATACGTGTAATCGGTTCCATCTATTTCTTTATCTCCCCATGAATTGTATATTTGTAACAAAAGGGACAGAATTTTCTCAATTCCAATCGACTAGGCGTATTGTGTCGATTCTTTTGAGTAATATATCTGGAAATACCAACCCTCTTTGATTCCTTATTAGCATCATTTCGAACAGCACAATTGGTACATTCCAAAATAACTGTTACTCGAACATCTTTCCCCTTGGCCATGAACCCCCTTTGTATTTTTGATTCACTCAACTATTCTATTTTGCGATCCAAAGAGAAAAAAGGAACGAAAAAAAAAAAATAGAAGTTGCTAACTCGAAATAAAATTATGAAAAATTTCGTTGCAATCAAGATAGTAATAATAAGTAATACAATGATTTCTAACTACATTTCTAATCCCAATATAGCGTTTCGTCTTTCATTTAAGTATTTTGTATGATATTGTTGACCTATCCATCAATTCCCATTTCCGTTCTCATTCTCTTTTTAATTATTTTAATTTAAATAATTAAAATTAAAAATTTTATTTTAATTCGAGCCCCGGGCCTCAGGCCCGAGTTCCGAGTTTCACTGAATTTGAATCCACTTTTATTCTTTCTCTTTTCGAACTTATTCGAATTTTAAAAATTCTAAAATGAAAAGATGGGAAGGGGAGGGATTAGTCACAGAGATTTTATTAAATCCCTAATCTTCTTCACCACTTCCCATGTTACTAACTAGAATGAAAAAAAGGGGAATATCAGCGCATCCGGAAATAAACGATTGATCTCTATCAATAGACCTGCTAAAAACCCGAACCATATAGTACTTACTACCGGCGCCACGGAGAGATATGTTTTTAGATCTCGCATTTTATTTGAAATCCTCCTTCTTTATTGGAATTTGTAATACATATATGATCAGACATATATGGAGTTAATGATCGCTTGTATTTGTCCGCGGAATCCCTAATTCAAATTGAAATGTACAACGATTCAGTAGAATATTCCTTTTCTTAAAAAAAACGTGCCCTTTTCTGTACCAGCATTTCCCCAAAATATTCATTTTTTTTACAGCGGGTTTCATTATACGTAACGCATATAAGTAGTTTATTATAATTAATTAATAATTAATTATATGTTCTATGATATGAGATCAAAAAGAAGAAATGACAAGATAATTTTTGTATAGAAATGGAGTAAATAAAGATGTGGAAAACAATACGGGTATTCTCTACAATGACACTGTAACCCAATTGAAAGGGATGTAGCGCAGCTTGGTAGCGCGTTTGTTTTGGGTACAAAATGTCACGGGTTCAAATCCTGTCATCCCTACCTATTCTATTACTTATCTTATGAGCAGGAATCGTAACGAGGGATCAATTGAAATCGATTAAATTGGGCATCCATAACATGATCAATCTTTCATTTGACTCTATTCTACTATAGAATAGGATACGCATGCAAAAATATAATATATTAGGGTTACTTACAAAATATTTAGTGTGATAATAAAGCGCTCTTAGTTCAGTTCGGTAGAACGCGGGTCTCCAAAACCCGATGTCGTAGGTTCAAATCCTACAGAGCGTGATCCCATTCTTGTTATTCTTAGGTCGAAAATTACACTGAAATGAAATAATTGAACAGCAATTTCAATTTGACCCCTGCCCTATGTATTGTATTAAAATTAATAAAGCAAGTAGGGGTCAATCAAAAAAAGAGCTATTAACTAATTAAAGGTCCAACTGATCACCGCGTCTGTATTGTAAATATGCGGTTACAAATAATCCAGCCAAAGTAATAGGAATTAGACCTAAGACAATTCCAAATAGAAAAACTTCAATCATTTCAATTTGTTTGAAAGAGGAAAAGGAGAGGTAATATCTATTCTTAACTATTAATTCATATTGCCCATGAATCTCAATGACCAAAAATTGGAAATTGACACGGTAAGAAACTTAAGAAACTATAGAATATATGGAATAACACAGAAAGATTTCGTTTTTTTATGAATCGTTTGTTCAATTAATTTCAAATAAGTCGTATCTTGTTCAACCCGATAAATAGAGCTGAGGTTATAGTTAAAACCGCTAGTAGAAAACCGAAATAACTAGTTATAGTAAGCATAAAGAGGCTAAATGAAATATGGTCTTTTTATACATATGTTTAGAAAGCACTTCCCTAAATTCAAATTTTTGAAAGATACAAACAAGAATAAGCAAAAAGACCAATTCCACTTATTCTTTCAATTGAAAGTTTTTGATTCATCAATCCTTCTAAACAGTAATAAAAAAAAAAAAAATGGGAGTGACATAGGTAAGAAATCAATTCATCATCTGTGATATCTGAGCATCCCCTAATTCCCAATCAACAGATTCATCTTAAAAACTAATATTCTTATACTAATATTATATATTATAATTAATAATCAAAATTAGAAATAATAAAAAACTCTGTTGTGTAACTTCATTCAAAAAATGAAATTGAATCGCTTTAAAATTGGAAAATCATTTCTATTTTGATTTTGATCATTTTTTTATTATTGTATCGAATACATTGTGTATTTTCGAACAAAGAATGACCTTATATTATACTAGAATCTCCCTTTTTTTACTTTAACTTTACTTTATTACTTTCCCTTTTCTTTTTTACTTTAATTTGATTTGACCTCATTAGATTCAGTAGTAGGTTTATTCTCATAATATCTCTAATGAGAAGAAAAAGAGTTTCGCATGATCTAATCGTGCGAAACTTATACATTTTTTCTTTACATATCTTAAATTAGAGAGCCCCCCGCCCTTTTATAATTATAATTCGATCAAGAACGGCCTTTTGGTTCTAATACAACAATGCGTGCATCGCGAATATTGATTATTTTCTTCTTTGTTCTCTTTCTTTCGTCGAAGACTATCGGCTAGTCTTACTTCTTACTGGACAACTAACCAATTCCTTAAAAATGAAAAAAAAAAGGGGGGGGGGGGGTTCCAACAAAAAACATCTTCTACAAACACAAAAAGAAAGAATATTTTTATATTTTGGATCTAATTTAATTGTAGGTGTAGGAGAATGGAATATGATAATCCCACTCGCGAATTATTTGAAAGCAACCCGTTGTATTCACATTTTATCTGATCTTCAGTTTCTAATCCGAAGCCGATAATGGAGAGAACCCTTATACTACTACAGGAATTTGAAAATTTTTTTATTGAATAGTATAGAATACTACATCGACAGGCAACAATAAAAGAAAAAAGAAAGTCTCTAGCACTCCATTTAGATACTAATTGTGAAATTGCGTTGCTGTGTCAGAAGAAGGATAGCTATACTGATTCGGTATACTCTAAAGACACCCTTGGTACCCTATTGACGATCTCACAAAGATTCAATTTCAGTGAATTCCCATTTACTGATCTCATCTTTTACGGAATCGATCCCCTTTTTGACTGTACAAGAATACGTGGAGCTCGGCATGTCTGGAAGCACAGGAGAACGTTCTTTTGCTGATATTATTACCAGTATTCGATACTGGGTCATTCATAGCATTACTATACCTTCCCTTTTCATTGCGGGTTGGTTATTCGTCAGCACGGGTTTAGCTTACGATGTATTTGGAAGCCCTCGTCCAAACGAGTATTTTACAGAGAGTCGACAAGGAATTCCATTAATAACTGGCCGTTTTGATCCTTTGGAACAACTCGATGAATTTAGTAGATCTTTTTAGGAGGCCCCAATGACCATAGATAGAACCTATCCCATTTTTACAGTGCGATGGTTGGCTGTTCACGGATTAGCT
>Ga0153981_1000279_pt1:12500-13884 | contig 13884 bp, 15 predicted proteins | sample TSGA065MetaG_FD_104714 | JGI IMG/M metagenome (GOLD analysis project Ga0153981, IMG submission 104714) | Attine ant fungus gardens microbial communities from Georgia, USA - TSGA065 MetaG | ecosystem: Host-associated > Fungi > Mycelium > Unclassified | place: USA: Georgia, Magnolia...
GTCTAGTATAGTTCCCTATCTATGATTCTGCTATGTACTAAAAGAATTTTATTGTAATGGAATAGAATATAGGAGGAATCGAATCCCTTGTATGAGTAAAAAGAATAAGTACAGTTTTGAATGTTTTGCTTATGTACAAAGTAACAACCAACCATTCTAATTGGATCAGTGAATCATTTTTCAGTCATTCATTGAATGATAAATCACTACAAGTGAGGGAGATACACGATTTAAATAACGAAAAATCAAATATTTTAAAATTGTATCTAGAATGACCGGAAAGGTAGAAACAAGACCGGATATAATTTGATCATTATGAGCAAATCCAAAATCTTTGTAGACAGATCCAATCATTAGTTCCCAACCGTGGGGCGAATGGAATCCTATACATAAATCAGTTACTAAAAGAATGGAAAAGGCTTTGATTGTGTCGCTTAAGTTATATAGAAATTCTTGAACCCAATAGTTAAGAATAACAAGTTCTTCATTACCTAGCATAGAATAACCACTTAGAATAACGAAACAGATCATATTTGTCGAGAAGTGCAAAATCGTATGGATACAATCTTCATTGTGCATCTTGATCAATTGGATCGTTTCGTTGTAGATTCCGATACGAAGCTTTTCTAGATGTGTTCCCGGGTATTCCTTTATCATTTCGTCCAAGAGTAAGAGTTCCTCTAATTCTATGAATTTTTTTAGAATACTCTTTTCTTGAATATCATTCAAAAAAATTTCGGATTGCCTAGTATCCCACCAATTAGTAACCCAAGATTCCAGACTTTTAGTAAATGAGAGAGAGATCCACCAGGGCAAAAATACTATAGATGCAAGATATAGAAGGGGAATGAATGCTTTCTTTTTTGCCATTTCTTCGTCTTTGAATTTTTAATGAACTCACCCCATTCGTTGACGCTATACGATACTAACTAATATTCCTATCAAGGATCAGTTCTATTACAAGTTATCGAGCCCACGAATCTATTCCCCGCTTTTTTTGTGTATGATTCGGCGGTTAGTACTTGAATTTATAAATAATACAGAAATGGAATAAAAAAGAATCCACTTCGAATAAAGAGATTGTTTCCAAATCTATCACTTGCTAAAATTCGAAGAGAGTGACCCCTTTCAATAAAGAAATGCATGAAAGAGCCCCTTCAAGTAACAAATATTATTCAGATTTTGAAACGAAAGAACTCTCTTTCTATCAAAATATCCAATTTTTTGAAAAAAAAAAAAAAAAAAGAAAAAAAAAAAAAAAAAAAAAAAAAAGGAAAAAAAAAAAAAAAAAAGAAAAAAAAAAAGTAGAAGAGAAAATAGAGGTAATAGAAATAAAGGATCTGGATATAAAAGAAGTTGAGGAGTAGTAAAGTAGTTATAGTTG
>Ga0153981_1000280_pt1 | contig 13859 bp, 12 predicted proteins | sample TSGA065MetaG_FD_104714 | JGI IMG/M metagenome (GOLD analysis project Ga0153981, IMG submission 104714) | Attine ant fungus gardens microbial communities from Georgia, USA - TSGA065 MetaG | ecosystem: Host-associated > Fungi > Mycelium > Unclassified | place: USA: Georgia, Magnolia Springs State...
ATTTAAAGCGGTATGACAGCCAGGCCTGGACGATATTTACGCAAAAATTCCCGCAGATGCTGAAAATTCCGGTGCTGGGCGGCGGCGGTCCTGATGAAATGAACCCCGAGAAAGTGCTGGCGCTGAAACCTGACGTGGTGATTTTGCCGAGCCTGGCGCGCTACGACGATGCGGATTTACGGCTGCTCCGGATGCTGAAAGCGGCGCACATTCCGGTGGTGAGAATCGATCTGCGTGTCCATCTGCTGAAAAATACCGCCCGCAGCGTGGAGATTCTCGGTGAAGTGTTTAACCAGACTGAACGCGCGAAGGCGTTCACGCAGTTTTATCGCTCGCATATGCAGGTGATACACGACCGGCTGGCAGCCTACCAGGGCCCCAAACCCACGGTGTTGCTCCAGTTGCATCTGGGGCGCCGCAATGAATGCTGTGTGACAGCGGTGAAAGGCAGTCTCGGCGAATTGCTGACGTTTGCCGGTGGCGACAACATTGCCAGTAAAACCGTCGGCGGAGTATTTGGTCGTCTGAATGAAGAATACGTGATCATGGCGCAGCCGGAATTTTACATCGCGACCGGTGCGGGCGACGTTAACGACAAAGACGATCTGAAACTCGGTCCGGCCATTTCCCCCGAAATGGTTCAGCAAAGTCTGGCGCAATTAACCGCGCAGCAGAACGGATTGCGCACGCTGAAAGCCCTGCATAACGGCCACACGGCGGTGATATGGCAGAACTTTTACCTCAGCCCGTGGCACGTTGCGGCCACTGAGTTTATGGCGAAAACGCTGTATCCGGATCTTTTCGCCGATATCGAACCCGAGCAAACCCTCCGACAACTCTTTCACGATTACCTGCCCGTTCCGTACAGCGGAACGTATTTCGGCAAGGGCAAAGACTAAAAGTAAGATCCGGGGCTTCCGGCTAACGCTGCCTGACGGCACCCGGAGATTTTCATCTCCTCCTGAGGTTAATGGCGATTGCGTGCCACGCACGGCTCGGGTGATTGAAAGTCAGTTATCAGGCCGCACGGCGTCTTTATAATGCTTTTACGTTTTTCACTTTGCGGCCAGCGCCTTTCTGGCTATGTTATGGAACGGCTTGTTTCCAATATGAATGATGATGAAAACCCCTGATTTAAATCTGATTATTGCTCTTGATGCCCTGCTGGACGAAGGCTCGGTGATTGGTGCGGCGCGCAGAATGAATTTAAGCGCGCCCGCGATGAGCCGGACGCTGACCCGTATCCGTCATCAGCTTGGCGATCCGATCCTGGTCAAGGCCGGGCGAAAAATGGTGCCAACCCCGCGGGCGCTGGCCCTCAGGGAAGAAGTACATCAGATAATGGGCGAGGCCGTCCGGCTGTTGCAGCCGCAGTCGGTTGTGGATTTATCGCAGCTGGAACGCACGTTTACGCTGCACGCCAACGACGTTTTTATCAGCGCGTTTGGCGGGATCCTGCTCAGCCGTTTACGGCAGGAGGCGCATAACGTCGGTTTACGCTTTACCCCGGAAAATGGCAGCGACGAAGACAGTCTGCGCGACGGCAAGGTCGATCTTTACATCAGCGCGATGCGTCCGCTGGGGGATGATATTCACGTACAATCACTGTTTTCCACGCATTTTATGGGGCTGGCGCGTGAAGATCATCCGATTTTCGACCATGAAATCACCCCGGAATCATTCACCCGTTATGAGCAGATCAGCGTATCCCGGCGTGGACGCGCGCGCGGGCCTATCGATAAGCGGCTCGCAGAACTGGGCCTCGTGCGCCACATTTCGCTGGTGGTGCCGACATTCCATTCCGGCGTGTTTTCGCTGGGGAATTCCGATCTGATTTTATCGTTGCCGGAACATGTCGTGCAGGCGGTAAAAACGATGGGGATCAGAACGCGCGCCTTCCCGCTGCCGGTGGAGCTGGATGCCATTCCTATCGTTCAGGCCTGGCATCCGCGGTTCCAGAATGATCCCGCCCATCAGTGGCTGCGGCGCACCATTCATGATTTATGTATCCATTCCGCTAGCGCGTGATCCGTGTCAGCACGACGGCTCCGTTTCCTGATTTTCCACCAGCACCGGACAGGCTGCGAGGTCGATCACTTCTTTCACGATGGAGTGTTCGACCCAGCGTTGCAGCGAGGATAAATGCCGGTGTCCCATCACGATTAAGTCCACCTTCAGTCTGGCCGCTTCCCGGATAATCACCTCCGTTGGTTCCCCGCCGACAATCAGCCCGCTGACGTGGCGGTTGTCTGCCGTCAGTTCCGTCACGGCGTGGCTCACGATGCGCCGCGCCTCGTGATATTCGTGATTTGCCGGGGGGTAAACCAGCCCGTCGCTGGCTTCGTTATTTGCGGGGTTTTCCGCTAAGAAATGATGTACGCCGGGCAGCAAATACGCCCCGTCAACCACGCATAAAATATGCAGATTGGCCGGTTTTCCGGCACTGATTTTCCGGCCCAGTTCAATGACCGCCAGCGATTGCGGCGACCCGTCGAGCGCCACGAGAATATTGGTGAACATCGCGTATCCTTTCTGTGAATGATAAAGACCCTATCTTGGGTAACCCGCCCTGGTAAATAAATGCCTCTGTATGCACCTGTCACGTGCGCCAGACGCACGCCTCGGCTGCAAACATCGCAATTCCTCCCGCTGCGCCAACTTTCTAGACTGAGCCCCTGATCATCTGGAAGGGATAAGTAATGCAAACACTTGCGCAACCTAAAGCTATGCCGCCAGCGGCGACGTTTGACCTGCGCATCATGACGGGGCTGACGGGCATTTTGCTGGCCTCGCTGGTGGCCGGATTAAACGAACACGTCACCGATATTGCGATGACCGACGTGCGCGGCGTGCTGTCTATCAGCTATGACGAAGGGAGCTGGCTCACCACGTTGTATGAAGCGGCGCAGGTGGCGGCCATGGCGTTTGCGCCCTGGTTTTCGGCCACGCTGTCATTGCGGCGTTTCACCCTCGGCGTCACCGCCGCTTTCATGGTGGCGGGCGTGCTTTGCCCGTTTGCGCCCAATCTGCCCGTGCTTTATGTCCTGCGGACGGTGCAGGGGCTGTTTGGCGGCTGCCTGCCGCCGATGCTGATGAGCGCCGCGCTGCGGTTTTTACCGCCGGGGATCAAGCTTTATGGTCTGGGCGCGTATGCGCTGACGGCCACGTTCGGGCCGAATCTCGGCATCCCGCTGGCGGCGTTATGGACGGAATACACCGGCTGGCAAATGGTGTTCTGGCAAATCATTCCACTTTGTCTGCTGGCGATTGCCGCCGTGCACTGGGGCATTCCGCAAGACCCGCTGCGGCTTGAACGTTTTGCGCAGTTCAACGGCGTGGGGCTGCTGCTCGGTTTACCGGCTATCACCTCGCTGGTGGTGGTGCTGGAACAAGGCACGCGGCTGGGCTGGCTGGATTCGCCGTTCATCTGCCGGATGTTGTTGCTGGGGCTGACGACCCTGACGCTGTTTATGGTCAACGAGTGGTTTCATCCGCTGCCATTTTTCAAAGTGCAGCAACTCGCGCGGCGCAATCTCACCTTCTCGCTGATTACGCTGGGCGGCGTGCTGGTGATCCTGGTGGCAGTACCGGGGGTTCCGGCCGGATATCTGGCGGAAATCCGCGGTTACCGGCCTGTGCAGACGGCTCCGCTGGCACTTTATGTCGCGCTCGGGCAACTGGCGGCGCTGCCGCTGGTCTCGGCGCTGTGCAATATCCGCCGGGTCGATTGTCGCTGGGTGCTGGCCTGCGGGCTGGGGCTGATCGCGGTGACCTGCTACCTCGGCAGTGCGATGACGTCGGACTGGATCCGCAATAATTTTTACGGCCTGCAAATGCTGCAAATCCTCGGGCAGCCGATGGCGGTGATCCCGCTGCTTCTGCTGGCCACCAACGGTTTACCGCCCGCCGAAGGGCCATTTGCCTCGGCCTGGTTTAACACCGTGAAAGGTATGGCGGCGGTGGCCGGAACCGGCGTGCTCGAAGGGCTGAGCACCGCGCGCGAGCATTTTCACTCCAACACGCTGGTGAATCAGTGGGGAAACAGCGGGCAGGGGCTGTCGTTTTCTCACTCCGGCAGCGAAAGCCTTTCAGCGCTGGCGGAGCAAATCCACGTGCAGGCCGTGGTGCTGGCGTCTGCTGATGTTTATCAGGTCATGGTCGTGCTGACCGTCATTCTGATCCTCTTTATTCCGTTAATGGCAACGCGCGTTTATCCACCGCGTCCGCTTGCCAGCCCTTCAATTTCTTAAGGTTTGAACATGAATTTGATCATGCGATTTAAAAAAAATGCCGTGGCGGTTTCCGGAGTGGTCATCCTGCTGGTGGCGGGGATGATTTACTTCTGGCTGCTGGCGGATAAGGCCGATCAGCGCACCAATGATGCGTTTATCCGGGCAGATTACACCGTGGTGACGCCGCGTATTACCGGCCAGATTGAGAAGGTGGCGGTGAAAGACAATGAGTATGTGGAGCAGGGGCAAACGCTGGTGGAAATCGATGACCGGGATCTGCGTGCGGAACTGAATGCGGCGGTGGCCAGTGTGAACGTGCAGCAGGCGGCGGTCGATAATGCCAAAGCCAGCCTGATGCAGCAGCAGTCGATGATCGCGCAGGCCGCCGCCACACTGGCGGCCAGCCAGGCCAGTTACGTTTTTGCCAAAGCGGATTTGGCGCGTTATCGCGATCTGGCCGCACAAGGGGCTGGCAGTAAACAAAACGCGCAGCTGGCTCGTTCGCGCATCGATACCGCACAGGCGAATGTGGCGCGGGATAACGCCACGCTGAACGCCGCCAGAGCCAAAACCGTGGTGTTGCAGACGGAATGTCAGCGCGCAAAAGGAGAACTGGAACGGGCGCAGGCCGTGCAGGAGACGGCGAAGCTGAATTTATCCTATACGCACATTGTTGCTCCGGTTGCGGGCTGGGTCGGGCAGCGCGTGGCGCGGGAAGGTGCGTATGTCACGCCGGGCACGCCGCTGCTGGCTGTAGTGCCGCTCAATAACGCCTACGTGGTGGGGAATTTTCAGGAAACGCAGCTTGAACATGTCAGGCCGGGACAGCGGGTGGATATCAGCGTGGACAGTCTGGGCGGAACCCTGCTGCACGGCGTGGTAAACAGCTTTGCACCGGCGACCGGCGTGACGTTTTCGGCGATTACGCCCGATAACGCCACCGGTAATTTTACTAAAGTGGTCCAGCGTATCCCGGTAAAAATTGAAATCGAGGCCGGGCAGAAACAGGCCGCACGGCTGCTGGTGGGCATGGCGGTAGAAGCGACCATTCACACCGGCACGACAGGAGCGGATCAATGAAAAACGCAGGGTTAACATTGAGCGTTTTACTGCTGAGCGGCTGCATGGTGGGGCCTGATTTTAATGCGCCGGTTGTGAAAAGTCCGCCGACGTGGCCGCAGGGAAAGGCGGTAAGTCACGTCGTAGAACAGGGGCTTGATCCACACTGGTGGAATATTTTCCACGACGATACGCTGACCGCGTTAATCGCAGAATCTGCGCAGGGAAATCTGGATATTCAGGCGGCGGGCGCGCGGCTGTTGCAGGCGCAGGCGGAAAACAGCGTGGTGACGGGGGAAAGTTTGCCGTCCGTCACCGGATCGGCGTCGTATCAGCGCGCCCGAAATAGTCAGAACGGTTTGCAGGATATTTCAGGGCTGGGAGGCAAGGAAGCCTACAGCGTCTGGCAACCTGGCGTCGGGGTTTCGTGGGAGGTCGATATGTGGGGGCGGCTGCGTCGCGCGCGGGAATCCGCCGGTGCGCGCGTTGAAGTCAGTGAGGATTTACGCCGCGCGGTGCTGACCGGCATTCAGGCTGAAACAGCCAGCGATTATTTCCGGCTGCGCAGCGTGCAGTTACAGCGTGAAAACGCCTTGCAGGATCTGGATATCGCCCGTCACAGCCTGAAACTGACAGGCATCAGAATGGCCGACGGCGTGGCGACGCAGCTGGAAGTGGCGCAGGCGCAGGCGCAGGTGGCGGCTGTCGGGTCCACCCTGCCGGTACTGGAACAGCAGGAAGCACATCTTATCAACGCGCTGAGTTATCTGCTGGGTAAGGAACCGGGAGCATTAACGCAGCGGCTTCGCGGCGCCAGACCGTTGCCGCTGACGCCGCCGGAAGTGCCGGTCGGGTTGCCGTCTGAGCTGGCGCAGCGGCGGCCTGATATCCGCGCCGCTGAGGCACAGCTGCATGCCGCAACGGCAGACATTGGCGTCGCCACGGCTGATTTTTATCCGCGCATCACCCTGAGCGGCAATGTCGGGATACAGGCGATGCAGTTCAGCCAGCTGGGAAACTGGGGATCTCAGCTTTACAGTTTCGGCCCCGGCCTGACGTTGCCAATATTTGAAGGCGGGCGTCTGCGCGGTCAGTTAGCGTTGAAAAAAGCGCAGCAACAGGAAGCCAGCCTGCATTTTCAGAGCACGGTATTAAAGGCCTGGCACGAAGTGGATGACGCGATGGTGGATTACGACACCGGGCAGCGGCAGCGCAGCCAGCTGAAAATTCGCGTGGATAATGACAGTGCGGCGCTGGACGCTGCATCAAAACAATATGTTGCAGGCGCGACGGACTTTCTCAATGTGCTGGTGATGCAAAAGGAACTGATCGCGGCGCGGCAGACGCTGGTGGTCAGCGATGCCAGCGTGTCGCTCGCGCTGGTCCGGTTGTATAAGGCGCTGGGGGGCGGATGGGGCGGGGAGTCGTCACAGACGATGAATTAAGCGTTATGAGTAAATAAGCATTCAGCACACAAAAAAGCCCCGGCTGTTGAGAGGGCCGGGGCTTTGCGGAACGCGAGCATGATTTTTAAGTTTTGCTAATTAAAACTTATACTCACCGCCCAGTTACGCATGAACTTCATTGCTCGCGTCACTGGCGACGAGTGTATTCACTTTAGCCGTGGCGCTCCAGTTTTTGCTCAGGGTTGCGTTCAGACCGACAGCAAATCTGCCGCCGGGAAATAGGGTTTGGTTATTTTGTCATGGCATTAAAGGGATTCCGTGACGGCGAGCGTAGCCATGGTTTCATTCTGGTCGCCGGACGGCATAAATGACGCCTCTTAAAAAAGGCTTTATAGTATGTAATGGATACTTAGTATCATTCAGGCACCTTTTATTCATCTGGTCTATATGAGGAAACCCTATGTCGGGTAATGCCGTGCCAAAGGCAGTTACGCAAGTGAATTGTCGCAGTGCTTCAAACCGTTTACTGCTGGATCAGATCACCGATAAATGGGCTGTTCTGATCCTCACCGTGCTCTGTGCCAAGCCGCTGCGTTTCAATGAAATCAGACGTTGTCTGGACGGAATCACTCAAAAATCGTTAACGCAAAGCCTGCGCCGTCTTGAACGTAATGGCATTGTTGCCCGCCGCGTTATCCCTTCCTCACAAATAGCTGTCGAATACAGCATTACGCCGCTGGGGCGCACTCTGGAAGCGCCTTTTCAGGCATTGTATGCCTGGATGCTGAATCATTCCGCCGATGTCATTCAGGCTCAGGCTGCTTTTGATGAGCGGGAAGTCGAGTAATGCGCAAAACAGATCATCTGGGGGGTATCACGGCGTTTGTCACCACGGCGCAGTGCGGGAGTTTTACCGCGGCGGCGGAACGGCTGGGGCTGACGAAATCGGCGGTGGCGAAAAGCGTCGGGCGTCTCGAGGCACGGCTCGGGCTGCAACTTTTTCAGCGCTCGACGCGGCGGCTCAGCCTGACGCCGGACGGTGAGCGTTATCTGCAAAGCAGCCAGAACGCGATTGAAATTCTCGAACAGGCGGAAGCGGAACTGATGTCGCATACCGCGAAACCTTCCGGCCGGTTGCGGGTGGATTTACCGGCGGCGTTCGGGCGGCAGCGGATCATGCCGCACCTGCTGGCCGTTATCCGGCAATACCCTGAGCTGGAAATGACAATTACGTTCAGCGAACGGTTTATCGATCCCATTGAAGAAGGCATCGATCTGGTGGTGCGTATCGGCGAACTGACCGACAGCAGCGGACTGATAGCACGCCGTCTGACTACGCAAAAACTGGTGATCTGCGCCGCGCCGGAGTATCTCGCGCAGTACGGTGAACTGCATGAACCCGAAGAACTCAGTCAGCACCGCTGTGTAGTGGGCGTGCGGCGCAACCAGCCAAAATTCTGGATCCTGCGCAACGCGCGCGGCGAAGTGAGCCGCTATACGCCGCCCGCGACGTACGAATTTGCCGACGGCGACGCGATGCTGGCAGGTGTGCTGGCCGGTTGCGGGTTGTCGCAGTTGCCGCTGTGGCTGGTGGGAAAATATCTGGCAAGCGGGGAACTGAAAGAGGTGCTGACAGGCCATTCCGGGGGCGAAATGCCTGTCAGCGCCTTGTGGCCTAAAAGCCGTCAGCTGTTACCGAAAATCCGCTTTGTGGTGGATACGCTGATCAAAGCCGCAGAGGATGGCCAGCTCGACTGACAAGGCTTACGCTTTTTCTTCATAGAACGGGTCGTTGGTGCCATCACCACGCGGTTAGATCATGTGATTTCCCCCCGCGTGTTCAGTTCTGTGTGTCCGGCAGGCGCGGTCACCGGCATCCACGCGCTGTTTGATGTAAATACTGAGCCACGCGGCGGCGGCGAAAATGATGCTGCTCAGCACCACTGAACGCGTACCGAATTCGGCGATAAACCAGCCGCCCGCCAGTGAACCGACGGTGATGCCCAGATTTGAAAATGACATGTACAGGCTGTTGGCGAATTCCGGCGCCTGGCTGGCTTCGCGCATCAGCCATGTCTGGCTGACCACCAGCCCTGAAGAGTGGAATGCGCCCCAGAAAACCATCAGTGCGCACATGGCAAGCAGGGAATCACCGGCCAGCCAGACCAGGATGAAGATCAGGGCGTACACCACCGGATAAAGATGCGTGGTTTTGTTGGCGTTTTTTTGCAGGAAGCTGCTGAACACAAAGTTCCCGGCGAATCCGCAGACGCCAAAGGCGATAAGCATCGCCGTGATCATGTTGCTGTTAAGGTGCGTGACGCGTGACAGGTAATCCGCCACGTAGCTGAAACTCGAGAACATCGCCGCGAAAATCATCGTGACCGTGACGATGGTCAGCCACAGTTTGCCGTTACGCAGCACGCTCACCTGACTGGCAAAGGACACTTTGGCCGTGGCAGGCATAGAAGGGACGAAGAAGAGGATCCCGACGAACGCGAGGGCACAGGAAATCGCCGCAAAGTAGAACGCATCGGCCAGCGATAAATGTTCCGCGATCAGCGAGCTTAACGGCACGCCGAGCACCAGCCCGATTGCCACACCGGCAAACACTTTCGCCGCCGCGCCGGCACTTTTTTCTTTCGGCACGGCCTGCGTGGCGACCACCAGTGCGACCGCAAAGAACACCGCATGTGTGAGTGCCGGAAGAATGCGGAAGACCAGCATCATATTGAAGACCTCTGTAGTGGCGTAAATCAGGTTGGAAACCACGAAGACGAAGAGAATCGAAAGCAGCACGTTTTTTTTGTTAAAACCCGACAGCAGCAGGGTAATAAACGGGCCGGTGACGGCGACAATTACGGCGTAAATGCTGACCAGAAAACCGACCTGCGTGGCGGTGACGTGGAGTTGTTCGATGAGTTTCGGCAACAATCCGATGATGCCAATTTCCGTGGTGATGACGCTGAAGACGGCGACGGAAAGTGTCAGCAGCAGGAGTGAATTTTTATTTTGCATTGAAAGCCTTGTAGAACCGAATGTGCAGATGAAAAGTTGAACCTGATCATCCGGCAGTTCGGATTATTCGGAAAGGCCTCTCCGGTCGCATCTTAGTAGACATAACTTCGCCAATGGAATACGGGGCGTGCCGTATCGTTTTTGTCCTATTTTTACAATGCGACTTAACCTAAACTTTGTGAATTTATAATTAATTCAATAGGTTGTTATATCATTTTTTCAACACGCATCCTGCCAGCAGGGGATTACTTCGCCGGAAACTATGATAAAATGCGCGGCCCAGGGTTTCCCCGCACGACCATTAAAAGAAAGGTTTATCCCGAGTAATGTCTGACAATCTTATTGAGCGCATTTCGAGTGCGTTAGAATCTGAATACACGCTTGAAGGACTCGTTCGACAGCTTCTTGAAATGCTTGAGCTGGTGACCAACATGGAATCGACGTATCTCACCCGCATTGAGCCGGACGGCGATTACCAGCACATTCTGTTCTCCCGCAACTCACAAGATATGCAAATTCCTGAAGGGATTTCGGTGCCGTGGGGCGATACGCTGTGCAAGCGTGCGCTCGACGAAGGCCGCCGTTATACCTGCGATGTCGCCAGTATCTGGGGCGATTCCGAAGCGGCAAAAGCGCTGGGGATCATGACTTACGTGAGCACGCCGGTGACGCTGGTGGACGGTTCGCTTTACGGCACGCTGTGTGCCGCCAGTTCCGAAAACCGCGAACTTTCGGAACGCAGCGAACAGGTGTTGCAGCTTTTCGCGCAACTGATCGCCCAGCAGATTCAGAACGAACAGCTGCTGAAAAAGCTGCAAGAGGCGAATGCCGCGCTGACCGCCGTCAGCCTGACCGATGAACTCACCGAATTGCCCAACCGCCGCGCGGTGTTTGAAACGTTGCCCGACCTGTTCGACAGGGCCGCTGACAAGGCGAATTATGTTCTGGTGGCGTTTACCGATCTGGATAATTTCAAGCAGATCAATGATGTCTACGGCCACGAAACGGGCGATGATTTCCTGTATGCCGTCGGACAAAGGCTGAAAGCGGGCGCGGCGGAAGGTGAGATCCTCGGGCGTGTCGGCGGTGACGAATTTATCGTCGCCGGAGAAGGGCCGTCAGGATTTGATGACGCGCTGCGCGCGGCGGATGCGTTCAAAAACCGTCTGCGCAGTTTACTCATCGGCGAATACAAACTGCATTCCTGCACGCTGGATTACGCCGGCCCGAGCATCGGCGCTATCGCGATTAATCCTGCTGCTGTTAATCCGGATCAGGCGTTGCATGAAGCCGATCAGGCGATGTATCTGGATAAAAACCAGAGAAGAACCAAAGCACTGTAAAGCCGGATCCTGCGCCTTTGCGTTTTACCCAAAGGCGCGGTATTCAAAAATCAGTTGTGATGCAAATCGCTCAAAAACTTCTGAGCCCGGGCGTGCTGCGGGCGCGTGAAGAAGTTTTCGGGCGTGGATTTCTCCAGAATTTTTCCCTGATCCATAAACCAGATCGTGTCCGCCACTTCGCGGGCAAAATTCATTTCGTGCGTTACGCACATCATGGTCATGCCTTCCCGCGCCAGACCGCGCATCACGTTCAGCACTTCACCGACCATTTCCGGATCCAGCGCTGACGTCGGTTCATCAAACAACATCACCGGCGGTTTCATGGCTAGCGCGCGCGCAATGGCGACGCGCTGTTGCTGTCCGCCGGAAAGCTGCGCCGGATAGGCATTGGCTTTATGCGATAAACCAACGCGTTCCAGCAGTTCACCCGCGTGCTGACGCGCTTCCTGACGCTTCACGCCGAGCACTTTCACCGGCGACATCATGATATTTTCCAGCACCGAAACGTGCGGGAAAAGGTTGAAGTTCTGAAACACAAACCCGATGCGCGTGCGCAGCTGATTCAGGCGCGTGCTGGTGCCGTGAATGTCGATGCCATCAAATAAAATCTGGCCTTCTTCAATCGGCTCCAGCCGGTTGACGGTGCGGATCAGCGTCGATTTACCCGAGCCTGACGGCCCGCATACCACCACCACTTCACCGCTTTTAATTTCTGCACTCAGATCGGTCAGCGCCTGGTATTCGCCATACCATTTATTGACCTGATTAAATAAGATCACCGGTCGCATCGTCGCTCCTTATTGTGATTGAGTCTTGGTCAGCAGCATCGCCTGCGCCACGTTGTCCGCTTCCGGCACGCGGTTCTGCCGTTTGCGCGTAATGCGCGCTTCGAGCTTATTGGCGAGCCACGTCAGGCTGAAACAGATGAGGTAATAGCCAATCGCGACAATCGCGAAAACCTGAAACGGCTTGGTCAGCAGCTGGTTGTTTACCTGATTGGCGGCAAAGGTCAGCTCCGGTACGTTAATCACGTAACCGAGCGTGCTGTCTTTAATGATGGAAACCAGCTGGCTGACCAGGCTTGGCAGCGTGTTGTACAACGCCTGCGGCAGAATAATCAGGCGCAGCGTTTTGAAATAACTCATGCCCAATGCGCGCGCCGCCTCGTACTGGCCGCCCGGCAGAGCCTGAATGCCGCCGCGCACTATCTCGGCGATATACGCACTTTCATAAATCACCAGCGTACATAGCATGGTGCTGAATCCGCTGATGTTGTGGCCGATTAACAGCGGGACGCAAAAGTACGTCCAGAACACCACCATCAGCAGCGGAATACCGCGTAAACCGTAAACCCAGCAGGCGGCGGGCCAGCTCAGCCAGCGGAACGGCGATAAACGCGCCAGCCCGAGTAAAACCCCCACCGGCAGCGCAAACAGAACGGCCAGCACGGAAATCAGCAGCGTACAGAGGATCCCGCCGAGCGGCCCCTGCGGGTATTGTCCCATCAGGAACAGCATCCCGTTGTCGTGCAAAATCGTGAACATTTCGAGCATGGGATTACCTCGCGTAGACCCGCTGGAACCGGCGGGCCAGCAACGCACCGGCACCCATCAGCAGCAGAGAGAAGAACAGATAACCGGCAGAGGCCACCAGATACGATTCGAAAGTGCGGAACGTCTGGTTTTCAATATCACGGGTCACGTAAGTCAGTTCAGCCACGCCAATGACCATCGCCAGGCTGGTGTTTTTGAACAGCAAAACGGTGTGGTTGAGCAGCGACGGCAGCGCGTTACGGATGCCCTGCGGCAGGATCACCGAGCGCAAAGAACGGGTGTAACTCATGCCCAGTGCACGTGATGCCTCGGTTTGTCCTTCAGGAATAGCGCGTAAACCGCTGCGGATGTCTTCGGAGAAATACGCCGCCTGACACAATCCGAGCGCAAACATCGAGAACAGAAATTCGGCGTTAAAATCGTTAATCCACATCTGCACGGATTCGGGCAGCAGCGTAGGAATGGCGAAATACCACATCATCAGCTGGATAAGCGTCGGCACATTGCGGTGGTACGACACATACGCACGGACAAAATATTCGGCGGCGCGTTTGTGCGTCAGCCGGATGACGACCAGCAGCAGGGCAATAAACATCGCCAGCAGCCAGGATCCCAGCGCCAGCTTGAGGGTGACAACCATACCATCGACGATCATCTGCCCGAACTGACCGGTCAGGACTTTGCTGAAATCGAGCGTCATCGTATTTTCACCCTCCTGAATGGTTGAACTGTCGGTTTATAAGGAAAACGGGTTTAGCGGGAAAATCACAGACCTTCGCCGGGGCGCATGGTGGAAAGGCCACCGGGAACCTGCAACGTCGGGGTGATCTCGATGTTGCCGATGTTCACCGCAACCGGCGCAGACAGAGCAAACGCCACGCAGTCGGCGATGTCTTTGGCTTCAGGCAGTTCAAAACCGTCAATGAACCGGCGGCGGGCTTCTTCGTGATCGCCGGAAACGTTGCCGAAAATGTCCGTTGCCACGCGGCCGGGGCAGATTTCGGTAATGCGCACCCGCTTGCCGTAGCAGTCAACGCGCAGCTGGCGCGAGAGGGCGTGAACGCCGGCTTTGGTGGCGTGATAAATCGAGTTGCCACCGAAGTTATAAATCGCGGCAATTGAGGTGATGTTAATAACGTGGCCGCGATCGCGTTCCATCATGCCCGGCACCAGCAGGCGGCAGAGATGCAAAACCGCGCGCAGATTCACGTCCACCTGCGTATCCACGGATTCTTCATCGGCGTTCAG
>Ga0153981_1000281_pt1 | contig 13859 bp, 9 predicted proteins | sample TSGA065MetaG_FD_104714 | JGI IMG/M metagenome (GOLD analysis project Ga0153981, IMG submission 104714) | Attine ant fungus gardens microbial communities from Georgia, USA - TSGA065 MetaG | ecosystem: Host-associated > Fungi > Mycelium > Unclassified | place: USA: Georgia, Magnolia Springs State...
GTTCTGGTTCACGAAGGCGCGGCGCTGTTCGTTATTCTGGTGATAAGTGGCGGATCCGAAGTCGTTAAGATTGTCGCCCACGTATAAGACAACGTGATAACCGGCGGCTTTGACAGCGTCAAAACGGGCCTGCTTGTTGGAGGTATCGGAACTCAGCAACACGGTTTTGTCGTTGGCGCCGGTGAAGCCCAGACGGTTCATATTGTCGACAGTCGCGGCGTATTCACTGGTTTTGCGGTTTGAAACATAGAACATCGTGCCGCCGTGGGTATTGACGTAGTTGGCGAATTCAACAGCGCCCGGAACGGCGGTTGCCTGACGGGCTGCCGTCCATTGTGACCAGGTTTTGCTGTCGAAAGGTTTGTTCGCTTTGACCTGCCACGCGCTGTAAGCGCTGTTATCAAGCATAGTTTCATCAAGATCGACGATGACGGCTTTCTTCTGTCCTGCCAGTGGCTTGGCCTGGTCATACGCCATTTTCGCGGTGTTAAACGCCTGATAAGCCAGCGCCTGATATTCACCGGATTGCTGGAACCAGTTCAGCGCCATCACCGACTGATCGTTCAGTTTCTGCTGGGTATCCGGCTTTTGCTGCGCACAGCCGCTTAGAGCCAGCATGATCAACGCACTGGTGGTGCAAAGCGAAATTTTATTCATTAGTCATCCCTATGCTTGTTAAGAAAGATTCGCATTCATGAAAATCGTTAAAACTGTAGCAGATTCAGCGGGGTGTGGAAGAGTTTATGACGATTATCGCGAGGCGTGTCGGAAAATGGCAGAAATGAAAAAAGCCGGAGGGTGAGTCCGGCCAAAAAAATCAAAGACAGAGAAATAACAATGAGGGAGGATATTTGACTTAAATCAGAACTGATAAACCAGACCGACAGCCGTCACGTCGTCGTTATTCAGAGCCAATTTATTGTCGTCAGACAGTTGGTTGATTTTATAATCAACATACGCGGACATGTTTTTGTTGAAATAATAAGTTGCCGCTACGTCAACATATTTAACCAGGTCTGCATCACCGATATTTTCAATATCTTTCGCTTTAGTCTGAACATAACCCAGTGACGGACGCAGGCCATTTTCAAACTGATATTGTGCAACAGCTTCGAAAGTTTGTGTTTTATTAGCAAAACCGCTGCCAGCAGGTGCGCCTGCAATACCGCCAGGCACGGTAATAGCGATCATATTACGGGTTTCAGCATACATAGCGGCTAAATAAACACCGTTTGCATCGTATTTCATGCCGCCGGTCCAGGCGTCTGCTTTATCGCCTTTACCGTAAGTAGAATTGCTCTGGCCCGTTGTGCGGTCAGAAGAAGCATAAGCGCCACCGAAGCTCACGCCGGTATCACCCAGTGCGTAAGTGGTCGACAGGGCATAGCCGTCACCGTTTGCGGTGCTGCTGCTGCGGCTGTCGTTTTCGTTTTTACCCTGGTACTGAACGGCAACGTTCAGACCATCAACCAGGCCGAAGAAGCCGCGGTTACGGTAGGTTGCCACACCGTTGGTACGGCCTGTCATGAAGCGGTCAGCTTTGGTGTAACCGTCGCCGCCGAACTCAGGGAACATATCGGTCCAGGCTTCAACATCGTACAGTGCGCCGTAGTTACGTCCGTAGTCGATGGAACCGTATTGACCGAATTTCAAACCTGCAAAGCCCAGACGGGTTTTGGTACCGGTAGTGCTTGGCGTTTTGCTGTCAGATTCAGCGTGGTTAGCCATCACGTTGTATTCCCACTGACCGTAGCCGGTGATTAAATCATTAATTTGTGTCTGGCCTTTAAAACCGAAACGAATGTAACTCTGGTCACCGTCATTGCTGGCAGAATCAGAGAAATAATGCAGCCCTTTAACTTTACCGTACAGATCCAGTTTATTACCGTCTTTATTATAAACTTCCGCTGCGTGAGCTCCTGATGCAATCAGTAAACCAGGAATTAAAAGTGCCAGAATATTACGTTTCATGAAATTGTACCCTGCATTTTTTATTAAAAGCTTTTCGGGAAAGCTTTATATGAAGTCTTATGGAAAGACGCTAATCATCATTTTTGCTATTCATTCCGCATCGGTTGGGAATTTTCTTAGCGAGGATTTTTTACCGTAGATTTGTGATCAATTTATGACAATCAGAAATGAACTTTTCTTTTTTTTACAAGTCCTCCACTTTTTATGCCGAATTATAAGGCGAATTTCGTCGTGATTTCGGGCTGCGCCAGAGGCGGGTCTGTGTGACAATAGACCCCAACATTCCTGTCCCGACGTACAAAAAAGAGATGCATGGCGCTTTCCCCCGCAGTAAAAAATCAGATAAGCCAGTGGTATAAAGCCCTGCAACAGCAAATTCCGGATTTCATTCCCCGTGCTCCGCAACGCGAGATGATTGCGGAGGTGGCGAAAGTTTTCTCCGGTGATTCTGCCCGGCATCTGGCCATCGAGGCGCCGACCGGCGTCGGGAAAACGCTGTCCTACCTCATCCCTGGCATTGCCGTCAGCCGCGAAGAAGAAAAGCCGCTGATTGTCAGCACGGCCAACGTGGCGTTGCAGGATCAAATTTTCAGTAAAGATTTACCCCTGCTGAAAAAAATCATTCCCGACCTGAAATTTACCGGCGCTTTCGGGCGCGGGCGCTACGTTTGTCCGCGCAATCTGGCGGCGATGAGCAATGAAAACGCGCAGGGCGATCTGGGATTATTTCTCGGCGATGAACTTGCGCCTTCCAGCGGTGAAGAACAGAAACTGTCTAAAACGCTGGAAACTGCGCTCTCACGCTACGAGTGGGACGGTTTGCGCGATCACTACCAGAAAACCATCGACGATCCGTTATGGATAAAAATCAGCACTGACAAAGCCAACTGCCTGAGCCGTAACTGTCACTATTTCCGCGAATGCCCGTATTTCGTGGCGCGAAAAGAGATTGAAAGCGCCGACGTGGTGGTCACCAACCATGCGCTGGTGATGGCGGCACTGGAATCTGAATCCGTGCTTCCGCCGGCCAAAGATTTGCTGCTGGTGCTCGACGAAGGCCACCATCTGCCGGAAGTCGCACGCGATGCGCTGGAAGTGGACGCGGAAATCACCGCCATGTGGAACAACCTGCAACTGGACAATTTTGTGCGCCAGATTGAGCAATGTCTGGCGCTGTTCACCCCGAAAAATCCGCCGCCGCTGACCAGCGCCGAGCGTCTGCATAATCACTGTGCGGAGATGCGCGAACTGCTGCTGTCGATTGAACAAACAGTAGGCCAGTACTTGCCGCCGGATGAGCCGGAAGCTGAATACCGTTTCGAACTGGGAATGTTGCCTGCGGAGCTGACAGAGCAGTGCAGCCGCCTGTTTAAACTCACCGATGGTCTGCGCAGTCTGGCGGAATACATGGTGAATGATTTGAGTGAAAAGACCGGTAAACACGACATCATGCGTCTGCACCGGGCTATTTTGCACATGAGCCGCATGCAGGGTTATCTCGAAACGATGAGCAAACTGTGGCGGCTGGCGGCGCTGGACAAAGCGTCAAACGCGCCAATTGGCAAGTGGGTCACGCGTACATATTCTGATAACCAGACGCATCTGGTGTTTCACTGCGCGGGTATACGCGTCAGCGAACAGCTGGAAAAAATGCTGTGGCGCAAAGTGCCGCACGTGGTGGTGACGTCCGCAACGTTGCGTTCGCTCAACAGTTTCTCGCGCATTCAGGAAATGAGCGGGCTGAACGAAAAAGCGGGCGACCGTTTTATCAGCCTGGATTCTCCGTTCAATCACGTGACGCAGGGCAAACTGGTGATCCCGCAAATGACGCTTGAGCCGGTTCTGGCGAACGAAGCGGCGCATTTGCAGGAGATGGCAGATTTCTTCCGCACGGAGCTGGCGAAAGGGAAACATACCGGCCAGCTGGTGTTGTTCGCCAGTAACCGCGCCCTGCAACAGTTCGTCTCACTGCTGCCGGATCTGCGCCTGATGCTGCTGGTACAGGGCGATCAGCCGCGCTATCGTCTGGTCGAGGAGCACCGCAAGCGCGTCGCTGCGGGCACCACCAGCGTGCTGATTGGCCTGCAATCCTTCGCCGAAGGGCTGGATCTGAAAGGTGAATTGCTCACGCAGGTGCATATTCATAAAATTGCGTTCCCGCCGGTGGACAGCCCGGTGATTCTGACGGAAGGCGAATGGCTGAAAACGCTGAAGCGTTACCCGTTTGAAGTGCAAAGTCTGCCGAGCGCGTCATTCAATCTGATCCAGCAGGTCGGGCGATTGATCCGCAGCCATGAATGCACTGGCGAAATTGTGATTTACGACCGCCGCTTGCTGACCAAAAGCTACGGTTCGCGCCTGCTGGCGGCTCTGCCGGTGTTCCCGATTGAGCAACCTGAAATGCCCGCGCCGGGGTCGGTTAAACGTCCGGATCTCCTTAAAACCGCGAAAAAAGAGCCCGCTCGTCGCCGTATGCGCCGCCGGTGATTTTTCTCGCAAAGTCTTGTTTACCCTGAATAAGCAGTTGAACTGATAAGGTAACGGTACGATGGATTACACCAAACTCATCAAAGAAGTCGGACGCGGAAAAAACCATGCCCGCGATCTGGACCGGGAGCAGTCGCACGCGCTGTATCGTGAAATCCTCGCCGGTGACGTACCTGATTTACAGCTCGGCGCGCTGCTGATTGCGTTCCGAATCAAAGGTGAAGCCGAGGAAGAAATGCTCGGTTTTTACAGCGCGATGGAAGCGTTTGTGATGCGCCTTCAGGCACCCAAAAATCGCCCGCTTCCGGTGGTGATCCCGACCTATAACGGCGCGCGGAAACAGGCGAACCTCACGCCGCTGCTGGCGGTTTTGCTCAACCGGCTGGGTTTACCGGTGCTGGTTCACGGCGTAGACGAAGACCCGACGCGTATCACCAGCGCTGAGATTTTCCGGGCGCTGGGTATCGACGCCGCCCGGTCTCAGGGGCAGGCCCAGCAGCAACTCGATGCAGCCAACGCGCCGGTGTTTGTGCCGGTTTCCGTTCTGTGCCCGCCCATTGAAAAACAGCTGGCCCTGCGCTGGCAGATGGGCGTACGCAACAGCAGTCATACGCTGGCAAAACTCATTACGCCATTTGTCGGGCAGGATTCACTGCGCTTATCCAGCGTTTCTCACCCGGAATATGTGCAGCGCGTTTCCTCATTCTTTCGCCAGATCGACGGTCGCGCTTTGCTGACGCAAGGGACTGAAGGTGAAGTGTATGCGAACCCGTCACGTTTCCCACAGACGCACTTTATCGCTGGTGGTGAACTGAGTGTGCTGGCGGAGAAGGAAGAGATTTTTGCTGCGGATGTACCGGCCGGCAAAGATGTCGAAACGACCGTGAACTACATTCAGGAATGTCTGAAGGGCGAACGCGCTATCCCGCAGGCTATTATCACGCAGATGGCGTGTTGTCTGGTCGCCGCAGAAATTTGTGGCGATATGGCCGAAGCCAAAATGATTGTGGATCAGATTTTTTAAAAGCCCCAATGAGCTCAGTTAGCTCCTCCCCCTGCGAAGGGGGAGGCGGGGAGGGGGTATTAAGGTCAAAACTGTAGTCAATGCATACTTCAAAATTTTTAGTTTTTCTTTAATACCCCACCCCAACCCTCCCCTTCGCAGGGGAGGGAGCTTAAAAAGCCATATTTATCATCGAGAAATTCACTCCATATGCCGGACTCATTTCCCCAAAATCTCCCTTACCCTGTTCAAAAGTGTGGTTAAACGCTAAAATAAAGGAACTACGGAATCTATTTACTGATTTCATTCGTTTTTTTATAAAGTTTTATGGAGATTTAAATATGGAAACGTTGCCAGCTTGCCCGACATGTCAGTCCGAATTCACCTGGCAGGACGGTGAAATGCTTAACTGTCCTGAATGTGGCCATGTCTGGTCAATGAACAGCGATCCGGCGGGTGATGACGATACACTGAAGGTCGTGGATGCAAACGGCAATCTGCTGGCGGATGGCGATTCTGTCACCGTAATCAAAGACCTGAAAGTGAAAGGTAGCTCTTCCATGCTGAAAATCGGTACCAAAGTGAAAGGCATCCGTCTGGTCGAAGGCGATCACAATATCGATTGCAAAATTGACGGTTTTGGGCAGATGAAACTCAAATCTGAGTTTGTTAAGAAAAACTAATCCCAAATTCTGAAGCCTGCCCGCATTCAGCGGTTTTGCCATATCGACAGAACCGCTGACTGAACATACACTCAATGTAAAATCTCTTTAACATTCAGCAGAGAAGATTACATGAAACAGGCTCAGGACTATTTTAACGCCCTCAATCACGACTATCTCGAAGTCCACCGGAACAAAGAAAATCTGTTCTGGCAAAACTATATGGGCACCGGCGATGAAAATGTCTCCCGTGCTTTCTCCGCTGCCGAAACGGCTTATAAACGCTTTATCTCCGAACCGACCCGCCCCGCGCAGTTGCGTGAGTTCATCGCTCGTCTCGAAAAACAAACGCGGGATGCAGAACGTGATGCGCTGTTGCATGGCCTGCGCGGCTGGCTGAGTTTCTTCGACTGCAACGTCATCGAAGACCCTGAAGCGCTGGCGCTGCTTGATGAAATCATTCAGGCGGAATCCGCTCTGTTTAGCAAACGTAAGCAGTACCGCATGACGCACATCAACAGCAAGGGCGAGCGCGTCAATGCCTCGCTGGGTGAGCTGCTGACCAATCAGGCGAACAACGAAAATGAAGCGTACCGCCGCAGTTCTCAAAACGCCTTACGTGAGTTGGAAGAGTGGCTGCTGCATAACGGTTTGCCGCAGTTGATCAGCCTGCGTAACCGCTTTGCGCGTCAGCTGGGTTATCGCAATTACTTCGACTACAAAGTCAATAAAACCGAGCGCATGTCACCGGAACAGCTATTCGCCATCCTCGACCGGTTCGAAGAGCAGACGCGAGAGAGCAACACGCGCAGCCTTAATGAGCTGGTGGCGCGTGAAGGTGACGCCGCGCTGCTGCCGTGGAATATTCGTTTCGCCAGCGCCGGTGACGTCACCCGCCAGCTCGATCCTTACTTCCCGTTTGCCGATTCCCTGCGTCGCTGGATTGACAGCTTCAAGCGCCTGAATATCGGCTTTAACGGGGCAGAGATGCAGCTGGATTTGCTGGTGCGGGAAGGCAAATTTGAGAATGGTTTTATGCACGGACCGGTGCCACCGTTTTATGACAACGGCAAATGGGTGCCTGCGGTGATTAACTTCACCAGTCTGGCAAAACCGGATCAGATTGGCAGCGGTGCGAGCGGGCTGAATACACTGTTCCACGAAGGCGGCCACGCGGCACATTTTGCCAATATCCGCCAGAATGCGCCATGCTTCTCACAGGAATTCCCGCCAACGTCTATGGCCTACGCCGAAACGCAGTCGATGTTCTGCGACAGCCTGCTGGAAGACGCGGACTGGCTGAAACGTTATGCGAAAAACACCGCCGGTGAGCCGGTGCCGGATGAACTGATTCACGCCAGTATCGAAGCCCGCCAGCCAATGCGTTCCTTTAACGAGCGCCATATTCTGCTGGTGCCGTATTTCGAATGGCAGCTTTATCAGTGGCCGGATGAAAAACGCACACCGGAAGCCATGATCGCGCTGGCGCGTGACGTAGAAACCCATATCCTCGGCGTGACCGGTAGCCCGCGTCCGACGCTGGCGATACCGCATTTACTGTCGATGGAATCCGCCTGTTCTTATCAGGGCTATCTGCTGGCAATGATGGCCGTAGAACAGACGCGCGCTTTCTTCCTTAAACGTGACGGTTACCTGACCGATAACCCGGCGATTGGCCCGGATTTGGCGAAGCATTACTGGACGCCTGGCAACAGTATTAGTCACGACGAGACCTTGCGCAGCCTGACCGGTGAGGGCTTCAATCCGGATTATCTGGCGCAGGCGTGTAATCAGACGGTAGACGCCGCGTGGGAAGATGCTCAGCGCACAATCACAGGCGCTTCTGAACGCGAACAGCCGGAAGCCGATTTCGATCTCAACGTGCATATTCGCGTGGCAGACGGGAAACGTATCCTGGCGGACAGCGCCGACGGCGATGAGGCTATGTGCCAGGATTTTGCGGATTTTGTGGATCAGAATTACGGTTCCAAATAACCGCGGGATAACGTAAAAAACCGCCATCTGGTGCTGAACCGGTGGCGGTTTTTTTATGGGTTAAATCAGCGGTTATTGGCGGGCGTCAGGGCGTATTAAATCGAACCGCAAATCTTCCGAAATGCCGTAGTAAGCCGAAGGGCCACCGGCACGCAGAACCGGCTCGGCGAGGGCGGTCTGATAAACACCGTCAACCAGCAGGTGCGGCGCGATATGTACGGCAACGACTTCGCCCAGCACCAGCCAGGTATCGATATCCTCACCTGTCGCCGTTTTTAACTGAATACACTGCGTCAGTTTGCATTCAAAATTCACCGGACTTTCCAGCACGCGATCGGCCGCCACAATCTTGCCCGGCTGCGGCGTCAGGCCGGCAAACGCAAATTCATCTTCGCCACGTTCCAGCGTGGCCGAGCTTTCATTCATTCTGACCGCCAGCGGGCGCGTGGTCAGGTTCCAGACAAACTCGCCGGTTTCGACGATATTCGCCACGCTGTCTTTCCAGCCGCTGCTGGCGAAACCAATGATCGGAGGGCGATAATTGAAGCAGTTAAAAAAGCTGTAAGGTGCCAGATTTCGCTGACCGGCCGCATTGCGCGAGGAGATCCAGCCAATCGGACGCGGGCCGACAATGGCGTTCAACGGGTCATGCGGCAGGCCGTGACCGCTTGCGGGTTCGTAATAATAACGATCATCAACGCTCATGATATTCCTCAGTTAAAAGATTCATCAAAACACTGATTTGTACATTACCCGTTTTAAACAGGCGCTGAGCGTTTTTATGTGCCCGGATGCGCGCGGCAGGCTGCCCCGGTTTGTGTTATCTTGTGCGCCATTAATGAATATCAACGCCCCATCGCATGCTTTGTGCGTCGCGCAACACCTTTCGGAGAGTCAATCAGGTGGAAAAAAAGAAAGTCTTCCCTCAGGAAAAAAGCGGTCTTCACCCGCGAAATCGTCATCGCAGCCGCTATGATTTCCCGGCCCTGATTGCCAGCAGCCCGGAACTGGCGCCGTTTGTCAGTGAAAATAAATGGGGCGATTTGTCTGTCGATTTCGCCAATCCGCAGGCTGTAAAAGCGCTGAACCGTGCTTTGCTCCGTGATTGCTATCAGATTGAAAACTGGGACATTCCGGCAGATTATCTTTGCCCGCCAATTCCTGGGCGCGCTGATTATGTTCACCATCTGGCTGATTTGCTGGCCAGCTGCAACAACGGCAATATCCCGCAGGGTAAAGACATTTCGGTGCTGGATATCGGTGTGGGCGCGAACTGTATTTATCCGATTATCGGCCTGCGCGAATACGGCTGGCGTTTCACCGCCAGTGAGATTGACCCGGTTTCGATGGCTGCCGCGAAAAAAATTGTCGCGACCAACCCGCAACTGACCAATCAGGTACGTTTCCGTTTGCAGGCGAAACCGCCGCGTATTCTCGACACCATTATTCGTCACGACGAGCGTTATGATGCCGTGCTGTGCAACCCGCCGTTCCATGCGTCGGCGGCAGATGCGGCGTCAGGCAGTCAGCGTAAACGTCAGAATCTGGGTCTGGATCGCCGTGCCGGTACGGCGGATCTGAATTTCGGCGGTCAGCACAACGAACTGTGGTGTGAAGGCGGCGAAGAAGCGTTTGTTGTTCGCATGGCGGAAGAAAGCGCCGGTAAAGCACAGAACTGTTTCTGGTACACCGTGCTGGTGTCTAAAAAAACAACACTTCCGCTACTGTATGACGCGCTCAACGAAGAGGGGGTGACGGATATCCGCACCATCGAGATGACGCAGGGGAATAAAATCAGCCGCTTCGTCGCCTGGACCTTCCTGACGCCATCGCAGCAAAAAAGTTGGGCGATTAAGCGCTGGTCAGTTTGATCACATTGTAATCTTCTTTATTCCAGCCTGTTATTCTGACGAAAATCAGGCTGGAAAAAATACTCCTGCCTGACCTTTCTTTTTCATTGGATTAAATTATGCTTAATTCACTATAAGAAAGTTGATTAATTATCCTGATAATGATTTATCGCGTGACTTTATTTAAACGCGTTTTGTTTTGGTTCAGCAAACCTTCCTGCAACCCGCCCAGGGGTCAGACTAATGTTCTGTGAGTTATCGTTATTTGACGAATAACCCACAGGGATTAGCACGTGCGTATTTTTTAAATTAATTGCGACCACGCATTAATTCACGTTATCAGCCACAGGGTGTCTGTCCTATGCAATTATTTTCTCATCAGTTTAGTACGGCATGGCGTGATAAATTCGCAGCACTTCAGGACGCTGTCCCGATGATTGTCTTCACGCCAGAGGGCGTGGTGCTTGAGGTCAATGACCTGTTCCTGAAAGGCATGGGCTACACCAGGCAGGAAGTCGTCGGCCAGCCTCACCGGATTTTCTGCACGCCAGAGTTCGTTGCCAGCGATGCCTATCGCTTGCATTGGGAAGGTTTACGGCAGGGAAAGTCCATCAGCGGAAATATTAAACGTGTACATAAAAGTGGAAAATTAATCTGGCTCGAAGCCACGTATGTTCCTGTTAAAAATAAACAAGGCAAAGTCACTGAAATAATTAAAATTGCCAGTGATGTCTCTGAAAGAATTACAGAATCGCACGAGCATCAGGGGATTTTACAAGCACTTGACCGTTCAATGGCACTGATTACCTTTACCCCGGAAGGTAATGTGATTTCTGCAAACAATAACTTCCTGAAAGTCATGGGTTATTCTCTGCAACAAATTAAAGGCCACTCTCATGCGATGTTTTGTCTGCCGAAGTTTGGTGATACCCACGAATATAAAAATCACTGGCAGCGTCTGCGTAACGGTGAATTCATCCTCGGGCGTTTCGAGCGGATGAACGGTCGCGGCCAGGCGATCTGGCTGGAAGCCAGCTATAACCCGGTCATGGATGATGACGGCAAGGTGTTGAAAATCGTCAAAATCGCTCAGGATATTACCAGCCAGATGGCGCAGCAGCGTCAGCAGGAAAGCATGATGACGCACGTGCATGAGCTTTCCCTGACAACGGATAAAACCGCTGCCGAAGGGGTCACCATCGTCCAGAAAGCGGTGGAGGATATGCAGGAAGTCGAAGCGCTGGCGCGCCGCACGTCGGACATTATCGGTCAGCTCGGCCAAACCTCAGAACGGATTGGTGAGATGGTGGATACCATCCGGCGCATCTCGTCGCAAACCAATTTACTGGCGATTAACGCCACCATCGAAGCCGCGCACGCGGGCGAACAGGGCAGGGGATTTGCCGTGGTTGCCGGTGAAGTGCGTTCGCTGGCAGATCAGTCACGGAAAGCCGCCGTGGAGATTGACCAATTGACGCAAAGTATCCGCGACGGTGTGATGGCGGCAATTGATGGTATGGGAAATTGCGTCAATCGTGCCGGCGGCGGGGTTGCGCTCAGCCGTAATGCGGGTGATGTGATTAATCAGGTCAATCTGGGGATGCAGGATCTGGTACGAATGATGGCGGAGTTTTCCGTTATCACGGGGGATCAGGGGCAAACGAGGCATTGATTGCAGGAGGTCGCTGCACCGGGGCGGCTAACCGATCTTTTTCTCACTTGCAGTGAAGGCGGGATCGAGAGGATTTCGGTTTTTCACTGGCCGTGAGGGCTGATTTGAGAAAGTTTCGGTTTCTCACGTGCGGTGATCGCTTAACGCGCTGTGGCGAAACCGCCCAAGAGAGGAAAGTGCTTTCCCTCTCTTGGATCTCTCTCCGCTTTTACAACACGCGCTATCGCTTGCTGGCTATGTTCCAGATACCACAATGACAGGCTGGAAATCTTGCCGCTGCGCGGTGCCTTCTCCCAGTCCTGAAGCCATAGGTCTTCAGGCCGCTCCGTTCAGCAAGATTTCTGAATCGCCCTCGGGCATAGAGCCTGTCTCTGATGTAACTCCATGTAACGACTTAAATTTACTCTGAATCAAGTTCTCAACTTCATGATTTCGCAATTGGCACGCGGTAAGTCATTACGGTATGATCACTTCGCTGCGGCTCATCCGCAGTTGGGAGTTGCGGCCCAGATTACTGGAGGTAAAGAACGTTCAACGTGATCGTTTCGTCAATTTGTCCTCTGTAATGGAAGTGTCCAATGAAAACTTATACCGACTGGCACCAGGCCGACATTATTGCTGCTCTGCGTAAGCAGGGAACAACGCTTGCCGCCGTTTCACGCGCAGCGGGTTTATCCTCTTCAACCCTTTCTAATGCGTTATCACGTCCGTGGCCGAAAGGCGAAATGCTGATTGCTTCTGCACTCAATATTGCACCAGCACAAATCTGGCCAAGCCGTTATTTTGATGCGCATGGCCAACTCATCAGCAAGACATTAAGAAATCTCCACGACAAATCAAGAGAATAGTTTTTTGAATTTGTCGAATGGCGCGCTCAAAAATGGCACCGAATGAATGGTTCGAGACCCAAGGCTCGAAACCTGAAATGAGGGAATCGCGGAGCGATGACATTTTGCGCCACTTGCCGAGGCAACAGAACATGTCCGTCGTTCCAGCGATAGCGTGGAGTAAAAAAGCGAGGGGAAATCCAAAAGGGGAAAAGCACTTTCCCCTTTTGGGCGGTTTCGGCGCGAGAGCCCGCGCGATCACCGCACTCTAAAAACCGAAATATTCTCGATCAAGCCCCACGGCGAGTGAAGAAACCGAAATAATCTCGGTTGAAGGTTTTAAGGCTTAAAGCCGGTTTGTACTGTAGCCAGCTGCGATGCAGCTTCATCGGCATAAAGTTGAACCGCCTGCCTCGGCATCTCAATCCCTGCGGCGGCAAAGTGATTCTTCACCAGTCTGTCCAGCGCATACTGCACGGTCCACTGTTCCAGCGCTTTTGTGCGCACCAGCACCCGCAGGGTGAAGAACTGATCGCCTAATCCCACGACACCCTGATAAGTCGGTTCGCCGAGCAATAACGGTTTGATGCTTTCATCCTGTTGCAGCGCTTCTACGGCCTTACGCAGGACGGCGTTGGCGGCGTCCACATCTTCATTGCGGCTGACGTTATAGCTGGCGCGGTAGACGCCAAACTCACGTTCATAATTCGAAAGCGTCGTTATCGAAGAGTAGGGAACGATGTGATACACGCCATAGATATCGCGCAGGCCAATCGAGCGGATGGTCATGCGCTCAACCGTGCCGCTGATGCCCATCACCGTGACGTATTCGCCGGTATTCATACCATTTTCGAACTGGATGAAAATACCGGTGATCACGTCTTTCACCAGCGTTTGCGCACCGAAACTGACGGCCAGACCGAGCGCACCGGCACCGGCCAGCAGCGGGGCGATATTCAGCCCGACCTGCGAGAGCATGATCATAATGGTGATCGTACAAATCACGATCGCGAGGACGTTGCGGAACAGGGTCAGCAGCGTGCGCTCACGGGCGCTCGGACGTGCGCCGTTACTCAGTTCCTGCGCCAGACGATGTTCAATCACGCTGGCAAGTAACGTCCAGGCCACAATGGCGAAGCACAGAATAAACAGCATATGGCCCAGACCGCTGATCACTTTCCCGCCGGTCTCAGTCATAAACCATTTGTTGAGATTGAAAATCTGCCACGCGTCGAGCAGCGAGAGCGTCACGCTCAGCACCACCAGCACGCGGATGATTTTCAGACCCGCCGGAATGTACGAATTAATGCGCTTTTGCAGCAGCGGGTAACGGCGGTTAACGTCATCGGGCAGGGTGATACGGCGGTTAATCCAGCGCGAAAGCAGGCCGGA
>Ga0153981_1000288_pt1 | contig 13693 bp, 11 predicted proteins | sample TSGA065MetaG_FD_104714 | JGI IMG/M metagenome (GOLD analysis project Ga0153981, IMG submission 104714) | Attine ant fungus gardens microbial communities from Georgia, USA - TSGA065 MetaG | ecosystem: Host-associated > Fungi > Mycelium > Unclassified | place: USA: Georgia, Magnolia Springs State...
CAGGCTCGCCATATCACCGTTATAACCTGAATTCCTGGCAACACGCTCGGTTATTCCCCAGCACGTTTTCCCGCCGGGGTCAGCGGGGTTATTCACATACCCCCCCTCCCGTTCTAACACACCGGAAATAATTTTATTATCGAACACAGTAACTCCTTCCAGACTCTGGTTATTATTCTTGTTTCACTGTTGATTCAACATCACAATGCCGGTAGTCGCTAACAGAAAAATCATTATGCACAGAGCAACTTTAATTCTCAGCGCGACACGATTTACTGTGGAGTTTTTACACAGGGGAACTATCACGACCTCTTTATTCACGGTCACACCGACCTTCGGCACCGTCATGAACAATTTATCGATGCCGATGGTTTTAAGATCACGTCGAATTAAATAGAGTATTTGTGTCAGGCTGGTTTCGCTGGTGAACTGGCTTCTTGTCCCCCAAATAGCCTGAGACAATTCTTCTTTGCTGATAACATCGTCTTGTGCATGCTGAACTATATAAGACAGGCAATGAGCCCGCATGAAGGTGAGTTTTAATTTTTTATTACTGTGAATTTTTGTGATTTCTTTCGTTGATTCGTTATATAAATATTTATGATTTATAAGATAACTTGTCATGACAGAGATGATTCCATTCAGGGGAGCATTAACTGTTAATAACTTCATGAGGAAATTAAGACTATATTAACTTTTATTTTTAGCTATCAATAACTCACGTCTTCATTCTAAATTTGCATGAAATGTGACAACAACAAAGCATATTGATGCCTTTGCTATTTACCAACAAGTCATCTGAAGACTTATCGAAACCCATATGCAAGATACAAGCATTCATATCGATAATGGCTAAACAATAAGACATTATTTATTAAGATTTATATGAAATTATTATCAATGACTTTTTGATATTCGCGATGTTGTTATAATAGCTCACATACCTGCCTTCACGTTGTGATCAGAAAAGTGGGCACACGAACGTCATTCCGTTAGGCTTACGTAAACAGAAAGTGTTCGGTGACCAGCTGGAGTAAGAAATGTTGCGTGTTATTGATACCGAAACCTGCGGATTGCAGGGTGGCGTGGTGGAAGTGGCATCCGTCGATATTGAGAACGGGAAAATCGTTAACCCGATGAGTGATCTGGTGCGCCCTGACCGGCCTATCAGCCATCAGGCGATGGCCATCCACAAAATCACCGAAGCGATGGTGGCCGATAAACCGTGGATTGAAGACGTCATTCCCCGCTACCACGGCAGCCCATATTACGTCGCCCATAACGCCAGTTTTGACCAGCGTATGCTGCCTGAAATGCCCGGCCAGTGGATTTGTACCGTGAAACTGGCGAGACGTTTATGGCCGGGGATCAAGTACAGCAATATGGCACTCTACAAGTCCCTCAAGCTGCAAGTCGCCACGCCTGCGGATTTGCACCATCACCGCGCGCTTTTTGACTGCTATATCACCGCCGCGTTACTCATCCGTATCATGGATGAATCCGACTGGACGCCGGAAGAAATGGTCACTATCACCGGCCGGCCTGCGCTGATCAACACCATGATGTTCGGCAAATATCGCGGCAAAAAGATTGCAGAAATAGCCGAAGACGACCCCGCTTATCTGCGCTGGATGCTGAAAAACATCAAAGAATTAACGCCCGACCTGCGGATGACGCTTAAGCATTATCTGGATGCGCAATAGGGTTTATTGCGGCACTTTTTCTCGGCAAATGCCCAGCACAAGCTGACGCAGCCAGCGGTGCGCCGGATCGACTTCCGAACGCGGGTGCCACATTTGTGAAATCGTGATCTCGCGGGTTTTCACCGGCAGTTCAAACGCGTGAAGCCCGACGGGATCAGAAATCAGGAATGACGCGGGAATCAGTGCCACCAGATCGGAGTTTTGGGCAATCGCCAGCGCGGCGGAAAACCCCGGCACCACAGCGGCGATTCTGCGTTTCAGCCCCGCTTCGGCCAGCGCGTTATCCACCGGGCCGTGCGTGCCGTTGCGGCGGGCTACGACAATGTGCCCGAACGAAACATATTCCTGCGCGGTAAGCCCCTTCTTTCGCGCCAGCGGATGGCCTTTGCGCACCACGCCGATAAATCTGTCGCGGAACAATGTCTGCAAACGGATTTCCGGCCCCATGTCGCCGACGACGCCGATCTCGAGATCAACCCGCCCTTCGCGCAATGCGCTAGACGTTTTTTCCGGTTTTGGCGTGAACCGCAAACACACGGAAGGTGCGGCCTGCGCGGCAGCGGCAATCAGCGCGGCGCCAAACGCCACCACAAAACCATCGTTGGAGCGGATCAGGAAAGTGCGCTCAAGCCGGGCTAAATTGAGTTCTGCCGAAGACGGGCGAAGCAGCGCACGCGCTTCAAAACTGGCGTTCTGTGCACGTTCGCGGATCGCTTCGGCATACGGCGTCAGCACCATCTGGCGTCCGGCGCGCACCAGCAAAGGATCGCCGGTGGTCGAGCGCAGGCGGCTGAGCGTCCGGCTCATCGCGGAAGCACTTAATCCCAGACGGCGCGCAGCACCCGCTACACTTCTTTCAGCGAGAAGCACATCCAGCGCAATGAGTAAGTTCAGATCAGGTTCAGTCATGCGCGCAGTGTAACGCGCCATGAAACCGCAGAGAAGGCGTTTGGTGCAGGTATTCAATGCAAATGCTGCGTCTTCCGCTATATCCGGCGTCCCGCTATATTCCCTGCATCCCCTGTGAGAGAGAACGGTTTTAATTATGGAATTATTTTCAGACAGACCCGGCGATGAAGGATTACCGGGCCGCGAGCGCGGTTTTGCGATGGCGGCCGTCATGACGATGGCAACGATGTCGGTTTTTGACGGTTCGATGGTGAATATCGCGTTGCCGCAAATCGCACGGGCGCTGGATATTTCGGCGGGCGCGGCGGTGTGGGTTTCCAACGGTTATTTGCTTTCAGCGTCGATGGCGCTGGCGATTTTTGCCGCGATGGCCAGCCATATCGGCTTTCGTTCGATTTTCGTCGCCGGACTGGCCCTCTTCACTCTTTCATCTCTGGGCTGCGCGCTCTCTTCCTCCCTCGACGTGCTGGTGTTCATGCGCGTGCTGCAGGGAATTGGCGCGGCGGCCACGCTGAGTATTGGCCCGGCGATTTTACGATCCGTATTTCCGACCCGTCTGCTGGGACGAATTCTTGGCCTGAATGCCCTGATTATCGCCACCAGCACGGCCATCGCGCCGGTTCTGGGCGGCACCATTTTATCGGCGCTCAGCTGGCAATGGCTCTTTGCGATTAATATCCCGCTGGGCATTATTGCGATGATCCTCGCGCTGCGCGTCATTCCGGCGAATCCGGCAGCCACGCGCCAGCCGTTTGATTTTGCGGGTGCGGTATTATCCGCCGCGATGCTCGGTGCGCTGATCATGGCCGCAGACGCGTTTTCACGCCCCGGTGCAGATGATTTAACGATGGCTGTCAGCTACGGGCTGATCGCTATTCTGACCGGCGTCGCGTTTGTCTGGCGTCAGCGCCGCGCAACAAAACCTCTTTTGCCGCTCGGCATTTTCGCCTCCCCGCGCTTTTCTCTGGCGGCGCTGACCTCGCTGGCCTCATTTGTCAGCCAGGGAATTACCTTCGTGGCGCTGCCGTTTCTGTTCCAGAGCGTTTACGGTTACAGCGCGTTTGTCTCCGCCCTGCTTTTCACGCCGTGGCCGCTGGGGATTATTCTCGCTGCGCCCCACGCCGGACGTCTCGCAGATCGCTATCCGGCCGCCATCATTTCCACAATCGGTCTGGCGGTCTTCGGGGTGGGATTATTGCTGCTCGCGCAACTGCCTGAACATCCGCAATTCTGGGATATCGGCCTGAGAAGTTTCGTTTGTGGTCTGGGTTTCGGCTGTTTCCAGAGCCCGAATAATCGCGAAATGCTGTCGAACGCCTCCCGCGAACACAGTGGCTACGCCTCCGGCGTATTGGCGATTATGCGTACCTTCGGGCAGTGCCTTGGCGCGGCAGTCGTCGGCGTGATCCTGTCCGTTTACGCCGCCAGCAACGTGATCCGTGAAGCCCACGCCGTAAAACTGAGCCTGTGGGTCGCCGTGATTGCGACTATTCTTGCGGTTGTAATCAGCGTGAGCCGGTTGCGTGGGCAGCGACATGATTTGCAGGCAGAGAAATGACGGGCGTTCTACTGGCTAAGCCTTTTCCCAAGCCGCTGTTTCAGGTTATGTTTACGACGATACACGTCGGTGAAAATTGAAGCGTGCTCATGAAGTAAACCCACAGAGGATAAATTTCTATGCTGGAACTGAGACCCAACTGCGAGTGTTGTAATACCGATTTGCTGCCGACGTCGGCTGACGCGAAAATTTGTTCGTTTGAGTGCACCTTCTGCGTCACGTGCGCCGACACAAAACTGGGCGGAATTTGCCCGAATTGTGGCGGAGAATTGGTTGCGCGTCCCCGCAGGCCGGAAAATAAACTCGCCAATAATCCGGCGTCGGCAACACGGGTATTGAATCCTGCGGGCTGTGCTTCTTCCTGATGATTAACCGGTACAAGGCAACGCCAGCGTTTCAGCTGCTGGCGTGCCCTGATGGAAAATCAGCTGCCAACCGGTTCCTTCCCCCTCTGACCTTCAGCATCAACTCCATAAATCATCGTAATGTGAGCTCTGTCGCATTCCTGCCGTACGACTGATCATGAACATCGTTCATGTTCGGTGAAATTAAATCACTTTTCCTCATTCAATGACTCAGGCATAAATTGTGCATACAAGAATTTTACATAATTGTTATCTGTAAACAGGTTGAAGGCTACAGGATGTAGCAAGTCAGAAACGAAAAAGGTTTATTCCTGTAAGGCAAGCAACATATCAGTTTATATTTCATACATCAGGGCGCCGGAATACAATGAATAAAAAGTTTGCATTTACTGTTAAGAGCATTCGTTTCGACGAGGATTATAACCCTTCGGAAAGTACGCGTATCACCACCAACTTTGCGAATCTGGCCAGAGGTGAGAAACGCCAGGAGAATTTGCGCAATGCCTTAGTGATGATTGACAATCGTTTCAATTCTCTTGCGCATTGGGATAACCCTAAAGGCGATCGTTATTGCGTCGAACTTGAAATTGTTTCCGTTGAGCTGAAGATTGACGCTGAAGACAATAGCGATACTTTCCCGGTCATTGAAATATTAAAAACGAATATCGTTGATAAAAAAACGAATGAACGCATTGACGGTATTGTCGGGAATAATTTTTCCTCCTACGTACGTGATTATGATTTTAGCGTGCTGCTTTCTGCGCACAATAAGGGAAAAAACCAGTTTACCCTTCCCGATAATTTCGGCGAATTACACGGAAACATCTTCAAGCACTTCGTCAATTCAGACAGTTACAAAAGCAATTTCACCAAAACGCCAGTAATTTGTCTCAGTGTCTCAAGTAAAAACACCTATAACCGTACGGGTAATGTGCATCCTGTTTTAGGCATTGAATATCAGCAGGATGAATCTTCATTAACCGATCACTATTTCAGCAAAATGGGATTACAGGTTCGTTATTTCATGCCTGCAAATAGCGTTGCGCCTTTGGCTTTCTATTTCTCTGGCGACTTACTCAGCGATTACACAAATCTCGAGCTTATCAGCACCATCAGCACGATGGAGACGTTCCAGAAGATTTACCGTCCTGAGATTTATAACGCGAATTCAGCGGCAGGAATATGCTATCAGCCAAGCCTGAATCAACAAGATTATTCATTAACACGAATTGTTTATGATCGGGAAGAACGTAGCCATTTAGCCATTGAGCAGGGAAAGTTTACTGAAGATAATTTCATTAAACCCTACCAGACAATTCTTGAGCAGTGGACTGCTAATTCCGTTCTTTGATTAACCAAAATACAGGGTCATTTATTATGAAAAAGTTATTACCCACTTCAACGGCGGGCAGTTTACCTAAACCTTCCTGGCTGGCACAACCTGAGGTCCTTTGGTCACCCTGGAAATTGCAAGATCAGGAATTAATCGACGGTAAACAAGATGCCCTGCGTCTTTGTCTGGAAGATCAGCAGCAGGCAGGGATTGATATTGTCAGTGATGGCGAGCAAACGCGTCAGCATTTTGTCACCACGTTTATTGAGCATCTTAACGGCGTTGATTTCCAGAAACGTGAGATCGTTAAAATTCGTGATCGCTATGATGCGAGCGTGCCGACCGTCGTGGGCCCGGTGAGCCGCCAGAAATCGGTGTTTGTTGAAGATGCCAAGTTTTTGCGTCAGCAAACCGACAAGCCGATCAAATGGGCCCTGCCAGGGCCGATGACGATGATCGACACGCTTTATGACAACCACTATAAAAGCCGCGAAAAACTGGCCTGGGAATTCGCTAAAATTCTCAATGAAGAAGCGAAAGAATTAGAGGCCGTTGGCGTCGATATTATCCAGTTCGATGAACCCGCCTTTAATGTGTTCTTTGATGAAGTGAATGACTGGGGCATTGCCACGTTAGAAAGAGCCATTGAAGGGCTGGAATGTGAGACGGCGGTGCATATTTGCTACGGCTACGGCATCAAAGCCAATACGGATTGGAAAAAAACGCTGGGAACAGACTGGCGACAATACGAAAAGATTTTCCCGAAACTGCAGAAATCAAATATCGATATTATTTCACTGGAATGCCATAACTCGCATGTTCCCATCGAACTTTTGGAACTCATTCGCGGTAAAAAGGTGATGGTTGGTGCGATTGATGTCGCAACCAATAGCATTGAAACACCTGAGGAAGTCGCCGCGACGCTGCGCAAAGCATTGCAGTTCGTCGACGCCGATAAGCTCTACCCTTGCACCAACTGCGGCATGATCCCGTTACCGCGTGGCGTTGCACGAGGCAAGCTCGATGCGTTAAGCGCAGGCGCAGAAATCGTCCGTAAAGAACTGCTGGCTAAATAACCCCGCCTGAAAAGAACGCCGTCCGGGTTGAGCAAGCAAATTGCTTAACCCGGAGTCTCTGCCTGAACGCATCATAACCTTTCCATAAGCATGGATATGAAGGCCATTACTTGTTATAAAACCCCGAAGTCAACCGAAGAGATGAGAAGGAATGAGCAATACAAACTGGCATTGGGAAGCACATTTCAATATAGAAAGCTCAGTCCTTATGAAAATATTGGTTGTTCTTCTTCTTATCTATTGGGGCTATGCTGAGCTACAGAAAAGAAGGAAAAAAAGAGAAAACCCCGATATTTCAATCGCTAAAGCCAACGCCAGAGAACGCAACCAATGGCGCTATGTTAGGCGCTTATTCCGGGTATTGCAGATCGCATTCGCTTTATATCTTGTAGGATCGACGATTAAATTCCTGTTCACATAGAAGCAGACCGAGCCTTTTTATATCACGGCTGCCGGTGCCTGAACCGGATTTTACCGATAACGAAACGGTTCTTTACTACCAGTGCAAGGAAGGAAAGGAATTCACGTTTAAGCATGATTTTCATATTTGTGATGTGAACAAAAACACGCCCGCCTCCGTGGCTAAACAGCAGGGTTACCCGGTGAGCCAGAAGCAACTCGAAGCGCTGCCTTTTGTTGCTGATGGGTTTCTACTCCATCAAACCGGATTCGGGCGCAGATGAATCCCAGTTCATTCGGTGGCGTAAAGCCGGGGCTTCGCTGCATTTTTCCCATGCCGTTGAGAACGATAAGCTCGCGTTAGGCACGATGTATGAGTGTGGCTATCCGAAACCGCTGGGCTCAGTGTCTTTTCTTCCGATGGCCCTGAAGGCCGCACAGATTCAGCAATGTATGCTGGATAAAGGCTTCGAACCTGAAAATAAACTCATCCTGGTTTGCCGTAACTACCCGCAGGTGACGGGGTGCCGGACATAGCGAAAACTTTGTCCGGCAATGCCTTAATTCATGCAATCATTTTTATTGTATGAATATGATTTTTCAGTCAACCCTTGCGTATACACGTACTCAACCTGCAAACCGTATTTCTTCACCATATTGCCCGCACAATACGCCCCCGTGAAATTAGTCCGGCTCTGAGTTTCAAGTTGAGCATCGGTGATATCGGCAAGGCGGGTGTTTTCGATGGTGTAGGTATAAATGAGGGTTTTGTCATTGAGCTCGGCGTTTTGCAGGACGGTGTAATAATCCAATCTGACCGGGAAGCTGCCTTTCGCCCTGGCTGTATCGAGTTGCTGATGGAATTCATGCCAGGCTTTCTGCGGGGAATCGGTCATCAGGTATTTCACGCCAGCCACGAATCCTATGCAAACGGCAGCACACAGCGCCGTCAGGAGCAGCACTTTTGTGCTGCTGACATCCTGCGAACGTGCTTTTGAGTGATACCAGAAAGTGCCCACAACCCCGCCGGAAAAAAACATCATAAACATGACGAAGAATACGATATTACCGCTGCTGTATGTAACGGGCGCATAGACTTTGTCCAGCACAAACAGCAAGAGCATCAGCACCGCACAAACCCGGCTGCGCCGGTAAATACCGTATGCCAGACCACAGGTTACAAACACATAAATAAGGTTGAAATAAACGAGCAGGTTTCTGACGCCGCTTGTCCAGAAATAGACATCCAGCGCAACGGTAATCAGTGCCGAAGCCACTGCGCCCGTCCAGCCATTCTTGATCAGGCGATTGATCGCCTTAGGCACCGTATTTTCTTCTACAATTTTTACATCCATGTCTGTCATTTCACATTTTCCCTGAAGTTTATGAGTTCAGTGATATTCGTTTCTTACAAAACGAACTCCGCAATAAAGTATAAATTATTGTCTGTTTCAAAAGACTAAAAAGACATCGGCATTTTGCCTGAAATATTGAGTGGAATTATTATGTTAATTTAAAGGAGCACCGGATGCCCTACACATCTCACACCGCACAGATCAAAAATGTAATTACCGGCAACGACGTCGTGATCATCGAACCGGCCAACGTCTATGGCTGCACGCTGGGTGATGCGGTTTTTATCGGCCCTTTTGTCGAAATCCAGGCGAACACCGTGATAGGACGTGGTACTAAAATCCAGTCACACAGTTTTGTCTGCGAGTACGTAACCGTCGGCGAAGAATGTTTTATCGGCCACGGCGTGATGTTTGCTAACGATATGTTCCGTGATGGGAAACCCGGTCCGGATCGTGATTCATGGGCCAGAATTGTAGTCGGCAACCACGTTTCGATCGGCAGCGGCGCGACCATTCTGGCGGTGACCATTTGTGCTGGCGCGGTCATCGGTGCGGGCAGCGTGGTGACGAAAGATATCACAAAGAAAGGCGTGTATGCGGGGAATCCGGCGAAACTGCTGCGTTTGTTATAGCCGTAAAAAAGGCCGCTTTCGCGGCCTTTCCATTATCTTCACACTTTCTTCAAACGCGGATTACTTCTCGTCTGGCAGTGCGTAAGCGATGATGTAATCGCCCAGTTTGGTGCCGAATGAACCGTGACCACCGGCGGCGATAACAACGTACTGTTTGCCATTCACAGAGTAAGTCATAGGAGTTGCCTGGCCGCCTGCTGGCAGACGGGCTTCCCACAGTTTGTCACCGTTGCTCATATCGAATGCACGCAGGTAGTTATCTGCGGTCGCGGCGATGAAGAATACGTTACCGGCGGTAGAAATCGGCGCGCCAAGCATTGGCATACCCATTTTGAACGGCAGCGGTAATGGTGAGCTGTCGCGCACGGTACCGATACGTTTTTTCCACACGATATCATTGGTCTTCAGGTCAACACCGGAGATGTAACCCCATGAAGGCTGTTTACAAGGGAAGCCCAGCGGAGACAGGAACGGGTTCAGCGTGACGCCGAATGGCACGCCGTACTGTGGCTGAATGCCCGTCTCAGTACCGGAACCGCCTTTATCGTTCTCATCTGGCTCTATAGGATTGCCAGGACCACGTGGGATCAGTTTAGACACGAACGGCAGAGCAATCGGGTTAGCGATAGCCACCTGACGGTCGGTATCCACAGAAATCCCACCCCACTCGAACATACCGAGGTTACCCGGGAACACCAGAGTGCCCTGCTCGGATGGCGGTGTGAAGGTGCCTTCATAACGCAGTTTGTGGAAGATCACACGACACATCAGCTGGTCGTAGATCGTGGCGCCCCACATGTCTTTACCGGTCAGTTTCGCTTCCGGACGGAAAGTCAGTTCGGAGAACGGCTGAGTCGGAGACACGTGGTCGCCTTTCGCCGCGCCCTGCGGAACAGGTTTCTCAGGTGCATCAACAATCAGCTTACCGTCACGACGGTCCAGCACGAAGATGTTACCGGTTTTGGTCGGAACATAAATCGCAGGCACTTTGTTGCCGTTCTTGTCGGTGATGTCAGCCAGCGTCGGCTGCGCCGGAACGTCCATATCCCACAGGTCATGGTGAACAGTCTGGTAGAACCATGCCAGTTTACCGGTGGTTGCATTCAGCGCCAGCAGGCCGCTCGCGTAACGTTCCATTTCAGGAGTACGGTTGCCGCCCCAGATGTCTGGTGTCGCCACGCCGATTGGCAGGTAAACCAGATCCAGTTTGTCGTCATAAGACGCTGGCGCCCATGAGTTCGGGGAGTTCGGCGTGAAGTGCTGACCGTCCGCAGGGATTTTGTTCGGATCAGCAGCGCCCGGATCGAATGCCCAGAGCAGTTTACCTGTTTCAACGTCGAAACCACGGATAACGCCGGAAGGCTCACGGTTTGAGTAGTTATCGGTAACCGCACCGGCCACGATGATCACAGATTTCGTGATGATTGGCGGTGAAGTTGGCTCGTAGTGGCCCGGCGTTGCGTAAGGCATGTTGCCTTGCAGGTTCAGCTCACCGTTGTTACCGAATGCCGGGCAACGTGCGCCGGTTTCAGCGTCCAGCGCAAACAGACGGCCATCGTTGACTGGCAGAATGATACGACGTGAACAAACAGCAGGCGCTGCACCGTTCGTTTCGGTGCCTTGCGCGGCTGGCGTAGTCTCGTGATAAGACACCCCGCGACAGGTCACGTGCTGGAAGGTTGGGTTTGGTTTCAGCTCAGGATCGAACTTCCACTTTTCTTTACCGGTTGCAGCATCCAGAGCAAACAGCTTCTGGTGCGGCGTACACAGGTAAAGCATGTCGCCGATTTTGATTGGCGTGACTTCGTCGGTGATTTCGCCCGGATCATTCGGGGTCTTCAGGTCACCGGTACGGAAGGTCCATGCCACGTCGAGTTTGCTGACGTTTTTATCGTTGATCTGGTTCAGTGGCGAGTAACGGGTACCGCCCTGAGTACGGCCATAGGCCGGCCAGTCACTGGCTGGAACGCCAGAATCGGTCGCGGCAGGTGCCGCATCGGCAGCTTTGAGGGTGCCGTTGATTTCCTGCGGGTCGTTAAAGACGGAGTACGCCAGCACGAGCACCGTGAACACCAGAGACAGCGCCAGAGCGCCGCGTGCAAAGGCATTTTTCGCCAGCATCTGATTATAAACAACAGGCAGTAAGATCCACAGGCCCAGGAAGAAGGTGACGTCTAAACGCGGCGTCAGTGCCCAGAAGTCTGTGCCCACTTCCCAGACAGCCCACACCGTGGTGCCGAACAGGAAGATTGCATACAGCAATAATGCAGAAGAGCGACGGCGATACAGCAACCACGCGGTAACCAGCGAAATAACACCGGCAATAATGTAATAAAGAGAACCACCTAATTTCGCCAGCCAGATACCGCCGACTAAAAGATAAATCCCGCTTAACGCGGCGAACAAAGCGGTAATTATTACGACGATGCGTGATAACGAGGCTTTCGTTTCCATAGTTGATGACCTTACAGATTTTTATAATCGTCGATTCAGGTGCGCTGAATCTTCAAGAACACCCGGTTTACCCGGGCGTCATGCCTTGCGAATGCTGCCAGCGTTAACACGTACAGGCGTCTGGCAGCTTCGCGGGGTACTTTTTTACAAAATTAAAACGGACTTCTCTGACTGATTGAAAACATAAAACTTATTCGAAGCTATAAGAGAGCGTAGCTCCGCCACCGTAGTTCCTGCCAGGTGCCGGCTCGAAATAGCGGCCATTACCTTCGTTGACGATCACCGAACCGACGTAATTTTTGTCGAACAGATTATCGACGCGGGTGAACAGGTCGAGCGTCACTTTGTCCCAGTTGAAGCGGTAACCCGCACTCACACTGGCCACGGTATAGGCCGGTGCCTGTTCGCTGTTTTCATCATTGACTTCGATATCACTCATGTAGCGGACATCCGCGCCGGCGTGCCAGCCGTCAACCGGTGCCCATTCCAGTGAGGCGTAGCCCATGTTGCGTGCGATCCCCGGCAGACGGTTACCCGCTGGCGTACAGTCGCCCGCGCCGCAGGTCTCATTGCGGAATGTCGCATCGAGCAACGTCCAGGCCATTTTCAGACGCCAGTTCTCTTCGAACTGCTGATCCAGCGACAGCTCCAGCCCGCGACGACGTGTTTTCCCGGCGTTCATATAGCTCGAACGGCCCCCGACACTTTCGGCCACCACCAGCTCGTCATCGGTATCGGTTTGGAACACGGCGGCGGTCACTAAACCGTTGCCTACGCGCCATTTGCTGCCGACTTCAACCGTTGTGCTGGTCGCCGGTTGCAGATCCAGGTTCAGGCCGGACTTGCCGTCAGTGCGGTAAGAAAGCTCGTTAATGGTCGGCGTTTCAAAACCACGACCCGCAGAGACATAAGTATTCAGCGTTGGCGTAACCGCGAAGTTCAGGGACGCCATTGGCAACAGTTTGTGATAACGACGCGAACCGCTGTCATCCGGGTTGCTGCCGGTGATGTAGTAATCCGTCGAATCGAAATTAACGGTGCTGTAGCGCGCGCCGACATCCAGCGTCCAGCGCGGCGTCAGGTTCCACGTGGTTTGCAGATACGGATCAAGGTTCCACATCACGTTCTTTTCGTTACGGCGTTCATTGCCCTTCACGCCAAGATCGCCATCCGCATCGAAGTTCTCATAACCGAAACGGCGCTCGGTCATGGTTTCATAATCCAGGCCACCGGTGACGGAGAACGGCACGGAACCCATCTGATCGTCATGTTTCCAGCGGGTATCCACACCGGAATATTTACGCTCCAGCACAATCACACCGCCTGCGTTCAGCGGATTTTTCTGCGACGCGGCAGGAATGGTTTGGTATTGCGTTGTGTGGCGTTCGCCGTGATACGTCATCAGGCTGAACTCGTCGTTCTCGCCCATCTGACGCTGATAGCGCAGGCCGACCTGCGTCTGATCCAGCGATTTACGCGCATTATACTGATCGGCGCGGGTCGCCTGTTTCGGGTTATCGTGCCATTCGGACCCGGTCAGACCGCCCGGATCATTCGCATCAACGGACACGCTGTTAAACATCAGCGTCAGGGTGCTGGCGTCATCGATACGCACGCCCAGCTTGCCGTTACCAAGATTTTTCTGCGTACCGCTGTGGTCACGGTAGCCGTCGGTGGTGAATCGCGAACCGGAAATCAGGTAATTCACGTCGCCCGCATGCGTACCGTCGCCGGTTGCGCCGCTGGCTTTTACGCTGTTACGGAAAGAACCGTAACTGCCGAAATAGGTGCCGGCTTCAAGCCTGGCGGGCTGGGAACCGGTTTGGGTATCCACATTGACAACGCCGCCGGAAGAGTTGCCGTAAAGCGCTGAATACGGGCCGCGCAGCACTTCCACGCGGTCGACCGA
>Ga0153981_1000293_pt1 | contig 13636 bp, 9 predicted proteins | sample TSGA065MetaG_FD_104714 | JGI IMG/M metagenome (GOLD analysis project Ga0153981, IMG submission 104714) | Attine ant fungus gardens microbial communities from Georgia, USA - TSGA065 MetaG | ecosystem: Host-associated > Fungi > Mycelium > Unclassified | place: USA: Georgia, Magnolia Springs State...
AGATCCAGCATGAAAGTGCGAATCAAGAGTGAACGAAGCTTCTTAAAGTCGCAGTGGTTTTCATTCTCAGCTATGTCGAACATAATCAACAATCACTAAATCTGGATACGGAGTAACAACATACCTTCTGCAACACCCCAAAGATATTCACGACCCTTGACGGTGCGACCATCAGCAGTCTTGACATCCTCTGTGGAGCCAATTATTGAAAATGGCATAGTTTCGACAAGGGCGCGAGCAAGGTCAGCGCTCTCATCGTCAGCATCAATAGGAGTGTAGATGCGGACACCTTGCGCGGCAACGACTGAACGGACCTGGTCATATTAAATAGCTGGTGTTAGCACTCCTAACGAGAGCAAACAAAGACAAGTACCCTTTGCTTGAAAACCTGAAGATCGGCCTGGGTTAAAGTGTCGGCCTTGGCGATGACGGGAATCAAGTTCACGCGGGTTCCAAGACGCCTCATGATTTCAATGTCTAGGGGTTTGAGTCTGAATTGTAACCACGAAGCGTATCAGAGGGAATGAACCAAAAAGTCAGATTGCTACCACTTACGTGTGTCCAGTGGGACGGATGAAATAAAGACAGGCATGCACACGTAGGTCCGTCTTCTCACTCCTCTGAGGTTGCTGCTCCTGCTTCATGTACGCTTCATGCTGGTCGTCGATGAAGTCGACGATGGGCGTCCAGGAGTCGCTGTCGTTGACATAGTCGCCAAATCCGGGTGTGTCGATGACAGTGAGCTTGACCTTGAATTGCTTCTCCTCAAGCTCGGCCTTGATGATTTCCACCTCTGTGAGCTTGTCAAGTTGCTTGTGGTGACGCCTGTTGTAATTTTTGGGGAGCGAGAGTTCGGTGGAAAAGAGGGTGTTGATAAGCGTGGTTTTTCCAAGGCCAGATTCGCCTGAACAATGTATAAGAGAAAATTTAACGCGTGTGAGAGTAGCAGAAAAATGAGCACTGACCTACGACCATAATTGTGAAGTGAGCACCCCGCTTAGCAACAATCTTATGCCTCTACAAGAACGCGTCAGACGTGGTGGCCGCCACGGAAGACGACGATGACAAGGATACCTGGTTGGGAAGATTTGCAATGCCAATGCCATCGGTAATGGGAGCGAGAGTAGCCATATGGAGAGGATGCACAGGGAAGGACGGCTACAGACTTCAACAGAAATCGTTTGAGATTCACTAGCATTATTTGGTCATGTTTACATCGGTCACTGCCGATGTCCCACCTTAATTAGACTTGTACATGGCTGAGATCCTAAACTAGCAATTTCCAAGGAACAAATCCAAAGCATCCTTCTCAACCTGATCGACAGTTAAATTGTAGAATTTCTTAACATGGATCCAAGCGTGTGTGTATGTGCACCTGAACTGCAGCGCAGGGGGCATCCATTGGGAAGGATCTAATTATACAGGTTGCCGGCCAATCCAACCCGGTCAATGGTATTCCTAGAAGCAATATTGGAGAGAGGGGTAGCGTACCTTTAACCCCTTTGGCAATTTCAACGTCGCGAGTAGCAACGATAAGTTGGGGTCTTGTCAGATCATTAGAGAAGGCTTCGCGTTGATCTGAGCTCCATAAACTAGCTCCTGAAAACCAAGCCTCTTCTAGTGGAACGATATGGCTCTGATGGAAGGAGAGTTGGAAGTTTATAGAGTTTGCAAGAAGACAAGGCGTACAATGTCGAGGCTGCTGGGTGTACGCGAGACGACAGCATCATAATATGAATACCAGTCACCACTCTTGACTTTACAGCTGGAGTCTGTAATGACAGCATTTCCATCGCTTTTCAAGACAGCTGCAAGATAATTGTTAACAGGCAGCCTTAGTGAGATGTCAAGATCAAGCTGAGACGAAGACCGACTATTTCTTGTATCACACTTCCCGGAAACTGTTTAAAACCAAATCATATATTAAGGCTTTCACGTAAAATTGGAGCTACACACCGATAGACCCAGTAGGAAATAACTTGCGCTCAAAAGGCGGCTCAGTGTTCTTGGGGGTGACAGTCACTACCAGAGGAGTTTCACAGGGACAGCTACTTGAAAAAAGAAGATATTACTGACAATTTCCCAGGTATATACGTGCGGTAGAGGCATCAACAACTTCTGGAAATGTTGCAAGAGTAGGGAACGCAAGGCTGCAGCATAAGACAATGAGGGAAGCGAGTGTAAGCATGGGCAAGATATATGCACAAGATATATTTTATATGGTATATCTCTCCTCCGAACCTCTATTTATTTTTACCCCGTTCTCCCTTCTATCATTAAGAAGCGGTGGGGCTTCCAGACGAGTTTCATGTGGCAAACAAGACGAAGCCAGCACCTAACCAAATTCGTCTTGCTAGAATGGCACTTTGAATGGACACATCAGACACCTGGCAAGGTCAAAAGATCTTCCATCGAACAATCGAGTAAGCCAGTACCGAGAGTATAGAGTACTGAGTCATTAGTTGTTTCACAGACGGCCATTAAGTATGGAACTATAGCCTCGTTTGCATTCCCAGTAATTGTTGTTGTTATCATCTCAAGACCATGAGGAGACTAATAGACATTTCTATATGTAACAACAAGAACGGAAGCTTGCTTCATCCAGACTGAGTCCTGTCAGCCAAGTACCGTGGGGATCTAGGGTATAACGATGCGAAAACAGTAGTGCAACTGGGCTAACGAGCGAAGCCATGATGGACACCTCAAAGAAGTCACAATAGATGGTGAGAGATACATCACATATGCTCTGCCATTATCTCGCAGTTCGGACACCAGAATCTGATCATAATCCAATCAGGTAAGGACAGTTTCATTTCTTGGTCTCTGGTGGAACCTTTTTCACTAGTACTCCTGGACTATCACAGCGTCGTCCTTTGAGAAGAAGCGTGTCGCTAGCGTGTGGCAGTCAATGACAGATTTTTTCTGATGTCAGAAGGCGGGGGTGTTGCAGCGAGCCAGAAAAAGAATGATTTTATCATGAACAAATTGAAAATGGGATATATATTTAATTAGTCAGCAGATATTCGCGTCGAGCTTGCGCGTCCAACAGAAGCACTCAATCATGGACCACTTTCCGACAAATTGGGGTCGTCCCGTACGTTCATTTCTTTTGTTTTTGTGCTCACTGACTGACCACTGCGATAGCGCAACGACGCTTACGATGCCTATGGCACATATCTTCTGCCCTACAGACCGGACAATACTACCAAAGATGTCTTTGCATCCGCTGTCCAGCGCACTCAGTGAGTGAATATGTGCTTCTCTAGATTAAAAATTAACTGATAGGTTTCCCTAAGACAACCGATTGTCACAGGAACGAGTGTTCTCGCGTTTAAATACAAGGACGGCATCATGATGGCAGCAGATACACTAGGTGATCTGTCCCTCACGTCCTGCACACACTCGCTCTTCGTCTGATAAACTTCACCAGCTTCATACGGTTCCCTTGCTCGCTTCAAGGATATCCAGCGGCTGCATCCTGTCGGCAAATATACCGTCATCGGCGCCGGTGGTGATATGTCCGACTTCCAGTATATCCAGAAATCCCTAGAAGAACTAATCATTGATGAATTCACCTCTCAAGACGGTCACGATCTGGGTCCTGCGCAGATTCACGAATACCTGTCGCAAGTCATGTACTCCCGCCGGTCGAAGCTGAACCCTTTGTGGAACTCCTTGCTCGTGGGTGGCTTCAAGGATGGGAAGAGGTAGTCTCTCAGGTTCCGTCTCTCTCGAACCGAACTCGGAGTGTTGATCGTCCTTCCTAGTTTCTTATCATACGTCGACCTTCTGGGTACCACTTATTCTGCTTCAACGCTTGCCACGGGTTATGGAGCCTACATCGCCCAACCTTTGCTGCGTAAAGAGGTAGAGGGCAAGGAAGATACCTTGACAGAAGAAGATGCTGTACGGATTATGGAGACCTGTGTCAGAGTACTCTTCTATAGAGACGCTCGAAGTATTGACAAGGTTCGTCCCAATCCGATCTTTCCTTTTGAGAACTTGTTGAGCTCATTCAATACCAGTATCAACTCGCTGCTATCACTGCAGATGGGATCAGTATCACAGAATCTCGCCCCATCTCAACGTCGTGGTCGTTCGCTGAAGGCATTAGAGGGTACGGTGCCCCAGACTCAGTGAACTTCATGAGCAGTGTGTATATTTCGTCAATCCTTTCTCGTTCTGTCACTAGATATGGCAAAACATTTTCTATCAGTGCTTGGTGAAGCCACAACTCGGCTTCAGTATAATAAGGTGAACTTCATGATGACATGATTCACAATAAAGGTTTACCTCCATCTCATACATGCCCTCTTGTGTGTACCAATGCAAAAATGCCTTCCTCCTGAGTATCACCAACACAGCATAAGAGCTCTTGAATAGTGGTAGAGTTAATAAAAGGTAACCACCATCTTGAAAGCATTTATCGGTGTCTATACCCTTTGCTCATACTCCCTGGCGTTCATGATTTGCCAAAGTGCCCGTGATAAACTGTCTTTGCAACACTTCATGAAAGACTATTTATCAGGATTATACCATGTGTCCTTGATTCGAACACCTATGATCCTCTCGAGTGACGATCTACAGTTTTGCTCGTCTAAAGTTTGTTCTGTAACGTCAGCTTATAAAAGAGTCAGATCCGGCTCCAGAGAAGGGAGGCTGAGAGTGTGGTTGCCTTGAGGAATTCTGGCGTCCATTTTCAGTAGTCTACTTTGCTTCATTTTACTATATGCAGAGATGTTTGGAAATTGCAATCGCCATATTGCCATATGTGGGAAAATAGGCTGTTGCCCTATGTTGTAAAAAAGAAACATTGCTGCACTTTCATCGCTGCACTTTCCAAGGCACTGCCTCCCAAAAGTTCCTGTGTAGGCAGAGGTCGCCTGCAAAAAATCCGGTACAGGAGCAAACAGAAGAAGGAAGCCCTAAAGTCATCTCAGAGCCGAGTTGCAAGTTCTGTTCTTTTGGAAGTTCCACCGCTAGCCTCTGTTTTCCTCAAATACACAACATCAACAAGTCCACTGGGCGACAAGTGCGGCTGTAATTCTCCCACAGACGTCTGGTGGTAGAGAGAGAGTTAAAGCTCTGCTCCTCTCACCTTCCTCTTTAGCCATTCTCAATTCGGAGGACTCCAACACATGCTTTAGTCTCTGTTTGTCGTACTTGCAGGACTGCACGAGGGAGCAGAACCATTTACCATAACTGGTCGCACTAGCAGTGTCCACCAGGATACTACGGGCGAGAAATTCGAAATCAGGTGCAGACAGCAGAGCTTATGTACGTGACTAAAGTTGACGAAATAGGAACATGAACACAGCTGGTGCAGTCGTGTTGGGCATGGGACTAATAGACTCAGAAAGTCATCTATGATCGGGCCGTTCTCGATGTAGGTACCGAGGAAGTCCACCTTGGCAACACTCAAAGGTGACGTTATTGGGTGGAGGCTTACCCAATGCAATCCCAATCTCAATGTTCTGATAGCCATCCGTAACATTAGGTTCTCTCGAGCTGCATGTCTTGGAGCACAGAAGGTGTTTCCAGAAGCTCAAAAAATTCGGATGTTCCCATCGATGAAAACAATGTTACTACTACCTGAGTCCACGATCGAGAGAGATAACAACCATGGGGTTGATACACAACTCGGCACCACAGGGGCCCATCTCACCTCCGTAGCTACTGGTCAATGAAGCCGATGATTTTGATGGGTTGTGTGCCCCTTCGGAAAGGAATCTCGAGGAATGAAGTATGTTCGGCGGCCCCGCTTGATGTACCATGTAACTTGCCCTCGCTCATGTAATCATTGATGACAAAACTCCGTCGGCTGTCGGATGAAGTTCCATGATGACATTGCATTGATCGCAGAGTAAGCGAGCGAGGTACTTAGAAACGATCTTTGACTTTTCTGCATGAACTATTGAGGGTGTCTCGATCAAAATAACAAATTTTTCTTATCAACCTCAACAAATGATCTAGGGCCTAGATGCGGTCCTCCAAACCTTACGTACCATCTTACATGGGGATCCTATATTGTCAGAAATCATTGATACTGATATCATCGTAAGATTTCTACTGTATCTTTTCCAACTTCCTCCCTATTGTAATGTGAGAGTAGAATAATATATAGAAGTCTTAGTCCGAGTCTTTATAGTCTACAATTGGCACATCGGATATCGTAGAGTGCCAGAAGGCTATGTAACTAGTAGACTGATAATGAGTAATGAGGTATACATGTTATGAGTGTCCGATGGTGAAGATCCGAAGTTGGAGTCTGAGATTATCACAACAAGATTATCACAACACCCCCAAGTGGCTAGCTTCCCTCATAGGTTTCAAATAGCTGGAATGATAGAAGATTCTAGAGCGCGTTGAAAAAATTATCCAGATTATGAATCCCTACTCTATATTACAGACAGTCCAGCAAAGTCTCGCAACTTGACTTGAAAAGAGTACAGTGAGCTTCAACATCAATGTAATGACATTGAGCGAAAATTAAAACCCTTTTCCACACACGGTTAAAGATGTGAACAAAGGTAAACCTAAGGAGATAGATGACCCATATCGGGAGGGAAACGCGAAATGATAGGGAATTTAAAGGTGGCAATAATCTAACACCGGTGCTTCAAGCTCGAACCCGTCGACTATCAAATTCTACCTGTTTCTGGAGGGAGGATATAGTGAGGAGGTAGCTCCTGAACCACCTGTCCTGCATCTCGGTATTGATATAGACTATCCAAAGGATCCAGGCCGATCGAAACTACGAGATGTCGATGAAATCACTGGCACGGCTTTGTGACCTTTAGAACGGCGGACTGAGGCAGCCGGAGGATTGACAGAGCTATACTGGCCGTGTGAACTAGAGCCACTGACAGGGCTCACTCCAAATGATTGCCGTGTGTTATCAGCGCTGACTGTTTCCGAAGTATGGGGCCTCACTACATGGGGTAATCTTTGTGAGTCGTCGGGGATGGTTCTGGATTTGCTAGGAGGGGACATAGTAATAACGCTTGATTCAGGGAAGACTTGGTCAATGGACCTGAACTGGTCAAATTGACGAACATCTAGATCTGGTTTCCCGCGCTGCGCATTTCTCTTTCTGTGAAACCACATTCCAGCAGCACCTACAATCAATAAGAACGAGACTAACGAGGCCACGACTCCGACGATTATCGAGGTGCGACGTCTCGACTTTCGAGCTCCCCATCGTGCAGCTTCTTGCTGGTCTAAGGTTGTCTGATTGAAGGTCGTCGTAACGAGACCGGTACATGTGACATCCGTTGAGCCTGGAAATACGGGTCAACTTATCCGCTTGACTATCTCACTAATGACTTACTCACCAGTAGTTGAAACGTATTGCGTCCCAGTGGCCCACTGTCCAAAACTGGAACATTGAAATGAGTGATGTGCAACGTAATACAAAATCGGCTGACCTATCAACAACGGCTACTGCATCTGAAAGTCAGTAAATTTTAAATTGTAGATAGTGACAAAGTACTCACCAAAGAGATTGGTACCAGGATCAGCGCGATTAATGTAAACCATGGCATTATCAGTTGAAGGAATAGTAACGTTCGTTATGACAGGTGAGTTCCTTGCATCCAGCACAGCTGTGTAGGGAGGGCGGCCACCATCAATATTTATCCTCCATGGTTGGCATGTCCCAAGTGGCCCACCCCTTGTGATGTTGGAGGATATCTTGAAATCTTGGGAAGGAGCAGGGACAATACAGTCAGTGAAGTCAGTATCTTTTATGAACATCAATTGAGTGACATCTTTCTGTAAGGAACCTGAACACTCACTCTGAACTACCTCATATATCGAACCTCCTGTGCCACCAGTATTTCCCAATGAATCCACCATCTGCAGTATCAGTCTCGTACCTGCCACATTGAATGTGAGTTTGTCATAAAAACGATCAAGAACTTCTCTTCACCGATCGGATGCTGCGGAAGCCAGGAAAGAGTGTTGTTGTCAACTCCAACAAGTCTGGTAAGTGGTTGACCACCCTCTGGAAAGGCCATCATATAGTAAGGAGGAGTACCAGAATAGTTCCCAGCACTTGAATTCTGGGGATTTGGGAAGACGACAAGACTGAAGTTGTAACATGACGGTAAATTAACCGATAGAAACTAGGGAGCGACCCAGACTTCAGTATTTATATACATCGGAGAGCCCAAGGCAAGGGTTTACTCACGTCTGTCCTAAACTTCCAACCAAATGTCTGGACGGAATTCTGCCCAAGTGTATCAAGGAAGAAGAATGACAAGATAAGAACACGCAGGAGAAACTGTCGAAGTAACTGCATTCTGGGAGGGCGGGCCTTGTGCGAGCCTAACACAGAATGGAATCCTCTTATGTAGCCTTCGTATAGCAGTGCCTGGGAATACGTAAAAGATGGGATGCCCTCATATACGGCTCAGCGCCCATGTCGGAAGGAGTGTGGCACGCACCAAAGGGGACGGACGGTACACCCGGTAAATTGAAAGATGCAGCACAGAGGATACCAGGACTAAAAAATATAGTCTGTATTGATTTGATGCCCCTTGATGAATGTTGGATGAAATGACGAAACATCTGATTAAAATTCTATTGCTGGCTTCGAGTAGTATCATCCGCGGACAGCCTCCCACCTGTGCATCAGGAATAACGACAAGGAAAGGGAGCGTCGCCTCTACAAACTCAATTGCCTATGCTTTGTCCAATCCCAAGACCATCGTACTTGTCACAGATGCCAGAGTCAAGCCCCAACCCTACCTCCAAGCTTGTCTCATAGCGGCTGGCTGGAAATCAGGCTTTCAGGCTGTATCAGGTCAGCCTTGAGCCAATCACCTGATAGCCATTACAGACTCCCTGTCAGCTGCCGAGAAAGCAGTCAACCCATCCCCTCACTCTGGCCAGGGCAAATCACTCATCTCATCACATCTCAGATTATTCTTTGATAGAGACATCAACAATTTTGGGACTGTCCTAACAAAGTAAATGTTAAACGATCAACTCAGCCTGATGAGCACAGAATGTACTGCATCTAAGATGATGAGAAAAACACTGATCGTTAGTTATCGAACTTTCTCTTGCGTCGACTTATATAGGTCTGTGGTAGTGTACAAGATACACACTACCGCGGACTGTGTTCGAGCACTATGTTACAATTTTAGAAAAACACCCACGGACAGACAATTTCAAATGTTAATGGATAGCCGACCCCGAGATACATGTAACAACACTGAGTGGTCATAACAGCAAGACGGAGAAGGCGTAGTGGAGCACAAGTTTTGGTTCAATGATATATCTTTATTTGACTAAGTATACCTCAAAGGAGGATCGACATCATCACATATAACGATTGTCACACTTATCTCTGAATAAACACTGTGAGCAATAACATCGCAAGATACCATCTTGCCCAAGACTTAGAGATGTGCTAACACCGCCTTTGCATCGGTGACAATAAGGTCATGCGGAACCGCTTCAACAAAAAGCGATAAAACTTTCTCGTCTTCTGCAACGATCACATAGCGCTAGATATTATCAAGATTGAGATGGTTGATATACACATTTCCGCAAATATATGTTTCTTACCTTCGAACGTGGCCCTCCAAGACGGGGTGTGGCGTCAAATAAAAGGCCCAAGGCAGATGTGAAAATCCCCTTGTCATCAGCTATAAATCGCACATCTGAAGGATGATATCTGAAATTCGAGATTATCAATACCCGGATTATGAAACTTACTTGTGCCGCCAGGGGCCAGATTATCTTTCCACGCCCTGAAACAGAGGTGTATATATGCGCCAGGAACCAAGAACAGCGCTTACTTCATTACATGAATATCATTGATAGAGACGACGTAGATGTTCTTGATGCCTTTGGCTTTGAAGTCATCATAAGCATTGATATAACCAGGGATCTGGGCACTGCAAGTCCCTGTGAACGCCCCCGGAACGCCAACCTGCGAGTCATGTCGAAACTCAAAGTTGTGTCAATCTGTGTAATAAGTGGCATATAATGATGTTTTTTCCACTGAGATCGAGACTCTTGGCCTCATCATCTGCGCTTTCCTTCAAATCCGAGATAGGTGGGATAGTTGCACCTTGTTGGATTTGAGCGTGTGCTGAGAGAGAGGCAACAACAGAATGAGCAGCCTTCGCAGATGCCGTCAAAAGAGAGGCCATTTTTGTGGATGATGTCGATGGTGGAAGAGAAAGCGCAGCTGACTGACATTCTTTTCCCAATGCGTGACGTCATTCCCAGGGTATCTAATCAAACGAGATATTGTTCTACCTCAGCGCCGTCTCTTTGAAGGCAAGGGCGCAACTTCAGGTCAAACAATTGAGGAGTCATTCAACTGGTAAACATTTGGAATGAGCGCGAGAAGCATGTGTCTATTCTCGAAGATACCGGTCGCCCGAGAGGGAAATGAAAGTTCATACGCTCACTAATCATCAATGAGTGCTAGTATCTCGTGTTATATTAAACAAGCGATATATGCTCCATACAAGTAGAGTAAGGAAGCTGAGGCACGCATGGTGTTTACCTGTATCTAGCCTGAATGGCTAAGTCCCAGCCCTAGTTTAGTTCAAACAATTTCATGTGCACCGGTTCTAAGACTCAATAATCCTTCAAAGATGTTGCCTTGACTAAATTTGAGCTTCCATAATTCTAACTTGTTTCATCAAAAAATAATCAATTAATAATCAATTAATATAAACTTCCACACCGCTCATCAATGACTCGGTTTTGGTCCAGTAAACGTTTCGGCTCCTACCGGGATAACCGGTCCGTTTTACGGTCCGACCCGAGCAAACACGTCGGGCACCTGAGATGCGTATCACTGCCGAGAGAATGGATGACTTCCCGTAGGCAGTCTAGGGAAATCTGTGTTACATAGATTTTCCTAGAATACTCCATGCTGAGATGCCGAGCACGAATTTCAAATTTGGGGGGTCTCCCAGACTTCCCTAGATATTTTCTAGCCTTTTATGGACAATCGGATCAAAGTTACATACCATATCCAGAATTTCTCCTGATGGCATCTACTGTGGCTTACAATTTCTTTTGCTGACTTACGAGTTTCTCCTCTATCAGCTCCATATGAGCTATTTCCAAAGAAAACACGGGTCAAAGCCAGTGCAAGTCTGGATCATTTTGTGGTATTGTCATTAAGCGTCACATGCCTGAATACTGGTATGATATTGTGTTGCAGCACAAACACATACAAGATGTGTGTAACATAGTGATGTTTTTTTTTAATTCAACAATTTATTACACGGGGCTCGGTGGCAGACCGTGAACATAGTGACGTTACATCTGGGGAGTGTTGCTACGGGAATTGCATTTTTCCCAGATTTACTCAGACCATAGAATAACGTTTATGTTACACTCCCAGATTCCTACGGGAAGTCATTCAATGATCAAAGTGATTCCGTAATAAGTTCGTGTATGAAAAACACACCATCTCTATCTTTCCCGACCCTGTGTAATACAAGCTCCACGAAGGTAAATTCTGTCGGACCCCTCATCCCTCCTCGCCAAAAATACTTGTGACGCTGGATATCTGTGCCTTGATCCTGTTAACAGTCCTGCAAAATTTGGTAATCCGCGCAGTTATTCACAATTACCCATCTTTTGGTCTACCCCGTTCGTGAAGTAGTAAAAAACCTGAGATTTAATTCTAGAATATCAATGCTTCAGTCGGTGCATAGCTGATGAGCATCAGCACAGGGGTAACATCCAGCACAGGGGTAACATCTGATAAAAGTAGATAGCGCAGGTAACGTTGGAACAAAAATGAACTATATATTTGAATCACTAGGATCCAGATAAGAAGGCTGGTTTGATAGTGAGCACATACTACATACCTAGGATCCAGATAAGAAGACTGGATCCTAAGGGATAGGATACATGACATTTATACTGAGAAGAATGCAGGAACATATCTAAACAATAAGATATCAACAACAACGTACTCACAATAACCCTATTTAGAAAACAATAGAAAGAACAAGTCAATTTACTCTTAACAACAACTTGCTGCCTAGACAGCCTTGTTTCGACAACATCCAGCACAGGGGTAACATTCAGCACATCATGGAATACACTCAAAACAACCGTCCGGTTCCCTATCTAAGTGAAGATCGACAAGCCCTCTCTGTACTTCACGATGAGTAGACTTCTGTTTGTTAAAGACCGTTGCATAAATTTCCCAAATCAGACTCGTACTACCTGCTTGTTGCTCCAAAAATAGAGTCACCCTCAAACCAGTGCACATGCTGACGGACCTGGCTCCTCTTGAATAATTTGAGCGAGGAAGGGCTGCCTTGAATCGAACGCACTAATGGCCGAGAGAAGCTCCCAATTGGCACTCCGAACTCCAGTCTCCCGGCTGTATAATAGAAATAGTCGCAGATGGGCACGAGTTCTTGAATTCTCTCGCTGAATATTTTTGAAGAATGACCGGATTGGCTTCATTTCAATAACTTTCATTGTAGACTTCCCCTTTCTACAATCCTATGTAAAACATTGGTTACACGTAGTAAAGATCAGAAACACAGGACGTTGTTCCATTTAAAGATAATATACAAAGATGCACTCAAGATCAAGCAACAACCACAGATCAGAATGCGTTGTTCACGAGTAGTCCCTTAGATGTGAAACATAGTATCCTTCACATCTGGGTGTAACTGCATGAACCAAAGGTTAGTAACAGCACTCATCAAATCAAGCTCAACCTACCCCGCGCCCCCAGACTCTAACTGCCTCCTGGTATACTGCCTCTTTCTCTTCCTCTGGGCTCCTCCTCCTGCCTCCGGTTCTCATACTGACCGAACCGTCGACAACCAACATATCATTCAGATAACACCTTCCCCTCTCGCACGCTAAATCTGCATAATACGCGGGCGGAATCAAACTTACGGCTTTCGTCGCCCGAACGTAAAGGTAACTGAAATCATGAGTCCCTTTTTGAATCTCGTCGGCCCCAAATGCGTTCTCGTCATAGATAACGGTATAATGTGTTGCTTTCATTGAGCCTTGAAGACCCGCATGAGGCTGAAGGTAGAAGTCAAAGTCGAAACTGTCGATGTCCATTCAAATAAACAAGGAAACAAGTGAGTATGAGACAAGAGATAACCAGAGGAGGATGACGCGTACACTGCTGTTACACCCTTGTCCACGACTGTACCAGGTCTGGCATTCCCGTTTTTGTCGGCAAATTGAGAATCCGTGGGAAAGAACCTGGTATTTGAGGCAGCATCATTGGTTCATGCTCTACTATCTAGATAGCAGTAGCACAAATTTGCGATTACCTCGCATGATGTCGCTTCCTGACAAAAAGTCGAAAGTTAGTCAAGTGTATCATCAGGAGTTCAAGATGAACATTTTGCTCACCCGCAAATTACGATAGACAGAGTTGGCCTGTATTTCTTCCTTTGAGCAGTCTCCATGCTCCTGAAGGCCTTCAAGATGAGAGGCATTTCTTCTCTCAACACTACGTCAAATTGTCCCTGTAAAGTAAAATCAACCCAATTGCTCTTATGTCGTCAATCCAGAAGAACATACCTCAGATACACCATCTCTGAAAACAAATATTCTCTCGGGTAACTTCCTATTCTTCTTCTCATACAACAAGAGTCGTTCTACCATC
>Ga0153981_1000295_pt1 | contig 13605 bp, 24 predicted proteins | sample TSGA065MetaG_FD_104714 | JGI IMG/M metagenome (GOLD analysis project Ga0153981, IMG submission 104714) | Attine ant fungus gardens microbial communities from Georgia, USA - TSGA065 MetaG | ecosystem: Host-associated > Fungi > Mycelium > Unclassified | place: USA: Georgia, Magnolia Springs State...
TAAGAGGGGTTTTTTCAACCTTTCCATTTTAAACCCCTTTTCCTTTGCAAAGGTCATGTCCATGAACAGACCTGTTGCCCCGCTATCCAACAACGCCTTCACTGCTATTCCTTCATGACTTTCCAACTTCTCTAACCCTACTTTCAACCAGACTTCCCTTAATAGTCGTAGTGTGCATTGTATGTCTCTTACTCTCTCAGTTGTATTGATGGAGTTCAATTTATTGCCTAGTTTTTCTGGGCACAATACACTGTATACATTATTGGAGGCCAGCTGAGTGCTCACTGTCCTCCATTTTCTTTTGCCAACTTCTGTGGTATTTCTACTACTCTTCCCTTATATCTTTCCCAGCAGTTTTTGGCCATGTGGCCCCACTTTTCACACACATAGCATGTTCTATCTCCTCCCCTTCTTCTGTCCACATCCATTGTGTTGGGGTCTCTCCTTGGACCCGTTTGAGCTCCTCCTCTATTAGATATATTTCCTCCTCCTCCTCCTCTGTTCTCTCTTTCTATTCTTCACATTATTTGTCCCCCTCTTCCCCTATATGATCTTCCTTCTCTTGGCTGTGCATTTTCCCCTGGGTATGCCATACTCCTCCCCAATATTCTTTCTTCTGCCCTGCTCTGCCTTTGGTTTCTGTCTAGTCTTACTGCTCTTTCCTGCCACTCTCCAATAGTGGTTGGTGGTTCTTCTGCTTCAGCCAACTTCCTTCTGATGGCCCTGTTCAATCCTCATTTAAATTCTTTGATGAGGGGTCTTCTCTTATAGCTGCTCCCTCTGGTGACCTTTTTGAATTCCTGTACATATTTGTCGCAGGTCCTCCTCTCTTATTCAATTGTCCTCAGCTGCTCTATCTTCCTTTCTTTCTCTGATGTCTCTCCAAAGTCATTCCTTATCTTTGCAAACAACTGTTCTGCTGAGTCTACCTCTGATTCTCCTTTTGCCAATTCATCCAATAAATTATCCTTCCATACCTCCACTATTCCTCTCTACACATACGATAATACCCAGGCCACCTGGATTGCCACTACCTCCTCCGTCATCTTCATTCTGATATATAATCGAGCTGTGTTCACAAATACGCTTATCTCCTCCATTTTTCTACTAAAGACTTGAGGCCTTGCAACCTCCACTCTGCTCCCTTGCTGCTGGAGAAGCATGGTATTGACCTGCTGTTGCAGGGTTGCAATCATAGTGAGGAGTTGTTCCTCTCTAGTTTGGCAGAGGGTGGATGCTGAGAGAGTTTCCCCCTGTTGTTGTTATCGAGACATGTTGTAGAGTGGTGGTGGTAGTGATAGTAATGGGGGGGTTGATGATTCATACTCTGATGATTCCTGATCTAGGGTTGCTAACTAAGGCCTATGTCTAACAGGGCATGCAATCTTTACCTGTCTGGACTTCTATTGTCTTACTGACTACTGCTCCAATCAAATTTGGTATACGATTGCCCCTAAGAAGAGGACCCCTAAGCTAAGTAGCTTTCTAAGGAATAACCACTAATCTCCTGCGTATACCGTCTACAATGGAATGTAGCATGGAGTTTATATCAAGAAGAGGGTAATAAACAATATCCAATTACAAGGTCAGGACTTGAACAAGATACTTGGACTTAATACCCAGTCTCCTCTCTCAGTCCCTAACTGACTGAGAAGTTCCCTTTACAGCTAGGGCCCGCTATCCAAGATGCTTGTGAGCACTATGCCCACTAGCGAGGAAGGTAAGAGAGTAAGTAGTGGTAGAGGAAATCACTCATGGGGCCAGTATAAAGCCAACTGCTCCTTTAAGTAATTTTGAGCAGGGTTTGAGGTGAACAGTGCTCGGATGTAATATTGAGTTCTTATGTTATCAATGGACAGTGAATGTCCATAGCAATCACCCTAGGTGGATGTTCAAGAAGAACTCAATAGAGTTCTCTATTGGATTACAGCCCTACTTATACTACTACTACAGTAGCTGTACCCTAGAGTCCCACGATCACATGTTCTTTCCAGAATGTTCTATGATCACCTGACCTTGTCACATGATTTGACTTACTGAGTCCCCACCCTATTTATATCCTTACTCTATTGTATGCTTTGAGGTTTTGGATTAAGTATTCAAATGCATGGGAAACCTTTTCCTGTTTGGGGCTCTCATAACATAAAGACCCTTAGGTACTGTTCTAACTCCTGGTTCATTCTCTCTGTTTGGCTATTTGTTTGAGGGTAATAAGCCATCAAGAGTTTCGTCTGGATTCCCAGCAAGTTATTTAATTCCCTTATTATTCCTACCACAAATTGTACTCCCCTATCCAATACGACGCTTTCTGGGAGCCCATGCAACTTCTATACATGATCTCGGAACAGCCTTGCGAGTCCCTCTGCTGATGTCCTTTCTATTGTTGCTATGAAGTATGCCATTTTGCTAAAACAGTCATATACTACTAGAATGGCATCGTATCCTTGGTCCAATAGTAGTTTGGTGATAAAATCTGCCAATATATGACTCCATAGTTTTTCTGGGATTGCATTGGGCATCAGCTTTCCTGCTGGTGTCTCATTCTAGTTTTTGTATCTCTGACACGCATCATATCCATCCACATATCTCCCTACTTCTTTCGTTACTCCTGGCCACCAGTAGTTCCTGGTGACCAACTCTACCATCTTCCATCTTCCTCCATGTCCTCCTATTGGAGTATTGTGGTGTAGTTGGATTATCTCCCTCCTGAGGTCCCCTTCCGGTATGTACATCCTTCCTTTCTTTAGTACTATTCTATTTTCTACTTTCCACTCTTTGTCTTTCAGTGCCTTTATCCCCACCTTTTTTAACTTTTCCACTGCTTATACTATCTTCCTATCCCTTTCCTGCGCCCTTTTGATTCTTTCTCTTAGGTCTTTCTCTTGCATCATCGTTTCTGCCCCCCTGATCCATTTCAGCTTTATTAGTTTCTGGTCTTCATTGTCTCTTTCCACCCCCTCCTACCAGTCTGGTCTTCTGCTTAATCCATCCGTCTTTCCTATGCTCTTTCCTGGAATGTGCTTTAGTATGAAATTAAATTGTGATAGGTATAGGGCCTATCTTGCTTGTCTGCGGTTTAATTTTTGACTTGTCATAAAATACTGGAGGTTCTTATAGTCTGTCCAGATTTCAAACTCAATTTTTGCTCCTTTCAAGTAATGCCTCCATGCTTCTAGGCATTTTATAACTGCCAGTATCTCTTTATTGTGAATTTTGTAGTTTCACTCTGTAGCATTTAATAATTTAGAGATGAAGGCTACCGGCCTCCACTTCCCATCTTTGCACTTCATCGACAGCACTCCTCCTGTTGCATAGTCTGAGGTGTCTGCTTCCACTCTCATTTCTCTATTGATGTCTGGAATGGCCAAAATGTATTCTGTGGTAAACACCACTTTAAGTTTCTCAAACGCTTCCTTCTGCTCCTTCTCCTACTTCCACTTTTGCTCCTTCCTAACCAGTACGTGTAGCGGTGCTACTATCCTAGCAAAGTTCTTTATGAACATCCTATAGTAACTGACAAGGCCTAGAAACTTCTGTACTTCTTTGATGTTCCTAGGGGCTGGCCAGTTCAGGACTCCTTCCATCTTCTTCTTCTGTATCTCTACTCCTTTTGGGCTGATTACTACTCCCAGGAACTCTACCTCTCTCACTTTCCATTTACATTTCTCTGGCTTCACAAATAGATCATTCTCTTCTAATCTCCTTAGCACTTCCTCCACCAGTTCATCATAGCCTTCCTTTGTATCTATGGCAACTAAAATGTCATCGATGAAGGTTACCATGTTCCCTTGGTTTATGAGATCCCTGAATAGGTCATTCATTATTGTTTGGAAGGTAGTGGGGGAGTTTGTTAACCCAAAATACATGACCATGGGCTTATATGCTCTAATATGTGTTGTAAATGCTGCCTTCCATTCATCCTCTTTCTTGATTCTGACATTATTGTATTCCCATCTTAAGTCCAACTTTGTAAATACCTTCCTCTTTCCTACTCCATCTAATATGTCTGCGATGAGGGGTAAAGAGTACCTATTTTTTATCATCTACTAGTTTATGTGCCGATAATCTTGTACCATCCTCTGTGTACCGTCCTTTTTCACCACAAAGTGTACTGGTGACATTTGAGGTGATTTGAAGGGTCAAATATATCCTTTCCTCAACTGGTCTTCCACAAATATCTGTATCTCCTCTCTTTCTTCTCTCGATAGTGAGTATACCTTTCCTTTCTTTGGTGTAAACCCTTCCTTTAATTCTATGGCATGATCCCAGGTTTTCCATACTGGCATTCTCTCTAACTCTTTCTTTCCAAATACTTTTCTCCACTTCCAAAATTTTCTGGGCACCAGTTTTCTTAGCGTTTCTTTATCTTTGTTCCTTTCCATCTTTCTTGCTTCCTCTCCTCTCCCTTCTTGTTTTCTTCTCCCACATATTGGTGGACAACATGTCATTTTTACTTCCCCTTTCTTCTAGTCTATTTCTGGATTATGGGCTGCTAGCTACAGCATACCCAGTATCAGCTCTATTTTTCCCAAGTTACACACATCCATTCTTGTTCTTTCTATATATCCTTTGAAGAACATATTGCACTTGACCTGATGCATTATAGCTCCTTCCACATTTATCGTTCCATCCACATTCCAGACCAAGAGGGGTTTTTTTAATTTTTCCATTTTAAACCCCTTTTCCTTTGCAAAGGTTGTATTCATGAACAGATCTGTTGCCCCGCTATCCAACAGTGCCTTTACTACTACTCCTTCGTGATTTTCCAACTTTTCTAACCCCACTTTCAACCAGACCTCCCTTAACAGCCATAGTGTGTGCTGTATATCTCTTACTCTCTCAGTTGTATTGATGGAATTTAATTTATTGCCCAGTTTTTCTGGGCGCAATACACTGTATGCATTGTTGGAGGCCAGTCAAGAGCTTACTGTCCTCCATTTTCTTTTGTTGACTCTTGCGGTGTTTCCACTACTCTTCCTTTGTGCCTTTCCCAACAATTTTTGGCTATATGGCCCCACTTCCCACACATGTAGCATGTCCTGTCTCCTTCTCTTCCTCTGTCTATATCTATTGCATTTGGATCTCTCCTTGGACCCATCTGAGTTCCTTCTCTACTGAGTATATTTTCTCCTCTCCCTCCTCCTCTATACCCTCCTCCCATTTTCCACATTATTTGCCCCTCTCTTCCCCCATATGATCCTCCTCCTCTTGGCTGCGTATTTCCCTCTGGGCATGCCATACTCCTTTCCAATACTCTCTCCTCTGCCCTATTCTGTCTTTGGTTTCTGTCTAACCTCACCGCTCTTTTTTGCCACTCTCCAATGGTAGTTGGTGGTTCTTCTGCTTTAGCCAACTTCCTCTGGATAGCCCCATTCAGTCCTCTTTTAAACTCTTCAATGAGGGGTCTTCTCTCATAGCCACTCTCCCTAGTGACCTTTTTGAATTCTTGCACATACTCATCACAGGTCCTTCCTCCCTGTTCAATAGTCCTCAACTGCTTTATCTTTCTTTCTTCCTCCAATGTTTCTCCAAAGTTGTTCCTTATCTTTGTGAACAATTGCTCCACCATTTCCACCTCTGACTCTCCCTTTGCTAATTCACCCAACAAATTATCTTTTCATACCTCTGCTATTCCCCCCTATACATACGATAATACCCAGGCTACCTGGGTTGCTGCTGCTTCTTCTGTCATCTTCATTCTGATATATAGTTAAGCTGCATTCACAAACGTGCTCACCTCCTCCATTTTCCCACTAAAGACTTGAGGTCTTGCAACCTCCACTCTGCTCCCTTGCTGCTAGAGGAGCATGGTATTAACCTGCTGTTGCAGGGTTACAATCATGGCAAGGAGTTGCTCCTCTCTGGTTTGGGGGGAGGCAAGTACCAAGGGGTATTCCCCCTGTTGCTGTTGTTGTTGGCAAGACATTGGCGGTGGCAATAGCAATGGTAATGATTCCTCATAGGAGGATGAGCAGTCTTCTTCATCTGTAATTATAACTGGCTACTGACTAAGAAGGGTGAAACAATATTATCTCTAAGAAGGGAATCTCTAAGCTAGACGGGCCTTTAAGAGGTTACCATTGTTCCCCTGCATAGACCAGTCACAATAGATCAGTAGCACGGAGCTGGTAGTGAAGAACTAGTTATAAGCCCACTTGATATAGAGGTCAGGTCTTGGGCGGAGACACAAGCTTTGTCCAGGCCATCTATTCACTGTCCCTAACTGACAGTGAAGTCCCCTTTACAGCTAGGGCCCGCTATCCAAGATGCTTTTGAGCACTGTGCTTGTTAGTGAGGATAATAAGAGAGTAAGTAGGTGGTGAGGCCACAAGGTGCGAGGTTACCATTTGGGAATTGAGTTCTTGTGTTATCAATAGACAGTGAATGTCCTTAGTGATTACTCTAGGTGGATGTTCAAGAAGAACTCGATGGAGTTCTCTATTGGATTGCAGCCCTACTTATACTACTACTACAGTGGCTGTATCCTAGAGTCCTACAATCATATGTCCTTTCCAGAATGTTCTATGATCACCTAACCTTATCACGTGATTTTGACTTGCTGAGTCTCCACACTATTTATATCCTTACTCTGTTGTATGCTTTGAGATTTTGGATTAAGTGTTTAAATGCATAGGAAGCCTTTTCCTGTTTGAGGCTCTCATAACACACTGCTTTTGCTTCCTTCTGGATTTTCTTTATTCTTTCCATAAATTTTTCTGCTACTTCATACTTCCCCTTTCTTCTCTCTTCAAACCCTATTCTTGGATTCTGACTATAGTTCACTTTGAATGGCGATATTTTTGTTGCTTTGTAGATTTTGTTGTTGTATACAAATTCTACTGTTCCTAACCAATTTGGCCATTGCTCTTGTTTATGGTCAATGAAGACCCTCAGATACTGCTCTAACTCCTGGTTTATCCTTTTTGTCTGCCCATCTGTTTGGGGGTAATAGGCCATCAAGAGTTTTGTCTAGATTCCCAACAAGTTATTTAGCTCTCTTATTATTCCCATCGCAAACTACACTCCTCTATCTGATATAATGCTTTCTAGAAGTCCATGTAACTTCCATATGTGATCTTGGAATAGCTTTGTAAGTTTTTCTGCTGATGTTTTCTCCGTTATGGCTATAAAATGTGCCATTTTGCTAAAACGGTCACATACTACTAGGATAGCATCATATCCCTAGGCTAATGGTAGCTTGGTGATAAAGTCTACTGAGATGTGGCTCCATAGCTTTTCTGGGATCATATTGGGCACCAGTTTTCCTGCTGGTGCTTCGCTTCGATTCTTATATCTTTGACATGCATTACATCCATCTATATACCTCCCCACCTCCTTTGTTACTCCTGGCGATCAACTCTACTGTCTTCCATCTCCCTCTGTGTTCTCCTACTGGGATATCATGGTACAATCGTATTATCTCCTCCCTGAGTTCCCCTTCTGGCATGTATATCCTCCCTTTTTTTATTACTATCCCATCCTCTATTTCCCATTCTTCATCTCTCAGTATCTTTATTCCTGCCCTCTTCAGCTCTTCTACTACTTTCACTACCCTTTCATTCCCTTTCTGTGCCCTTTTTATTCTTTCTTTTAGGTCTTCTTCCTTTACTATTGTTTCGGCTCCTTTAATCCATTCTGGTTTTATCAGTTTCTGGTCCTTGTTGTCCTTTTCCACTCTCTCCTGCCAGTTATGTATTTTGGGTTGATGAACTCTTCCACTACCTTCCAAACAATAATGAATGATCTATTCAGAGATCTCATAAACCAGAGAGATACAGTGACATTTATCAATGATATCCTGGTAGCCACAGACACTAAAGAAGGACATGATGAGTTAGTAGAGGAAGTACTAAAAAGGTTAGAAGAGAACAACCTATTTGTAAAGCCCGAAAAGTGTAAATGGAAAGTAAGAGAGGTAGAATTTCTAGGAGTAGTAATCAGTCCAAGAGGAGTGGAAATGCAGAAAAAAAAAGTAGAGGGAGTACTAAACTGGCCAGCACCCCAAAACATCAAAGAAGTGCAGAAGATTTTAGATCTCACCAATTATTACAGAAGATTTATAAAAGACTTTGCCAGGTTAGCAGCACTGTTGCATGTGCTGGTCAGGAAGAAGCAGAAATAGAAATGGGAAGGGGAACAGGAGGAGACGTTTGAAATACTTAAGGCAGTATTCACCACAGAACCCGTCTTAGCCATTCCAGATATCGATAGGGAGATGAGAGTGGAGGCAGATGCTTCAGACTACACAATGGGGGGAGTATTGTCAACAAAGTGTGAGGATAGAAAGTAGAAACTATTGGCCTTCATCTCTAAATTGTTAAACACTACAGAGCAAAATTATGAAATTCACGATAAAGAGATGCTGGCAGTTATTAGGTGTCTAGAAGTATGGAGACACTACTTGGAGGGAGTGAAACTTGAATTTGAAATCTGGACAGACCATAAAAACCTCCAGTATTTTATAACGAGCCAAAAATTAAACCATAGACAAGCAAGATGGGCCCTATACCTATCATGATTTAATTTTATATTAAAACACATTCCAGGAAAGAGCATAGAGAAGGCAGATAGATTAAGCAGGAGACCTGACTGTGGGTTTATAAGTCCCAATATGTATTGTAAACGCTGCCTTCCATTCATCTCCCTCTTTGATCCTGACGTTATTGTATTCCCACCTTAGGTCCAGCTTCGTGAACACCTTCCTCTTTCCTACTCTATCCAGTATGTCTGCAATAAGGGATAAGGGGTACCCATTCTTTATCGTCCACTAATTTATGTGTCAATAGTCCTGCACCATTCTCCGTGTGCCATCCTTTTTTGCCACAAAGTGTACTGGTAATGTTTGGGGTGACTTGGAAGGCTGGATGTATCCTTTCCTTAACTGATCTTCTAGAAATGCTTGTACTCCTTCCCTTTCCTCCCTCAACAATAAGTATATCTTTCCCTTTTTTGGCATGAACCTCTCTTTCAATTCTATGGTATGGTCCCAGGTCTTTCGTACTGGCATTCTTTCTGACTTCTTTTTTCTGAACACTCTCTTCCACTTCCAAAACCTCTTGGGTACCAATTTTTTCAATGTTTCTTTGTCTTTATCCTTTTCTACCTTTTTTACTTCCTTCCTTTTCCCTTCTTGCTTTTTTCTTCCACATATAGGTGGACAATATGTCATTTTTACTTCCCCTTTTTCCCAATTTATCTCTGAATTATGGGCTGCCAGCTATGGCATTCCTAGTATTACCTCTGTTTTTCCTAAGTTACATACATCCATCCTCACTCTTTCCACATGTCCTTTGAAGAACATGTTGCACTCTACCTGGTGCGTTATGGCCCCTCCTACATTCGCCGTTCTATCTATATTTCTAACTAATAGGGGGTTTTTTAATTTTTCCATTTTAAACTCCTTTTCTCTGGCAAAGGTTGTATCTATGAATAGACCCATTGCCCCGCTATCTAGCAGTGCTCTTACTGCTACCCCTTCATAGTTTTCCAACTTTTCTAGTCCTACCTTCATCCAGACTTCTCTTAGCAGCCGTAGTGTATGCCGTACATCTCTCACTCTCTCAGTTGTATTGATAAAATTTAATTTATTGCCTAGCTTTTCTGGGTACAATACACTGTACAAATTATTGGAGGCCAGTCAAGAGCTTACTGTCCTCCATTTTCTTTTGCCAACTCCTATGATGTTTCTACTACTCTTTCTTTATGTCTTTTCCAACAATTTTTGGCCATATGGCCCCATTTTCCACATACATAGTATGTTCTATCCCCTCCCCTTCCTCTATCTATATCCATCGCATTTGGGTCTCTTCTTGGACCTGTTTGAGCTCCTCCTCTATTGAATGTGTTTTCTTCTCCTCCCCCTCTATATCCTACCCCTGTTCTCTATGTTATTTGCCCCCTTCTTCCTCCATATGATCCCCTCCCTCTAGGCTGCACATTTCCCCCTGGGCACGCCATATTTCTCCCCAACATCCTTTCTTCCATTCTACTTTACCTCTGATTTCTATCCAGCCTTACTGCTCTTTCTTGCTACTCTCTGATGGTGGTCGGCGGTTCTTCTGCTTCTGCCAGCTTCCTTCTAATACTTCCATTCAATCCTCTTTTGAATTCTTCAATGAGGGGTCTTCCCTTATAGCTGCTCTCCCTGGCAACCTTTTTGAATTCCTGTACATACTCATTGCAGGTCCTCCCTCCTTGCTCAATTGTTCTCAGCTGTTCTATTTTTCTCTCCTCCTCTGATGTTTCTCCAAAGTCATTCCTTATCTTTGTAAACAGCTGCTCTGCCAATTCCATTTCTGATTCCTCCTTAGCCAGCTCATCCAGCAAGTTATCCTTCCATGCTTCTACTATTCCTTCCTGTACATATAACAACACCCAGGCCACCTAGGTTGCTGCTGCTTCTTCTGCCATCTTCATTCTAATATATAGGTGAGCCATATTAATGAATGCGCTCACCTCTTCCATTCTTCCACTAAAGGTTTGAGGTTTGGCAACCTCTACTCTGCTCCCTTGTTGCTGAAGGAGCATGGTATTAACCTGCTGCTACAGGGTTGTGATCATAGTGAGGAGTTGTTCCTCTCGAGAGGCAGGTACTGGAAAAGGCTCCCTTCATTGCTGTTGTTGTTGTTGTTGTTGGCAGGACATGTTGTGTGGTGGTGGTAATAGGAATGACGATTCATACTCTGATGATTCTTGATCCAGGGTAACTAGCTAAGACTATGTCCAACAGGGTACACAACCTTCACCTGTCTGGACTCCTACTGTCCTACTGACTTCTGCCCTAATCAAATTGGTATACGATTGTCTCTAAGGAGAGAACCCCTAAGCTAAGTGGTTTCCTAAGGAATGACTGCTACTCTCCTGCATATACCACTCACAATGGAGTGCAGCACAGAGTTTATACAGAGAAACAAAGTAAAGAACAATGTCCAATTATGAGGTTAGGACTCAAACAAGATACCTGGACTTGGTATCTAGTCTCCTCCCTTAGTCCCTAACTAACTGAGAAGTTCCCTTTACAGCTAGGGCCCACTATCCAAAATGCTTGTAAGCACTGTACTTACTAGCAAGGGAGGTAAGAGAGTAAGTAGATGGTAAGGCCATGAGGTGTGAGGTCACTATTTGGGAATCGAGTTCTTATGTTATCGATAGACAGTGAATGTCCTTAGTGATCACCCTAGGTGGATGTTCAAGAAGAACTTGATAGAGTTCTTCCTTGGATTGGACTACTACTTATACTGTTTTACAGTGGCTGTACTACTACTAGTCTATAATCACATGTTCTTCCAGAATGCTCTATGGTCACTTGACCTTGTCATGTGATTTGGTTACCTAAGTTCCCACACTATTTATACCTTGACCTCATTGTATAACTCGAGATTTTGGATTAAGTGTTTAAATGTATGGGAGACCATTTCCTTCTTGGGACTCTCATAACAATTAGCTCCATGCTACCAATCCATTGTAATTGGTCTACGCAGGGGAACAATGGGAACCTCTTAAAGGCCCGTCTAGCTTAGAGATTCCCTTCTTAGAGATAATATTGTTTCACCCTTCTTAGTCAGTAGTCAGTCATAAGTATAGATGAAGAAGACCACTCATCCTCCTACAAGGAAACATTGCTATCACCATTGCCATCACCAATGTCTCACCACCAACAACAGCAATAGGGGGAACACCCTTCAGTACTTACCCCCCCCAAACCAGAGAGGAGCAACTCCTCGCCATGATTGCAACTCTGCAGCAGCAGGTCAATACCATGCTCCTTCAGCAACAAGGGAGCAGAGTAGAGGTTGCAAGACCTCAAGTTTTTAGTAGAAAAATGGAAGAGGTGAGCGCATTCATTAATGTGGCTTGCCTATACATCAGGATGAAGATAACAAAAGAAGCAGCAGCAACCCAGGTGGCCTAGGTATTGTCATATGTGCAGGGAGGAATAGCAGAGGTATGGAAGGATAACTTGTTGGACAAACTGGCCAAGGAAGAGTCATGTAAGAACTTAGGCCAAGATATCTTAGAACTACTCCTAGTCCAAGTTAACAAGGAGAACTCGATGGAGTTCTTATTTGATTTTGGTATACTACTTATACATATCTTGTGTTTACTTTTATTTACAAAGTCTTGCACATCTCCTCTGGGTCGTTCCATCCTACACGTCCAACAATTTCCTAATTAAAAGAAAAGAAAAGAAATAAATAAATAAATAATGACTTAGCCATTTTGGCTGAGTTATGATATTACCTCCCTCTCAAGGTTTCTCATCCCAAGGATTTTTACAGTTCATAGTAGGGATCAATCATGTTCTCTATTTCATTGTCATTTTCCTCTGTCCACTCCTTTATCTCCGAGTTTCCTTGTTCGATCTCTTCTTCTTCTTCTTTAATTGTTTCCATTGTTCTTTGCCCTCTTTTTCTTCCTCCTTTCCATCTTCTCCAATTTCTTTCCAACCTTGCCCAATATTCTTTGTCATACCTTTTGTCTATCCATCCAAATAATTTTTTTGCTGTAAATCTCCCTAGTAACTCCCCTCTCCAGAAAGTCCCTTCTTCCTTTTTCTGTCTCCTGATATCCTCTATGTCCCTTCTGTACTCCCTTTCATACTCCTCTATTGCTTCCTTGGCATTTTCCAGGTTTTTTTCTCCTTCCTAGGTATCTGATTCTGCCGTAAACTCTTTCTATCACACCAGATACTTATCCTTCCCTCTAATCCATTGCTTATTCAGTATCTTCTCAACTTCCCATTCCTCTTCTCTTTCAATTATGACTGGAGCAGGTTGCTCTCTCTTTTGTCCCTCTACTTGCACTATATATTTACATATTCTACTAACATTTACTACTGGATGTATCTTTATTGTACTTGGTAACTTCAATTCGACTACATTTGTTGATACAATTTTCTTAATCTTGTAAGGGCCTACAAACCTCTCCATCAGCTTTTCTGTCCTTCTTCTAACCATCTAATATTTCAGATCCTTAGTGCTTAGCATTACTAAGTCTCCTACTTTATACTCATTGACTTCTCTCCTTTTCCTATCTGTATACTTCTTCATCTTCTCTTGTGCTTTTCCTAGTGCTGCTTTTGCTTTCTCCTGAATCTCTTTCATCTTCATCATGAATTTCTCTGCTCCTTTGTACTTCCCCTTCTTTCTTCCTTCAAACCCCATCCTAGGATTTTGCCTATAATTTGCCTTAAACAGTGTCGTTTGAGTACTTGGGTGTGCTTTATTGTTATATGCAAATTCTGCTGTTCCCAACCATTCAGGCCATTGTTCTTGCCTATGATCGATAAACATTCTCAAGTATTGCTCTAACTCCTGGTTCACCCTTTCTGTTTGCCCATCTGTCTGTAAGTAAAATGCCATTGACAATTTACTCTCAATCCCCAACATCCCATTCAACTCTCTCATTAACCCTGTCGCAAATTGGGGTCCTCTATCTGAAATGATGCTTTCCAGTAGCCCATGCAGTTTCCACACATTATCTCTAAACAACCTTGCTAATCCCTCTGCTGATGTTTTCTCTGTAGTTGGTATAAAGTGGACCATCTTAGTTAACCGATCCACTACTACTAGAATGCTATTGTATCCCTGTGCTAAAGGCAACTTA
>Ga0153981_1000298_pt1 | contig 13539 bp, 10 predicted proteins | sample TSGA065MetaG_FD_104714 | JGI IMG/M metagenome (GOLD analysis project Ga0153981, IMG submission 104714) | Attine ant fungus gardens microbial communities from Georgia, USA - TSGA065 MetaG | ecosystem: Host-associated > Fungi > Mycelium > Unclassified | place: USA: Georgia, Magnolia Springs State...
ACCGAAGAACCAAGCGTAATCGCCGGTAAAATGATGTCAGTTGGCTGGTTAAACCCACTGACGGCAAACAGCCCAAACGGCATGGCAACAAACTGAATCAGCAGCAATCCGAGCCAGAACGGCGGCATGGAAATCCCGCCGACCGCCATACTCATCAGCGCCCAGTCCTGCCATTTGCCGCGTTTCAGCGCCGAGACCACGCCAATCACCAGCCCCAAAACTACCGACCAGGCGAAACCGGCCAGCGCCAGCAGCAGCGTGGGCATAAATCCGCTTTCAATCACGCTTAATACCGGCTGACGCGTGCGGTATGTCGTGCCCAGATCGCCATGCATCATGCCGTTCAGCCAGTGCCAGTACTGCGCAGGCAACGGATCGTTCAGACCAAGCAGTTGCCGCGCTGACTCAACCGCCTCAATCGGCGCATCCTGACCGGCGTAAATACGCGCAGGATCCCCCGGCAGCAGCTTGATAAAGCCGAAAACCAGTAACGACACCACCAGTAAAACGGGGATCATTTCCAGTATCCGGCGGAGAAAATAGGTCAGCATAAAAGGGATTCCCTGAATTCAGTAAACTCCCTCCCGATAAAAAGGAGGGAGTAAAACAGCACCTCTGTTACTTAAACTGTGCCTGATTGAAAATCAGAGAACCGTCGGCCAGCATGTAGACGCCGGACAACGCTTTGCTCTTACCGACCAGATTGTCCGGTACGCCCAGATACGCCATCGGCGCATCGGCCCACAGCAGTTTCTGCGCATCGGCATAGGCCGCTTTACGTTTTTCAACGTCGGCGGTTTGCAGCCCGGCGGTGATCGCCGCATCGACCTGTTTATTGCTGTAGTACGACACGTTGTACGCCGACGGGATCCACGATTCGGTCGCGAACAGCGGACGCAGCGCCCAGTCAGCATCACCCGTCGAGGCCGACCATGCGCCGTAATACATTTCAACTTTCGCATCTGCCGGTTTCGGCGTACTCCACAGACGCTGTGTCAGGGTTCCGGCGTCCATCGGCACCAGTTTCACACGCACGCCAATCAGTGAGAGTTGCTGTTTCAGGAACTGCGCACTGCGGATACGGTCGGTCTTGTTGGAACTCCACATTTCCACGTCGAAGCCCTTTTCATACCCGGCTTCTTTCATCAGCTCTTTTGCTTTGGCGATGTTGTAGCTGTAATCCGGCGTAGTTTGCTTCTGGTAGAACTGAACGTTTTTCGGCAGCGGCGACGTGGACGGCGAACCTAAACCGGCGAAGCCTACTTTCAGCCAGAGATTACGGTCGATGGCGTAGTTAATCGCCTGACGGACGCGCACGTCAGAGAACTCTTTTTTCTGCGTGTTGAAGGCGATGTAATACAGGTAGATGCCCGGATCCTGCGCGATATCGAGTTTAGGATCACTTTTCACGGTTTCCACCAGATCAGACGGCAGCGGATACACCGCATCCACGCCGCCCGATTTCAGTTTTGCTACCTGCGTGGAATCTTCCGGCGTCGGGTAAAGCGTCACGGAATCGACTTTCGGCCAGCCTTTCTGCCAGTAGTTATCGTATTTCACCAGTTTGACGTCTTTGCCCTGCTGCCATTCGACAAATTTAAACGGACCGGTACCGACCGGATGCACGCTCAGATCCTGCTCATTCGGATACTGTTTCAGCGATGCCGGGCTGTGCATCACCGCAGACGGGTGCGCCAGCGTGTTGATCATCGCGCCGAACGGTTTATTCAGCGTGATTTTGACCTGATACGGACTGACCACATCTACCGATTTAATCATGCTGAACAGTGAGTTACGTTTAAGATGATTGGCCGGGTTCGCCAGGCGATCGAGGTTTGCTTTCACCGCATCGGCGTTAAACGGCGTGCCATCCTGGAAGGTCACGTCGTGACGCAGGTTAATAGTAAATTCTGTGGCGTCGCTGTTACTGGTGTAATCGGTCGCCAGCACCGGCACGACGGCCATTTTGTTATCGAACTGGAACAGACGTTCAAAAATGCCGCTCTGAATGGAATAACTCAGCGTATCCGTGGTGTCGTGCGGGTCAAAACCGGTCACGTCGGCATACATGGAAATGCGCAGATCTTTCGCCTGTGCAGAGGCGGCAAAACACAGCGCCAGCCCTGCGGCCAGCAGGCTTTTACGTAGGAACGTTGAGTGCATGAACTTCTCCTGTGTATTCCAAAAAAGAAAAAATTAACGCTATGCCTGTTGTTCAGCCACCCAGTGGTGCGGCGAAACCTGGCTGTACCTGAGTTTTTCTATCTGTACACCGGCCGGATGCACCGGCGATTTCACTTCCACATCATCAAAATTGCGCAATGCACGCTGCGTCGGATCCGCCACCGGCACCGAACTGAGCAGGCGACGGGTGTATGAATGTTGAGGATTGCTAAACACAGCATCTCGCGGACCAATCTCCACAATCTGCCCGCTGTACATCACCGCAACCCGGTTGGCGATGCGTTCCACCACTGCCATATCGTGCGAGATAAACAGCCACGCCACGCCGGTGTCGCGCTGTAAATCCATCATCAGATTCACCACCTGCGCCTGAATAGAAACATCCAGCGCCGACACCGCTTCGTCAGCAATAATTACCTGCGGCTGCAACGCCATCGCGCGCGCGATGGCAATACGCTGCCGCTGGCCGCCGGAGAATTCATGGGGATAGCGGCGCGCAGAAGAGGGATCCAACCCGACGCTTTTCAGCAGCTGATTTACCACCGGCGTGGCATCTGCCAGTGATTTTTTCAGGCCGTGCAGTAATAAAGGCTCCGCAATAGAAAAACCGACGGTCAGACGCGGATTCAGCGAGGCATAGGGATCCTGAAACACCATCTGGATCTGACGGCGGACGGCCTGAAACGGCGTGTCACGCATCAGCGTGATTTCTTTGCCCTCCAGATGAATGCTTTCAGATTCGCTGCCGACCAGACGCAAAATCGCTCGCCCGGTGGTGGATTTTCCACAGCCACTTTCGCCGACCAGCGCCAGCGTTTCGCCCGGCCAGATTGAAAAATCAATTTGCTCAACGGCGTGAACTTCTTTGGTCACACGCGACAGCACGCCGGAACGGATCGGATAGCAGACCCGCAGCCCGCGCACATCCAGCAGCGGCGGCGCGTCGTAATTCGCGGTTTTCTGATCGCCGTCGGCGACTGAAACGTGAGCTCCATCACCTGCAATCGATTGCTTATTTGCATCATTTTTAGGCGCGCTGAGCAGCGGAAAACGGCGAGGCCATTTGAGCCCGCGCATGTCTCCCAGTTTCGGCACGGCGGCCAGCAGCGCGCGGGTATAAGGGTGCTGCGCATGGGCAAAAATTTCGGTCACGCTGCCCTGTTCCACCACGTTGCCCTGATACATCACTACCACGCGGTCGGCAATTTCGGCGACAACGCCCATATCATGCGTAATAAAGAGGACAGACATGTCGGTGCCCTGTTGCAGGTCACGCAGAATTTGCAGAATGCGCGCCTGCACGGTGACATCCAGCGCAGTGGTGGGTTCGTCGGCAATCAGCAATGCCGGATCGCAGGCCAGCGCCTGCGCAATCATGACGCGCTGACGCATACCGCCGGAAAGTTCGTGGGGATAACATTTGAGAATGCGTTCAACGTCGGGGATACGCACCTGTTTAAGCAGTTCGCGGGCTTTGGTCAGTGCATTGGCTTTGGTCGCCATCCCGTGGTCAATAAGCCCTTCCGTGAGCTGATCGCCGACCCGTAATACCGGGTTGAGCGACGTCATCGGTTCCTGAAAGATCATCGACATTTCGCGGCCACGCAGTTTGCGCCGCGATTCTGCCGAAAGGGAATTGAGCGCGTGGCGTGTGCCGTCGCGCCCGAAAAAATTCACGCTGCCGCCGTTGATATGGGCGGAATCCGGCAACAGGCCCATCACGCTGAGCGACGTGACAGATTTACCGGAGCCGCTTTCGCCGACCACGGCGACGACTTCACCTTTATTAATAGAAAAGGAAACGCCCTTCAGCGCCTGAGTTTTGCCCTGACGGCCGGAAAACGTGACCGACAAATCGTTAATCTGCAAGATTGGCGATGGCTGTTCATTAATCAAAAAACGTCTCCTTTAAATAAGGGCAAAATTACAACCAGACTTCGCCGTTCTCGTAGCGCAATGCCGGTTCAGCGTCCTGCGCCAGCCAGATCGGGCCATCCAGATCGACACGTTCGGCCTGAACCGCCACCGGCAGCGCGGCTTCCATGGCAATAGAAGAACCGAGCATGCACCCGACCATAATCCGCAACCCCAGACGGCGGGCTTCTTCGGTCATCGCCAGCGCTTCGGTCAGCCCGCCGCACTTATCGAGTTTGATGTTGATCATCTCGTAACGGTCGTGCAGACCGGCGATATCCGAACGTTCGTGACAGCTTTCGTCGGCGCAGACAGGAATGGGATGCAAACAACGCACCAGATCTTTGTCATTGCCTGCCGGAAGCGGTTGTTCAATCATCGCCACGTTAAATTCGTGCAGTGCCTGAAACAGGCTGCCGAGATCTAAACCCTGCCAGGCTTCGTTGGCATCCACGACCAGCGTCGCCAGCGGTGCTGCGGCGCGGATAGCCGCCACTTTCTCGATAATCTGCTCACGATCGAGTTTGATTTTCAGCAACTGCGCGCCACCGGCCACGGCAATCCCGGCCGCTTTCGCCATGTTTTCCAGAGAATCCAGGCTCAGCGTTTCTGCCGTAATCACCGAAACAGGCTTCGGCATATCAAGCAGTTGCCACAAGGTTTTGCCCTGTTTTGCCGCATCCAGACGCCACATTGCACAGTCGAGGGCATTGCGCGCCGAGCCGATCGGCATCACTTCCTGCAACGCTTCACGGGTCAGCCCCTCTTCAACCCGCGGACGGATCAAATCCAGCTGTTCGCAAACGCTTTGCGGGGATTCCTGATAATGCGCGGTGGGCGTGCATTCGCCGGTTGCGGTAAATTCACCGTCCGTCAGGGTCACACGTACTACCGTCACCGCGGTGCGGGTGCCGCGTGAAATCGCAAAAGGCTTAGCCAGCGGCAGTTCGGCTGACAGGAAAGTCATCTGAGTCATCAGCCGTTATCCCTGATCCATTGCGCGATGTTTTTGATGCCGAAACGCACCGGATCGGTCGCCGGAACGCCGAATTCTTCACTGATTTCGGCCAGCGCGATTTTGGCTTCTTCTTCACTCACGGCAGACGTGTTCAGCGAGAAACCGGCAATTCTGACGTCCGGGCTGGTGAGGCTGGCCGCCGCCAGATTGGTGTCCAGGCACTGGCGCAGCGTCGGCATAAACTGATGCGGCAGATGGCGCATGTGCGGGCGGCCAAGTTCATGACACATCACCAGCAAATGCGCCTGCGCGCCGTGGATCAGGCCCATGCTGACGCCGGCAAATGACGGATGATAAAGCGAACCCTGCCCTTCAATGATGTCCCAGTGATCGTCGTCATTGGCGGGTGCCAGCGCTTCAACCGCACCGGAAATAAAGTCAGCAATCACAGCATCAATCGCAATACCCGCACCGGCCACCAGCACGCCGGTCTGGCCGGTTGCGCGGAAATCGGCTTTCAAATCCAGTTCACGCATGGCAGATTCGAGCGCCAGCGAGGTATACATTTTGCCGACGGAACAGTCCGTGCCGACGGTCAGAATACGTTTACCGCTGCGCTTCTTACCGGTACCGGTATCCAGCTCAGGCTGCATATGGCGAACATCGAACAGCTGCACGTTATGCTCAGCGGCCAGTTCCACCAGCTCAGGAATATCGTTCAGCCCCTGATGCAAACCGTTCGCCACGTTCAGCCCGGCGCGGATCGCCGTTTTAATGGAATCAATCCAGTGCGCCGGTAATTTACCGCCCGAATTCGCCGTACCCAGCACCATGGTTTTTGCGCCCTGCGCCACCGCTGTGTCGATATCCAGATCCGGCAGCCCGAGGGAGACAGAGTCAGTCGCCAGACGAATTTGCCCGACGCACGCTTCAGGGCGCCAGACGTGTATCCCGCGCGCCGTTTTCGCCGCCAGCGGATCCATCACATCGCCCAGGAATAACAGATAAGGCTTGGGTATTTGCTGCATGTCAGTTTCTCCGGAAATGAATTTTAGAATGTTTTTAAGTCAGGCCGGAGGTCACTATTCCACGGGCGACACAACCCGGCGAATACTTGTTTAGCGCTGGGGTATAACCTCAGGCTATAGGGTTCAGTTTATTGAATTTATGGGGTTATTTATGACGTACAGGGAGAGAGGAAAAATAAACTGAGTACGGGGAATTCACGGAAAAACAGCAATAAAAAAAGGCAGAGCCAATGAACTCTGCCTTTGCGATTACCTTTTTCAGACACAGAATGGGGTAATAATTTTGTTCACTAACTTAGAAGCGGTAAGTCAGTGCAACAGCAACGATGTCGTCAGAGCTTACGCCCAGTTTGTTGTTGTCATCGATCTGGTTGATCATGTAGTCAACATAGGTGTACATGTTTTTGTTGAAGTAGTAAGTCGCACCGATTTCGAAGTATTTGACCAGGTCAGCATCGCCCACGCCTACAACATCTTTCGCTTTAGACTGAACGTAACCGATTGACGGACGCAGACCGTTTTCGAACTGGTACTGTGCAACTAACTCATAACCCTGAGTTTTGTTTGCATAGCCGGCAGTGCCGTTAACAGTGATCGGCGCCTGGTTGCGGGTTTCGTTATACATTGCTGCCAGGTAAACCTGGTTTGCATCGTATTTCAGGCCAGTCGCCCATGCAGAAGCTTTATCGCCGCCACCGATTTGAGAGTTAGTCTGGCCATTGGTACGGTCAGAAGAAGAACCTGCGATAACAGCACCGATACCGGAACCTGCGATATCTTCATAATCGATAGATGCGCCGTAACCGTCGCCGTTGCCTTTGTTGTTAGCACGGCCATCGTTTTCGTTCTTCGCCTGATATTGCAGGGCCACGTTCAGGCCAGTCACCAGACCGAAGAAGTCCTGGTTACGGTAAGTTGCGAGGCTGTTAGCACGGCCAACCATGAAGTTGTCGGAGTTAGCAGTATCACCACCAAACTCTGGCAGCATATCGGTGAAGCCCAGTGCGTCATAAACCACACCGTAGTTACGGCCGAAGTCGATAGAACCGAAATCTTTAACTTTCAGACCTGCAAAGCCCAGACGGGTTTTAGTACCGGTCGTGCCCTGGCTTTCAGCATGGTTAGCCTGAACGTTATATTCCCACTGGCCATAACCGGTCAGTGTGTCATTAATTTGTGTTTCGCCTTTAAAGCCCAGACGAACATAAGTCATGTCGCCATCAGAACCAGCGTCATCAGAGAAATAATGCTTAGCGGTTACGCGACCGTAAAGGTCCAGTTTATTACCATCTTTGTTATAGATTTCGGTTGCGTTTGCGGTAGTTCCCACTGCAATTAAAGAGACCGCTAAGGCCAACACACTGCGCTTCATCATTATTTAAGATTCCTTGATTTTTTATAAAGGATTTCTCATGCCCGCTTTATTTAAATATCTGAATATCGGGCTCTGAGTATTTGTACATGTTTTTAAATGCGTCTGTCTGTAAAACGATTTGAACCTTAACACTGAGCACAAAAAGTTAAAATGGAAAAGTTCGCCACACTAAGTCTTTTTAGGGTAAAGATATGTAACTAAATATTTCTATTATAAGTCTCTAACCCCCTGATTATATGCGGTTTTCGCATAACATTTTGCACCATTATGGTGCTACGCCTTATTTTGGTGCATTTAAGGTTTACTTTTGTAAAGCAGTTGCAAGCGGGATCACCTTTCTCAAAAGGTTTTTTACTGTTAACAATCGTTAATGAATTCACAATAGGAAAATGAGTAGTGCATTTAAATAGTGCATAGCGTGGTAATTATTTTATTGATAAGTTCATTAGCAAATAAATAGAAAATGCGACCATAAGATTTTTGTACTACGCAATTTCATCTGCATTCGAACTTTTAATAAATGACCTGAGAGAAATAAAGCCAAATTGAATCTAAAAATAATTTCCAGAGTGATTGAATTGAACAAAAATGTGTATTCCTTCGTGACCGTATTGTGCTTTTTTTATTCAAAACGGGCTTTGTAAATTGTGATTACTGTTTTGCTGCGAAGGGAAGTCGTCTCAAGGGAGGAGGAATTTGCAGGTTTTTACAACAAAGGATGAGTAATACCTCTTTGCCCCCTCCTCTCTATAAAGGAGGGGGCCGCTAATTAACGAAACTGCGCGGCGTGAAGTTGTGCATAGCGCCCCCGGAGGGACAGCAGAGATTCGTGTGTGCCCTGCTCGACGATGCCTTCTTTGTCGACCACGATAATGCGGTCGGCATTCTGGATCGTCGCCAGGCGGTGCGCGATGACCAGCGTGGTTCGCCCTTCGGAAAGCTCGGCCAGCGATTGCTGAATGGCCTGTTCAGTTGCGGTATCCAGCGCAGAGGTCGCTTCATCCAGGATCAGGATCGGCGGATTCTTGAGGAAGATGCGGGCAATGGAAAGCCGCTGTTTCTGGCCGCCTGACAGTTTAACACCCCGCTCACCGATCACCGTGTCCATCCCCAGCGGCAGCGCATCAATCACATCATCAAGGCGCGCACGGCTGGCGGCCAGACGGATTTCTTCTTCGCTGGCATCCAGCTTGCCATAAGCAATATTCTCACGGATTGTGCCGCCAAACAGGAAGACGTCCTGCTGCACAATGCCGATGTTGTGGCGCAGCGACGTTTGCGTCATATCACGGATGTCGATGCCATCGATCGTGATGCTGCCGCTGTCAATTTCATAGAAACGAGGGAGCAGCGAGCATAGCGTGGTTTTCCCTGCACCGGACGGCCCGACAAACGCCAGCGTTTCACCGGCATTAATCGACAGCGTGATCCCGTTCAGAATTTTGCTGGCAGGCGTATAACCGAACACCACATTGTCATAATGAATGTCGCCGCGCAGATGGCTGACGACCTGCGCGTCCGGGCGATCAACTATATCCGGCGCCGTATCGATCAACTGCGTGAAGCGTTTAAAACCGGCAATGCCTTTCGGATAGCTTTCCAGAACTGAGCTGATTTTCGCCACCGGGCGGAAGAACACTTCCACCAGCAGCAGGAAACCCACGAAACCGCCGTAAGTCAGTTGGTCATTGATCACGTACCAGGTGCCCGCGACCATCACGATCAGCTGGACCAGACGCGTACTCAGATAACTCAGCGTCAGGCTGGCAGTCATGATCTGATAGGCTTTCAGCTTCGTCGTCCGGTATTTATCGTTGTCATGCGCGAACAGTTTTTGCTCATGTTCTTCGTTGGCGAAGGCTTTCACCACGCGGATACCGCCGATGCTTTCTTCTATACGGGCGTTGAAATTCCCCACCTGCCCGAACAGCCGCCGCCAGGTTTCTGTCATTTGCGCCCCGTAACGGCTGACCATCCAGGTCATCGCGGGCACAATAATGATGGTCATCAGCGCCAGTTGCATATGCACGGTAGCCATCAGAATAAAGGCACCAATGAAAGTCATCACCGCAATAAACACGTCTTCCGGCCCGTGGTGCGCGACTTCCCCGACCTCTTCCAGATCTTTGGTCACATGCGTAATGATATGGCCGGTTTTGGTATTGTCGTAATAACGGAAAGAGAGTTTCTGTAAATGGCTGAAAGCCTGACGGCGCATGTCAGTTTCAATCCCGACGCCCAGCGCGTGGCCCCAGTAGTTCACAATCGCCATCAGCGCGGTGTTAAACAGGTAGATCAGCAACAAGCCGACTGTCGCGCCGATGATCAGCACCCAATCATGAGCAGGCAGAAGCTTATCAATGAAAGTTTTGATCGCCATCGGAAAACCCAGTTCCAGCAATCCGGCGAGGATTGCGCATCCGAAGTCGAGGAAGAACAGTTTTTTATAAGGCGCGTAATAAGAGAAAAAACGGCGGAGCATCATGCATCCTCTAATTAAGATTACCAGCCTGTAAAGGCGAAGCGACCAGTCTAGATGAAAATTGTTATCAATCAGAGAATTTTATGTGCCTGCGTGTGAGACGCGTTCCAGGCAAACCGGCATTCTCTTTTGATCTGGTTACAAAAATCGGGGATACTGTTTAAATACACAGTAAACAATCATTGCGAAAGAATAAGGGCACGTCATGGGAGAATTTACCGGTTTTACGCAGTCTGGCCTGAACTTCCTGCAGGCGCTTCGCCAGAACAACAATAAAGAGTGGTTTGACGAAAATCGTGATATTTATCAGGAACATCTTCTCGAACCGATGCGCAAGCTGGTCGAAGATTTGAGTCAGGATATGGTCATCATTGATGATTTGTTTGAAACGCGTCCGGCGATTGGCAAAACCATTTCCAGAATGCACCGCGATACGCGTTTCTCTCACGATAAGTCAGTCTACCGCTGCAATTTGTGGCTGACCTTCAAGCGTTCCCGCAAAAACTGGACCGATGCGCCGGTGTACTTCTTTGAATTCGGTCAGGACTGGTGGCGTTACGGGTTGGGTTATTACAGCGCGTCAAAAACCACGATGGACCTTTTCCGCCAGCAGATTCTGAAAAAGCCCACAGAGTTTCTGGAAATGGCGAAATGCATCGAGCCGAATTTCACCATCGAAGGCGACAGTTATAAACGCCCGCTGATTAAAGATCAGGATCCGGCGCTGGCGGCCTGGTACAACAAAAAATCCTTTGCGCTGATGAGTTCCCATAGGGATATGGAGCCGGTGTTGAGCAGTGAACTGGTGGGGATTTTAAGGGCTGATTTTCTGCGCATAGCGCCGTTGTATCAGATGCTGATCGGGATCGAGGGAATGAAGAGGAATCAACTGCCCTTGGGGGAAGAGTGATGTTCATGGGCTCGCCGCCAAAACGGGCCCAACGGAGTGAGAACGTTTCAGTTTTTCACTTGCGGTGAAGGCTTAATCGGGATCGAGAAAACTTCGGTTTCTCACGAGCGGTGATCACATGGCTTTTCGCGCCGAAAGCGACCAGAGGCTTATTTAAATTCAAAATCAGGCTGGTCTTAATCTTTTAGAAAAGGCAATCTGGCGCGCTCAGAAATTTTTGCTGACCGGGGGTTCGAGTCCGCAAGGCTCGAAGCCCGTAGAGAAGGCACCGCGCAGCGGCAAGATTTCGCGCCACACGCCGGAATATCAGAACACATCCGTCGACCTGGCGATAGCACCCAGTTAAAAAAGCGCAGAGTCCAGAGACCCGCGCGTTAACGGGTCTTTGGTCGGTGTGGGCCGACGCCGACGCCGACGCCCACGACCTTGAAGTTGAAGTTGAAGTTGAAGTTGAAGTTGAAGTTGAAGTTGAAGTTGAATTTAACGCCCAACTCCCCCGGTTACCTCAACCGCCATCCGAACATATATCTCCCGCAATTTCGCGGTAATATCCCCCGGTTTCCCATCTCCGATCGCCTTCCCGTTCAGGCTCACCACCGGCCAGATAAAGGTGGTGGCCGAACTGATGAAAATCTCCCGCGCAGACTGCGCCTCTTCCAGCGTGAACGGACGTTCTTCGAATCGCAGATCGTTTTGTTTCGCCAGTTCGAGCAGCGCCTGACGCGTGATCCCGTGCAGGATATGGGTGCTCAGCGGACGGGTGATGAGCGTGCCCCCGGCATCGACGATCCAGGCATTGCTGGAACTGGCTTCGGTGATCAGACCGTTTTCGACCAGCAGCGCGTCGTCCGCATCGTGTTTATGCGCGTACTCTTTGGCGAGGCACGGAGCTAACAAACCGACGGTTTTAATGTCGCGACGCTGCCAGCGGATGTCATCCACGGAAACCATACGGATGCCGGTTTGGGATTTCGGGTGATGAATCAGCGGACGGGCCTGCGTGAACATCAGGAAAGTCGGGCTGACAGTTTCGCCGGGAAAATCAAAGTCACGGTCGCCGCTGTTGCCACGGCTTATTTGCAGATAAACCGCCCCTTCGCGCAAATTATTTTCGGCGATAAGCCGGTTTTGCAGGATTTCGATTTCTTCTGGTGCGCAAGGTAGCCGCAGATCCAGCGCCTGACACGAACGCGCCAGCCGGGCGAGATGCGCGGCGTTATCCAGCAACCGGCCGTTCAGGACGGCGCTCACTTCATACACCGCATCCGCAAATAAGAAACCGCGATCAAAGACAGACACCTTCGCATCCTGCTCGGCAACAAACTCCCCGTTGAGGTATACCGTTCTGGTCATGTTATTTTTCCTGGCCAAATTGAAATAGGATTTTTATTAGCTTACCTGAGTCACAGGAATAAACTGCGTGAAAACTGAGCAGGCGATGTTGACGTAACGCAGGTTTCTGGTGTCCGGCGCATAAAAAAAGCGCTCCGTTGAGCGCTTTTCAGAAAGTCACCCGAAGGTGTCACATTTCGCCTTTCTTCTTTTTATTGCGGATCACAAGCCAGCTGATCAGCGCCATCACCACACCAATAAAGATGAACCAGATGCCGAGCATCAGCTGCGGTGCCATTTCACCCGGCGGGGTTTCAGGGCTGCCCACAATCAGGCCGTGAAGCGTGGCGACAACGCCGATTACCAGTAAAATCAGGCTGTTGCGTAATAAACGACGGGCGACAGTCATAGGTTGTCTTGGAGTGGCCATCAGTGCGTCCTTGAGCAAAAAAATAATGATAAGGGCGCATAATAGCGCCCCTGATTTTTATGTCAAAACAGACTGCTCACAACTTCAGCCGGTTTTCAGCGGCGGTTGCGAACCAGCTGGTAGCGACGGGTAAGATATTCCACCGGCGCGCTCCAGATATGCACCAGACGGCAGAACGGGAACAGCAGGAATAAGGTCATCCCAAGCACCAGATGCACGCGGAAGATTAACGCCACGCCATCCAGATAGGTTGCCGCACCGCCGTGGAAAGTCACCACAGACTGCGCCCAGCCGACCAGTTTCATCATTTCGCTGCCGTCCATATGCTGCGCAGAGAACGGAATAGTACTCAATCCCAGGGCACACTGGATAACCAGCAGCGCGATAATCATGATGTCACCAAAGCTGGACGTGGCACGCACGCGCTCGTTGCTCAGACGACGCCACAGCAACATACCGCCACCGACCAGCGTCATCACCCCGCAGGCACCCCCGGCAATCATCGCCATTTGCTGTTTTACCGGCACCGGCAGGAAGGATTCGTACATCCAGTGCGGCGTCAGCATCCCGAAGGCATGACCGGCGATAATGCCGAGAATACCGACGTGGAACAGCGGCGAAGCGATGCGCAGGATCTTTTTCTCAAGGATCTGACTGGAACCAGCGCGCCAGCTGTACTGGCCGTAGTCGTAACGCAGCCAGCTGCCGACCAGAAACACCGTGCCGCACAGGTACGGGTAAATATTGAAAAAGAAGTTGTTGAGGAAGTCGGTCATTTGCGTGGTTCCCCCGCAGGCATTTCATCAAGGTTCAGATACTGTGGTGCAACCGCACCGGCAAAGCGTTTCTGATGCGCGGCTTCTTCACCCGACGCACAACTTTGCTCACCGAGGAATTTGATTTGTTCCTCTTCCCAGACCGCGTCC
>Ga0153981_1000304_pt1 | contig 13384 bp, 14 predicted proteins | sample TSGA065MetaG_FD_104714 | JGI IMG/M metagenome (GOLD analysis project Ga0153981, IMG submission 104714) | Attine ant fungus gardens microbial communities from Georgia, USA - TSGA065 MetaG | ecosystem: Host-associated > Fungi > Mycelium > Unclassified | place: USA: Georgia, Magnolia Springs State...
CCCGGACTCGGAATCGAACCAAGGACACAGGGATTTTCAATCCCTTGCTCTACCGACTGAGCTATCCGGGCAACGGGGCGCATTAAACCGTATTGGGCATGTGTCGTCAACGGCTTTTTGTAACAACGGTGGCGTTCGTCACCCGACTGATGCTTTTTACCGCATTTTGGCGATTTAACTTACGATACCGGGAAAGTGTCTGTCAAAACAGGGTGGGATGGGCGGATTTTCGCGTTTTGTGATGTCGCATTCTGTAAGAATTTCCCGCAATGTTCAGGGTTGAACAGGGGAATAAAAGATGCCATTATTGCGCCGATTTATTAAACAACTCTGATCCCGTTTTCACGCGACAGCTCAAGAGGGTTGCGGCATGGCTGGTTTATCACATCGCGCTTTTCGTAAGTGCAGAAAAAATCTGATGATGATCTCCGGGTGCTGTAATCACCACGATTCCAGTTTTCCTCCTTTTGCAGATCCTTTCATGCGGTAAGGCTACCGTTTGCCTGCTGTTAGATATTAGTAAAAACAGAGCGCACCTCTGATTTTACTGTTGTCTATCAGACGTGGCCTGGCCTGAACGTCGATCTGTCACCACTTTGCCCCTCGGGCATCGTTTCATCGCACTCGACCTCGCGCTCAAGCCAACGTCATTTGCCGGGCTGGACTCTGCGCATTATACCTTTAAGACGTAAGAACCAGCTCATTGCCGTGCCCTGTGGCACACCCTCTTACTTAACCGTTTGAGAGTCTGAATGAAACACTTAAAACTTGCAGCAAGCGCTTCTGTCGCCCCTTATCTCCAGACGTCCCGCCTGGTCGTCGATCTGCGTCGTGCCGATTATGCCGACGTGGCGGCCATCATTATTTCTGTCGGGGATCTGAATCACGGCAGGCTGGCGGAGATAGAAACGCTGGGATTCGGGATCCCCGCGTTTGTTGCAGTGCAGGGAACGGAGCAGATTGCGCCGGAGTTTTTACCGTCGCTGAAAGGCGTGATTACGCTGTCCGATGCCAATCAGGCGTTCTATGCGGCGCAGATTGAATCGGCTGCGCAGGGCTATGAAGAAGCTTTGTTCCCGCCGTTTTTCGACACACTGAAAAAGTATGTCGAGATGGAGAACGCGACCTTTGCCTGTCCGGGGCATCAGGGCGGTGAGTTTTTCCGTCGCCATCCGGCAGGGCGTCAGTTCTATGATTTTTACGGCCCGAACATTTTCCGTTCCGACATGTGCAACGCCGACGTCAAACTGGGCGATTTACTGATCCACGAAGGCTCGGCGAAAGATGCGCAAAAGTATGCGGCGAAAGTCTTCAGCGCGGATAAAACCTATTTTGTGCTCAACGGGACTTCTGCCGCGAACAAAGTCGTGACCAACGCGCTGCTGACGCGCGACGATCTGGTGCTGTTCGACCGTAACAACCATAAATCCAACCACCACGGCGCACTGCTTCAGGCGGGCGCGACGCCGGTGTATCTCGAAACCGCACGCAATCCGTTTGGTTTTATCGGCGGCATCGACGCGGCCTGTTTCGATGAAACTTATCTGCGCAAACAAATCAAAGAAGTGGCGCCGCAACGTGCTGGAGAAAAACGTCCGTTCCGCCTGGCGATTATCCAGCTCGGCACGTATGACGGCACCGTGTATAACGCGCGTCAGGTGGTCGATAAAATCGGGCATCTGTGCGACTACATTCTGTTTGATTCTGCATGGGTCGGTTATGAGCAATTCATCCCGATGATGAAAGAGTGCTCACCGCTGTTGCTGGAGCTCAACGAAAACGATCCGGGCATTATCGTCACGCAGTCCGTGCATAAGCAGCAGGCCGGATTTTCGCAGACGTCGCAGATCCATAAAAAAGACAATCATATCAAAGGCCAGAAGCGTCATTGCAGCCATAAGAAGCTGAATAACGCATTCATGATGCACGCTTCAACCAGCCCGTTTTATCCGCTTTTTGCCGCGCTTGATGTCAACGCGCGTATTCATGCCGGTGGCAGCGGTAAACATATGTGGATGGAGTGCGTGAAGCTGGGTATCGAAACCCGCAAAATGCTGCTCGATCAGTGTTCGATGATTCTGCCGTTTGTTCCGCCGGTGGTCGGTGGAAAGCGCTGGCAGGATCATGAAACCGCTGAAATGGCGAACGATGTGCGTTTCTTCGATTTTGTGCCGGGCGAGCGCTGGCATGCCTTCTCGGGTTACGCGGAAAAACAGTATTTTGTTGATCCTTGCAAGCTGCTGCTGACCACGCCAGGCATTGATGCGTCCAGCGGGAAATATACCGAGTTTGGTATTCCCGCGACGATCCTGGCGAACTACCTGCGTGAGAACGGCATCGTGCCGGAGAAATGCGATCTCAACTCGATCCTGTTCCTGCTGACGCCAGCCGAAACGCCGGCCAAAATGCAGCTGCTGGTGGAAGAGCTGGTTCGCTTCGAGCAGTACATCGAAGAAGACGCGCCGCTGAGCGAAGTGTTGCCGACCGTTTACCGTAAAAACGAAGACAGATACCGCAACTACACCATCCGCCAGTTGTGCCAGGAAATGCATAACCTGTACGTCAGTTTTGATGTGAAAGAGCTGCAAAAAGAGATGTTCCGCGAGAAGAGTTTCCCGAAAGCGGTGATGAACGCGCAGGACGCTCATAACGAGTTTATCCGCGACAATATTGAACTGGTGCCTGTCGGCGAAGCCGAAGGCCGTATCGCGGCGGAAGGTGCGTTGCCGTATCCGCCGGGCGTTCTGTGTGTCGTGCCGGGCGAGCTGTGGGGCGGCGCTGTGCAGCGTTACTTCATGGCGCTGGAAGAGGGGATTAATCTGCTGCCGGGCTTCTCGCCTGAACTTCAGGGCGTTTATATCGAGAAAAAACCGGTCGGCTGGAAGCGTATTATGGGCTACGTCGTCGCGGAGTAATCCGCACACGCTCACGCAGAAATGAAAACGGAGGCCAGCGGGCCTCCGTTTTTTTTTGTACCGCAATCACATCAGTCTACACGGCGATAGCTGCGCTGCGTGTTGTTCACTTTGTACAGATAGCGGCGCGATTCGGCTGACGGATGTTTGGTGGTCAGCGTGGTATAGACATCGCCCGGCGCCATGTTGTTGATGATGTTGAACGCCTGCGTTTTGTTCTGTGAGAACACGCGCAGCACGCTGCCTGCACCGCCATTGTAGGCCGTGATCACGGCGTAACGGCGTGACGTCGGGTTACTGATGTTCCCCAGATACGTCGTTTGCAGCATCGCCAGATACGCGGTGCCGGTGTTGATATTGTTCTGCGGATCGAACAGATAGCTTCGGCTCGGTTTGCCCCACTTGCCTTCGGATTTAAAGACGTCAACCCCGGCGGAATGCTGCACAACCTGCATCAGGCCCAGCGCATCGGCGTTACTGACCGCATACGGGTTAAAGGCGGATTCGGTTTGCATGATCGCCAGGATCAGCGACTGATCGACGCCGTATTTGGCGGAGGCTTCGCGGATCATCGGCAGATATTTATGCGCACGCTGATTCAGGTGGTTTGGCACCATCTGGATCGTGACGGAATAAATGATATGCATGCCGGACTGGCGGCGCATCAGTTTGTTTTGCACCAGATAATCGGCAAAGCTGTTGGCACGGCCGACCCAGCGGATAGGCTGCCCGGTGTTGTCGAGAACCTGCCCGTAAAGCATCGGCTCACGGCTGATCTGGATATCGTTGGCGTCGGAATAGAGGTCAACATTGCCCGGATCATCGCCCACCAGTAAGGTGCTGACGATCGCCTGACGCAGGCTCGCGGCCGGATCGGTGCCGGAAATGGTTTCAATCGTGATGGTACCCGCATCAAAGTTGATGTGGCTGCGGGTGTAATACTGATCGCTATACTTTACGTAGTCTTTCGGACCCGCAATCAGGACTTCATTCATACCCCAGATATTTTCGATGTTATGAGCGAACTGCCCCATCAAAATATCGAATCCGTTGGTGTCTTTTACGAAAGCTTCGTCGAACTGGTTTTTTTTACTGCCGGAGCAGGAAATCAGCATCGGTGCGATAACCAGCAAAGCTAAAATTTTCTTCATCTGAAAACCATTTCTGGTGAAAGAAGCAGGCCGCGCACGAGCCTGCCTAAATTTCTGTTCCTGAACGTTATTTTGAAGGCGGGGTGTAGCCTTCAATATGAACATCCTGACCTTCAAACAGGAAATTAACCATCTCCTGTTCCAGCAATTTCCGGTCGTCCGGGTTCATCATGCTGAGTTTCTTTTCGTTGATCAGCATGGTTTGTTTGGTCATCCACTGAGACCAGGCTTCTTTCGAAATTTCGTTGAAAATACGTTTGCCGATCTCACCCGGATAAAGCTGGAAGTCCTGTCCTTCGGCATCGCGTTTCAGAAAAGTACAAAAAATCGTTCTGCTCATGCTAATTCCTTATGATCATTCTGTTGGGACGGTTTTTTGCCATCGGCTTGTTTTGCCAGAGAGGTCAGCAAACGCTCGACCGGTGCGGCCAGCCCGACCTGTTGTGGTTGCGCTAAGTTATACCAGAGACCCGCACCTTCATCCATGCAACCCGCTGTCGTTCGCAGATTTAACCACATCGGGACGATATCCAGATGGAAATGGCTGAAAGTGTGGCGAAAAGCGGTCTGCTGCTGCAACTGATTTTGCGTAACACCGTATTTTTGAAGCCCTTGCGCCAGTTCTTCTTCTGTCGCAAATTGCGGGAAGCAGAATAAACCGCCCCACAGGCCCACCGGCGGCCGCTGCTCCAGCCAGACTTTTTCGTCCTGCTGAATCATCAGCATAAAGGCCGTTTTTTCCGGCAGCGTCGTCTTGGGTTTTTTACCCGGATATTTTGCCCAGCTGTGATGTGCGTAGGCTTCGCAGCCGGATTTCACCGGGCACAGTTCACATTTTGGTTTGCTGCGGGTGCAGACCATTGCCCCTAAATCCATCATCGCCTGATTAAACTGCGCGACACCTTCAGCCGGTGTGACGTCTTCGCTTATTTTCCACAAACGATTTTCAGTTTTCTTCTCGCCCGGCCAGCCGTCAACGGCATAACACCGGGCCAGCACGCGCTTCACGTTACCGTCTAAAATGGGATAGTGCTGGTTTAGCGCCAGCGACAATACGGCGCCTGCGGTCGAACGACCAATGCCCGGCAACGCGAGAATTTCATCAAAGGTGGTCGGAAACACGCCATTGTGCTGAGTGGCAATAGTTTGCGCCGCTTTATGCAGGTTACGCGCCCGGGCGTAATAACCCAGACCGGTCCACAGATGCAGCACTTCATCGAGCGGGGCGGCGGCGAGATCGGACACCGTCGGGAAGCGTTCCATAAACCGTTCGAAATAAGGAATAACGGTTGCGACCTGCGTTTGCTGCAACATCACTTCAGAAAGCCAGACTTTATAAGGCGTTTTGGCGATTTGCCACGGCAGCGTTTTACGGCCATAGCGCTGATACCAGTCGAGCACCAGCGGCGAAAAAGTGGAGGCTTCCATCATGGGTGAATTACAGTCCGGCAGGGTTAAAAGACGGGGCTGATCACATCACAGTTCCCGTCTGGCTGTAAACCGGAACTTTCCGCACTGTATTGACGGATTTCCTGCCCGCAAGCCTTGCTAATCGGGAGTAAGTTTGGATAATGCGCCATTCTTAACAGTTAATGACCAAAATACAGCAGTGACCGAATACCGCGTCTTGCGTAACGGAGTGGAAACACCATGAAAAACGACGTCATTTCTCCGGAGTTCGATGAGAACGGTCGCGCGATGCGCCGTATCCGCAGCTTTGTCCGCCGTCAGGGCCGTCTGACCAAAGGTCAGCAATTTGCGCTGGACAACTTCTGGCCGGTGATGGGCGTGGAGTTTCAGACTGAAGCTCTGGATATTGATGCCTTATTTGGTCGCTCAGCACCGGTTGTGCTGGAAATCGGTTTTGGTATGGGCACGTCGCTTGTCACCATGGCGCAGCAGAATCCTGACCAGAACTTTATCGGGATCGAAGTGCATTCGCCGGGCGTCGGTGCCTGTCTGGCAACGGCGCACGAAGAGGGCGTCAGCAACCTGCGCGTGATGTGTCACGATGCGGTTGAAGTACTGGAAAAAATGATTCCGGATGGCTCGCTGGACATGGTACAGCTATTCTTTCCTGACCCGTGGCATAAAGCGCGTCATAATAAGCGCCGTATCGTACAGCCTGAATTCGTTGAGAAACTGCGCAGGAAATTGAAAGTGGGTGGCGTATTCCATATGGCAACCGACTGGGAGCCGTATGCAGAACACATGCTTGAGGTGATGACCAGTCTCGAAAACTGGGCAAATCTGTCGCAGGAAAATAATTATGTACCGCGCCCCGAATCGCGCCCGGTAACGAAGTTCGAAATGCGTGGCCAGCGTTTAGGCCACGGCGTGTGGGATCTGATGTTTGAGAGGAAGCAATAATGGCTACAAATCGCAGTCGTCGTTTACGTAAGAAGTTACACATTGCCGAGTTCCAGGAACTGGGCTTCTCTGTAAAATGGCGTTTCCCGGAAGGTACCGCGGTAGAAACCATTGACGAATCACTGGATAAATTCATTGACGGTGTGATCGAGCCAAACAAACTGGCCTTCGACGGCAGCGGCTATCTGCAATGGGAAGGTCTGGTTTGCCGTCAGGATATCGGTCACTGCACTGATGAACAGCGCGCGCAGGTCAAAAAATGGTTAGAAGACCATAAAATGGAAGACGTCGAAGTTTCAGACCTGTTCGATATCTGGTGGGATTGATTCTGCCAGCAGTTGAACACTGAATCTTTTAAAGGTGCCTTTCCGGCACCTTTGTTACATCTGGAGGAAGGACGTTGGGTACCGAGCTCGATAACAGTTTGCTGGAAGATATTCTTGCGCAGGTCAGGCCGCTGATTGGCCGTGGTAAAGTCGCCGACTATATTCCCGCGCTGGCAGAAGTCAGCCCTGATCATCTGGGGATTGCCGTGTGTACCACGAAAGGGGAGTTCTTTCGTGCCGGTGATGCCAATACCCGGTTCTCAATCCAGTCGATTTCTAAAGTGCTCAGCCTGACGCTGGCGCTGACCCGCTATCAGGAAAGCGAAATCTGGCAACGCGTGGGCAAAGAGCCTTCCGGCCAGCCGTTTAACTCGCTGGTTCAGCTTGAGCTGGAACAGGGGAAACCGCGCAATCCGTTTATCAACCCCGGTGCTCTGGTGGTTTGCGATATGCTGCAAACCCGTCTGACTGCGCCCAAGCAAAGAATGCTGGAAGTGGTGCGTCAACTGGCCGGTTCGGCCGATCTCAACTACGATCGGCACGTTGCGCGTTCTGAATTCGATCATTCCGATCGCAACGCCGCCATCGCTTACCTGATGAAATCTTTCGGTAATTTCGATAACGACGTCATCACCGTGTTGCACACCTATTTCCATTATTGCGCATTGCGCATGAGTTGTGAGGAACTGGCGCGGACGTTCGTTTATCTTGCGAACAAGGGCCATCCGCTGGGTAATGAGCAGCCGCTGATTGATGCCCGTCAGGCGCGACAGATTAACGCAATGATGGTGACCAGCGGCATGTACGACGGCGCCGGTGAATTCGCTTACCGCGTCGGCATGCCGGGCAAGTCCGGTGTCGGTGGCGGCATTATTGCTATCGTGCCGGGAGAGATGTGTATCGCTGTCTGGTCGCCGGAACTTGATGCGGCGGGGAACTCTTTGGCAGGTATTGCTGCCTTAGAATTACTGGCGCAACGAATTGGGCGTTCAATTTTTTGAGTTTGCTGTCTTAAGGGAGAGTACATGTTAGTAAAAAGTGGAGTGGTAAAAACCGGACTGGCTGCATTGCTGGCGCTGAGTGCATGGAGCGTGCAGGCTGATTATCAGTGTGCCGTTCAGCCTAAAGACGACGTGATCATCAAGCCGCAAACCGTGCAGGTTGTCGGCAAAAGCGGTGACTTGCTGATGACCCCTAACGGCAATGTGACTCTTAACGGAAAAGACATGACCCTGAGCGCAAAACAGCGTCAGGAAGCCATCGATTATCAGGCTGGCCTGCGCCGTGACCTGCCATGGATTGATCAGGGCGCGACGGCGCATCTCGAAAAAGGCCGTGTGGCCGTTGACCGTGTGATTGTCGATAAACTCGGCAGCGACAGCAACGTGCGTAATCGTCTGGTCAAGCTGGATAAACAGCTGAAAGAGCAGATGAATCTGATTATCGAGCATCGCACTGACGGGCTGACCTTCCACTACAAAGCGGTGGATCAGGTTAAGCAGAATGGCCAGAAGCTGATGGAACAAACTATGGGCGGTGTGATGCAGGACAGCATCAACGAGATGGGCCTGAAACAAGCCACGAGCGGCGGCAATCCCCTGCAGGCAATGATGGGCAATCTCGGCGGTCTGCAACAGGCCGTACAGGAAGAGTGGAACAAACAGGAAAAAGAGTTTAAAGCCTTCGGCGATGATGTTTGTAAACGCGTCACCGCGCTGGATACCCAGCACAAAGCGTTACTGGCGGATTTGAAACAGTAATTTGCTAAATGCCAGACACAAAAAAACCGCGATTACGCGGTTTTTTTATCTTTGCGATCCTAATCCTTACTCCGCCAAAAACAGCTCCAGCAGCGAATTCAGGAACAGTTTACCTTTGCGGGTGATCTGCCAGTGAGTGCCGGTTTCCACCAGATATTCTTTGGCGATGGCTTCGTCAAGCTGTGCGCGGATCACCGATTCATCCAGCCCGGTATACAACCCAAACTCTTCGCGTGGTGCGGCTTCGAGCAGACGGAAACGGTTCATGAAGAATTCAAACGGCAAATCTTCTGTTTCCACAGGATGCTGTTTGTCCATGTAACGTCCCTGCATATAACCACGCGGATGCTTGGTTTTGACCGTGCGCAGGATTTGCCCGTCGGGCTGTGTCAGCTTGCCGTGCGCGCCGCAACCGATGCCGAGATAATCCCCGAAGCGCCAGTAATTGAGATTATGCTGGCACTGATAGCCGGGTTTAGCATAGGCAGACGTTTCATATTGCTGATAACCGGCGGCCGTCAGCAGCCGGTCGCCTTGCTCAAAGATATCCCACAGCGCGTCGTCATCCGGCAACGTTGGCGGACGTGAGGCGTACATCGTATTAGGCTCGATGGTTAGCTGATACCACGATAAATGCGGCGGATTCAGTGCGATGGCCTGACGCAAATCGTCCAGCGCTTCTTCGAGTGTCTGATCCGGTAAACCGTGCATCAGATCCAGATTAAAACTGCGCAAATTCAGGCCGGTCGCCAGATGGGCGGCGCGTTTTGCTTCTTCCGGCCCGTGAATACGCCCCAGACGCTCCAGTTTTTGCGCATCGAAACTTTGCACACCAATTGAAATGCGGTTCACACCGGCGCGCTGATAGCCGCTGAAGCGGTCTGCTTCGACGGTACCCGGATTGGCTTCCATGGTGATTTCCGCACTGGCATCGAGAGGCAAACGCGCACGTACGCCGTCGAGCAGGTTTTGCATCGCTTCGCTGCTCAGCAGGCTTGGGGTTCCGCCGCCGATAAAAATTGTCCCTACGCTTCGGCCTGCGGCCAGATGCAAATCTGCATCCAAATCGGCCAGCAGATGCGCGACATAGTCGTCGTGCGGCACTTCACCCTTTAACGCATGCGAGTTGAAATCGCAGTAAGGGCATTTTTGCACGCACCACGGAATATGAATGTAGAGACTCAGCGGCGGCAACTTACGCATTCTTCTGTACAGCCTCTTTCATCGCCGCCAGCAGCAGTTTCAGCGCCTGACCACGGTGCGATACCGCACTTTTTTCTTCACGCGTCAGCTCTGCGGCTGTTTTGCCCAGTTCCGGAACGAAGAAAATGGGGTCGTAACCAAAACCACCTTCACCGGCTTGTGCAAAGGCAATTTCACCCGGCCAGCTGCCGTGACACACCAGCGGCGTCGGGTCTTCTGCGTGACGCATGTAAACCAGAACGCAATGAAATTGTGCATTGCGCTGGCCCTGCGGCACGTCTTTCAACGCAACGAGCAGTTTGTCGAGATTTTGCTGATCGCTGGCAACAACACCTGCGTAACGTGCGGAATAAATCCCCGGCGCGCCACCCAGAAAATCGACGGCCAGGCCGGAGTCATCGGCCACAGCCGGTAAACCGGTTTCTGCCGCCGCGTGGCGGGCTTTGAGAATGGCGTTCTCAATGAACGTCAGGCCGGTTTCTTCAGCGGATTCAACGCCGAGTTCGGTTTGTGCGACAACGTCCAGCCCGAAATCGGCCAGAAGGTGTGCGAGTTCACGGACTTTACCGGCGTTGCCGGTAGCCAATACGACTTTTTGCATAAAATAACGTCCTGAAGACCATCTGAAATGAGTTTATTCAGCGAGCAGTACCGCGACCTCGGTCGGGATATTTTGCGGATTCGTAATGCGGACTTGTTTATGGCGGCCCAGCTCGCCCTTTTCAATGCTTATCTGACTTTTGGCGACTTTAAACTGTTTGGCGAGAAATTTCACCAGATGCGTGTTGGCCTGACCGTCCACTGGTGGCGCGGTGATGGCGACTTTGAATTCATCGCCATGCAAACCGACCAGGCTGTCGCGGCTGGCTTTGGGCTGAATAATCAACCGCAAAACCAGCGCATCGGACTGCCAGCTCACCGGATTTACGGCAACTGCCATAATGTTCCGATGTAATTTAAGTTCGCGAAGAAATTATCGAGAATATAAAGAATAATCACGATAATCATGCCTGAAAAATCGATGCCACCCAGCGCGGGTAAGATGCGGCGAATTGGCCCCATCAGCGGTTCAGTTAACTGCATCAGCAGATAATCCATCGGGCCACGACCCTGCGTCACCCAGCTCAGCAGGGAGCGGATAATCACAACCCAGAAAATCAGCGAGCCTGCGGTTTTGATTAACGAAACCAGACCCGCCAGCAAATTCACCAGGCTCAGTGAAATCCCGCCGCTGATAATCAGCTCCATCAGCGGGTATTTGAGCGTCAGCAGCAGGAACGCAATCAGCAATGACGCGCTGTCAATCGGCCCCAGCGGCGGGATCACCCGGCGAAGCGGACGGATAACCGGCTGTGTGACTTTTACGACAAACTGGGATAACGGATTATAAAAATCTGTACGCGCCCACTGCATCCAGATGCGGAGCAGTAAAATCATTGCGTAAGTATTAATTACCATGACTAACAAATTGGTCAGCATAAATTGCCTTATCTAAGTATGTTAAAACTGTTTTTCCATTTCCTGTGCGCGGGTAATGGCGGCCTGCATGGCTTCGGAGACAATCTCCGGTAATTTACGATCGGTGAAAACTTTCAGTGCTTCAAACGTCGTGCCACCTTTGGACGTCACATTCTCACGAAGTTGTGACAATGGCGTGTCCGGGCTGGCGGCGACCAGCGCAGTCGCCCCGCTTGCAGCCTGTTCCACCAGCGTCCGTGCCGCTTCTGCACTAAAGCCCAGACGCTGTGCTTCAGCCTGCATCGCTTCCATAAACAGGAAGAAATACGCCGGCGCACTGCCCGCAGCAGCAATAATATGGTTGATGCCTTCTTCAGTATCGACCCAGCACACTTTGCCGACGGCGGTCATCAGCTCGCCGCTGTAATCGCGGTCAGCTTGTGAAACCTGTTCTGGCGCGAACAAACCGCTCATGCCTTTTCCGACCAGAGACGGCGTGTTAGGCATAATACGCACAATGTTCAGATTATCGCCCAGCAGCTCGCAGAAACGCGCCACGCTGACGCCTGCGGCAATCGACAGTACCAGCTTGCCGCTAAAATCCACGTCTTTTTGCAGTGCTTTACATACATCGGCCATCATTTGTGGTTTTACAGAAAGTACCACCACATCAGCGTCTTTTGCGCAGCCATTGTTATCGCTGCTGCTTTTAACGCCATATTTTTCAGCCAGCGCGTCGCGGTGCGTGGTGGAAGGGGCACAAACGCTGACCAGATTTGCCGGATAGCCGCTTTCGACCAGACCCGCAATAATCGCGCCTGCCATGTTACCGGCGCCGATAAAACAGAGTTTACGATGTTGCATTGGTGCTCCTTGCTGTCAGAACAGGGGATAAGTAAGTCATTTAATGATGATTTAAAACAGTTTACTGCATCGCAGCGGTTACTGTTTGGCGCTGTAATCGCGGGCACCAAAAATCGCTGTCCCGATACGCACCATGGTGCTGCCTGCCGCAATGGCTGCCGGCATATCGTCGGTCATGCCCATTGAAAGCGTATCCGCTTGCGGGCAAATGACCTGCAATGCCTTCAGTGCGTCGCGCATCTGGCTGAAAACGTCCAGCTGGCGTGCGTAATCGGTTTCTGCCGCCGGAATTGCCATCAGACCGCGCAGATTTAGATTAGGCATCGCCATGATTTGCGCCGCCAGCTCCGCAACGTCTTCCAGCGCAATACCGGATTTACTGGCTTCATCGCTGATATTCACCTGAATCAAAACCTGTAATGGCGCAAGATCAGCCGGACGTTGTTCATTGAGGCGCTGGGCGATTTTCAGACGGTCAATCGTATGGCACCAGTCGAAATTCTCGGCCACCAGGCGGCTTTTGTTTGATTGCAATGGTCCGATGAAATGCCAGGTGAGCGCAGGCTGATGCCCGGCAAAGTGGGCAATTTTATCCACGCCTTCCTGCACGTAGTTTTCACCGAAGGCAAACTGCCCGGCGGCGATAGCTTCTTCGACAGCGCTCGCAGGTTTCGTTTTGCTGACTGCAAGCAAAGTAACTTCTTCTGGAGACCTGCCGCAAAGCTGTGCAGCGGCTGCGATTTTCTCGCGGACATTCTGTAAGTTCTGCTCAATAGCGTTTTGCTGACTCAGGCTCATAAGGACTCGGGAGGATTTCAACATGGATATTGATGGATTAGTGGGGCGTAGTGTAAAGCAAAATGCCTCTGATCTGCACCTTTGTACCGGCTATCCGCCAATGTTACGCATTGATGGTGAATTATGCCGCTGCGAGGATCTGCCGGTTGTTAAGGCGTCGGCGATGCAGGCACTCAGCCAGCAGTGGCTGGATACCGCGCAACTTGACTGTCTGCATCAGGCCGGACAGGTGGATAAAGCGCTGACGCTCGGGGCTGGCGTGCGGATGCGGCTCAACATTTTTCAGCAATGGCACGGGCTTTCCGCGGCGCTGCGACCCATTCCGGCGCATTGCCCGGATTTGGCCACGCTTCACGCGCCTGACGTTTTGCAGCGGCTGATTATGCAGGAGGATGGCTTGATTCTGGTTACCGGCGCGACCGGCAGCGGGAAATCCACCACGCTGGCAGCGCTGATTGATCATCTCAACCGGCATACGGCGCGGCACATCATTACGCTTGAGGATCCCATTGAGCTGATTCATACCAGCCAGCGTTGCC
>Ga0153981_1000314_pt1 | contig 13135 bp, 10 predicted proteins | sample TSGA065MetaG_FD_104714 | JGI IMG/M metagenome (GOLD analysis project Ga0153981, IMG submission 104714) | Attine ant fungus gardens microbial communities from Georgia, USA - TSGA065 MetaG | ecosystem: Host-associated > Fungi > Mycelium > Unclassified | place: USA: Georgia, Magnolia Springs State...
TGTCTGGCGGTATGGCTGGTACTCAGCCCGCGGAAGAAGGTGGCGGAAAAGAAAATCGCCGCGTCTTAAACTGGCAGATTCAGACGCGGCGCAGCATTAACCGAGATACTCAATGATGGACAGGCCACCGTTGTAGTCGGTGCTGTAGATGATGCCTTGCGCATCGACAAACACGTCGCAGGACTGAATGACCTGCGGCCTGCCGGGGCGGGTATCCATCATTTTGGCCGGAGCCGCCGGCACCAGCGCACCGGTCTCTTTCGGCTGATACGGATTGGTGATGTCATACGCGCGCACACCGGCATTCTGGTAAGTGGCGAAAATCAGCGTCGAGCTGACAAAGCTGCCCGGCCGGTTCTCATGCAGGTTGTGCGGGCCAAAATGCGCGCCTTTGCTGACATAATCCCGCTCATCCGGCTGAGGGAACGTGGAAATACTCACCGGACAGGACGGCTCGCGCACGTCGAATACCCAGATCAGCTTCTCACCGTCTTCCTGATTATCCAGCACCGCTTCATCGAGCACGATCAGCAAATCCCGGTCCGGCAACGGCAGCGCGGTGTGCGTACCGCCACCAAATGGCGGACTCCAGTTACGGTGTGAAATCAGCTGCGGTGCAGCCCGGTCCTTGATATCCAGCAGCGTCAGGCCGCCGTCGCGCCAGCTGGCATAGGCCGTATCCCCGCTGATGATCGCGTGATGCAGCGCGTAGCGTTTGCCTTCCGCCCAGTCCGGCGTTTCACCGCCCGCAGTATGCATCCCCGGTAACCACCAGCGTCCGGCCACCTGCGGGTGACGCGGGTCAGCCAGATCGATAGTCAGGAAAATGTAATCACTGTAACCGTCGATCAGTGCTGAAACGTAAGCCCAGCGCCCGCCGACATACCAGATGCGGTGAACGCCGATGCCTTCCAGCCCGAGAAATCCGATCTCTTTTGGCTGATCGGGCGTCGAAATATCAAAAATCCGCACACCGGCGCTCCAGCCGCGCTGCTGCGTGCCTTTGACCGTCTCGCTGACGGAACGGGTGTAATACACTTTTTCATCGGCGAAACGCACGTCGGCAAACAAGTCGCGGGCGTTGATCACCAGCAGTAAATCGTCGTGTGCCTGTAAATGTACGTTCCAGGTGCCCGGCGGTGCCGCGACGAAACCGGCAGGGCGCGGATTTTTCGGGTCGCGGACATCCACGATAGAAAAACCCTGCGACACCATATGGCCGATATAGGCATAACCACGGTGAACCATTACCTGCACGCCGTCAGGTTTTCCACCCTGGTCACTGTGCCCGATCAGCCGCATGTTGCGGCTGTATTCCGGTTGCGGAAGAGATTGAGTTGTCATATTCCGGCCTTATTTCTTATTTTTGGCTTCGAGGGTGGCGAACCACGGCGCGATGAAATCATCCGATTTACCCCAGCCCGGAATGACTTTCGCCAGCGACGCGACGTTGACGGCGTCCGGATTGCTGGTCAGCAATGCCTGCGGAATGGCAGAAGCTTTGAAATCATAGGTGGCAGGCGTTTTCTCGCCGGCAATTTTATTGGCAACCAGACGCAGGTTAATCGCGCCGATCAGTTTCGGATCGACCGCCGCACTCAGTTTCCACGGGCTGTTTGCCTCACGCATCAGGCCGATATCCTGATTGGAAATGTCAATGCTGTAGAGTTTGATTTCCGTGCGGCCATTTTCCTGCAAGGCTTTATACGCGCCCTGACTGAACGCATCCCACGTCCCCCAGATGGCGTCAATTTTGCCTTTCGGGTACTTAGCCAGAATCGCGCCAATTTTGTTGGCCGTATCGCCCTGAACGTCCGAAGACACCGCGCCGACGGATTCAAGTTCATGAATTCCCGGCTGGGATTTCAGCAGCTTTTTATAAGCATCCTGACGACGTTCCATTGGCGGGAAACCGGCGACCCACAGTTTGACGATATTGGCTTTGCCGTTGAAATCCTTCACCAGCTGGCCCATGGACATTTCGGTTAACGACGCATCATCCTGCTGCGTCACGGTTACGCCGGGAATGTCACCGCTGACGGCGGTATCAAAAACCGACACCGCGATGCCGCTGGCGGTAATGCGTTTGAGCAATTCGGTGGAGTACGGATCGCGTCCCTGAGACAAAATAATGCCGTCATATTTCTGGCTGATGGCCTGATTGACGAAATCCTGGAATTTGGCGTCATCGCCGTTACTCAGAAACGTGCTGACCTGAAAACCTAACTTGCGGCCTTCCTGGATCGCGCCGGAGACAAATTGCGTAGTGTTATCGTCCGAGCCCAGATTGCGGATCACCGCAATGCGCACCGGCCCTTTATGATCGGCAATGGCTTTTGGTATCGCGGCGGTGTCTGCCGCAAAAGAAGGAAAGACCGACAACAAACTTAATGCCAGCAATGAAGAGGAGAACAGTTTCATTTCAATTACCCTGTGTGTGGTTAATCATCATTCAAACGGGAAGACAATTCATGCAGGCCTTTGGGGAGACTTTTAGAATACGTTAATGAATTGATTGTCCGAGTTTTGATGACAGGGTAGTGATTGGCAACGAACTAAAAGGCATAAGTTAATGCCAAAGATTATTAGCCATCCGGATGTCCGGGCGTAGGATGTTAACAGCTTCTAATTTAAGGATTTCCCCATGAGTGATACTGATATCCGCGTGGTTACCGGCCCCGCAAACTACTTTTCTTTCCCCGGTGCGATTGATCGTCTGACGCAGTTTTACTCGCCGCAACAACTGGATAACGCGCTGTGGATTTACGGCGAACGCGCACTGGCGGCAGCGCAGGACTATCTGCCCGAAGCCTTCAGCGCATCGCAGGCGAAGCGTGTGTTGTTCAGCACCCATTGCAGCGAAACCGAAGTCCGGCGCATCGCGGCTATTGGCGGGGAAGACCGTCAGGTTGTGATTGGGATCGGCGGCGGCGCGGTGCTGGATACCGCGAAAGTCGTGGCCCGTCGCCTCGGATTACCGGTTGTTGCCATTCCTACTATCGCCGCCACCTGCGCTGCCTGGACGCCGCTTTCCGTTTGGTACAACGATGAAGGGCAGGCATTGCGCTATGAAATTTTCAACGACGCTAACCATCTGGTGCTGGTGGAACCGCGCATTATTCTGCGTGCGCCAAAAGAATATCTGCTGGCCGGTATCGGCGATACGCTGGCGAAATGGTATGAAGCGGTGGTGCTCAGCCCGCAACCGGAAATTCTGCCTTTAACGGTGCGGCTCGGCCTGAACACGGCGCTGACGATCCGTGACGTTCTGCTCAACGAAAGTGAAGCGGCTTTGCAAGCGCAGGACGACAATCAGCTGACGCAATCCTTCCTCAACGTACTGGACGCAATCATTGCCGGTGGCGGGCTGGTTGGGGGATTAGGTGACAGATATACCCGCATTGCTGCCGCGCATTCAGTGCATAACGGCCTGACGGCGCTGCCACAGACTGACGCTTTCCTGCACGGTACCAAAGTGGCTTACGGCATCCTGGTGCAGAGCGCGCTGCTCAATCAGCCGGAAGTCGTACAACAGCTGACGGCGCTGTACCGCGTGCTGGACCTGCCTGTCAGTCTGGCGCAGTTGCAGGTGGATATTCTTGACGAAGCACAGATCTCACGGCTGCTTGAACGCACCTTGCAGGCTGGAGAATCTATTCATCTGTTGCCGGGAAATCCGAATGCAGAACAGTTGCGTCTGGCATTTGAATTTGTGGAAAACTTTTAATTTATGGATAATAAGTCGCGCGGCGGCGACTTAATATTCCGCAAATAAAAACCCGGCATTTGCCGGGTTGAATTTATAAAACTGATGCTAAAGACTGAAGATAATCACGATAACCTTTTGCACTATTCTCTAATTCCTCTGGCGATACTTCATACTCTGCGCCGTAAAAAGCATAGAAGGGATGATAATTTGCCTCCACATATCTGGCCGTCATTTCGAAAGGCAAAAGTATTTCTTTTAACGAATGCTGATAACGTCCTTCAGGCGCAAAATCCTCTTCCTTAATACCGGCGCTCACGGCCAGAGAAAACTTACGGTTTCTGAGCTTGTGCCCGCTGGTGGACCCGTACGCCCAGCCATAGGTGAAGACTTCATCGAGCCATTGTTTCAGCAGCGGCGGGCTGTTAAACCAGTACAGCGGAAATTGCAGAACAAGATTGCCGTGCTGCTCAATTAACTGCTGTTCTTTTTGGACATCAATAATCCCGTCAGGATAAGCCTGATAAAGATTATGGACTGTATAGAGATCGGGGTATTGCGTTAATTCCTGGAACCATCGTTTATTGATAACAGATTCATTCAGATTTGGATGAATAACCACAATGAGCGTTTTCAAATAATATCTCCCTTTATTCGATGAAGTATTTCAGCGTCTGCTTGATGTTTGCATCATAGGGAGCTTTAATTTAAAGTACAATACTGTCACTTATGATAGGTACTATACAAAAGGATAGCGTAATGAATGAAGAAGCGGTCGCTATTTCCTGCGAGCTTCAGGAAGAAACAGGGTTCGCTTACACGCTTTCGCTGGTCAGCGGGAAATATAAAATGATCATCCTTTACTCGCTGACCGGGGCTACGCCTGTGGTGCGTTTCAATGAGCTAAAACGCCGTCTGGGCAGAATCTCATTCAGAACGCTCAGCCTCACACTGAAAGAGCTGGAGAGCGACGGTTTGATCATCAGAAAGGAATATCCACAAATTCCGCCCAAAGTGGAATACAGCCTTTCTGAAAGAGGCCAGTCGCTGATCCCGGTTTTAGACATGATGTGCGAGTGGGGAAACGTCCACAGCACTGACCGGCTGAACTGACGGATTAATCGCGTCATGTTTCCTAACCGATGAATGTGCAGAAAAAGCGGGTTGCTGTGTAAAGAAAGCGTAAAGTAAACCGCAGCTAAACGGTCAGCACATATTCCCAAACCCCCGGTCTTCTTTAAATCCACGTTGTAAAATTGTTTAAAAATCAGGTGATACCGTGATTATTTCAGGCACCGGAAATCAATCATGGAACACTCACCCCTTAACGAAACAGAATCCCTCAGTGGAAGTTACTCCGCTGGAAAAAACATTAAAAAAACCAGTGGATTCAGTCTGTTTATGGATCTGCTGAGTGGCGCGCGTACCCCGGATGCGTTGTGGAAAAACCGCATGTTTCGCGTGAAATACGCCGTACGAACCTTGTTGCACCCGCTGGATACATTGAAGGTGCTCGACAAGATGGCCGCAGAGCCGGTTTGGCAGGAAGCGCTGAGCGTACAGACAAAATTGCCCAACAAAATTCACAAGCCCTATCTGTATCTCGGTTTGCCGTCCGCCGGGCGTGCGGATGCGCTGGTCGATCACTACGAATTTGTTAAAAGCCTCAGCAATACGACGCTAAAAAATGCTTTGCTGAGCGTTGGCGGTTACACCGTCACGCAATTTACAGGCAAAGACGGCGAAAGTTTCCGTGTTGTGCTGGGTTCCATCGGCAAATCAGAACGTGAAGGTGAAGCCAACATGTTCCTGTACATGAATGAAACCCGCCTTGCGGCACTGACGTTCAGTGTGGTGCAACGCCCGGAAGGGCCGACGATCGTGGTAGGCGGTTTCCAGGGCGCGCACCGTTCAACGCCGCATGAAGTGATTAAACAGGCGACCAAATCCTGCTACGGACTGTTTCCAAAACGTCTGTTACTCGAAAGCCTGCAACGCATTGCAGAAATTACCGGTGTGAAACGCATTCTTGCCGTCAGCGATACCGGACACGTTTTCCGCAGCCTGCGTTATCGTCACCGGAAGAAAAATGTGTTTGTCGCCAGCTATAACGAATTCTGGGATTCCATCAGCGCGACGGTGTATTCATCCGCGTTATATGACGTTCCGCTCGAACTGCCCCGCAAAACCATGGAAGAACTCCCGAGCAAAAAACGTTCTGAATACCGTAAACGCTATACCTTGCTGGATGAACTCGGTGAAAGCACAGCGTCGCTGCTGAAAGCCTGATTTTCCGGGCGATTTATGAATCAGAATGACCCGCTGTAGCAGGCAATATGGCCAGGGACTGGCCTGTTTTATTCCTTTCATGCATGACCTTTCACTTTAAGGTGAAAAGAAATCCTCAGATCTTTCGCCAGATAACGTCCTGATTTTAATTAATAATAGTCAGCAAACCATTCCACTCCAAACTAATGCAAAATGAACGTTCTCGTGAATTGTGATTTTTTGATGGACGGGAATGTTACACGTATCGCAAAATTGCCTGACAAATCACCCGCCGCGCTTTCAAATGTGAACTGATTCACATCAATTCATTCATTCCGCCTATATAAAACGCTATCTCTATAAAAACGAAACAGCGGTTCATATTTATAAACTCTCTGGCGGAATGACACATGAACACAGAAAAACCCATTTTATTTAAACATCAGCTGGCGTATGGCGGTGGAAATCTGCTGGGCAGCGGGGCACTGGCGATTGCCGGGATCTGGCTGCTTTATTTCTACACCACATTTTGCGGCCTGACGCTGCTTCAGGCTTCAGCCATCTTCTCGGTTGCCAGCATTATTGACGCCATCAGTAACCCGCTGATGGGTTACCTCTCGGATAACTTTGGTAAAACGCGCCTCGGCAAACGCTTTGGCCGCCGCCGTTTCTTCATTTTGCTCGGTGTACCGCTGATGATGTTCTATCCGCTCCTGTGGGTCGAAGGCTTCGGATTCTGGTATTACCTGTCTACGTACGTGCTGTTCGAGCTGATTTATACCTCGGTCATGGTGCCGTATGAAACGCTCGCCACTGAAATGACCACCGACTTTTCAGCCCGTTCGAAACTGACCGGCTACAAGGCGATTTTCGGTAAAGTGGCAAACTTCCTTGCGGCTTTCATTCCCGGCCAGTTCATCCTGATTTACGGCAAAGACTCCGCGCAGCCATTCTTCTTCACGGCGCTGACGTATGGGGTGATCCTGTTCGTTGCCATCGGCCTGCTGTATTTGTCTTCCTGGGAACGCCCGGTGGAAGAGACTACGCCGGTTGACGACACCAAAATGAGCCTCGGCAAAACCATGCTGACGCTGGTGCGTGATATGAAATCGACGTTCCACCTGCGCGTATTCCGTAAACATCTGGGCATGTATCTGTGCGGATTTGGTGCGGAATGGCTGTTCGCGTCGGTCTTTACCTACTTCATCATTTTCGTGCTGCAATATGACCCGGCCATGGTCGCCGGGCTGAGCAGCCTGAACTCTATACTGCAACTGTTCTCTACCGCGATTTTCATCGGTATCTGTGTGAAACACGGTTTCAGCAAGCCTTATATTCTGGCGCTGGGAATTGTGGTGTTCTCCGTCCTTTGCTACAGCCTGCTGCATTTCCTGCACCTGCCGCAGCAGTACGCGACCGTGGCGATGCTGACCATTACCGTGATTTTCGGTATCGGCACCGGCGGCGTTTACTACATTCCGTGGACGGTATACACCTTCCTGGCCGATGTGGATGAAGCCTTTACCGGCCGTCGTCGCGAAGGGATCTACGCGGGTGCGATGACCTTCTCCGGCAAGCTGATGCGCTCGGTGATTGTGTTTGTGATGGGCGCCATCCTGAGCTTCTACGGCTTCCAGTCCAAATCACATACCCAGCCCGAAAGCGCGGTGATGGCGATTGCGCTGGTGTTCTGCATTGGCGTAATTGGCCTTGCGCTGATGGCGATGGTGTTCAGTAAACAAATGAAACTGAACCGTAAAACGCATCTGGTGGTGCTCGGCGAAGTGGCGCGTATCAAAGCGGGTGGCGCCATCGGCCATATCAAGCCAGACGCACGTGCGGTCATGGAAGATCTGATCGGCCATCCGTATGAGGAATGCTGGGGCAACAGCGCTGTGTGCCGCAAAATCTTCAACACGCCCGCCGTCAGTGTGGACGTGCCTAAACCGCTGACCGGCACCACGCAACAGCCGTAATCTCAGCGTCACCCTGTATTTTGAACTCACCGGCTGGCCGGGATAACCGGCCAGCAACCCCGTATTTTTTAAGGATGAGAAAATCTATGTGGGAATACAAACTGGCTGTGGTCGCGCTCTCCTTCGGGATCAGCGCACACAGCGTAGCCGCCGCATTGCCTGAACCGGGAAATCTGCGCTGGCACAGCATCACTTTTGGTCAGTCCACAGACGTCAATTTCGCCACCAACGTATTGCCGGAAAAAATCGGCATGAACGAAGTGCGTCTGGCGGATAACAAGCCCGTTCCCGAAACGGGTGTTCCGCTGACCACGCCGTTCACGCTGGAAAGTCGCGGCGGAAAAGTGGGGAACAGCCACGACGGCCTGACCTATTTTTATACGCGTCTGCCCGCCGAGTCGAATTTCCAGCTGGAAGCCGATATCACGCTCGATCAGTTTGGCCCGGAAAACGGTGCAAAACCGGCGGGTCAGGAAGGTGCGGGATTACTGGTGCGCGACATTCTCGGCGCACCGCGCGAGCCCGTCACCAAACCGGGCATTGAGGAGTTACCGGCAGCCTCAAATATGGTGATGAACAGCGTGATGGCAGTGGGCGATAAACCGCCGGTCGTGGTACTGATTGCACGGCAGGGCGTCAAACAGCCGTGGGGAAATACCGGGATCGGCATTGTGCGCGAGGAATACCATCCGCTGACCACGCCCGCACATTTCTCACTGCGGCTGACGCGAACGGACAGCGGTTTTGATGTCGCCTATGCGCCACAGGGCAGCGACCAGTGGACGGTAAAATCCGTTGAAGGCGCAGACCGGGTCACGCAGCTCGATAAAACCGGGTATTACGTCGGTTTCTTCGCTTCTCGCAATGCCAGGATCACGGTCAGTCACGCTAAGCTGACACTCAGCGAAGCGCATTCCTTGCCTTCGGCGGCTTACGTGACACCGTCACTGAAACCGCGCATTGAATTCATGTCCTCGCCGGTCGTCGCGCGCCGCGACAGCGTATTTCAGCTGCGCACCAACAGCGACGGACTATTGCAGATAGATGAAGCGAATAAACCGCTGTTACGGCAGAAAACCGTTCAGGGCGGCAAAGTGGTTGTCGTGCCGTTCCACGCAGGGCAGCCTTCCACCACACTGAAAGTGACGTTTACGCCGGAAAACGGAAAACCGCTGACGCAGGAATTTGCGGTTCGTATGGCGCTGGTCAGCAATCCTGATGCGCTTTATGTCTCGCCGCAGGGAACGGCTGAAAACGACGGTTCGCAGGCGCATCCGCTGGATTTCGCCAGCGCGGTGAATCTGTTAGCGCCAGGCGGAACCCTGTGGCTGGCGGACGGTGACTATCCGGCCAGTGTGATCCCGGCCACCGCCAGCGGCACTCTGGCAAAACAGAAAACGCTGCGTCCGCTGGGCGAAAATGCGGTGTTTAACGGATTAAAACTCGAGGCCAGTTTCTGGAACGTGCAGGGCATTACCGTCACGCAGAAAAGTTTTCATGTTGCCGGAAGTCATAACCATATTGACCGCGTTAAAGCCCATCATGCCGACGATACCGGCATCTGGGTGGCTTCGCCGGACGGTATTGGCCGGGCGTTGTGGGCCAGCCATAACCTCATCAGCAATTCTGAATCCTGGGGAAATCAGGATCCGGGGCGTAAAAATGCCGACGGTTTTGCAGTGAAAATGCGCGTGGGCGAGGGCAACCGGCTGGTGAACTGCTATTCACATGACAACGTGGATGACGGATTCGACCTGTTCAATAAAATCGAGGACGGCCCGAACGGCAGCGTCACGATCGAAAACAGCTTGTCGGTTCACAACGGCAGTAACGGATTTAAGTTGGGCGGAGAAGGCCTGCCGGTCGCGCACCGCGTGCTGAACAGCGTGGCGGTGGAAAACGGAATGGACGGCTTCACCGACAACTTCAACCCCGGCGCGCTTTACGTGGAAGGCAACCGCGCAGTGGACAACAAACGCTTCAATTTCCTGTTCCGTCCGTCGCCGTACACCACCGCGGATAAGCAGGGCGTATTCAAAGACAACATATCGGTGCGCACCACGCCGGGCAAATATGACGATTCTGTCAGCGGTAATATCGATGAGAGTAATTATTTTTATCTGAATAACAAAAGCGTGAATACGCTGAGTAAAGAAATTACGCCGGGAGAGTTTATTTCTCTCAGGCTGCCGGATCCGGTTACCCGTTTTTCTGACGGCGGATTTAATTACGCTGACTTTTTGATACAAAAATAAAGCGGCGTAATGAATAACAAGCATTACTTATAAAATAAAAAACTCAATATCTCTGGGACTTTAAAAATGAAAAATAACAGACTGCTGATCTGCGGTCTGCTGCTGGCCAGCGCCAGCAGCCAGGCCGTGACGATCGACCTTCGCCATGAATGGCTCGATGACAGTAAACAACATAAAGACAGGGCGTTAGTCTCACACCGGTTCGCCAATGGCTTCGGTTTCTCACTGGAAGCTAAGTGGAAATCCGGCGGTGACAATCCGAACAAACCCTTTAATAATCTGGTGGATAACGGCACTGAAAGCACCATCAGCTATCAGTATAAAGTGACGCCAGCGTTCTTCCTGCAACCGGGATTTACGCTCGAATCCAGCTCTGACAGCAGCATCTACAAACCGTTTTTAACTGCCGGATATACCTTCGACAGCGGCATTTACTTTAATGCGCGCTATCGTTACGAATATACCCGTTATACCAAAGAAAATACCGAAGACCGTAAAACCAATCGCGGTGAAATCTGGCTGGGATATCGTCTTGCCGACTGGCGATTTGAATATAACTATATTTATAAGCACAGCGACCAGATTTTATATGACAACGATAAATGGGATTATGAGCAGGATCTGAAGGTCGCTTACAATATCAATAAAAACTGGACACCGTATGTTCAGGTCGGTGATGTTTCTGTCAGAAAAACCACCGATGAACGTCAGACGCGTTTCCGTTTAGGGATTCAATATTCATTCTGATAAATACCGGAATTAATGCCTGAATATGCCGCCGGTCAGTTTGCGCTGACCGGCATTTTTCGTTTCACTCCGTGCGCCCGTTCAAATTTCCGGTGAGGGAGCATGCGGTTTTGCCATGATTTCGCTAGTGTGGCGCATTCACGTAGATGATGACGTCACTACGGATCAAAAAACTGACTGATGAAACGGAATTTATGACCCTGAAAATTAAACCTGCAAAACTGTCCTTAGCCGCCTTTTTGCTCAGCATCCTGGTTTCAACCCCAGCCCGCGCCGCCGATGAAATCGCTTTCTGGAATACGCCTGAATATGGCGGCAACAGTTTCAACCGCCTGCCGCCGGACGACGCGTATTTTTCGGCGTTGCGGGGCTATGGCGCAAGCTGGGTGCGCCTGTCTTACGACAAATGGAAACCCGCACAGCGTGATTTCCTGCTGGGAGACGCCGACCATTATCAGGGGCTGGTGCCGGAAGATCTGGCCACGTTGAAAGCGGCGCTCAAACGTGCACACGCCGCCGGGCTGAAAGTGGTGATCACGCCGCTGTCGCTGCCGGGGATGCGCTGGTCGCAGAACAACGGCAACAAATTTGACGGGCGGCTTTGGCAGGATAAAAAATACTGGCAGCAGAGCGCGGATTTCTGGCGTGACCTTGCCAGGGCGCTGAAAGATACGCCCGGCGTAGCGGCCTATAATCTCATCAACGAACCTGCCCCGGAGAAAAATGGCGGGGTGAAGGAACATGCGTCACAGGCCGATATGCAGCGCTGGTATCAGCAGCATCAGGGCACCGCGCGTGATTTACCGGCGTTTTATACCCTGCTGATTCAGGCCATTCGCGAGGTGGATCCGGTCACACCGGTGATGGTGGACAGCGGCTGGTACGCTGCCGCCGACAGTTTCGGTTACTGGCCAGAACCGCTCAAAGATGCGCGCGTGCTGTACAGTTTCCACATGTATGAACCCTATGAAGCCACCAGCGGACCCAATCTCAAACGCGACCGGCCTTTTACGTATCCGGGCGACGTTCCTTTCAGCGGGAAGCCTGAAAGATGGGATGCAAAACGCGTGGCGGATTATCTTCAGCAACCTTTCGACTGGGCTAAACAGCGGGGCATTTCTGCCAGCCGCATGGTCGCCGGTGAGTTTGGTTGCGTGAGGATGCTGAACGATTGCCGCCAGTATCTGAATGACGTTCTTTCCGTGCTCGATAAAAATCAGGCGCACTGGGCGTTTTACAGTTTTCGCGAAGACAGCTGGGACGCGATGGATTACGAACTGGGTAAAGGCAAAGTCCCGTGGTCATACTGGCAGGCGATTGAACAAAATAAACCAGACAATCTGAAACGCCGCGCAACGCCGGAGTTCGAACCGATCAGCCGCAGGCTGGCAGAAAGTCTGCCATCGACGAAATAATAAGGTTGTTGATGTTCGTTTATATTTCGCCGTAACCTCGCCCAAATATAAACGAACACTTTTAATAGCGGTTTACGGGTTGACAATAATATACAGCATGCGTAAATTGCACCTGCCGGAAGTTGCGGCCTTTCCTCACTTAACATAAGAGACTAATGGACACTGTATCTAGTAGCTTCCCGAATGACGCTGAACCGGCGCTTCGGAATATTAAACATGAAATCGACTGTGATCATTTCATCGTTTGGGTGCGCCTCGCCAGAGCCTGATGCTCTTGTGTTACCTCACCTCAACCTGAGTGTTTACGGTCCCGGGGTGTGTTATGAACTTCAAATCAATCCTTTATCCTGATGTCAAAACCCTGACATCACTTCTGCGTGTCCGTCCGTCCCGAGACAGGGTTCTGTCTGCGCGCGGCAAAGACTCGCATTCAATTTTTTCTTCTAAAATCAGCAATATGAATCTTCGCGTGACCACCTGGCGCGTCAGTCCTGTGACCGGCCAGCTCGAACAGCGTTGCATCATGGCTGACAGCGAAGAACCTCAAAGTCGGTTTTCCCCCGCCTGATTTAGCCCGTGGTTTATCCCGCGCTGGATCTCGTCATTATTACTGCCTGATCGTTTTCCGGCAGGAATATCGCTGATTTAATTCCGTTGAACGGGTTCGACTAAATTATTTCAGAGAATAATTCCGCCCGGCGAAACCTGAAGCAGAAATAATAGACACACAATAAGGCTTGTTCTGTTTATCTTAAAATAAACAGCGAA